>Ga0209342_10007022_pt1 | contig 11342 bp, 12 predicted proteins | sample RifCSP16_2_FD_184023 | JGI IMG/M metagenome (GOLD analysis project Ga0209342, IMG submission 184023) | Soil microbial communities from Rifle, Colorado - Rifle CSP2_sed 16_2 (SPAdes) (version 2) | ecosystem: Environmental > Terrestrial > Deep subsurface > Rock core/Sediment | place: Rifle... | reverse complement strand
CACTTCGGGTCGGGCTGCCAGAGGTCGAGGCCCGCGTCCTCGCCGCCCTTCGTCGCGCCGAGGCTCAGGTACCCCATCTTCCGGTCTTCCTCTCGCACCTTCAGACCGATCTTCTTCGTGTAGAACTCCTTCGCCAGCTTCAGGTTCCGCGTGTAGACGCTCACTTCGCTCAGACGCAGCAGTTTCGCCATGGGTCTCCCCCGTCGCGTGAAGGCGTCCGTGGGACTTAAAGGCGCGTCCCGGTCACGTGAACTCGCGGTGGGTGATCGCGATCAGGATGAGCGCGATGAGGGAGAGGAGGCTCGAGATCCCGTAGGGGCCGAGGATGAACAGGCCGAGGATGCTCCCCACCAAGGCGAGGCCCCACATCTTTCGCTGGATGGCCATGACCCCGCCGAGGAGCGCGAGGACGGAGAACGTGATGCCGATGATCCCGCACACGAGAAGGATCGTCTCGAGGCCCGGGAAGAAGAACCCGATGCTCGACAGGAAGAGGATGGAGTACACCCAGTCGATCAGGCCCAGGATGCCGGCGGCGAGGAGCAACGCGCCGGCCGCGAGGGGCATCCCGGTCTTCTGCGGGGGAGGCTGGAACGCGGGGTAACCGTAGGCTTGCGGGTACTGAGGGTACTGTGGGTAGCCCGGCGGCGCGTACTGCGCCTGCGGATATGCGGGCTGGGGCGGATACCCCTGGGGCGGATACGCCTGCTGCGGGTACTGTGGCGGCGGGTAGGCGGGTGTTGGCGCCTGCGCCGGCTCCTGGGCCGGGATCGTAGGCACGGGCATCGGCTTCCCGCACGTGCTGCAGAACTTCACGCCTTCCGCATTCTCCGCACCACACGATGGACAGAACGCCATTTCGTTCACCTCACCAAGGGGGTCGCCCTGTGGCCCGCAGCACCCGATTGTACTCCTCCGCACGCGTGTACGCGTCGTACATCCCGAAGATCCAGACGACCAGGGCGAAGGCCAGCCCGATGAACAGGCCCGCACAGGTCCACCAGAGGAAGAAGAGGAACACGCTCAGGCCGATGGAGGCGAAGAGGAGTAGGAGACCCTTCGTCAGCTCCCCGTTGTAGATCTGACCCAGGCCGCTGAGGAAGAACGAGAGGAGGACTGCGACGCCCGCGCTCTTCTCCCCGGGCATGGGACCGTAGGCGTACGGCTGGGGATATCCGGGCGGCTGCGGGTACGGCGCAGGGTACGGCGGGGGATAGGGCTGCGGATACTGTTGCTGCGGATACTGTGGCGGCGCGTACTGCGGATAGGGAGGGTATCCGGCGGGAGGCGCGGCCGCTTGCGGCGGCGGGTACGCCGCCTGGGGTGGCGGCTGCATGGCCGGCGCCGTTTGCGGCAGGGCGGCCACAGGCATCGGCTTGCCGCACGTGCTGCAGAACTTTGCGCCCTCCGGGACCTGGGCGCCGCACGACGGACAAAACGCGATGCGTACCCCTCGGCGGCGGGAGTCGCCTGCCTCATCATAATACTTTGCGGGCGGACTCCGAGGAAGGCCAAGGGCCGCGAAGCGAGAGGTGGTCCTCGATCGTCTGCACAAGGGCCTCGCCCATGCGCCGGTATCCCGCGACGTCCGGGTGCAGGCCGTCCGGGGAACTGAGGAGGCGGTCGGGGGCCGCGGGGTCGCCTGCCGCTGCGTTCGTGTCGCAGAACGGAAGGCCCAGGGTCTTGGCGGTCGCTGCGATCCATCCGTTGAGAACGCGGATCGCCCGGGCGGTGGACGGCGGCCTCCGGCGCAGGCGGTCTCCGAGGGTGCCGCGGTGGAGATTGTACGGCAGCACCGTCGCCGAGACCGGTGCGATGCGCGCGTCGAGCGCGAGGCGGTACATCGCGTCGAGGTTCTCCCGAACGTGGTCCACGGGTCGCCTCTGATAGATGTCGTTCACGCCCGCCAGGACGATTACATAGTCTGCGCGCTCGCGAACGACGTCCCGCGTGAATCTCGAAAGGACCTCGTCGGACCTCTCTCCGTTGACACCTCGGTTCAGCACGGTCCAATCCGGACGGGCCCGCACCATCCAGTGCGCGTACTGGCTCTCCGAGTTCCCGCGGCCGGATGGCGGCGCTTCGAGCGGGGAAAGGAAGCCGGGGGTGCCTGCGGTCGTCGAGTCCCCGAGGCCGACGATGCGGAGCGCCGCCACACCGCGCACGATGGGGTCTGGCGGTCTAAGAGCTTTCCGAGAATCCTTATCGCGCACGCCGCGATATCGACGGCCATGGTCCGTGCGAAGGTCCCCGCGCGCAAGCGGGACGGCCGTCCCGGCCCGCCCGAGGGGTGGCCGAAGGACCCCGACAAGTACGCGGACCCGAAGAACTGGAAGTACCCCGTGCATTCGGCGTTTCACGCGCGCGCCGCCCGGCGGTACTTTAACGACCCCGTGAACCGCGGGCGGTACGACGAGGCCGAGCAGGCATACATCGACCGGAAGATCAACGCGGCGCTCGCGAAGTTCGGCGTTGCCGCCAAGATCAAGGGAGGCGTCGAGGAGCGCGAGGCCGACATCATCGAACAGGACGTCCCGCTCGGGAAGCCGATCGAGGCGATGGACCTCGACGACCTCCTGAAGGTGTTCCTCGGGACGGAACGGTTCGCGCGCGCGAAGGAGATTGCTCCTGAGCAGATCCGGTTCACGAAGCGCGGCACGACGATCGTGAACGCAGACGTGAAGGACTATGTCGTCTCCCTCGACCTGCTGAACAAGACGATCTACCACGACTGCACGGACTGGACGCAGAACCGCGCGAGGGCGAAGCTGTTCTGCAAGCACCTCGGGCGCTTCTTCCTAAGCCTAAAGGAGTCCGAGGCCACGGGGCGGTTGCGGGAAGTCCTGCGCGAGCGGGACATGTGGGTGTTCGACGTCGCATGAAGAGCGCAAGGCATTCTCCGCGGATTGCCAGCACGTGCGGGAACCCGCAACGATTAAACCCCAAACCTGACGTGTCATGCACTGATGAAGCCCCGCCGCGGCCGGGATCTTCGGATTGCCCTAACAGTCGGAATCGTCCTGGGACTCGCCCTTCCGGCGGCTACGTTCGTCGCGCTTTGGGGCGGGAAGGCGCCGCCGTGGGACCCCCTGCCCGACCGCCCCGGCGCAACGTGGGTTTCAATCCACCCGATTCAATGCGATGGTAATCCTTGGGAGGAGGACTGGCTTCGGTCAAACAACGGGAGCGCCGGTCTCTATCCCAGGGATTGGGGCGCGCAGCGCGGGATCATCCTTGACTTCTATGCCCGCCTAGGCATCCGCGTCTTCGACGCACGCCGCGAGGAGTGGGACGATTCTGTCTGCGGTGCGTGCTCCTGCCCCGCCGGCTATACGCTGTTTCTTCAGGTCGCGGACGAGGACATCGGTGACATGACTGCGCTGGGCTTCACGGTCGTTCCCTAATCGGCTCAGAGGCGGTTGAAGTCGCGGTTCGCGTCGTCCTTCCGTCGCGCGGGCCGCTCCTCCGTCGGCGGCGGTGGCGCTAAGGGCCCCTCCGGGTCCTCGTCGTCCCCTGGTGGCGGGGGCGTGGGCACATGGAGCTTCTTCCCGCACTGCGGGCAACCCTCCTCATCGAGGCACGCGGAGCACAGCCACGCGCCGCACGCATGGCGGGACACCGCTTTCGCCTTGTGCTGCCGGCACGTTCTTGATTCGCGGACTTCCTCCGCCTTCTTGGGCCGCGGAGCCACAATCCTCGGCGTCGCTGAGACCATGTCCGCGGGCGCGGGCCCTTGCGGTTGGAGAACTGCCGTCGGGACCTCTGGCGTTGCTCGGACCGAGAGGTTCGGCGGCATCTTCGTCGTCACTCGGTACGCGCCCCCCTCGAAAACCTTCAAGGAGGTCTCGAGTCGCTTCGCTTCGTAGATGCCCAGGTTGAGCTCCCGAGCGAGATGGACGATGTCCCACTCCTCGCGCGGCAGGTCGAGCGCGCGCCGCAGTAAGTGGTCGAGCTCCGGGTCCTCCGGCTCTGGTTCCACGTTCGCGGCCGCGACGCCCCGGATGTAGCCCCACACCTCGCGGACCTCGGACACGTCCGCGTCCGGGTCGCAGACCGCCACGTGGTAGCGGTCCACGCTCTTCGGGTCATCCACGAGACGGAGGACGACGGAGGACACGGCTTCGTACCGCTCGCGCTTTGCCGCGGGGAGCGCGTCCGCGGACACGTTCGCCGGCTCGCCCAGAAACGCGAGGACCTCGTCAAGGGCCGCGAAGGGTACGGCGCACACGCGGAAGGCCTCCTCTCGCGTGGCGGCCCGGCCGTTCGCCCGCTCCCAGGCAACGACGCGACGCGCCTGCTCCTCGACGGATCTGCGGTGCGCGCCCAACTCCGCATCTCGCTTGCCCTGCGCGGCCACGTCGTACTTGGGGTCGAGCTTCAACGCGTAGTCGAAGCAGCGGGTCGCGTCCTCGTACCGCTCGAGTCCCAAGAGAGCGAGTCCCTTCCCGCTCCAGATCGACTTGTCGACGGGGTCGAGCGCGATCGCCTTGTCGTATGCCGCCGCGGCGGGCTCGAGCCCGCCCGACCGTTCGAGGGCGAACGCCTTGAGCGTCCACAGCTCCTTGTCGTCCGGCGTCAGCCGAAGGGCCCTCTCGTAGGCGTCCGCCGCTTCCGCGAACTCGTTGCGCTTCACGTGCGCGAGCCCCTTCGCCCGCCAGGTCTTTCCGTCCCGCGGGTCGAGAGAAACGGCACGGGCGAGGGCCTCGAGCGATTCCGCGTCCTTGCCCATCGCCTGGAGGGCCGAGCCCTTGAGGCCCCAGAGGGCGGCGTCGTGGGACTCCACCGCCAACGCGCGCTCGACGACCGCGATCGCCTCTTCGGCCTTCCCCTCGCGCAGCTCCACGTCGGCCTTCACCCGGAGCGCGACGGCGTCCCTCGGGTTCGCCTCGAGGGCGACCTCCGCGCACTGGAGCGCCTCCCGCGGCTTGTCGAGGGCGAGGAGGCACAACGCCTTCCCGTCGAGGAATTCCGCGTTCATGCGGTCGAGGAGGAGCCCGTCGTCGAACACCCGGAGCGCGGCGGCATGGCGCCCCGTCTCGTACAGTGCGCGCCCCTTCGCCGCCAGCGCCGTGCGGTCCCCGGGGTTGATCGAGAGCGTGCGGTCGAAGCACTCGAGCGCCTCCCGGTGGCGGTGCGCGCGGACGTACGCGAGCCCCTTCGCGTTCCACGAGCTGCGGTCCATGGGGTCGATCGCGAGCGCGGCGTCGAACGCCTGGAGCGCCTCGTCGAACCGCCCCGCCGCCTCGAGCGCGAACGCCTTCTCCCGGTGTGCGTCCAGGTTCTCGGGGTCCGCATGCAGGAGCGCATCGCACACCTCGACGACGCCCGCGTAGTCTTTCATCGCCTCCAGGATCTCCCGCTTCATGCGGAGGAATCCCGCGTCCGACCCGTCGAGGTGAAGCGCACGCCCGACCGCCGCCAACGCCTCGCGGTGCCGCCCGGTCTCGAGCGCGAGCCGCGCCCGCTCCTTCCATGCGCGCGCGTCCCTGGGGTGGACCTGCACGACCTGGCCCGTGACCGCGTACGCGTCCTCGGGACGGTGCAGGAGCTCGAGCGCCTCGCGGGCCCCGTCGAGCGCCTCCAGGTCCCCGGGATGCTCCTTTAGCGCCGTGTTGAACGTGACGAGGGCCTCCTCGTGGCGGCCCACCTTGAGGAGCGTGTGTGCCTTGCGGATCGCGTACGCGGCGTTCGCCGGCTCCAGGAGGTGCGCACGGTCGAACGCGTCGACCGCCTCCTCGTAGCGCTCGAGCCACGCGAGCGCGGCGCCGCGGGAGAACCAGACGCGGGCGTCCCGCGCGTCGATCGCGATTGCATGGTCGTACGCGCTCACCGCCTCCTCGTACCTCTTCGCCCCCTCGAGCGCGAGCCCCTTCCCGAACCACGCCCGCCGGTCGTCCGGCGCGAGCCCGAGGCATGACTCGAAGGCCGCGACGGCGTCCGTGTACGACCCGATCTGCCCGAGCGCGGCGCCGAGGCCGTACCACCCGTCCGCGACGTCCGGGCGGACCTTGAGCGCCTGGCGGTAGGAAAACACGGCGTCCTCCCAATGGCCGAGCTTCGCGTGCACCTCGCCGCGGCGGTGCCACGCGATTCCGTCCCGGGGCGCGAGCGCGAGCGCGCGGTCGTACGCCGCCAGCGCCTCCGTCCAGTCCCCGAGGGTTTCGAGCGCGCCCGCGTGGTCGATCCACGAGGTCACGTCCGCTTCGTCAAGGTGAAGGATCTCGCGCGTGACGCGGACGACGTGCTTCGGGTCGTTCAACGCCTTCAGGCAGTCGCGCTTGCCGCGGAGCGCCTCGAGGTCGTCGACGTCCACCGCCAGCGCGGCCTCGTACGCGCGCAGCCCGTGTTCGGGGTCACCGTTCATGCGGAGCGCGAGCCCCCGGTCCTTCAGCGCCGCCGGGTCCCTCCGGTCCAGCCGGAGGATCGCCTCGCCGACCGCGTTCAACTCGGACCAGCGCCCGAGCGCCCGGACGAGGTCCGCCTTCCGGCGGAGCGCGGTGAGGTCCCCGGGCACCCTCGCGAGGAAGGCGTCGAGCGCCTCCACGGCCTCCGCTTTGCGTTCGAGGCGCACGAGGATGGTCGCCCGGTCGAGGAGCGTCTCGAGGTGGTCCGCGTTGGCGGCGAGGAGCGCGTCGCACGCGTCGAGGGCGGCGTCCCACCGCTGGAGCGCGAGGAGGGACCCCTTGCGTCCCCCGAGCGCCGCCAGGTCCTTCGGCGCGAGCTTCAGGATCGCCTCGAAGTCCCGGACGGCCTCGTCGTGGCGGTTCATCGCCGCCAGAGAGACCGCCCGTTCCCGCCACGCGTCCGCGTCGTCGCCGTGCAGCTGGATCGCGGCGTCGTAGCTCGCGACCGCGTCCTCCAGCTTCCCGAGCGCCCCGAAGATCGCGCCGCGCGTCCTCCACAACGAGGCGTCCTCGTCGTCGATCTCGAGCGCCTTCTCGATGGACTGGAGGGCGCGGTCCGGCTGGCGGAACTTCAGGAACACGTCCGCGCGGCCCCGCCACGCCTCCTTGCGGCGGGGGTCGAGGCGCAGGACCTGCTCGTACGCCGCCAGGGATTCCTCGCGGCGTTCCAGCTCTCGCGTGACGTCTGCCTTCCGAAGCCAGAGGTCCGCCTCTCCCGGGCGGATGCGAAGGATCTTGTCGTACGTGTCCACGTCGCGCGCGTCGAGCCTCAGGACGTTCGACCAGGCGACGACCGCCGCCTCCCGCTGGCCGACGGCGTACTCGAGGTCGCCGAGGTTCCCCCACGCCTCCGTCCGGGTCGGGTCGACCGCGAGCGCCTGCGTGAACGCCGCCCGCGCCTCGTCCGTGTTCCCGCGGCCTGCGAGGAGCAGGCCGCGACAGTCGAGCGCGTCCACGTTGGCGGGGTCGAGGGCGAGCGCGGCGGTCGTGGCGCGGTCCGCCTCGGAGGTTCGGCCCAGGGCGAACAGCCCGCGTCCGATCGACGCGAACGTGGCGGCGTACTCCGGGGCGAGGCGTTTGGCGGCGGCACGGTTCTGCTCGAGGAACGCGAGCCCCCTGAGAAATGTGGCGGCGGACTTCGCCTCGGAGCCCCGCTCGTACAGCGCGTTCGCGCGCGACTCGAAGCTGCGAGCTCGTTGGAGGATGCGAGTCTCCCGATTAAGCCATGTGCGCAGCGGTCCCATCCCTGCGTCCCATCCCTTTGGGTGAGGGCCGTACCCGAATCAGGCGATTTATACCCTTCGGTCAGACGGGTGTCTGACGCTCCCCCTCACGGCAGGTCCGGTCGGCGACCGTGGACGAACTCGTTCATCCACTCGACGAGCCGGCGGTACGCGTTCTTCCCCTTCTCCGTGATGACGATTCGCTCGTGCGCGTCCGCGGAGGTCTCGAGCGCGACGAGGCCGCGCTCGAGGCACCACGCGAGGTACCTGCTGAACACGTCGTAGTTCACGTTGGCGGCGACCTGCAGGCGCGTCTTCAACATCGGCCCGCCCTCGCGCCAGAGGCGTTCCAGGAGCCGCGCGACGACGAACAGATCCGGCCGCCCTGACGTCGCAGCCATGCCGTCAGAGGTCCTGGAGGAACTGCTCCATTCGATTCCGGAGGGCGTCGTATTGGCGGCTCCAGCCGTCTCGCATTCGCGTGAGCTCCTCGTCCCGCCTCCGCCGCCACCGCCGGTAGAGGCGATCAGCGGCGAGGAGCAGACCGACCCCCGCCGCCACGAGCGCAGCCCCAACGACCGGATTCCCGTATGCGGGAAAGAGAAGGAGCGGAACGCCGAAGATCATCAGCTGGATGCCCCACCACGCTGCGATGAACAGGATTCCCCAGATCGCGGGGTCCCGGTCCAGCCCGGCGCGGCTCTGGGTGGCGATCCAGCGCGGGACCTCCTCTGAAGCCCGCCACAAGAGATCGAACGTGCCGGGCAGCCCCGCTTCGATGGGCTCGCGCGACGACTCCCGCCGGAGGGCCGTCTCGAGTCGCGAGACCCATTCGCGGTGTCGGAGGATCGTTGGCCGGAAGCGGCTCCGGACGAGCAGGCCGGCGAGAATCCCAAAGGCCAGCGTTCCGCCGAGGGAAATGAGGAACGCGTTCATCGTACGACGACCCCAGTCCGGATCTGCGAGGAGGAATCCGAAGGCGAGGAAAAGGAGGAACCAGCCCAGCATCGCCAGGAGGACGACGACGCCAAGGGCATCGTGGTAGCGGTCCCGCTCCGCCTCGTAACTCTCGAGAGCGAGGCGGTGGCCTTCCCCGAGGCTGGAGAGGAGCATTACGCGGATATCGTCGGGCCGGAAGGTGTCGGGGAGTCGCCCCTCCCGGACGATTGGCGCGACCCGCCGCTCAACGGCCGCGACGACCCGATGAAAGATGACGAGGGTCGGGATGATCGCGAACGGCGCAGGCCAGATGACAAGGAACAGGAGGATGAGGACTCCCCATCCGCTTGGGGTCGCGTACGTCTGGTAGGAGAGGATCGACCCGCCTTCTCGGGGCTGCGCTCGAATCTTGACCGACGCCCACTTGTCGAGGCGGACCGTGATTTCCCCCGGACCTAGGGCCACGATGCGGGAGGACATCCGGAAGTCGTGGGCGAGGTACGCGAGGACGCTCTCCGGGGCCGCTTGTACAAAGCCCGCCCGGAACCACGGGAGGAAGGCGAGCGCGAGTGGCACGAGGGTGATCAGCCCGCCGAACGGAGGCAGAAGCGCGAAGAGGGCGAGGGAGGCGGCCAGCAGGAGGGCGCCCGCTGCCCACAGACCCGCCTTCCATCGCCAACCCGCGACCGGGACTGCCATCGAACCGGTCGCATAGGAGTCCGGGGGAAAAGACGTTACTCCGCGTTGCGGAGTCACCGTCAACGCACCGCGCCCCTTCTCCGTCGACGTCGTGACGAACGGCGCAAGGGAAGTGTCGGACGAGAGCGTCGCCCATCTCCGACGGTGGTTGGAGGGCGACGATTCCTCGTTGGAACTGTGGCTTTGCGGAAATCCCATCGGGGACGCCGTGAGCGTGGAAGGTGTCTCCCCGAGTGCGGGCGGGGGGATTCGAACCCCCGCATCAGGCTTGGAAGGCCTGTATCCTAGACCAGGCTAGATGACGCCCGCACAGCGCGAGGAAACCTCCTGACAGACTTGAAGGTTCGGAAGCAAAAAGGGGTGATAGGCGGGAGTCGGAGGTCTCGCGCCTATCGGGATGGGAAGTCTTCGGAGCCAGCGATTGATCGTTAGTCGCCTTCGTCGGACTCTTCTTCCAGCCCGACGGAGCACCCGTACGCAGCGTAGACTTCGTCCCAGCCGCAGGGTTCCGGTTCCATCGTCATCACGGTCATGTTCGTCCCTAGACCATGGAAGGTCCAAGAGGATGATAGCCGTGAGTCGGGGAGGGGACCGCGAAAGTACTCCGGTCGCGAGCGCGTCACGGGCCGCGAACGAGTGCGAAAGTGTCCGAACCTACTCCACGATCCCGCGCCGGTCGAGCTGCCGTTTCGCCACCATGGCACCGATCGTGGCGATCGTCACGCCGCCGAGCCCCGGCTGCCCCACGAGCATGAGGAGGATCGTCACGCCGACGAGGAGGAACACGATCCCGAACCACCGCTTCTCGGGAAGCTGCAGGTCCACGAGATAGAGGGCTCCGAGGAGGACGAAGAACACGATCGCGGCGACGCCGATCGCGGTGACGGGGTCCTCGAGGACCATCGGCGCCGCATCCCCGCTACCCCTTAAGCTTTCTTGGCTTTAGGTTCTGTCCCCTAATCGGGTGATTTGACTTGACCCTCCCGCTCGCTGGCGGATGTAACTTCTCGGGTGATGGCGGCGTCGAGGACCGCCTTCCACCGGAACCCGTCCGGCAGGGCGATCCCCGCCGCGTCGCCCGGCGTCTCCCCGCCGAGGCTCATGTGGGGCTTCACGAGGTTGTAGTGGACGCGGAAGCCCTCCGCGATCATCGCCGCCCCGTCGTCCGTGTCGAACCTCCGCAGGACCTTCGTCCGCTCCTTCTCCGTCCCGTGCAGCCGCTCGATCCGGTTGTTCGAATCCGGCGCCCGGATGCTCGGTACACGGCGGTGCGGCGTCGGCCAAAAGGCCATCGGGCAAAACGTTAAGGCGGGCCGCTCACTGCCCCGCCAGGGGAGTCCATGGCTCGCTATATCCGACTGATCCGTCTCACGGAACAGGGTGTGAAGAACGTCGCCCGCCTGAACGATTTTCTCGCAGATGCGCGGAAGGTCTTCGAGGCGAACGGCGGGAGGGTCGTGGAGGCGTACTCGACGCTCGGCCGCTACGACCTCATCGCAGTCGTCGAGGCGCCCGATGACGCAACGATGATGAAGATCAGCGCGCTGATCGCCCGGCAAGTTCCCGTCCACGCGGAGACGCTGCCCGCGGTGCCCGCGGGCGACTTCGCGAAGTCCGTCTCGTCGGCGAAGTGAAGCGGATCACCGGACCAGGATTATTGGCGTCAGAGCGACGATGTCCTGCGCCCACGCGACGTCCAGCCCAACCTGGAGCGCGTACGAGTAGTACGAATGCACACCCCGATAGCTCGAGGCCACTTCCGCGGGGATCGGGACCTCAAACTCGAATGGTGCGTCGACCCGAATCCGGTCCATCGATATCGACCATTCCTGCTCGAAATTGCGGGTGACCTCCTGGTCGCTATTCGCTCTCGCCCACTCCCCGCCGAACAGGCGCAAATACACACGCCGTACGCTCGCGGTCCCCAGGCGGGCGAGCGTGATGCGACAGTCGATCAGCTCCCGGGCAAAGAACCGATCCCCGTCAAGTTCGACGAACACCTCCGGGCCTTCGCTCCCGGACCGGAACCAAACGGGGTGCGCGTACTGGCGGACGCTCCGTCGGTCGTAGAACACGA
>Ga0209342_10007021_pt1 | contig 11343 bp, 9 predicted proteins | sample RifCSP16_2_FD_184023 | JGI IMG/M metagenome (GOLD analysis project Ga0209342, IMG submission 184023) | Soil microbial communities from Rifle, Colorado - Rifle CSP2_sed 16_2 (SPAdes) (version 2) | ecosystem: Environmental > Terrestrial > Deep subsurface > Rock core/Sediment | place: Rifle... | reverse complement strand
GTCAAACAAGCCGTTGGCGGGGTCGCTCACCGCCGTCGGCGGTGTCTGGTCCTGGGCCGCTGCCGCCTGCACTCCGAGCAACAGACCCACGGCCAGCAGAACCGCGACCGCGAACGCACGGAAGGGCCAGGTCGTCGTGATCGAGTTCTTCGCAGGGATCATCGGCGGCGACCTCCTTACCGGTGAAGACCTCCGGGCGTCGTCAGAACATGGCCGACACCCTGCGCAGCAACGACCCCGAGGTGCTCCCTGGACCATGCGAGTACACCACTCCGGCCTCGCCAGGACAGACCCAATTTGATCACTTCTGCAGTCACGATGCCTTACGGCAATACGAGACCCCATCCACGCGGAATCCGTCCGGGTACGCTGGGAGATCGCAAACACACTCAGTAATGCCTGTAGAACTGCCTGAAACCAGAATTTTTCCTCTGCTGCTCGGGGGCCTTGGTGCACGCAGAGGTGAGGAGAAGAAGCGCGAGAGGCACGAACACCAGGGATCGGTAGTCACAGAATCCCACGACGGCACTTGAGGGGCCGACCCCAGCAAGCTCGGTACCACGCCTGCGGAAACGCGCAGTTAGCCCGAAGTTCCCCCTCCCCCAAGAGGGTAGGGCGTTGATTTTCTTGACGAAGGCATGTCTCGGTGGCCGAGTGTTCTGGCTACAGGGTGAGGGAGACTCCGAGCCGATCGAGGGCGCGCTGCTGGAGCGGGGTGGGCGTCGTGAGTTTGTCGAACTCGATCGCCGCGTCTGACTTCAGGCGGATGCGATCCTTCACGATGGTCCGCAGATGGCGCAGCAGCGACTGGAAGCTGTGGACGGGCTCCCCCTCGGCCGTCCGCTTCGTGAGCGCTTTGGCCTTGGCCCGGGGCGACCGCTGGGCTGGTGCCACCACCGAGCGGCGCGTGGCCTCGCCGGCCGCCGGGTCGTCATCGTCGAAGAGCATCGGGGCCAGCGCGCGCCGCATGTGCCACTCGACGTAGTAGGCCAGCATGCAGAGGAACACGTGCGCGCGGACGCGGTCGGCCGTGCGGTGATGAATGGGGCGCACCTTGAGGTCGACGGTCTTGAGGCTCCGGAACGCGCGCTCGACGGCGGCGAGGCGCTTGTAGCTCCGGACCGCCTCGGCCGTCGGGAGCCGGTCCGCGGCGACGCTCGTGCGCAGGACATAGATCCCATCGAGGGCAGCCTCGCGCGCGATGGCCGCCTCGTCGCGCGCGGCGCGGAAGCGCGTGTCGGTGATCTCGAGCGTGAAGTGCTTGCCGACCTTGCGCCGCCCGAGCACCTTGCCGACCCGGAGCGCGATGCGGGCCTGGCCGCGGAGCGGCCGCGTCGCGCGCGCGGTCGCGGCCGCGATCGTGGCCAGCTCGCGGTCGGTCGCTTCCAGGAGCTCCCCGCGCTTGCGGGCCCGCTCCTCGGCCAAGAGCGGGTTCTTGCAGACGATGAGCCGCTCGCCGGGATAGTCGGGATGCGTGATCTCCGCCAGATCCTGCTGATCGAAGAGCGAGAGCTGCAGGGCCCCGCCCGCGGCCAGGGCCTGAATCGCCGGCGCCCGCAGCGCCGTGATCCAGTCGAGCCCCTCGATCGGTCGCAGATCCTCCCGGAGGCGCGCGTCCGTGAGCATCCCGCGGTCGCCGACCAGCACCACGCGCGCGATCCCGAACCGCTCGCGGATCTTCGTGATCTGCGCCGGCACCGTCTTGGGGTCGCCGGTGTTGCCCTCGAACACTTCGACCGCGACGGGGCAGCCGTCGCCATTCGTCAGGAGCCCGAAGACGATCTGCAGCTTGTCCCGCTTGCCGTCGCGCGGATGGCCGAACTTCGCCAAGGGACACGTCCGGCCCTCGAAGTACGTCGAGGTCACGTCATAGAGGACGAGCCCGCCGTCGGTCAGATGCCGGCGGGCCAAGGCCTGCTCGACGCGCGCTTGCCGGGCCAGGAGCCAATCCATCGCCTCGTAGAGCGCGTCCTCGTCGGCGTCGGCCACGCCGAGGCTCTCGCCGAGGGAGGACTCCTCGGTCGCGGCCCCGAGGGCCCGCGCCGTCGCGAGCTTGGAACAGGGATCCAGCAGGCGCGCCGCGATCAGGGCCTCGACGAGATCCCGCTCCCGGCAGCGCGTGGCCGCGAGCAGTCCGGGAAGCCCCACCTTCCGCGCCGTGCCCACGACGGCGGCGACGTGGCCGTGGGGCCGGGAGCGGATGACGTCGAAGGCGTCATCGGGCGGGACCAGCGCGTCGCCCCGCACGGCGCGGCGAATCAGCTCAATGGTCGGCGCGGGGAGGCGGGAGAGATTGCCCAGGGTTTCGTGCTTGACCTTGCCGTCCTGGCGATAGGTGCGCCGCAGGAGGTACGAGCGATAGCGCCGGCCGCCGTGCGTGCGGGTGATCTCGGCGACGTGACAGGCCCCGGAGGCGCGCGCCATGCCGCAACTCTACGCGGCGGGCCGGCGGCAGGTCAAGAACTATCTTGGCTACACGCTTCGTCACGACTTCTGCCTGTATACGAGGCAGAAAGCCTCGCCATGCCATCGACGACTCTTGGCTACAGATACTCGCCGAGAACCGACAGTTTTCGACGCGGTGATGCGGACTTACCTTGCGTGCTGGCAGGGGAACTTCGGTCTAGTCATCGGGCGGGGCCGGGGTGCCCTCCCCGGAACCGTAGCTTCTGCGGATTACCGGAGCGGCAGACCTTGATCTCGTGGCCCCTTCAAGCCGGCGCCGGGCGTGGCGAGGGAGCGCGTTCCGGGGAGGGCACCCCGGCCCCGCCCGATGACTTGGTCGCCGGACTAGGGGAGGCGGATCCGCCCGCCGCCCATCGTCTGCAGGAAGTCGCCGAGCGCCGCGAACCTCAGGAAGGGGTTCTCCCGCTTCTCCTGCCCGATCGTGGACGCGGCGCCGCCGTAGTTGTGGCCGGGCAAGAGGACGGTGTCGTCGGGCAGGGCGCCGAGCCGTTGGGTGAGTGAGTAGTACATCTCCGACGGGTCGCTCCCCGGCAGGTCGGTGCGGCCGCAGGAGCCGATGAAGAGTGTGTCGCCCGAGACGAGCCGGCCGTCCACCAGGAAGCACTGCGAGCCCGGCGTGTGGCCGGGCGTGTGCATGAAGGTCAGCGTGAGTCGCCCGATCGTGAGCGTGTCGTGGTTGTCCACCTTCACGAGGTCGGAGCCGAAGCCCTTCAAGAACTCGCGTTCGGCCTTGTGGACGTAGACCTTCGCCGGAACGCGCTCGAGCAGCTCCTCGACGCCCGGGACCCGCCCCGGCATGCCCCAGCTCTCCAGGCTCCCGCCCACGTGGTCCTGGTGGGTGTGCGTGACGAGCGCGCCGGTCAGTCGCATGCCGTCCGCCTCGACGGTCTCGACGATCGTGTCGATCTCCCAGGCGGGATCCACGACGACGCACTCGCGCGTCACCGGGTCGCCGACGAGATAGACGAAGTTCTGCATCGGCCCGAGCTCCATCTGCCGGAGGTAGATCGCGGTCTCGTTCACGCGTCCATCGTACCCCGGCGGCGTCGAGTACGCTAGAATGCGCGGGTGTCCTGCCAGCTCGAGACCCTGTGGGACTACGACAACCTCATGCCGCGCCTGCAGCGCCTCGGGCTGATCTCCCCGCGCATCGAAGCGCGCTACCGCGACATCGGCCTGCTCGGGTGAGGGGCACGCTGGCCGCGATGCTCCGGCGCGCACTCGCCCCGGCGCTCCTGGCGCTCGCCGCCGGGGCCTGCGCCTTCCCCGTCGAGGGCGACTTCGCCGGGCGCCGCCTGGACCCCCACCTGAATCCCGCGATGACGATCGTCATCATCCACAACCACGGGTTCTCGAGCGCCCGGGCGGGTACCTACCGGCCCGTCACGCCGCCGATCCTCAAGCTGGCCGCGGACCGGAACCCCGACGTCGTGGTCTTCTCGCAGGTCCGCAACACGACCCATCTCACGGCCGTGGACCACTCGGCCTACATCGAATCTGCCGTGGCGCACTTCCACCGGGCGCGCGGCGTCCCGCTCGAGAACATCATTCTGGCGGGGCAGAGCTGCGGAGGCTGGGGCTCGCTCCAGGCGGTCGCCTTCAGCTATCCGACCGTCGGCGGCGTGCTCGGCTTCGCCCCGACCTGCCACGGCAAACTCCCCCACTCCACGGCGGTGCGCGAGCGGCGGGCCCAGGAGCTCGCCCAGCTCGGCGAGCGCCTGCGCGCGCCGGGAGCCATCTTCCTCTACGAGGGCGACTCCTACTACACCGTGGCGGAGTGGGAAGCCTTCGAGTCGCGGATCAACGGCAGGGCCCCGGACCTCCGCGTCGAGCGCGTCAGCCGCACGCGGGTCCTCGAGCTCTGCGGGCGCTGCGGCACCGACAGCCACGGCGCGTACTGGGACGAGCGATTCGCCTCGGCGTTCTTCGAGAGCCACGTGCAGGCGCTGATCGAGCAGGTGCGGGCGCGGCTCCGGGCCCGCACGGCTACCCCTTGAAGTCGTCGGGTACCTTGGGCAGCTGGCCGAGCACCTGCGCGTCCACCGCGTAGATCGCGGGCAGCGCCTTGAGCTTCGCGTAGATCTTCTCGCCCTCACGCTTGCCGACCAGGACCGTCGCGATCTCCGAGCCGTCGGCGCGTAGGAGCGTGGCCTCGAACGTCGCGGCGTCGAGCCCGTACTTCGCGGCCTCCTGGCTGCCGGGTGCCACGAGCTCCTTCCACTTGAGCGCGCGGAGCGTGTAGAGCAGGTTCTCGACGCCGGTGCCCTTCGCTCCACCGCTGGCGCCCTCCACGAACTTCCAGTCGGCGTCCCCGCTCCGCTCGACGACCACCGTCTGGCCGGCTGCGCGGACCCGCAGGCGCTTGACGTCCTTCGGATCGAGCCCGGGCAGGAACGTCCGGTCCCTGAGATCCACGACCGAGCGGGCGAGCTCGCCGAGCGCCCTGGCGTCCACGAGCACGACCGGGCCCCGGCCGGCGAGGGCCGCGTACGCGGTCGGCTGGCCGCTCCGGCGCTCGGGCGATGGCGCCAGGAGGACGGTCCTGGGCGCGGGCGCCCCCTGCTCCGTGAGGGTCACGCGCACGGTGGGTCTGCCGAGATAACGCGCGACGCCTGCGGCATCGTCAGCGAGGAACGCCTGCGCGCGAAGCTCGCGGAGCTTGAAGAGGATCGCGCCCGCCTCGACCTGGTCGGCGGGCAGCGGTTCCGGTGCCGTGACGCGCCAGCGGGTGCCCTCGAGCGCGAGGGTCACCCTTCCCTTGGGGCTTTCCAGATCGATCCCCGTGACCTTGTCGCGCTCGAACTCCACGAGCACTTTGTTCCGCAGCGCCGCGACGTTCTTCGGCACCATCGTCCAGACCGGCTCCGGCAGGAGCAGCACGGACGTCTCGCCGGGCCGCATCGCATACACCCCCTGCTTCGCCTTGTCCACGTTGCCGAGGAGGAGCGACTTCGTCGCGCGGTCCTTGTCCCGGCCCGTGTGGATCGCGAGCCGGACGGGGCGCTCGAGCCCGTAGGGGGCGAGTGATTTCGGCGCCTCGGCGACGAACGCCTTGACCTTCTGCGCCTGGAGCTTGTCGAGGAAGTCGGTGATCGTGTCGCGGTCGGCCGGCAGCGTGACGGGCCGGGTCAGCGTCCACTTGCCCTCGGCCTGTTCGACCGCGAGCGTCTCGTCGCGCGTCACGATCTCGAAGCCCGAGACGCCCTTCGCATCGAGGGCGAGCACGGTCCGGTCGCGGAAGTCGTCGAGCGGACGCGTGGCGTCGCGGAGCGCGCCCTCGCCGAGGACGAACACCGCGGGCTTGGTCGCGTCGCGCGCGTAGACCCAGACACCCGTCGGGCTCTTGGCTCCGAGGGCCAGGCCGAGCTGCTTGCCGTCCTTCAGCCGGAGCGTCACTTCGGCGGCGGGCTTCTCGAGCCCGAAGTCGCCGAGCTGCTTCGGCGCCGGCTCGATCTCGCGGTCGATGCGCGCGGTCACGAGCGTCGTGAGCGTCTCGTCCACCCGGCCACGGTCGCCGCGCGCCTTGACGGGTTCGAGCATCTGCCAGCCGTCACCCTCCCGCACGAGCCTGACGACCGCGTCGCCGCGCTTGAGCACGAGCTCGGCGACGTCGGCGGCCTCGACCGTCCAGAGCCGCCCCTTCTGCGCGGAGGCCTTTTCACGCGCCGGCCCCCCCTTGATCTCGTAGACGTAGTAGAAGGCGCCCAGGGCGGCGAGGATCACCGCCAGGACCGCGGTCGTCTGCCAGCGCATGGCGGGACTACTTCGCGGCGCGGCGGCGGGCGACGGCGATGATACCGCCGACGAGCGCGAGCCCGGGCAGCACCACGACCGGCAGGAGGAAGACGGCCTGCGCCTGGCTGCTGTTCATGAAGACCGGCGTTTGCCTCGAGTCTTTCGCGCGGATCGAGATCTGGTCTTCCTCCTCGGCGAGCCAGCTCACCGTGTTGAGGAAGAAGTCGCGGTTGCCCTGGAGGTTCAAAAACTGGTTGGACGCGAGGTTCGAGGTGCCATAGACCACGAGCCGCGCCTTGTCCTTCGTCACGACGGCGGCGACCGTCAAGGGGCCCTTCGGGTCGCCCGGGTCGGGCTTCGCGACCCCCTTGTCGAGCTCCTCCCGGTTCGTCTCGCCCCAGCTCTGCGGGCTCGTCCGCGCGAGCGGGTCGAAGCTCAGCCCCTTGGGCTGCGGCGTCACCGGCGAGATCGAGCGCGTCAGCGGGAAGAGCGTGCTCACGCCGGCCAGGTCCCGCGTGATCGCGTGGCGCTCGTACTGCTGGACGATGGGGACCTCGGGCCCGATGCCGAAGAGCCGGCCGATCGGGTTCTCCTCGACGACGAGGTCCGCGTCGAGCACGAACCCGTACTTCGCGAGATACTTCTTCAACCCCTCATTCTGGAACGGGTTGACCATGACCAGCACCTTGCCCGCGCGCTTGTCGACGTACGCGTCGAGCGCGTCGAGCTCGGGCTGGAAGAGGTCGTTCTTCGGCCCGGGAACGATGACGACCGAGGCGTCATCCGGGACCTTGCCTTCGCGCGCGAGGGCGAGTGGCTTCACGTCGTAGTTCGTCCGCTCCATCGCGGCCTTCGCCTCGCTGAACCCGGCGCGCTCCGTGTTGGCGAGCTCGTGTTCGCCATGGCCCTGCACCACGTACACAACCCGCTTGCCCTCCCGGGTCACCTTGACGAGCGCGTTCGTCAGCTTTTCCTCTTCCGCGTCGAGCACCTTCTCCGATTTGGACTTGGTCTCGAGCACGATGGTGCCGTAGGACTCGATCCCGTAGCGGCGCGCCAGCCCGGGCTCGCGGTCCGGGTCCACGCTCCGCCAGATGAAGCGCCCCTTCCCGTAGCGCGCGTACTGCTTGAAGAGGTCCTCCGCCACCCGCTTGCCCGGCTGATCGCTGCGGAAAAAGCCGACGGCGCTCACCTCGGCCTTGAGGCTTCCGAGGACCTGGACGGTCTGCGGCGAGAGGCTGAAGCGCTTCGTCTCCGTGAGGTCCCAGCGCCAGTTGTGCTGGTACGAGAGCGCCTGGACGAGGCCCGTGACGCCGAGGAGCAGGAGGACCATGACGGCCGCGTTCACCCCGTACCGCGTCGCGCGGCGCCTCAGGAAGTCGCGGTAGTCCTCGATCCTCCCGAGCAGCGACGCCGCCACGAGCAGCGCGCCCGCGATCACGAGGAAGCCGCGATACTGTCCCCACTCGGGGCGCGCGAACGGCAGGATCGCGCCGGCCGCGAGCACCGCGAGACCGGCGTAGCCGCCCCAGTCCAGGAGCTTCCGGATCATCCCTTCCACCGCCGGGCCTCGAGCGAGCGCAGGGTGAGGAGGAGCGCCAGCGCGATGAAGTTCACGTAGTACACGATGTCCTTCGTGTCGAGCACGCCTTTCGCGAAGTTGTCGTTGCGTTCGAGGATCGAGAGGTGCTGGAGCACCTTGCCCCACGGGCCGCCGACGGAATCCGCGCTCCAGCCGATGATCCACATGATCAAGAGGATCCCGAACGTCGTGATCGACGCGACGATCTGGTTCTCGGTCAGCGACGACGCGAAGACGCCCACGGCGATGAACGTCGCGCCCATCAGGAGGAGACCGACATAGCCGGTCATCAAGGGCCCCCATTCGAGCCGCGCGAAGTACACCACGATCGCCGGATAGAGCAGCGTGAGCGCGAGCATGAGGGCGTAGAGCGCCAGGGCGGCGAGGTACTTGCCCACCAGCACCGCGCCGTCGCGCACCGGATACGTCAGGAGGAGCTCGATCGTGCCCGAGCGCCGCTCCTCGGCGAAGAGGCGCATGGTGATCAGCGGCATGAGCAGGAGCAGGATGACGCTGATGTTCGAGAAGAGCGGGCGCAGGACGCTGTCGGTCACGTTCATGTCCCGCGCCATCGCGGGGTTCATCGCCGACTGCATCGACGCGAGGGTGAAGAAGGCGAAGATGTTGTAGAAGAAGTAACCGGCGATCACGAGGAAAATCGTCAGCACCACGTACGCCACGGGTGAGGTGAAGTAGAGGCGCATCTCCTTCTTGAAGATCGGCCAGACTCTCACGCGCCGCCCTCCTCCGCCGCCTGCTCGCCCGCGACGACCCGGATGAAGACCTCCTCCAGCGTCGTGCCCACCCGCTTCAGCTCGAGCAGCTTCCACTGCTGCCGGGCCGCGACCTGGAAGATCTCGCCGCGCACGTCGCGCTCCCGAGACGATTCCACGACGTACCGCCCGGCGCCGTTCGTGACGGCCAGCTCCTCGACCGACACGACCCCGGGGATCCCGCCGATCCCGCTCCGCACCGCAGCGGGCGGCCCCACGATCTCCACCTCCACGCGCGCCGTCGGGAAGAACTGCTGGACGAGCGTGTCGATCGGGCCTTGCGCCACGATCGAGCCCTTGTTGATGATGACCACGCCCGTGCACACCATCGAGACTTCCGGCAGGATGTGCGTCGAGAGGATCACGGTGTGCTTGCCGGCGAGCGACTTGATGAGCGACCGGATCTCGGTGATCTGGCGCGGGTCGAGGCCGATCGTGGGCTCGTCGAGGATCAGCACCTCGGGGTCGCTCACGATCGCCTGGGCGAGCCCGACGCGCTGCCGGTAGCCCTTCGAGAGCTTGCCGATGAGCCGGTTCTGGACGTCGGTGATGAGGCAACGCTCCATCACCTCCGCGATCCGGCCTCGTCGCTCCGCGCGCCCGACGCCCTTCACCTCCGCGACGAAGTCGAGGTACGGCGCGACCCGCATGTCGGTGTAGAGCGGCACGTTCTCCGGGAGATAGCCGATGCGCCGCCGGACCTCCATGGACTGCCGGAACACGTCGTAGCCCGCCACCCGCGCGGCGCCGCTGGTCGCGGGCATGAAGCAGGAGAGAATGCGCATCGCCGTCGTTTTCCCCGCCCCGTTCGGGCCGAGGAAGCCGACGATCTCGCCCGGCGCGACGCGGAACGACACGTCGCGGATCGCGGTGACCGGGCCGTAGTGCTTGGTCAGGTTCTGAACTTCGATCATTCGAGGCCGGTGACGGATTATACAACGACTGGCGATTTCTACAATGGGACTGGCGATTTCTACAATGGCCGGCCGGGGCGGCCGGCTACTTCGGCGGGACGACCGGCATGACCTCCTGGAGCCAGGGCGGGAGCCCGATCATGGCACCCGTGGCCGGGTCCAGGCACGCGTGGAGCGTCGAGCCGGTGGCGATCCGCTCGCCGGCCTCGCTGAGGACCTCGTAGGCGAAGCGGAAGCTCGCGCGCTTCCGTTCGCTCACCCAGCAGCGGACCTCGAGCAGGTCGTCGAGCCGGGCCGGCCTTACGTAGCGGATGGTCGCCTCGACCACCGGCAGGTGGATCTTCCCGTCCACCTCCGACATCGGGTAGCCCTGCTGGCGGAGGAACTCCACGCGGCCCACCTCGAAGTACGTGAGGTAGTTGCCGTAGTAGACGACCTTCATGCAGTCCGTTTCCTGGTAGCGGACACGCAGCTTCGTGGAGGCGATCACTGTAGCGGGGTCCGCGAGCCCGGGATCCTCGGTGGGTGGCCCGACCAAGGCGCGACCTGGCAGCGGTCCTCCAAGTGCCCCTTCATCGTTACAGGTACTGGCCGTAGCGGATCTTCTCGACCACCCCGCGCACGCTCTTCCAGCTATCGATGGCGTCGAGGAGGTTCTCCGTCGAGACGTGCGCGGCGCCGCCTCCGGCCGCGGCCTGGTGCACCTTGGCTTCGAGCGCGCGCTGGACGATCACCGAGATGTCGGCGCCGCTCATGCCACCCATCACCGGCAGCACCTTGCGGTAGTCGATCGCCTCGAAGAGCGTCCGCCTCGCGTTCTTCTCCGTCCGGATCCGGATCAGCTCCAGGATCTCCCGCTGGGCGTCGGCGTCCGGCAGCGCGACCTCGACGAGGTGGTCGAGGCGTCCGGGCGCGACCAACTCGGGGTCGAGGGCGTCGGTGCGCGTGGTGGCGGCGACCACGAGAATGCGTGCCGTCGCGTCCATCGCGTCGAGTTTCTCGCAGAGCGCGGCGACCAGGCGCGCGCTCGCCTCGCGCGCCGCCGGGGGCGGCAGCAGGTGCTCGAGCGAGAGCGCCTCCGCCTCGTCCAGGAAGAGCACGGCCTTCCCCTCCGCCATCGCGATTCTCAAGATTTCCTGGAGGAGCTCGCCGGTGTTGGCGCCGAACTTCGAGGTGAGGTTCGTCAGCTTCAGGTGATAGAAGATCGCGCCCGATGCCGTCGCGAGCGCCGTGGCGAGCTTCGTCTTCCCGGTGCCGGGCGGCCCGTAGAGCAGGACGCCCTTCGGCGGCTCGATGCCCCACTGGCCGTAGAGGTCCGGGTCGGTCAGCGCGAAGACGAAGCCGCGCAGTGCCGTCTTCGCCTGCGCGACGCCGCCGATGTCGTCGAAGCTGACCGTCGGCCGGATCTTCGTCTCGACCCGCCCGGTGAGATCACCGAACTTCTCGCCGAGCTTCGCGAAGACGTCGTCGAGGCGCCGCTGGAGCGCCCACTCCTGGTCGTTCGTTTCGGGCTCGGCCATCGCCGTCAGATCGAGGGCCCGCGCGGCGGCCGCGCGCTCCCGCCCTTGTCGAACACGCGGTCCTCGACGAGCACGGGGACCTTGGCCCGGATCGCGAGCGCGATGGCGTCCGACGGCCGCGAATCGAGCTGCAGCTCCGGCCCGCCCGCGCTGAGGTAGACGGTGGCGTAGTAGATGTCGTCGCGGAAGTCGTTGATGACGACGCGCGTCAGTGTCACCTTGAGCCGGCCGAAGAGCGTCAGGAAGAGGTCGTGCGTGAGCGGCCGGGGCGGCGTCACGCCCTGGAGCGGCACCGCGATGCCCGTCGCCTCCGCGATCCCGATGGCCATCGCGAGCCGCCGTTGGTCGCGCTT
>Ga0209342_10007020_pt1 | contig 11343 bp, 9 predicted proteins | sample RifCSP16_2_FD_184023 | JGI IMG/M metagenome (GOLD analysis project Ga0209342, IMG submission 184023) | Soil microbial communities from Rifle, Colorado - Rifle CSP2_sed 16_2 (SPAdes) (version 2) | ecosystem: Environmental > Terrestrial > Deep subsurface > Rock core/Sediment | place: Rifle... | reverse complement strand
ACGGTGACGCTCGCGCCCTCGGGTTCGGTGTACACAGGCTCGAGCTCGACGTAGGTCTCGAGCACCTTGCGGCACCCCTCGTGAACGGTGCGCGCGGCGGCGCCGATCTCCGCGTTGGTGAAGCCGGTCAGGTCCTCCGAGACGAAGTCGACGAGCCGGCCGTCGCGCTGGAGCAGGGCCAAGACGTGGAGCGCATAGCCGTGAGGGGGGGGAGCCGGGACCGCGGCCGGGGCCGCCGGGATCGGGGGCGGCACCGCAGCCGGGATCGGAGGCTGTGCCGGGATCGGGGGTATCGGGGGCGGAGCCCCCGATGTCAATGTCGGCGAAGCCGGCGGCCTGTCTTGCGCCGAAGGCGCAGCCGCCGGTGCCGGAGCCGCGACTGGAGCCGGGATCGGGGGCGGTACCGGAGCCGCGACGGGAGCCGCGACCGGAGTCGGAGCCGCGACCGGAGCAGGAACCGGAGCTGCGACCGGTGCCGGGGTAGGGGTCGGGGTAGGGGTAGGGGTAGGGGTCAGGGCCGGGGGTATCGGGGGCGGAGCCCCCGATGTCAATGATGGCGAAGCCGGCGGCCTGCTTTGCGCCGGAGGCGCTGCCGCCGGCGAAGCCGGCGGCCCGCTTTGCGCCGGAGGCGCTGCCGCCGGCGCAGCCGCCGGCGCGTCCGGTGGCAGGGCGAGCTCACGCTCGCGAAGCTGCTTCACTCCCTCGGCGAAGCGGCGATCGAGCAGCACCGCGAAGAAGGCCACGAACGCGAGGAAGAGCCGTTGCAGCGGCGTCAGCGAAACTTGGTCCATGGAAAGCCTTTTTAGTCGATCTGGCCCCATGTCGCCTGTGGGCGCGCTCCTTGGCGATACCCCTTCGGGGTTCACCCGATAGGCCGATCTAGGTTCCGTGGTTACAAAGGGAGGACCCGATCGGATCGCGGACACCATGAGTGAAACGAGCCGCCGCCCTGAGCCAGCGCCCGTTCCCGCGGAGGAGAGCGCGGGCCCGCCCGAGGTCGTGGTCCTGGTCGGGCTCCAGGCCTCCGGGAAGAGCACCCTCTTCCGCTGGCCGAGGGATTCGACCGGCTGTTCGAGGTCGAGCCGGACGGGCAGGGCGGCTTTCGTGTCCGGGAGGTGACGCGGTGAGCGGGGAGGTCCCCCGGCGTCCCGGAAGGGACATGGCGGAGCGGACTCGACCCGGTGCATGAAAAACGGATGGCCCACCCACTCGCAGGAAAGCAGGCCCCTCGCTCGATGCTCGTCGACGTCGCGCGGCTGCTCGACGCATATGCTTCGGAGCGGCCTGATCCGGCCGACGCGCTCCAGCGCGTCGCCTTCGGCACCTCGGGCCACAGGGGGTCGGCCCTCCGGAAGAGCTTCAACGAGGCGCACATCCTGGCGATCGTCCAGGCGACATGCGAGCACCGCGCGCGCGAGGGCGTGACCGGTCCGCTCTTCCTCGGCAAGGACACGCACGCGCTCTCGCGCCCGGCGGAGGAGACCGCGCTCGAGGTCCTGGCCGGAAACGGGGTCGACGTCCTCCTGGCGGAGGGCGATGGGTTCACGCCCACGCCCGTCGTCTCGCACGCCATCCTCGCGCACAACCGCGGCCGCAGCTCCGGGCTCGCGGACGGCATCGTCATCACGCCGTCGCACAACCCGCCGGAGGACGGAGGGATCAAGTACAACCCGCCCAGCGGGGGCCCGGCCGACACCGCCGTCACGGCGTGGATCGAGCGCCGTGCGAACGCGCTCCTCGAGGCCGGGAACGCCGGCGTGAAGCGGGTGCCGCTCGCGGCGGCGCTGCGCGCCAGCACCACGCACCGGCACGACTTCGTCGGGCCCTACGTCGCCGACCTGCCGAGCGTCGTCGACCTCGCCGCGGTGAAGAGGGCGGGGCTGCGATTGGGCGCCGACCCGATGGGCGGCTCCAACGTCGGGTACTGGGAGCCCATCGCCCGCGCCCACGGGCTCCGCATCGAGCTGGTGAACCCGGCCGTGGATCCCACGTTCGGCTTCATGACGCTCGACCACGACGGGAAGATCCGGACGGACTGCTCGTCACCGTACGCGATGGCGGGCCTGGTGGGCCTGAAGGATCGGTACGATCTCGCCTTCGGGAACGACGCGGACTCGGACCGGCACGGGATCGTCACTCCCCGGGCCGGCCTGATGAACCCCAACCACTTCCTCGCGGTCGCCGTCGACTGGCTCTTCCGCGCGCGAACCGGCTGGGCGCCGGGCGCCGGTGTGGGAAAGACGCTCGTCTCCTCGGGCCTCATCGACCGGGTGGCGCGGCGCCTGGGGCGGCGCTTGGTGGAGGTGCCGGTGGGCTTCAAGTGGTTCGTCGAGGGGCTGCTCGATGGCTCGATCGGCTTCGCCGGAGAGGAGAGCGCCGGAGCCTCGTTCCTCCGGCGCGATGGGACGCCGTGGGCCACCGACAAGGACGGGATCATCATGGACCTCCTGGCGGCGGAGATCCGTGCCGTCTCGGGCGAGGATCCGGGGCGCCGCTACGAGCAGATCACGAGCGACCTGGGGCGCCCGCTCTACACGCGGATCGACGCGCCGGCCACGCCGGCCGAGAAGGCAGCCCTGAAGCGGCTCTCGCCCGACGCGGTCGCGGCCGACCGGCTCGCGGGCGAGCCGATCGCGAAGAAGCTCACGCGCGCGCCGGGGAACGGCGCCGAGATCGGTGGCCTCAAGGTCGTGGCCGAGAGCGGCTGGTTCGCAGCCCGGCCTTCCGGGACCGAGGACGTTTACAAGATCTACGCCGAGAGCTTCCGGGACGAGGAGCACCTGGCGCGGATCGTGGACGAAGCGCGGGCTATCGTCGGCGCGGCGCTCGGCGCGCGCCAATGAATTAGGGGCGCGGGGCCCGCTGGGAGGCGTCTCTCGCCATCGCCTCCACCGAGCTCGCGACCCGGTCCAGGGAGTCCGCGACCTCATCGGCGGCCTCGGCCAGCTGCGTCAGCGCCTCGTGGAGCGCCTGCGCGGTGGCATTGAGCGCGTCCCACGTCCTGGCGCGGTCAGCGTGGCGGTCACCGCCCATCCGGTCGCGCTGCGCCCGGCTCGCTGGCGAAGTCGCCCTGGCGGCGAATGTTGAGAGGTCGCGTGACATGATCACCCCTGGGACCATGAGGGTTCCGGCGTCGCGACGGACCTGATGTAAGAACTGTGCCGTCGAGTGAATGGAGGCGCGACCGCCCTGCGGTTCCAGGATGGCCCGCGAACGGGGCGCGAGAGCAGGATCCCGCCCGCAGTTCAAGGGGCCCGCGCGGACTGGGACGCACGGAGGGGGCCATGGCGCCCCTGGGTCGGGTCGATCCGATGGGCTCCGGTCAACCGGCCAGCACGACCAGCAGGTCGGCCACGTTCGTCCGTGTGGGACCGGTGACGACGTGGTCGCCCAGCGCGGCGAAGAATGGGTAGGCGTCGTTGCGGTCGAGGTGGTCGAGCGCGTCGAGGCCGACCTCTCGCGCCCGGGCGACCGTCTCCCCGTCGGCCACGGCGCCTGCGGCGTCGGTCGGCCCGTCGGTGCCGTCCGTTCCGGCCGACAGGACGACGAGCCGGGCGAGGCCGGCGATGCCGATCGCCGCGGCGAGCGCGCACTCCTGGTTGCGCCCTCCCACGCCGTTGCCACGGACGATGACGGTCGTTTCGCCGCCCGCCAGGAGGCAGGCCGGAGGCGGCACCGGGTTCCCGCTCGCGCGGAGCTCCCGGGCCAGGGCGGCGACGACGGCCCCCACCTCGCGCGCCTCGCCGGTGAGCGTGCTGGAGAGCACGAGCGTCCGGTACCCCAGGGCGCGCGCTCTCTCGGCCGCCGCCAGGAGGGCGATGCGGTTGGTCCCCACGAGCACGTTCGCGACTCCATCCATCTCCGCCGAGCCGGGCTTGGGGGTCTCGGGGAGCTCGCCGCGCGTGCCCGCCTCCAGACGCGCGCGCACGGCCGTCGGGAGCCGATCGAGGAGCCCCCGCCGCGCGAACACCGCCAGCGCGTCGGAGTACGTGGTGGGATCGGCGACGGTGGGTCCCGAGCCGACGACGTCCAGGGGATCGCCCACCACGTCGGAGAGGATGAGGCCCGCCGCGCCAGCGGGCCGCGCCGCCCGGACGAGGCCTCCTCCCTTGAGCCGGGAGAGGTGCTTGCGGACGGCGTTCGCCTCCGCGATGTCCGCGCCGCAGGCGAGGAGCAGCGCGGCCACCGCCTGCTCTTCCGCCAGTCCCAGCCCGGGTGCGGGCGAGGGCAGGAGGGCGGAGGCGCCGCCGGAGACGAGGCAGAGCACCAGGTCCTGCGGCCGGCCGTCCGCCAGCAGGCGCTCCACCTCTGCCGTGGCCGCGAGACCCGCGGCGTCTGGAATGGGATGGCCCGACTCCCGGAGCAGGACGCGCTCGAGCGCAACGCCGTGACCGCGCTTCGTGACGGCGATCCCTTCGCAGAGCCGCGGGCCGAGGATCGCCTCCGCCTCCTGAGCCATCGGCGCCGCGGCCTTTCCGACGGCCACCACCCGGACGCGCCCGGTGGGAGATAGCGGAAAGCGTGTGCTCCCGACCATCACGGCATCGCCGTCCAGCCGGAGGTGAGCGCGGACGGCGGCGCGCGGCTCCACCGCGCGCAGGCCCGCGCCGAAGATGTCGCGCGCGTCGGCGCGCAACCGCGCGAGGCCGGGTGAGGGGGGGCGGGCGGGAGCCGGGGCGCTCACGGCGCGAGCTTCGCGCGAGGCTGGGCGCGCGTCCAGCGGCCGGTCGCTCGCGCACCGCGCCGCGAGCGAAGATCCCCTTTCGCCCGCCGCCGGCCTCCACTACGGTTGCGCGCCATGATCCCCTCGTTCGTCCTCGCTCTGGCGCTCGCGGCCGGCCAGAAGCCGCCGGCCTCCGCTGCTGCAACGCCGCCGCCGGGCATGTGCCTCGACCCGGACGCCGCCGCGGCCGGGCCTGCCACCCCCGCGGAGGCGCGGAGGTTCGTCGCCCGGGTGAACGGAGAGCTGAAGCGCCTGGGCGTGCGCCACGAGACCGCCAGCTGGATCCAGCAGACCTATCTCACCATGGACACCGAGCGCGCCGCGGCGTGGGCGACGGAGGAGATGGAGGCCTTCCTGAGCCAGGCGGCGAAGGACGCGATGCGCTTCGAGGGCGTGAAGGGCGTCGACCAGGAGACGGCGCACGCGCTCCACCTCCTCCGCATCGCGTCGCCGCTGCCGGCGCCGGGCGACCCTGCGAAGCGGGCGCAGCTCGCCGCGCTCGCGGCGCGCCTCGAGGCCACATACGGCAAGGGGAAGTGGTGCGGCAAGGACGGCAAGGGTCCCTGCCGCGATCTGGAAGAGCTCTCGGAGACCATGCGCAAGAGCAGGAGCTGGGACGAGCTCCTCGACGCCTGGGTCGGCTGGCACACCATCTCCACCGGCATGCGCGACGACTATGCCAAGCTGGTGGCTCTCTCCAATGCGGGGGCGCGCGAGATCGGGTTCCGCGACGTGGGCGAGCTGTGGCGGTCCGGCTACGACATGAGCCCCGCGGAGCTGGAGCGGGAGACCGACCGGCTCTGGGCCCAGGTGAAGCCGCTCTACGACGACCTCCATTGCTACGTGCGGGGGAAGCTCCAGGAGCGCTACGGCAAGGAGCGGGTGCCCGACGGCAGGCCCATCCCGGCGCACCTGCTCGGCGACATGTGGGCGCAGCAGTGGGGCAACGTCTACCAGGAGGTGGCGCCAGGGCCGGCCTCGGTGACGCTGGACGTCGAGGCCGCGATGAAGGCCAAGGGCTACGACCCGGTGAAGATGGTCAAGCTCGCCGAGGGCTTCTTCACCTCGCTCGGCCTCGATCCGCTGCCGCCCACGTTCTGGGAACGCTCGCTCTTCACCAAGCCCAAGGATCGCGAGGTGGTCTGCCACGCCAGCGCCTGGGACATGGCGGGAGACGACGACCTGCGCATCAAGATGTGCATCCGCGTGAACGAGGACGACCTCCAGGCCATCCACCACGAGCTGGGCCACAACTACTACATGCACGCGTACCGCGCGCTCCCCGAGCTCTTCCGCCAGGGCGCGAACGAGGGCTTCCACGAGGCGATCGGCGACACGATCGCGCTCTCGGTCACTCCCGCCTATCTGAAGAAGGTGGGCATCCTGGACGCGGTTCCGCCCGAGGATCGCCAGGGGACGGTGGCCGTGCTGCTCCGGCAGGCGCTCGACAAGGTGGCGTTCCTTCCCTTCGGCGTCCTGATGGACAAGTGGCGCTGGGGCGTGTTCAGCGGCAAGGTGCCGCCCTCGAGATACGAGGCCGCGTGGCTCGAGCTGCGCCGCAAGTACCAGGGGGTCGAGGCGCCGGTCCCGCGCACGGAGGCCGACTTCGATCCGGGAGCGAAGTACCACATCGCCTCGAACACCTCGTACCTGCGCTACTTCCTCGCGCACATCTACCAGTTCCAGTTCCAGCGAGCGCTGTGCAAGGCCGCCGGTCACCGAGGCCCGCTCCACACCTGCTCCATCTCCGGCAGCGCCGAGGCCGGGCGGCGTCTGGAGGCCATGATGGCGCTGGGGGCGTCCAGGCCATGGCCGGAGGCGATGGCTCTGCTCACAGGAGCGCGGCAGGCGGACGCGACGGCCATCGTCGACTACTTCGCGCCGCTGGCGCGCTGGTTGAAGGAGCAGAACAAGGGCAAGAAGTGCGGCTGGTGAGCGGCACCGCCGCGGCGCGCTGTGACGCGCGGCGTCAGCGTCGAACCGGTCTACCGCGGGTTACGGTCGACCCGGACGCGAGGGACCCGGGTCGCAGCGCATGTCAACGCGTCGCGGCACATCTCGCGCATGTCGGAGGACCTGCACAGGGCACCGACAGTGAGCGCGACGTGATTATCTTCCAGACTACGGGCGCTCCCGTGTTGCGGAGAGCGCCGGTGGGAGGAACCGTGGCCGAGGCCGGTACGCCCAACGGATGCGGTAATCGCACGCGAGCGGTCCGCTACATGAGGCTGGCCGGTGGCTGGGTGCTCCTCGTGGTGGGCATCGGCCTGCTCCCGCTCCCCGGCCCCGGCGCGGCGTTCCTGCTCCTCGGTCTCGCCGTGCTCGGGCGCGATGCGCCGTGGGCGCGCCGCCTGCGGGAGCGCATCCTGGCCCTCCTCTGCCGCCGGCGGCGTCAGGTGCCGGTCGCCGCGCCTGCTGCGGTGAGGAACGGGGTGGAGTGACCCTGTGGAGTGACCTCCTCAGACCCACGCCCGAGGAGCTCGCAGGACCTCGACGAGGCGCGCCTCCTCGCTCCCCGCCGCTGGCCGGTGGTCGTATGCCCATCGAGCACGAGGGGGGAGCGACACGAAGATCGACTCGGTGCGCCCGCCGGTCTCGAGCCCGAAGGCGGTTCCGCGGTCGCGCATCAGGTTGAACTCGACGTAGCGGCCGCGCCGGATCTCCTGCCAGAACCGCTCAGGCTCGCCGTAGGAGGCCGTGCGGCGACGCTCGGCGATGGGGAGCCAGGCGGGCAGGAAGGCGCGCGCGCAGTCCTCCACTAACGAGAGCCCGGCGGCGTCTCCGGCCAGGTCCTCGAAGAAGAGCCCGCCCACGCCGCGCGCCTCGCCGCGGTGCGGCAGCCAGAAGTAGCGGTCGCAGGCCTCCTTGAAGCGGGGGTAGTACGCTGGGTCGTGACGATCGCAGGTCGCCTTCAGCGTCGCGTGGAAGTGGCGGGCGTCCTCGTCGAAGAGGTAGTGGGGCGTGAGATCGGCGCCGCCACCGAACCCGGCGCGCGAGCCACGGACGACGAGGCGGAAGTTGGCGTGCGCCGCCGGCACCATCGGGCTCAGCGGGTGCAGCACGATCGAGAGCCCGACGGCGGCGAACCGCCTCTCTCCACCCGCCATCCGATGCCCGGACTCGTCGGCCAGCTCGCCGTGGACGTGCGAGAAGGCGACCCCCGCCTTCTCCAGCACCGCCCCCCCTTGCAGGACGCGAGTCGTTCCGCCGCCGCCGCCCGCGCGCGTCCAGAGGTCGCGCCCGAAGCGACCCTCGCCGTCGAGACGCTCCAGCGCAGCGCAGACCTCGTCCTGAAGAGCGGAGAGGAAGGACGCGAGCGATTCGCGGAGGTGGTCTTCGTCCGGAGCCAGCAACACGTCCGTCGTAGTGCCGCGCGACGGGTGTCGCCAGGCGAATCAGGCGAACACCACCGTCTTGTTGCCGTGGACGATCACGCGATCCTCGAGGTGCCACTTCACAGCACGGACGAGGACGCGCCGCTCGAGGTCTCGCCCGATCCGCTTCAGGTCCTCGACCGCGTGGCGGTGTGAGACGCGCCCGACGTCCTGCTCGATGATCGCTCCTGCGTCGAGCTCGGCGGTGACGTAGTGGGCCGTCGCGCCCACGATCTTGACGCCGCGGTCCCAGGCCTGCCGGTAGGGGTCGGCGCCGGCGAACGCGGGCAGGAACGAGTGGTGGATGTTGATGATCCGGGTGGGATAGCGGGCGACGAAGTCCGGAGAGACGATCTGCATGTAGCGCGCGAGCACCACCAGGTCGGCCTGGCCGTCGAGGAGAGCCAGCATCCGCCGCTCCCCCTCGGCGCGCAGCTCCTTCGTGTTCGGCACGTGGTGGAACGGCAGGCCGAACGCCTCCACCTGCTCGCGCACGTCGGGGTGGTTGGAGATGACGAGCGAGAGGCTGGCGGGGAGGTCGCCCCGTTTCCACTCCCAGAGGAGCTCCATGAGCGCGTGGTCGTGCTTCGAGACGAGCACCGCGAGCTTCTTGCGCTCCCGGGGGATCGAGAGGCGCCACTCCATCAGGAAGGGCCTCGCCACCTCCTCGTCGAACGCGTGCCGGAGCCCCTCGATGGGGACCACGAGCCGCCCCGTCTGCAGCTCGAGGCGCATGAAGTAGACGCCCGGAGCGTCGTCCGTCGAGTGCTGGTCGAGATCGATGATGTTCGCGCCGTGGCGGTACAGAAAGGAGGAGATGGCCGCGACGATCCCCGGTCTGTCGGGGCACTTGATGAGCAGGACGGCGGTCTCTTCGTTCACGCGCCCGAAGGTACCAGATCCCGTCGGATCCGATCGGGCTCCGTCCCCTCCGCATTGCTGGGTGGGGGCCGGGTGAGGCCGAACTGCGTCAGCGTCCTCTCCACGCTGCGGACGCTGACCACGTGCCCGAGGCGGGCGAGATCCTCGGCGATCTGCGGCGTGCTGCGGTCGGGGTCTCGCAGGCGCGAGGTGACGATGAACCGGACCACCTCGAGCGGACGGCGCCACGCCGTGCGCGGTCCGGAAGGGCGAGCGAGGAGCGCGGCGACGCCGCCTTCCCGGAATCGCTTCAGCTTCTCGTAGTACGTGCTGCGGGAACGGCCGAACTCCGCCAGTACGGCTGGGAGTGGGCGTCCGCTAGTCTCTCCCGCGATGAGCATGGCGAGATCCGCTCCGACTTCGTCGTCCGGGCGCACGGTGAGGGAGCCACCTGGGCCCCTGATGTCTCTGGCGAGCACACGAGGGTTCATGAACGTCACCGCTTTGACGGCGGCCCCTCCCGGTGCCGTCTGCCAACATGCTTAGCATGAACGGTGCCGGAAGGAGTGTCGGCGGTTTGACGCCGTGGACGTGAGCGCGCCGGCGCGCTGCTTCACGCGAGCGCGCGGTCGTCGACCTCGACCGGCGAGCCGCCCGTGGGCCAGTCGATCTCGACCGCCAGCGCGTGCAGCTCCTGCTTCAGCTTCTCCTTGGCCCGGATCTCGAGCTGGCGCGCGCGCTCACGGCTGAAGCCGAAGTGCTCGCCGAGCTCCTTCAGCGTCATCGGCTTGTCGTTCATGACGCGCATCTCGACGATGTAGCGCTCGCGCTGATCGAGCCGCGCCAGGGCGTCGCCGATGCGCGCCTGCACCATCGTCTGCTCCTGGGCACCCGAGAGCTCCTCGTCCTGGCCCGCGCCCCCGCCGACCACGAAGTCGACGTGCGTGTAGCCGCCGTCGTCGCCCATGGGCGCGTCGAGCGAGAGATCGCGGCCTTCCATCCGCTGCGTCATCTCCTCCACCTCGCCCGCCTTCACCTTGAGCTTCCTGGCGATCTTGGAGGAGTCCTCGGCGTCGGAGTCGAAGCCGTGCTCGGTGCTCATCTTGTCGAGCTCACGCTTCGTGCGAGCGAGCGAGAAGAACAGCTTCCTCTGCGCCTGCGTCGTCCCGAGCTTCACGAGCGACCAGGACTTGAGGATGTAGTTCTGGATGTAGGCGCGGATCCACCACACCGCGTACGAGATGAGGCGGATGCCCTTGTCCGGGTCGAACTTCTGCACCGCCTTCATGAGGCCGATGTTCCCCTCCTGGATGAGGTCGGCCATCTTGAACCCATAGGACCTGTACTCGTAGGCGACCTTCACCACGAATCGGAGGTTCGCAGTGACGAGGCGGTGCGCTGCGCGCGTGTCACCCTTGCTGCGATAGAGCCGCGCCAGGCTCTGCTCGTCGTCCACGGTGAGGAGCCGGAACTGATTGATCTCCGAGAGATAGAGCTCGAGGGAGCTGGACGTGCTGGGAACGGTCTCTCGCTTCATCTCTCCTCCGGGGTCGTAAGTGCCGCGCCTCCCTTGGGCGTAGCAATGAGGGTGCCACCAACTTGGGCGCACTCGACCCTATATAAATCGAGGGGTTGCGCCAAGCGGGTTGCATACCCCTCCCCACTGAGCCCGGTATTCCTTTCAGGGTCACCCATCAGGCCGCGGCCCCGTTGGGTTTTTCTCCGGTATTTTTTGCAAATGGCATCCTTGCTTCCCGCCATGGGAGTACACATCATTTTCCGCTCGGCGGTTCTCGGGGAGCTCGTAGTGGGGCTAGGCCTGTCCTAGCAAGCGGAAGTCACACGTCTTTTTCTCCCCAGCGGGTTACGAATTGTCCGACCGCGACCAGGCCTTGCTTCCGGAGACCGCCTCCGCTCCCTCTACCAGCGCTTCGAACGAGGAAATGCGCGGTAATTTCCTGGGGTTCGTGGCTCACGAGATGAGGAACCCGCTCTCCACGGCGCTCTGGAGCGCGGAGCTCCTCGCCAGGCTTCCACGGGAGGAGCGGGCTGGGCCGAGGGGCGAGAAGCTCGCGGGCATGGCCCTGCGCGCTCTCCAGCGGCTCCGGTTGCTGATCGAGGACCACTTCCTCGCTGAGCGCCTGGACGTGGCGGGCATCCCGTTGCGTCCGGAGGCCGTGCTCCTGCGCGAAGCGCTGGAGACCATCGCGAGCAAGCTCCCGATAGCCCCTTCCATCTCGGGTGGCGAGGAGGTCGTGGTGCTGGCTGACCGCAGCCTCCTGGAGCGAGCGCTCGAGGGTCTCGTCGCGGTCGCGGCGAGCGGCGGCGAGGGGCCGGTGCGCGTCGGGATCGAGGTCGCCGACGGTCGCGCCGTCGTCGCGACCG
>Ga0209342_10007018_pt1 | contig 11344 bp, 8 predicted proteins | sample RifCSP16_2_FD_184023 | JGI IMG/M metagenome (GOLD analysis project Ga0209342, IMG submission 184023) | Soil microbial communities from Rifle, Colorado - Rifle CSP2_sed 16_2 (SPAdes) (version 2) | ecosystem: Environmental > Terrestrial > Deep subsurface > Rock core/Sediment | place: Rifle... | reverse complement strand
GCGCAGGAGGCGACCGTAATCGCGGCCGCTGCGCGGCCGCAGGTAGACGTCCCGTGTCGTGTGGGCGGTCTGCAGTATGTCAAGGTCACGCAAGACGAACGATGACCGAGTGTTGTACACGAGAAGGACTTTCATCCGGATGGCTCGTGATCTCGTGGCCCTGTCAGGGTTTCGGCTTCGCGCCGTCGTATCGTTGCCAGCGCCACTGTGAGCCCCATTACCAGCCAGAGGTAGGGCTCCTCAAAGAGCCGCCCCTCTGTCAGGCTACTCACGAAGATCGCCAGCGATACTCCAACCAGGCCAGCCACGAGCGTTCGGTCCTCGAAGCTCCCACCGGTGTACAGACGCCGGCTCAGCTGGCCGAACCTATGCAAGAACATGCCGAGCACTATCAGGCCGAGGATGCCGAGTTCGGACATCACCGTGATAACCGAAGTGTGCGACTGGACGATGGAGCCTGCCAGGAAGTGGCGATAGGGGCCCTGGAGCGCGTCCTTGTAGCTGTCCAGGCCGACACCAAAAAGCGGATGATCCAAAAACATTTGCCAGCCTGCCCTGATTAGGTATGAGCGAACTCCTCCCGCTTCGGTCCCTGCGGCCAGGGTGCGGAATCTGTCCGCCAACGCCGGCTCCACTGCTGTGACGACCGGCACCAAGAGTAGTGCCACGAAACTGCCAAGGGCGAGCGAGCGGATCTTGTCGCGGGCGCTGATCGGTAGCATTAATACCACAAGCGGTAGCACCACGGCGGCCGCCACCCAGTTGCTGCGTGACGAGGTGAAAGGAAGCGCCAGGGCCGCGAAGGCGAAAGTGGCAAACAGGAAATAGCGCACTCGCATCCTTTCACGGAAGAACAGCGCCAGCGCCAGCGCCATGCTAATGACGAGGAAGCGGGCGTAGATGTTAGAGTCCACGAAGGTGGCGTTGCGTCGTACAATGCCTTCGGCGCGGAACCTGAGCCCTTCATTCCACAAATACGTGTCGCTCACCTGCTGAAACAGGCCGACGAGGGCCAACGCCAGTCCCGTTCCTAACAGCGCCAGAATCGTCCACCGCAGCACCTGGCGATCGCGCACGTGCACGGCGATCAGGAAGAACAGTACCAAGTGAACTAGGAGCCGCCCCAGTTCGTCCACGGCCCCTCTGATATCCATGGTGTTGGCCAAGGAGAGGACGTACAGCCCCAGGAGCAGCAGCGCCGGCAGGTAGAGCAAACTTCGCGGCAGTTCTGTCCACCATTCCCTCGGCGCTCTTATCGTCCACAGGGTGGCGCCCACAAGGATGCCGATCCTCGCAGGGTTCAGGGCCGAAGTCCCTAGCTCCGTGGACTCGGTACCCTGTGTCTCCAGTATGGGGATGAGACGGGCCCCTATCTCCAGCGGCAGAAGCAGCACGATCAGTGGAATGACCAGCCGCTGGTCAATGGACATGGCGGCAAAGATGGCCAGGCCTGCAGCGAGGGCCCCTAGAGCGAGCGGCTGATCATGGAAGACGGCGACGCCAGTCAGAGTCGCCAGTGCCAGCAGGACCAGCGCTGACAGCCCTCGCATCTGCCCGATCTCGATAGGCAGTCTCCTAACGTCGATCACCGGCGCTTCTTGCCTTGCAACGTCTCCACCAGCCGCAGAGTCACGGCGGGCCAGTCATAGGCCTTCGCTTCCGCCTGGGCGGCCTGTCCGAGCGCCTCCCGTCGGGCTGGGTCTTCTATCAGACGCTGCAGCTCCCGGGCCAGCGCCTTTGTGTTCCCCTGTTCTACTAGAACGCCCGAATGACCGTCCCGGATAAGCTGTCGGTAGATTGGGGAGTCCCAGGCCACTATGGCTTTTCCTGCCGCCATCGATTCTATGGCGGCCATCCCCATGCCGAGCCCCCCCGATAGGTTTACACTCACGTCTGCCAGGCGGAGGAACGCAGGCACCTGTTTCTGCTCACCGGCAAAGGAAACACGGCCCTCCAGTCCCAGCTTCTGAGCCTTCTGGCGGTAGCGATCTAGTCGCCCTTTCCCCACGAAGACGATGTGAAAGTCAGTTTGGTCAGCCTCCGCCATAAGCTTTGCCGCCCGCAATAGATCATCAGTGCCCTTCCCCCACCACAACGTGCCGACCATCATCACGATCGCCTTTCCCGCCTGTCTTATCTTGCGCAGGGGGAGCGTGTCAGGCACTTCGCTGTGGGCGTCGGCGAACCGCTCCCAGTCTACACCGTTAGGAATTACCGTGGATGTAACTCCTCGGATCTGGAGAGCGTCCTGAGTATCATAGCCGTTGGCCAGCACGGTATCGGACTTCAAGAGCGACCATCTCTCCAGCCACTTGAAGAACGGTCGCGCCCAGGGTGATAGCCTGGACAGCCCCCATGCCGCCCGCATTCGCACGCTGCAAGCCACCCAGACCCCTTCTCGCCGTCGTTTCAGCCAGAGCGCGGGCAGCACATCCACCAGCGGGTTCATGGCGATTATCCTCTCGCCCTGCCAAGACTTGCTGAGGTCTCGATAAGTCCCGCGGACGAACAGGAAGGCGTCCAGCCAGAGCGCCATGTCCAGCGTAGCCTTTCTCAGTACGGCGAACAGCCTGTCGCGTCGCTGCAGCGTCGCCACTCGCACGAGTCGGACATTCTTGAGTTCAGTTAGGTCGTGAAATAGCGGCCTGTTGGAATCACAAGAGTACACTGAGATGGCGTAACCTTGTTCGTCCAGGCGACGCAGGACGTTGTACAACCAGTTCTCCCGTCCCCCTGAGTAGTTAGGGAAAGGGGAGTAGATGATGAACGTAAGGCTTCGCTCAGCGCCGTCGTCCTGTCTCGCCTGCCGCGCCTGAGGCTTGGCCTGCTCTGATAGCTGTGTTTCCATCATCCCGGCGGCACTGCGGTGGTGTCGACGGCAGCGACGCCGCGCACCCTTCGCAATCTTCGCGCCAGATCCAAGTATAGCTCCAGATCCGCTGCCTTCGGTATCAGGCAACTCCAGGGGTCGTTGCCCGAGATGCGGTGGTAGAAGTAGAGAGATGCGGCTAAGGAAACGGTGTAGGCGATGGATGATGCTATGGCTGCTCCTGATATCCCGAATCTTGGTATCAGCAACACGTCGCATAGTACTGTCACCACTAGCGTAATCAGGGCCACCCCGCTGGTGATGCCCAGTCGCGCCTGGCTGAAGAAGTAGCTGCTGAGAAGTTTGGTCCCGCTCAGGGCTGCTATGCCGGGGAGCAGCCAGATGATGGGCGCCACGGCGGGGGCGAACTCATGGCCAAATATGATCACAACAGCGAAGGGCGCCGAGGCGGCCACCCCCGCGGCCAGAAGGATGCTTATCAAGATGGTATTGCGGCAGGCAATCGGCGTCGTTTCGGCGGCCCGCTGTGACTCCATTCGCGTGAGCCGCGGCAGTAGGGCCATGGAAACGGCGTTGGCTACCCACCAGACGCTCTCGGCCAGACCCGTGGCCACGGCGTAATTCCCCACGTCCGCTCTACTCCCAAACCCCCGTATCAGGTACTGGTCCAGGCGGTAGTTCAGCCGCTGGAGAACGTTCCCGGCCTGGCCCGGCAGGCCGAATGACAATTGCTCGCCCAGGACGGGCAGGTCCGGCCGCAGCGTGCGGCTGAGACTGAGCTGTCGCAGCCCGACGAACGCGAGCGCGGCGGCGGTTGCCGCGGCGTAGGAGATGATCCAGACGAAGAGCACGGAGAAGATCGTCATCCAGCCGCCAACCCAGAGCGCGGCCGCGCCGACGGTCAGGACTACCGTCTGGGTGAGCAGGGAGGCGTTGAGCGGCCCGAATCGCTCCTGGCCCACCAGGAACGCGGTCGCCAGGATGAACTCCAGCACCAGCGGGAAGGCGAAGGCGTACAACCAGAACGAACGTCCCTCCACGAACGCCTTGGGCTCTATAGCCAGGCCGGCCGTGGCCAGGACCGCTGCCGCGATCGCGCCCAGGGTGAAGACGACGAAGTGGCTGTTCCCCAGGAGCACTTTGACCTCGTGCTTTCCCTTGCCCACGTAGTACATGGTGCCGAGGCCGACGCCGAGCGTGCCGAGCGTGCCGGCCAGCGTTGCCGATAGCACGAACAGGGCGTAGTCGCCGCGGGCCTCGGGCCCGAGGCCGCGGGCGAGGACGATGCTGATAAGGAAAGCGAGGATGCGGTTCGCGACCTGCGTGAAGAAGATGATGTTGACGTGGGCAAGGAAACGCTGTGACATGTGATTCCGGCCCTCTCAGGCCTCCTCTGGGCGTGTCTTCTCGCTGCCCTGCCGCCGGCGTCTGGAGAGTGAGGTCAGGGACTCCAGAGCGAACGCGCCGGCCACGCCGGCCACCAGGGCGAAGGCGGCGGCAGCGGCAAGTCGTGCTGGCCAGTCGGCACCCGTGGATGTGTCCACGGCGCTGGCGGTAACGCTCACTTCTGTCTTCGTCTGCGTGCCGGCTAGGATGGCCGCCTGCACGTTTCGCACAGCCGAGCCATACACGGCCTGGGCAGATCTCTGGCCGGCCGTGGCCGTAAGAAGCTCCTGCTCTCGCCGCGCGAGAGCCGCGGCTTCGGTTTCGGCATTCTCCTTGAGCCCTTGCGCCAGCCCACTCCTAAGCGTCAGCCCGCCACGCAGCTCCTCCACCGTTGAGGCCTGTTCGATTCCGCCGCTGCCTGCAGGGCCGCCGAGCACGCCGGCCACGGCCACGATCAGCTCACCCAAAGGCCGTGAGCCCTGCGTTTGCAGGAGCTCCAGCGCTTGCTCAATGGAGGCGATATCCTGCGACAGCGCCGATGTCAGAGCGCGCGTTGCCTGCAGTTCGACCTGGACTTGGCCGAGTTCGAACACTTGCCGCTGGTCGTACTTCCCGAGATCTTCGAGGGCCAGGGCTTCCTGCTGGCGAAGCGACTCCAGGCCCTCCGGATCGGACTGCAGAGCCCCTGCAGCTTCGGCGAAAGCGTCGATCGTCGCGGCGGCTATCGCCTTAGCCTGAGCCTTGGTGTCGCCGGTCGCCACGATGGTCAGGCTGTCCAGGCTGGCGGGATCACGGACGTTGCGTTCGATGGTGGTAACGGTGATCCTGGTCTGGATCTCTTGGGCGCTCAAACCGACTTTTGATGCGGCAGCCTCCGTCACTTCATCGCTCCCCGCCAGTCTCTCGAAGGTGTCGAGGTCGGGCGTGGCGTCGATGTTGCCGGACAGGGGAGTAGCGGTCTCGATCTCAATTTCGGCCTGGGATCGCGCTTTATGGGTGGTGTCGGTCAGAAGCCCGGATGCGACGGCGACGACCAGCGCGATGAGTAGCAGGGCGAGGATCAGCCGGAAGTGTTTTACGACTATCGAGACATCGCGCCAGAGTTCATCTTGGGCTTCTGCCATGATGGCGGTTTTCCTCGTTCCCTAGTTTACTTGTGCGGATTCTGGTGGTTCAATAGCGGGTCAATGCGTCGCGAATACGGCGCCCGTAGCCCATGATCGGCGGGGGCAAGAAACCGTGGCGGCGCGCGAGCTCTGGTGAGACGCCGGGAGAAGCCGGAGATAAGCAGCGGCAGATTCTCAGTAGGAGCGGTGAGCGACGAATTCGCTGCCGTTCATGAAGTGCCACATCCCCATGACCGCGCTGCCATAGTCGTAGGCGCCGACCACGTCGGTCTCGCCATCCGCGTCCACGTCCCCGGCCATCATCTGCGACCGGCTCAAGTCCCAGCAGCCAGAACAGCCCCTGTAGGAGCGCAGGACGCTTGAGAAGGACTCTCCATCAGACAGGTAGTTCCACATCCCCATCAGCCCGCCGCCGTAGTCGTAGATGCCCAGGACGTCATCCTTCCCGTCGCCGTTCAGATCGCCGCCCAGCATGAGGGACTGGCTGAGGTTCCAGCAGTTGTCGCAGCCCTGGTAGGACTGGCGCGCCGCCCTGAAGGCGATCCCGTCGGAGGCGAAGTTCCACATACGTATAACGCCGCCGCCGTAGTCGTAGATGCCGACGATGTCGTCCTTTTCGTCGCCTGTCACGTCTGCCGCCACCATCTGGGAGCTGCCGAGCTGCCAGCAGCCGGGACAGCCACGAAACGAGCGGTAGGGCTTCGTGAAGGTGGAGCCGTCAGAGATGAAGTTCCACAAGGTCATGTTCCCCTCGCCGTAGTCGTAGATGCCCACGATGTCGTCCTTGCCGTCGCCGTTGACGTCCGCGACGAGCATTCTGGACTGGCCTAGGTCCCAGCATCCGTTACAGCCGGTGTAGGAGCGTCGGACGGTCGCGAACGACGTGCCGTTGGAGATGAAGTTCCACATTCCCATCGTCCCGTCGCCGTAATCGTAGACGCCTACGATGTCGTCCTTGCCGTCGCCATTGACATCGGCGACGAGCATCTGGGACTGACCGAGCTCCCAGCAGTCGCTACAACCGGAGTAGGAGCGGCGGACGCTGGAGAAATCAGTCCCGTTGGAGACGAAGTTCCAGAACCGCATCAGACCGCCTCCGTTGTCGGCTATCCCCACGACATCGGCCTTGCCGTCGCCGTTCACGTCAGCAGTCCTCATCTGTGAGCTACTCAGCGCCCATCTCAGCGGCGCGACGCTGAGGTTGACCGTCAAGGACTTGGGCAGGCCCTGCGCATAGTTGGATTGAATGTTGATTGCGCCTGTGTAGTTGCCGGGTACCAGGCCCGTCGCGTCCACGCTGTAGCTGAAGCTCGCCGGTGCGGACCCAATGTCGGTGCCCGTTGAGAGACCCTGAATCTTGGCGGGCTTGAGCCAGCTAACGCTGGGAGACAGCCGCCAGCTCAGCGGCCCCGTCCCGGGGTTGCTGATCGTCGCGGTCATCGAAGGGCTGGTCGCGTTGCTCGGCACCACGAGGTTGATGCTGGCCGGGCTTACGGCGACGCTGGGTGCGCCCAGGGCCGCTGTCCGGTTCAGGCCGGTGGTCGTCGGATCGGTGTGGGCGGGAGAGGACGCCGGCAGGTCCATGCCGGCGCAATTGGAGCTGCCGGAGCAGGCGTTCCAGTTGCTCAGAGAAAAGGCGGGAAGGGAGGGGTTCGGGAAGGTTGGGGCGATGGCCGTCCAGAGGCGCGTCCCGCCCACGACTGGGGGGTTGGTCATGCAGCCGAGGACCAACTCCTGGTAGGGGAAGCTGCCGTAGCTCTGCGTGCCGTCGCAACGGTACACGCCTCGCCGGGGGCTATAGGCGGGGTTCAGCGGGTGGTTGGTGAAGGAGAATCCATGATAGCTCCAGACGGCGTAGTACCAGTCCTCGACCGCAGCAGCGTTGCGGCTGCCGGCGAGGGGGCGGTACTCCGGCGCGAGGTTCCACTTCTGGGCGAGGATGCGGGCGCCGCGGGCGATGTTGAGGCCGTAGTGCGAGCCAATGGACACCTGGTTAAGAGTGGGTGCACCACCGGCGTTCTCCATGCCGCTGACAATCTGCATGATGCCGTAGCCGCAGGAGTGCGAAAGCAGCGGCGGGCCTGTTTCGCCATAGTTGACGGAGGAGTTGGCCATCTGCCAACCGCTCTCCACCCAGGCGATCGCCTTCAGGAGGGTGGGCGGCACGTACGGGGTCGCGGCCGTGGTGGAGCCTGCGGAGCGCGGCCCGGTCTCGATGGACGGGAGGGCGAAGGAGGGTAGCTCGGGAAAGAGGCGGTTGAAGGCGGCCAGTTCCAGTGTGCGGCCATAGGTCGTGCGCCAGTCGGCGGCCTCGAATGCCGTAAGGCTCCACGGCCCCGTGGGGCTGCCGGCGCCGGCGCAGCCGTGGGTGGCCGCGGCCGGGTCGGGCGCAGAAAATAGGCCCGTCAGCGCTGCGGCCGCGGCAATGCCGAGCCCTAGCGCGCCGAGGCGGATGATACGTAAAGATCGGAACACAGCTCTCAACTCTCGCAATCGAATGGACGGCCATTATCACATAGGTGTTACACATTCCGGTCAGGGCTGTCGCTGGCATCACGAAACGAAACATCGGCCAGTACCGAAGCGTCTCTTACTGGGGCGGATAGGAAATTGGCCTGCTGATGCTTTTGCCTGGAGCCCCTCGCCGGTGGTAAGGTTAACCGTATCGCAGGCCCGTCTCTTCTGCGGTAACGAATGGCGAGTAATAGTGTTTCTTGCAACGTGATGGGAGTTCAGGGGTACTCTTCGCGGCGGGCGTTCCTCCGGGGCGCCCTAGCGTTGGTGACCGGAGCGGCCTGTGCCCTGGCTGTGGGCAGCGGTCCGTTGGCGAACCTGGCGCGCGTCGCCGGCCAAGACAAGGCAGCCACGCGGCATCTGATCTGCGCATCTTGCTCACGATCGGTGGACACGCGCGCCGGCTACGTCATCTGCCGGTCATGCGACGCACTCACCTGCCCCCGCTGCACCCGCGCGCGGGGTGGGGAGTTCGTCTGTCCTTCCTGCGACAGCTGGAGCGGCTAGAATGTCTGTTAGGCCGGCCATCACGTGGATCGGGAGCCCGAACTTCGGGTTCCCCGACGGCGCCCACGGTGGAAACGCGCCGGAAGCGATAGTCTACCACATAGCGCAAGGCTCGCTGGGCGGCATCGATGCCTGGTTCAACAACACTGCTTCGTCTGCCAGCACGCACTTCGCGGTAGGGTTCGGCGGACAGATCCACCAGTACGTGCGGGTGGGGGACGCGGCGTGGGGCAACGGGCTGATGAACCGGCCCGACCTAAGCATCGCCTGGCTGAGGTACTGCTACGAGAACCGTGTCAACCCCAACCTGAGGACGATCAGCATTGAACACGAGGGATTCACCGGAAACGCATGGCCAGAGGCGATGTACCGGGCCAGCCTGGCCCTCACGGCCTGGCTGCTGGACACGTATCACCTCCGACACTTCCTGGACAACCTGGACCACAGTTTCATCGGCCACCACCGGATAGATTCAGTCAACAGAGCGAGGTGTCCCGGCACCGGCTGGCCGCGGACGCGCCTATTCCAAGACCTGAGGAGGCTGAGAGACGTGTACGCACCACGCAACCGCATTATCTATAACAACCATTCGTTCGCTGTGCCCGCCTCCGGGGAATTCCATTCGATCTCAGTAGACGTGAGATCCTACGGGTATCCATCGGCCGCGACGGCGGTTGATCTGCTGCTCGCTTGCCGGAGCAAGGGGGACGGCGCCTACGTGGCCGCCTATGACGGCACGGGGAGCAGCGTCGAGAACATCGCCGTCTACCCCACGGCGCCGCTGCGTCAGGGCTGGAACTTCAGCAGAGGAAAGGTGCAGCTCAGCAGCTCACGGTTCCTCCTCAGGGTCCGGCCGATCGACCAGCCCGTGGAGGTAATAGCGACGCTGAAGGGTTACTATACGCTGGAATAGGGCCGCCGCCCGCAGGGGGACAGCATGTACACACCGAGTAAAGTCAGCATCTATGAGTACCAGTCGTTCGCCCCGCCCGGGCCGTATGTGAGTGCGATTGACGCGAGCACTCACGGATACCCACCGGAGGCTGTGGCCGTGGAGCTCCTGGTCGGCTGCCGCAGCTGGGTGGACGGCGCTTATGTCGCGGCCTACGACGGCCTCGAGTCCGGCGTGGGCAGTATAGCTGTGTATCCAACGACCCCGATGCGAAACCAGTGGAGCTTCGCCCGCGGCAGGGTGGAGCTGGCCGGCTCAAGCTTCACGCTGAGGATCCGGCCTACCGGGGGGGATAAGATTCAGGTTATCGTCGTTCTCAAGGGCTACTACACGGCCTGACCGGCCAGGCCGCTAGCCGTTACGGTAGCTTCCCGTCTGGTGCTATCATCGCGGCGTCGCAGGGTTCGGTTAGCCAGGCCGGACCGTACCAGGGCGGGCAGCAGACCGGCGGCGAGCGGGCGGAAGCGCTGTTCGAGCAAGGCCTTACGGTGAGCCCGACCCCGGTATCTGGAAGGGCTACACGCGATCAAACGCCAGATGCTTGATGAGATCGAGTTGCTCGTCGGTGCTGCGTGTCTGCACCCTCTTGGAATGAGGGAAGTAAGCTTTCTCAGGTGAGACCGGGGGTGGGCTGTCCTGGGCGACCTCTCTGCGGACGAAGAAGGCGTTGACTCCCGCGGAATCGCAGCCGACGAGAACGTAACCCTTGGTCTTGGCCAGCTTGTCCAGGGCGGCAAGCGACGCCCCGTGATAGAAGCCGCTGGGATGCTTCTCGTATCTGTCAAAATTTGGGTCGTAGGCAACCGTGATCGGCTCGTGACCCAATGAGGCATTGTACTCAATCACGGCCACCCTGGGGCCGATGCAGTCAATCGCTTTCCACACCCAGTAATCGTTGCCATCGATATCTATCGATAGGAGATCAATCTCACCCTCCATGCCGTTTCTCGATATCGTCTCGTTGATGTTCTCGGCGGTCACCCACGATTGGACGATCCTGACGGCCGAGGCTCTGGAACCGAGCCGAGCGCGGTAGTACCGCTTGGCAGTGGCCACGTCTCCCTCATTGGCTTCCATTAGGAGACCATGCCAGCCGAAGTGTATGGCCAGGCTGGCCGTGTTGCACTCTTTCCCGTCGCCAACGCCAAATTCGACAAATTTCCGGTTCGTGACGCCGACTCGCGAGAAGATCTGGAGAAGGATCCCGTCCTCCCCGTTCTGGGAGTAGACCTTGAACTCGGATCCGTTAACCTCAGGCCGGCCGTCCTGGCAGGCTGCGATAGATGGGTACTGCTGTCGGGCCAAGAACGCTGCGAGCATCTGGATCGCCTTGGCGTTCTCGTTCATGCGGTGAGGAAGCCGCTGCCAGTGCTCTGGAAGAAGGGATCTGATCGTTCCTCTCAAGAACTTAGTCACGGTTGCCTCTTGCCATAGCGATGCTGAGTGGGGGGAAGCGCGCGCGGGCCAAACGGATGGTACCTACGATCCCTGTGCTTGTCAACGTTGGTGGTGAACGAGTACGGGTGGTTCCCCCTCGCTCTGCCCGCTACTACACTGGGCGTGAAGCGTGGGCCATGCGTTGTCTGTTCTCGGTCCCTATCATGCCTACGGTGCGGGTCTGACCAGGTGAGTTGGAGGACGCGTTCCCCGGGCGCGGGATCACTGCTGAAGGCTCCGGCGGCCAGCCCTGGCCTTCCGGCTCCCGGGAGGCGAGCCGGACCTCACTGTGGGCCACTTCGCCAACCTGCCGGCGTGTGCTGCCTGCTGGCGTGCGCCGCCTTCGGGATAGGGTTCCTGGTCCTCCTCGCGGGCTGTTCCGATGCCGACAGCCCCGGTTCCAGCCCAACCTCACCGTCGCAGACGCCGCCCGCGTCGGCGACGCCACCCGCGTCAGCGACGCCGCCCGCGTCAGCGACGCCACCCGCGTTGGCACCGCCGCCCTATCCGCTGGAGAACAGCAATCTCGAGGGTTTCGCCGACCTCCCACGCGATGAGGTTGGTGTGATCACAGATCCCAGGTATGAAGGC
>Ga0209342_10007017_pt1 | contig 11344 bp, 9 predicted proteins | sample RifCSP16_2_FD_184023 | JGI IMG/M metagenome (GOLD analysis project Ga0209342, IMG submission 184023) | Soil microbial communities from Rifle, Colorado - Rifle CSP2_sed 16_2 (SPAdes) (version 2) | ecosystem: Environmental > Terrestrial > Deep subsurface > Rock core/Sediment | place: Rifle... | reverse complement strand
CGGCAGCCAGCCCGCCGGTCAGCAGGCCGGCCTTGAGAAATCCCCGGCGGTCCAGCATCTTGGGTTTGTCGGATGGCATCAGCTTCCTCGGGTGGCCTCCCCCAAGCAATACGGGGGAGGTCGAGATGTTATGAAGTCCGAATTTGAAATTTAATTATACCTAAATCTGTCCGAATTGCAAATTCGCTCGGGGGATGCTTCAGGGGGATTCGGCCAAGAGGGCCTGCAGGGTGCCCTCCAATTCCTGCAGATCGAGGATTCCGATGCGCACCGACCGGATGGTTCCGTCCCGACCGATTAGCACGCTGGTGGGCAGACCCAGCACCTGGTACAGGTCCTCGCTGACCGTGCCGTCCGGATCCAGCAGGATGGGGAAGGTCAGGCCGAGTGCCTCTACGAAGGCCTCGACGTCGGGGAGGTAGTCCACCTGGGTCCAGTTCACCCCCAGGACCACCAGGCCCTGGTCGGCCAGCTTCTCATAGGCCGCCTGCAGCGCAGGCATCTCCTCCCGGCAGGGGGCGCACCAGGTGGCCCAGAAATTGATCAGTACGACCTTTCCCTGCTGCTCGTGCAGCGACACGGGCGGGCCGGCCAGACTGGGCAGGGTGAAGTCCGGGGCAGCCGAGCCCACCCGAACTGAAGAACCGAGGCCGGCAGCCGGGGAGCCTGTGGCCTGCACCACGGCCCCCAGTTCGGGAATTGCGGGGGATGGCCCCGCCTGCTCCTCCCCCGGCGCCAGGAATAGGCGCCACCCAAGCGCCGCGCCCAGCCCGACGGCGGCCAGGAACGACAACCAGCGCGCCAGCCGCAGCAGCCGGGCGGAGGGATCGCCAGGTCCCCGGTGGTCTCTGGGAGCTTGAACCACGGATCCGCCTCCGGCGCGCTCAGGCGCCGATTTTCTCCCTGCGCAGCAGCTGGGCATTGATGGCCACGATCACCGTGCTGAGCGACATAAGCACCGCCCCCAGCGCCGGCGAGAGCAGGATGCCGAGCGGCGCCAGGACACCGGCTGCCAGCGGCAAGGCCACCACATTGTAGCCGGTGGCCCAGGCCAGGTTCTGGATCATCTTGCGGTAACTGGCCCGGCTGAGCGAGATGATCTTCACCACGTCCAGCGGGTTGCTCCTGACCAGGATGATCCCGGCCGACTCCACCGCCACGTCGGTGCCGCTGCCGATGGCGATCCCCACGTCCGCCCGGGTAAGCGCAGGGGCATCGTTGACCCCATCGCCCACCATCGCCACCCGCCTGCCCTGTTTCTGGAGATCCAGCACCTTCTGGTCCTTGTGCTCCGGGAGCACCTCGGCGAAGTACTGGTCAATGGCCAGCTCGTCGGCCACCGCCTCCGCCACGGCCTGGCTGTCGCCAGTGAGCATGGCCACTGCAACGCCCATCCGGTGCAGCCGCTCCACGGCCTCTCTGCTCTCCGGGCGGATGACGTCCGCCAGCGCGAATCCGGCGACCACTTGGCCTTCCTGCACCAGGTATACGACGCTCTGGCCCTTCTCCTCCGCCTGGCGGGTGAAGCGAGCAATTGGTTCGGGCAGTTGCGGCTGCAGCATTTCCAGCAGCCGAGGCCCGCCGACGTGCAGCTCCCGCCCATCCACCGAGGCCCGCACGCCGCGCCCCTTGATCGCCTCGAAGCCGCGCGGCGCGGGCAGCTGGAGCTTCCCCTCTTCGGCCGATCGGCGCAGCCCTCGGGCGATGCTGTGCTCTGAGTCGCCCTCCACTGCCGCGGTGAGCGCCAGCGCCTGCCGTTCGCTCCAGCCCTGCGACGTGATGGCCGCCACCACGCCGAATTCGCCTCGGGTGAGGGTGCCGGTCTTGTCGAAGATCACCGTGTCGATGTCCCGCGCCTGTTCCAGGGCCAGCCGGTCCCGGACCAGGATACCGTTGCTGGCTCCCATGGCGGTGGTGATGGCCACCACCAGCGGGATCGCCAGGCCCAACGCGTGCGGGCAGGCAATCACCAGCACAGTCGCCACGCGGGCGATGACGTCGACGCTGAATCCCACCGCCACGGTCCACGCCACCGCGGTGAGGGCCGCGACCCCAAGGGCGATATAGAACAGCCAGCCGGCCGCCCGGTCGGCCAGAATCTGGGTATTGGATTTGCTTTGCTGGGCCTGCTCCACCAGGCGCATGATTCCGGCGAGGGCGGTCTCGTCCCCGGTGGCGGTCACCCGGACGCGCAAGCTGCCGTCGCCGTTTATGGTGCCGGCGATGACCGCATCGCCGGGGGCCTTATTGACCGGCATGGATTCGCCGGTGATCATGGCCTCGTTGACTTCCGAGTCCCCCTGTTCCACAACTCCGTCTGCGGGCACGCTGGCGCCTGGCCGAACCAGGACCAGGTCTCCGCCGACCAGCTCGGAAGCGGGCACCGTCTGGACCTCATCACTGGGGGTCAAGCGCTCGGCTGTATCGGGCATGAGCCTGGCCAGCTCATTGAGGGCGCCGGAGGCCTGCCGGACGCTGCGCATCTCCAGCCAGTGGCCGAGCAGCATGATGTCGACCAGCGTGACCAGCTCCCAAAAGAAGGTATCCCCGCCGATGAACAGCGCGACCAGACTGTAGACGAAGGCCACGCTGATGGCCAGCGAGATCAGCATCATCATGCCCGGCCGTCGGTTGCGCAGCTCGGGGAGGGCCATGCGCAGGAAGGGCAGCCCGCCGTACCCGAAGACGATCACCGCAAAGAGCGGGGTGATCCAGCTGCCGCCCGGGACTTCGGGCATTCGGAAACTGAGCGTCTGTTGGATGAAGGGACTGAAGAGCAGCACTGGGATGGAGAGCAGGGTGCTCACCCAGAAGCGGCGGCGGAACATCGCCTCATGGCCGGTGTGGTCGACATTTCCCCCGCGGTCCATCGCCGGGGCGCCGTGCGCCGCGTGCGCGCCCTGGCCCTGGTCACCCGAGTCGTGGCTGTGCTGCCCCATCTCGTGGCCGCCGTGGCCCTGGTGGTCCATTGGCTGTTCCTCCTCGTCTTCCCAGCGGATCGATGCGCTCCCCCGGATCCCAATCCTACCATTCTGACCCAGCAGGTCCGCAGGGGCATGCACAATTTGCCTGGCAAGGATCCCGTCCATGGGAGCTGTTCAATCTGCCGGCGAGCATGCCCCCATTCAGATGGCTCTGGCGTAGAATCCATCCACGGCCGCCTCGACGCCGGGCGCGTCGCCCAGCAAGAATTGGACTGAAGCTTGCACCTTACCGGGAACTGGACTGATCCGTGATGGACTACCGCGAGCCCCGCACCCCAGTCGAACTCCCCAAACCCCCGCTTAAGCGCCGGGATCGGGTCAGGAGGGTTGCCCGTGGTTTTTTTGGCGCGGGCCTGGCCCTGCTGCTGCTGATTCTGCTCTACCTGGGGTTCTTCCCGGTTCCGGCCGATCGGCCTACGGGCGAGAGCCCGAAAGTCCAAAACCGCCGCGCTCCCTGCGAGCGCAAGGTGGGCACCCGCCGGCTGGACCCGGTCACCCACGTGGTGCAGCCTGGGCGCAACCTGCAGATTGTGATCGATCAGGCCGAACCGGGAGACACGGTGGTGGTGTCCCCGGGTGCGTACGGAGAGACCCTGCGCATTGAGACCGATGCCCTCACTCTGCGCGGCCTGCTCGAGGCCGGTCAGCGGCCGGTCCTGAACGGCATGGGGCGGCTGCAGCACGGCGTAGTGGCCTGCGCGGATGGGTTCACCCTGGAAGGGATCGAGCTCCGCGACTTCACCGAGGCCGGCGTGCTGATCCAGGGGGTGGACCGGGCCACGCTGCGGGATGTGTTCGCCAATCAGACCGGGATCTACGGGCTCATCGTCCTGAGCTCGCGGCAGGTGACCATCGAAGGGAGTGCCGCCTCGGGCGCCGGCGGAAGTGGGATCGTCGTCAGCCAATCTCGCGATGTCACCGTGAAGGGCAGTGAGGCGTTTGCCAACCTGACCGGATTGGAGGTCCACAACTCCTCCAACGTACTGCTGGAGCAGAACCACACCCACGACAACAGCCTCGGCATCCTGGTGGCCGTCCTGCCGGACCAGGAGGTCAAGGAATCCGGCAGCATCGTGGTCCGGGGCAACCGGGTTTCGGACAACGACCTGGAGAACTTCGCCGAGGAGGGGCAGTTGAGCGCCGCCCTGCCGGCCGGCACCGGCATCCTGCTCTTGGGGGCCGACCACACCGAGGTGACCGGAAACGAGGTGGTCGGCAACCGCTCCTCCGGTGTGGCGGTCATGGGCCTACGCCAGTTTGTCCCCGACCGCCCGGCCTTCGATGTCGGCACCGAGCCGGAAGACAACTGGATCCACGCCAACACCTACCAGGATAACGGAGCCGATCCAGCCGCCGCCCTGGCCCGGGCCGGCCTTCCGGGCGCGGACTTGATCTGGGACACCGCCGGCGCGAGCAACCTGTGGTCGGAGAGCAACGCCACCCGCTTCCCACAGCCGCTCCCGGGCCCGCAGTTGCCGGAATTCGTACGCCGCGGGCTGTGGAGGGTGCTGGTGATCCTGCGCGAGCTGCGCTGAGGCGATGACGGACAAACTGGATCTGATCATCCGCAATGCGCGCCTGCGCCGCCGGGGCGAGGGACCGGTGGATATTGGAATCGCGCTGGGGAACATCACGGCCATCGGCGGCAAGCTCGCGGCTCGGGCCGAGGTCGAGATCGATGCGCAGGGCAACCTGGTCAGCGAGTCCTTCGTTAACCCCCACCTGCATCTGTGCAAAGTCTACACGCTGCGCATGATGCAGGAGGACGCCCTGCGGGCCTACCAGGGCGAAGGCATGGGCGAGGCCATGGCGGCTATCGAACTGGCCGCCCGGGTCAAGGAGAAGTACGACGAGAGTTGGATCATCGAGAACGTGCGCCGGGCCCTGGCCCAGGCCGTGCTGCACGGCTGCACCCACATACGCGGCTTTGCCGACGTGGACAGCAAGGCCCGGCTGGAGGGGGTTAAAGCGCTGCTGAGAGCGCGCGACGAGTTTGCCGGGGTGCTGCAGCTCCAGGTAGTGGCCTTCGCGCAGGATGGCATCATGCGCGAGCCGGCGGCCGCCGGCCTGCTGGCCGAGGCATTGGAGCTGGGGGCGGACATGGTGGGTGGCATCCCCTGGATCGAGTACACCGAGGCGGACATGCTGGAGCACGTGCGGCAGGTATTCGACCTGGCGGTGAGGTTCGACGTGCCGGTCTCGATGCTGGTGGACGACGCCGGCGATCCGGGGCTGCGCACCCTGGAAATGATGGTGCTGGAGGCGATCCGCCGCGGTTGGCATGGCCGGGCGCTGGCCCACCATGCCCGCGCCATGGGCCTCTACCCCAGGCCCTACCTGCACAAGATCATCGCCCTGCTCAAGCAGGCGGGCATGGGGGTGGTGAGCGACCCCCATACCGGCCCCCTGCACGCCCCGGTGCGCGAGCTGCTCCAGGCGGGGGCGTTGGTGTGCCTGGGCCAGGACGACATCACCGACGCTTACTACCCGTACGGCCGCAACAACCTGTTGGAAGTGGCCTTCCTGGCCTCGCACCTGCTGTGGATGACCACCGCCGACGAGATGGAAACCCTGTACGACATGATCACCACCAGCGCCGCCCAGGCGATCGGCCTGACCGAGTTCCAGCTCAGGGTGGGCTCGTTGGCCAATCTGGTGGTGCTGGATGCCCCCGACGTGCTAGAGGCGCTGCGCAACCACGCCGAGCCCCTTCAGGTGATTAGTCACGGCAAGTTGGTTGACCGCAGCCGGATGCGCGAGCTGGCCCGCGGCCCGGCCGAGGCTCCTGCTCCATAATCTGGCCACCGCATCTGCCCGGTCTGCTTCCAGCAGCCGGGCGAACGGGCTCTCCCCGAATAGCCTTACAATCGAGTCATCAGGCACAGGTCGCCTGGAGGAGGGGCAATGAGGCGAATCGTGTTGTTCATGTTGCTCGCCGCGGCCGGATGCAGTCGAGCGGGCCAACCGAACGGTCAACCAGAAGGGGAGGTGCAGGGGCGAACCGTTAGTGTGGTGACGGGTGGGGTCCCAGGCGCTGGAGAGGCGGAGGTCATCGGGGGCGATGAGGCTGCCTTGCGCGAGTTTGTCGGACGGGCGCTGCAGTACATCGGGGAGGGGGAGGCCACGACGGTGCTGATCGGAGCGCTGCCGGACGACCTTCCCTTCGAGCTGCCGCTCCCGGAAGGCAGTCGGGTCATCGGAAGCACGGTCCGCAGCTCGCAGGCTGGAGGCACGGAGGTCATCCTGGACGTGGACATGCCCCCCGAGGCCGTTGTGACTTTCTACCAAGAGCAACTGCTCCAGGGCGGCTGGGAGGAGGCACCGGACTACGGCTCCGGAGTCGGGTTTGTCTCCGCATCTTGGCCGAGCACGGTCCTCTGCCTCAACCAGGACGAAGCCCAGATCTCCATCAACGCCTTGGCGGTCCCGGACAAGGCCACCGACGTGCGGCTGCACATTCAGTCCCCGGTCCGATACTCGTCCTGTGATCCGCAGGTGTACGGCCCCTACGATGAGGCCAGCGCCATGATCCCCGAGTTGATTGCCCCCGAGGCCTCCGTGGTCCAATCGGGGGGCAGCAGCAGCGGCGACGGCATGGCGGACACCTCGGCTAGTTTGACTACCGACCTCAGTCCGGCCGAACTCGCCGAATCCTACGCGGATCAGCTGCGAGAAGCCGGTTGGATCCAGATCGCCCGAGAGGCGGCCGAGGAATTGGCCTGGAGTACCTGGTCCACCACGGACGAAGAAGGCCAGCAGTGGGCAGGAATGCTCTTGGTGGCCGCCAATCCGGTGGTCTCCGACCGTGTCTTCGCCTGGTTCCGGGTGGAGCGCGCCGAGTAAGGATCGCGGTCTGCGGGTGCCCAGCTCCCGCAGACCGGGGCAAGGCTACCGGAAAATACTCAGCGGCAAGTAGGCCGACACGATCCAGTTCGGCGCGTCGACGATCTCGCTGATCCGCAGATCCGCCGCCACGCTGCACAGGCTGTAGGCCTGGCTGCGGTTCAGGCCATGCATGGCCTCCAACCAGCTCACCATGTGCCGCACTGCGTTCTTAGCGTTTTCCATCAGGTCCGACCCGTGGGCGGTGGTGGCGTGGTAGCCCTGGGTGTCGGTCCGGCTGAGGGGGCTGCGGGCCTGGAACTGCAGCTCCCGCACCGCCAGGTCCTTGCGAACCGACAGCCGAATGGTCGTGCGCATCGGCGACTCGATGCCGGTGCCGCATACCTCGCCGTCTCCCTGGGCCCCGTGGCAATCCCCGCAGGCAAATAGCGCCCCTTCCACCAAGACCGGGAGCCAGGCCGTGGCGCCTGGGCCCAGACTGCGGATATCCACGTTGCCGGCGTTGGCCCGCGGCGGGATGGTGTCGATCCGACCGGGCTCTGCGGGGGCGACCCCCATGGATCCGAAAAACGGCTCGAAAGGGACCACGATGTCCTTGACCCCGAAGTGGCACTCGGCGCCCCTCAAGTCCCAATGATGGATGTAGGCGTAGTCAAAGTCCTCCGCCAGCAGACCGAACCCCTTCAGGTGCCCGTTCCAGCCCCACCCCTTGTGGTCCATGCCCAGGACCTCCACCTGCAGCGTATCGCCCGGCCTGGCCCCCTTGACATAGATTGACCCAATCAGCGCGTGGATCTTGGAGAAATCGATCTTGGCCAGCTGTTCGTCGGTCCAATCCGGAGTCACCTGTCCGCAAGATTCCGGGACCTCCATCACGACCGTGTCCCCGGACTCCACCTCCAGCCGGGGCTGGACCGAATTGTCCCAAAAGGGCTGGGTGAGGCTGTCGTCCAGAAAGTGCTCGGGCATGGCCATTCTCCTTCCGGCGCAGTCAGGCGCCTAGCGCACGCAGCACGAATTGCTCGGTGGGATTGCCCACTCCCATGGCGTTGAGGGCTAAGCCTCCCAGAATCAGACCGACAATGAGCGCCATCACCAGGTAGTCTGGGGCGGCGAAGCGCAGCTCTTGGCGGTAGGTCCTGGCGGAGATGTTGAAATCGAAGGCCCGCGCCAGGATGGCGACAGCGATGTCCTGGGATCGCTCCAGGGTGGCCAGGAAGATCGGCAGCAGCAGCGCGGTCAACACCCGTACTCGCCGGATCAGGTTCTTCGGCTTGACGTCATAGCCGCGCGCCTTCTGTGCGTCGGTTATCCGCTGGGTTTGCTGGGAGAGGATCCCCACCGTGGCGAAACCGAGGCTCAGCGCCAGGCCCATCTCCGGCGGCAGCCCGTGGGTAGCCAGGCCGAAAACGACAAAGGCGGCCAGCACCGCGACCGCAGCCCCCAGGGCCATCTGCGCCCCCGCTTCGAACGGGAGTCGGGCGATCTGCTCGGGAATGGCGAGCCGGGCTGCGGCGTAGAACACCGCGCCCAGCAGCACGGTCACCCCGGCAGTTCGCAACAGGCCGCGGCGGCGTTCGCGCCGGGTGAGTCCCAGCACCAGGTAGACCGGAGGCGTTGTGTAGAGCATCAAATGGACCGAGAGCACGACGATGAAGAAGCGGAAGAACACGGCCACCCCGCGGATCAAACCCTCCACCGTGACCGGGATCCACTCTCGCCCGGGGATCAAGTGAAAGAGCAGGAAGGCATCCTCCGGAGTGAAGAACAGGATCTGGAAGAGCGAAAAGGTGGAGAAGATGGCCACCAGCACCCGCAGGTTGCGGTTGAGCAGCGCCCGATCCACGGCCCGGGCGCCGAAGGCATACAGCACCAGGAACAGAATGGCGATGAAGATGGGGTCGATGATGATCACCGCCACCATCGTGAGTCCGACGAACAACAGGAGCTTGGTGCGGGCGTCCAGGCGATGGAGGGTCGATTCGCCCTTCTGGAACTCAATGGGCACCGGCGGCTCCTGTCAATGCCTGCACGGCCTGCGCCAGCTGCTCGTAGGTGGTGAGCCAGGGCTGGACGCCGTGGGCTGCCAGCAGGCTGGCCAAGAGGGTGGTCTGCGGCAGCTCCAGCGAGTTGGCCCGCAGGCGCGCGAGATCGGGCAGCAGCTCCCGGAAGGAGCCATCGAAGTCGATCCTGCCCGCCCTGACCACCACCGCCCGGGTGGCGTATTCGGCCGCCAGTCCCAGGTTATGGGTGATCAGCAGCACCGTGGTACCCGCCTGATTCAGCCGCCTCAGGATTTCGAAGATGTCCTGGGCCATGCGCGGGTCCTGGCCGGTGGTGGGTTCGTCGATCACCAGGATATCTGGACGCAGCGCGATCACCGAGGCCAGCGCCAGGCGCTGCCGCTGTCCCTTACCCAGGTCGAAGATCTCGGCCTGGCGATATTCCTGCAAACCGACGAATTCCAGGGACTGCTGGATGCGAGAGTCGATCTCCTCGGATGCGATCCCGTGGGCGTTCAGCCCAAAGCTGATCTCATCCAGTACGTTGAAGGCCACCAGCTGATGGTTGGGATTCTGAAAACAGAACCCCACCCTGCGCGCTAGCTCGTGCACCGGGGTCCGGCTGGCGTCCTGGCCGAGCACGGTGACCCGTCCGCGCTCCGGCTGCAGCAGGCCAATGATGTGGCGCACCAGGGTGGTCTTGCCGGATCCGTTGCGGCCCAGGATGGCGACCAACTCCCCCTGGGCGATCTGCAGGTTCACCCCATCTAGCGCGGCGTGCTGACCGTTGTAGGAGAAGTGCACGTCCTGAAATTCGATGACGGCCGAGCCGTCCGGGGGCACAGGCTCTTTCTTACGTTCTTCGCTGTACCGGCCGAGAGGGTACTGATCCCGCAGCCTGACGTAGAAGTCCTGCGGCGTGAGCGGCAGGGGGTCAAGCCGCACGGCTTCCGCTAGCCGCACAATGGGTGGGCGGGTGAAGACACCCGGGATGTCGCCGGCCGCCAGCACCTGCTCCACCGGCCCGTCCCGCACCAGGCGGCCGCCGTCCAGCACGATCAAACGCTCGACGAACGGCAGGGTCTCCTCCAGGGAATGCTCGACCAGAAAGAGGGTCTTGCCCCGCCGCCGGGCAACTTCGATCACCAACCGCAGCACCTGGGCCCGCCCGGCCGGGTCCAGGTTGGCCAGTGGTTCATCCATCACGTAGATCTCGGGATGCATGGCGTAGATGGCCGCGATCACGGTGGCCTGCTGCTCGCCGCCGGATAGGCTAAAGGGATCCCGCTCGTCATATCCCGCCAGCCGGGTAGCTTGCAGCGCCTCCGCCACCCGGCGGGTGATCTCATCCCGGGGGACCCCCAGGTTCTCGGGGCCGAAAGCGACCTCGTCGGCCACGCTGGCGGTGACCAGTTGGCTCTCCGGATCCTGGAACACCAGGCCGACCAGGGAGGAGAGGCCCCCGATGCGCGCCCGCTTGGTGTCGTAGCCGCGCACCAGAACCCGTCCGGTCAAGGTCCCTTCATGGTAGTGGGGGACCAGGCCGTTGATGCAGCTGCATAGGGTGGTCTTGCCGCAGCCGGCCGGCCCGGTCAGGAGCACGATTTCCCCGGGCCGGACGGCCAGGTTCACATGCTGGAGGGCAGGCGAGCGGGCGCCCTCATACTGAAACGAGACATCCTGGAATTCGATGTCGAAGGTCATGGAGGAGGAAGCTGACCGATCCCCGGTCGAAGCGCCCCAGGCCGCGGCTCTGCGTGCAGCTGCGGCCTGGGGGCGGACGGACTATGGGGTAAGTCTACTGCGCTTCAGCTTACCAGAGCGGCCGGCGATAGCGCTCGGGGAGGGCGGCCATAATGATCGTGGTGACCACCGTGGTCAGGATGCTCTCGGGAATTACCCCGGCCTCCAGCGCGCCGAGCAGGGCGAAGAAGCCGCCGTACTCCGGATCGGGGTAGAAGGCGACCAGGCCAACCACGAAAAGTGGAACGACCACGATGTAGTAGTAGAACAGCACCTGCACCGCCCACAGTGCGAGCCGGGCGACGTTGTTCTGGCGAAAGCGCCAGCTCAGGTTCTTATATACGAAGCCATTGACAACGGCCCCCACGATGTGCGCCAACAGGCTGGCGAGCGGAATGCCCGGCTCGGCGATGCCGGCCAGAATTCCGATGACGATGCCCCTATCGGGCCCGGTGAGCGAAGCGCCGGTGGTGGTGAAGATCTCACGCGGATCGGTGACCACCGGGGTGCCGGGGATGGGGATGGTGATGCCGGCCAGTACGATCGCCAGCGCCGCGCCGCCAAAGGCGGCTGCGACGCCGATCTGGCGTGCGGATAGAAGCGGTCGGCGTCCCGCCTCCATCATTGGGCTGGGGGTTTGCTGCTCCATCACTTCCTCCTCTGGGATTGGACCGATAGGACTAAGGTACTACAACACCTTGGTTCGAGCCTGGTCGCGCCGTGGCGGGGGGGAAAAAGACCGCCGGGCGGCCTGATCCAATGCCGCAGCGG
>Ga0209342_10007012_pt1 | contig 11349 bp, 12 predicted proteins | sample RifCSP16_2_FD_184023 | JGI IMG/M metagenome (GOLD analysis project Ga0209342, IMG submission 184023) | Soil microbial communities from Rifle, Colorado - Rifle CSP2_sed 16_2 (SPAdes) (version 2) | ecosystem: Environmental > Terrestrial > Deep subsurface > Rock core/Sediment | place: Rifle... | reverse complement strand
CGCACCGTGGCGGGACTGATGCAGAGAGCTTCGGCAATCCCGCGCGTGCTCGCCCCGGTGGCCAGGAGCCGCAGGATCTCCGTCTCGCGCGGTGAGAGGAGCACCGGCGGCCCCTCGGGCGGCTTGCGCGGCGCCTCCGTCGCCAGGGACGAGGCCGCCTGCAGGACCTGCTGGACAAATGCCTCGCGGTTGTGGTCGTCGGTGATGTCGTGCAGGATGTGGACGAGGCATGGGTCGCCCCCGGTCAGGATGATGGACGCCATCCGCACCCACACCGGGGGGCCGCCCTTGCGCCGGACCTGAATGTCGAGCGCGCCGAGGCGGGCATCGCGGTGCATCGCCAGGCGGAACGGGCACAGCGCGCTGCAGACGACGTGGCCGTCGTCGTTGCGGCCGGCCAGCACCTGCCCGCAGTCGCGGCCGAGGACCTCGTCGGCCCGGTAGTCTAAGAGGTCCTCGGCCGCGCGGTTCCAGGCGATGATCCGGTGTGAGGTGTCCACGGCCAGGGCCGGGTCGCCCGTGCCCTCGACGAGGTCCGCGATGTCGCCCGTAATCATGCGCCGCAGCATGTGCGCGATCGACGCCGTCTCATTTGCTGGCCGGATCCCCGGGCAGGGTCCCGGCCTGGATCTCTTTCAGATTCGAGACCCCGTCCTTGTCGGAGTCCAGGGACTCGATGGCCTTGAACGACGCGGCCGTGCCCGGTTTGGCCTGCTTGGCCACATCCTTGCCGTACGGATTGAGCCCGGTCTTCACGAAGGGCGCCTTGTCGTGGCAGACCAGGCAGCCCGCCGTGGCGAGCTTTGAGCCCGCCGTGGGGTTGTACAGCGTCTTGAACGTCGTGCTGTCCGCCGGCAGCGCATAGGCCGCCGCCGCGAGCAGCACTACCGCCGCGGTCACTGCACCTACTACTCGAACTCGCACCTGCGACACCTCCCTATCAAAGTGGTCCGGCCGGCATGGCCCGCAGCCGTTCCAGGTAGCGGGCGCGGCGCCGGCGATACTCGGCTTCAGGAACCTCCCCCGCGTCGAAGCGGTCATCGAGGGCGGCCACGGCCTGGATGAGCTCCTCCCGGCGCGCTCCGGAGGTCGCCGCCCCCTGCCGGGCCGGCCGGCTCCGGCGGAGGAAGGGATAGACCACTGCGGCGGCGATGAGTCCGGCAAACACGGCGATGGCCGCGTAGCGCGCGGTGGCCCGCCTCGCGGGGAGGCCGGTGAGCCCGACGCTGATGGTGGTCCCGGTCGCCACCGGGCCGCCCGAATACCGCGCGTAGGTCCCCTGGTCGGTCTTCACGTCGTCCTGACGCGCCAGCGGCGCGACGGACAGCGCGGCTCCGGCGCGGCCGAACACCTCGAGGCGCTCCGTGGGATAGTCGAGGAGTCGGGCCAGGGTCAAGGCGCGTCCCGCGATGGGCACGGTATAAGCGTACGCGATCTCGCGCATCCCCGGCGTGACGCCCACCGAATCGATCACCGCATCGGCGGTCACGGTGACCGCGCGTTCGAACAGCCCGTCCATGATCTGCACGTCCCGTGCCCCTCGGGGGAGCGAGAAGCGCAGCACCCGGCGCCGCCCTTCCGGCAGGCCCGTGCCGACCCCGCTGCCCACATACGTCCGGTCGCTGCCGTTGACCACGACGAGCAGCTCGGCGACCCGAACCGCCCCCTCGCCGGCTTCGACGATGATGTGGTGGACGTTGACCCTCAGCACCCCCGCGTCGGTCGTCGGTTCCCACACCCGCAGGGTCACCGAGGCCCGCTGGCCGCCCGTCTTGAGGATGACCGGTGCGCTCGTGGATTCCCCGTCCTTGTAGTGCAGCCAGGCCACGTACGTGCGCTGTGGATCCACCGGCACGGTGAAGCTGAACCGCCCACGGGCGTCGGAGACGGTCTCCTTCCACTCCTGCTCCGCCCCGTTCACGTACGCGGTGAGTCGCACGGGATGTCCGGCAAGCGGGCGGGGCGCACCCGTGTGATTGGTGACGGTGCCGCTGATCGTGCCCGCGGCCGGTGCGGCCGTCCCGGGGACCGCAAGGATCATGAGGACCGCCGCGATGATGCTGAGCGCGACTCCCGTCATCGGCGTCCCTCCACCGGCGTCCCGCAGGCCGGACAGAAACGCGCCGCCTGCGGCAGCGCTGTGCCGCACCCCGCGCAGGAGCGCCGGAGCCGCCGCGCGGCGCGGATCTCGGCCTCCAGCGGGTCCACGACCTCCGCGGGCAGGGAGAGCGGGGCCGCCGAGGCGGCCGGCGCCGCTGCCACTTTGGAGCGGAGTGCCGCATAGTCGTCGTCTGTGAGCTTCCCCGTGGCGTGGTCGAAGGCGAGGTCGGCCAGCGCGTCCGCGGTCTTCCGGCCGGCCTGTCCACCGGGCGCGGGGGGGCCGGCCAGGGACACGAATCCCGACCGTCTGAACAGCGGTGTGAGGATGATCGCCCCGACCACTCCGACGAGAAGCACCATCGCAACCACGTCCATCAGGCCGCCTCCGCCAGGCGCCGGCTGCGCGTTTGGGCCGCGGCGGCCGCTTGCGGCCAAAAGGCGATCAGTGTGCCGAGCGTGAGCACGCCGGCGCCGATCCACATCCACATCATCAGCGGGTTGATGATCACGCGGAGATTGACCCGTCCATCGTCGCCCATCCCGGCGAGGATGACGTAGAGGTCCTCTCGCGGCGTCGTGCGGATGGCCACTTCGGTCATCGCCTGCTCGTCACGCCCCGTGTGCACGTTGCGCTGGGGCCGCATGATCGTGAGCAGACGTCCGTTCTCGAAGACGGTTAGCGTCGCTTCGGTGATGATGCGCTCCCCCCGCGTGTACGTCCCGCCGCCTTCGTAGCGCAGCGTGTACTGGTTGACCGTCACCGTCTGGCCGCGTGCCAGGACGGCGTCCCGCTCGGTGCCGAACGCGCTGCCCGCCATCCCGGCGAAGAGGAGGATGATGCCCAGGTGGACGACATATCCCCCGTACCGGCGCGGATTGCGGGCGACGAGGCGCCCCAAGGCCACCGCGTAGGTCTCACCGTGCCCGCGCCGGACCATCGCGCCACGGTGGACATCCTGGATGATCGCCGCCGTGACGAAGACGCATAGGGTGAGGGCGGCCAGCGCCGTCCCCTGGCGGATCCCCGCGGCGAGGAGCGCGACCGCCCCGGCCACCGCGGTGACCCCCGGCACGGCAAGGCTGCGCAGCAGATGACCCGGGGAGGCTTTCCGCCACGCCAGGAGCGGGCACACCCCCATCAGCACCAGGAGGGTTAGCCCGATGGGGACGTTGATCTGGTTGAAGAACGGCGGCCCGACGCTGATCTTCATCCCGGAGACGGCCTCGCTGAGGATGGGGAACACCGTGCCGATGAAGACGGCGAAGGCCGCGCCGATGAAGATGAGGTTGTTGAACAGAAAGCCGGACTCGCGCGAGACGAGTGAATCAAGCTCGCCCTGGCTGCGCAGCGCTCCGAGGCGTGTCAGGAGCAGCCCGAAGCTCATCCCCAGCACGAGCAGGATGAAGAGGAAGAAGAGCGGCCCGATCGAGCTCGTGGCAAACGCGTGCACGGAGCTGAGCACACCGCTGCGCGTGAGGAATGTCCCGAAGAGGGCCAGGACGTAGGTGAGAATGATCAGGACGACGTTCCACACCTTGAGCAGATCGCGTTTCTCCTGGATCATCACCGAGTGCAGGAACGCCGTGGCGGTCAGCCAGGGCAGCAGCGCCGCGTTTTCGACCGGATCCCACGCCCAGAACCCACCCCAGCCCAGCTCCACGTAGGCCCACATCATCCCGAAGATGAGTCCCCAGGACAGGAAGAACCACGCCGCCAGCGTCCAGCGCCGCGTCGCCCTGATCCACTCATCGTCGAGGTGCCGGGTGACCAGCGCCGCCACGGCGAAGGCAAATGGTACCGCGGTCCCCACGAAGCCGAGGTACTGCGTGGGGGGATGGAAGAACATGCCGGCATTCTGCAGGAGCGGGTTCAGGCCGGCGCCGTCGGCGGGCGCGACCGGGAGCCGGGCGAAGGGGCTGCTTACGAAGGTGAGCAGCATCGTGAAGAAGGCCGACGTTCCCATCAACGTCGCCGCGGCGTAGGGGATCAACTCCCGCAGCCGTCCCAGGCGCCACACGGCCAGGGCGCTGAACGCCGCCAGGACGGCGGCCCAGAAGAGCAGCGACCCGGCCTGCCCCGCCCAGAAGACGGAGAGCGTGTACCAGAACCCAAGGTCGCGGCTGCTGTAGCCGGCCACGTAGGCGTTGCCGAAATCCCGGGTCAGCAGGGCGTACAGGAAGGCGGTCGAGGCGACCCCGAGCAGCAGGGCGTTCGCGTACACCGCGCGCAGGCCGCTGTGCAATGGCATGACCGTCCCGTAGGTGGAGACGACGAACGCCATCACGACGGCCAGCGCCCCGATCTCACTCATCACGCGTCCTCACCCTCGTCCTCGGGCTCAAACTTGGACGGGCATTTCGCGAAGAGCCGCGCCGCCGTGAAGGTCTGGCCGTCGAACCGGCCCTCGACGACCACCTCGGCCCCGTCCTTGAAGGCATCGGGGACGACCCCCTGGTACCGTACTGGGAGCCGTCGCGTGCCGTCGGTGACGTCGAAGGCGAGCGTCCCGGCGATGGCGTCGCGCGCGATGGAGCCGGCGGAGACCAGGCCGCTGAGCCTCACGTCGGCGTTGCGCATGCCGGCCGCCCGGTCCAACAGTTCCCCCACGGTGAGGTAGTAGGCCATGCTGCTCCGGGCGCCGTTGTAGGCGAGGTAGGCGCCGGCCAGGACGAAGACGACGACGGCGGCCAGGATCTTCCGGTTCGTCCGGCTCATCGTTCAGGGCTCCCGGCGGAGCTGCCGCTCGATCGTCCTACCGATCCGGTTGAGCCGGAGCACGTAGGCGAACAGGCCGCCCCAGACGACGGCGAAGCCGATGAACATCGCAGTCAGTGGACTCATCTCGTTCCCTCCCGGGCCAGTGTCCCTTCACGGATCCGCTGCTCCTCGCGCCGCGCGGCCACGGCGTCGGCGGCGACCAGCTGCGCGCGGCGGATGCCGGACAGAGCAATGTAGAGGAGCGTGAATGCCGCCACGTTGACGAGCAGGGCCTGCAGCATCGCCGGGTGCAGGCCGCTGCCGAATCCCTCCGAACGCACGACGACCGGCAGCGGGTGCATCGAGCGCCACCACACCACGGACAGATGGATGAGCGGGATGTCTAGGAAGCCCACGATCCCGAGCACCGCGGCGAACCGTCCGCTCTGGCTCCCCGGCCCGCCGTAGGCGCGGACCATCAGGGAGACGGCGTAGATGAACCAGAGCATGAACGTCGTCGTCAGGCGCGGATCCCAGGTCCACCACGTTCCCCACGCGGCGCGGCCCCACACCGCTCCGCTGATGATGGCCAGGGTGGTGAAGACGACGCCGACCTCCGTGCTGGCCTGGGCCGCGAGGTCGTAGCTCCGGCGCCGTGTCCAGAGGAACCCGATGCTGCAGACGAAGACCACGCCAAAGGCGAGGAACCCCGCCCACGCCGCTGGGACGTGGACGTAGAAGATGCGCTGGGCGTGGCTCATCGTGCGTTCCGTAGGCGCATAGAGCGTCGCCATGTACATGCCGAGCACGGCCAGCAGTCCCCCGACCCAGATTCCGCCCGCCCGCCAGTCACTGCCCCCCGAGGCGTCGAGTGGTTCGCTGTCCGCGAGTGTGGCCATCCCTCACTCCTCTAGGACGAACTCGAAGATGACATATCCGACGACCAGGAAGACGACATCGAACGCGATCAGGATGCGCAGCCCCGGCAGGATCGCGCCCCACGACGCACCGGCCAGCACGCTGAGCATCGCCCGCACGCCGCTGATCAGCACAGGGGCGGCCAGGGGGAACAGGAGCACGGGGAGGAGGACCTCGCGGATGCGCGTGTTGACCGACATCGCCGAGAAGATCGTGCCGACGGCCACCAGCCCGATGCTGCCGAGGACGAGGATCACGGCGAGCGGTCCGGCGGAGGCGAGGAGTGGGACGCCGGCGATCGCGGCCAGCGCGGGGAGGAGGAGGATCTCCACCGCGAGCAGGTAGAGCAGGTTGGCCAGCAGCTTGCCGGCGTAGATCAGGCTGGGATCAAAGGGGAACAGCCGCAGGGCCTCGATCGCGCCGTGGTCGTGCTCCAGGACGAAGGAGCGGGACAGCCCGAGCGTGCTGGCAAAGGCAAGCGTCACCCACAGCATCCCCGGCAGCAGCCGCGGGGCGTCCGCCGGGGAGGGGGAGAAGGCGAAGTTGAACACCACGGCTACCAGCATCGAGAAGACGAGCATCGCGGTGAGGATCTCACGGCCGCGCCACTCCACGACCAGGTCCTTCCAGAGCAGCTGGCCTACCGTCCCCACGGCGCTCACGCCGGCACCCCGACGCACTCCGCGTAGATGCGCTCAACCGCGTGGAGGTCCTGCAGTCCGTCCTCGGCCTCATAGGCGATGAGCCCGTCCACGAGGATGGCCATCCGGTCGCACAGGGCGAGGCCCTGTTCGATGCTGTGCGTCGTGAGGACGATGGTGCGCGTGCCCCGCATCGCGGTCAGTAAGCCCGTGAGGACCCCCGCCGCCTGACGGTCCAATCCCGTGTAAGGCTCGTCGAGCAGCAGGAGCGGCGGATCATGGACCAGCGAGCGCGCGATACTGAGGCGCTGGGCCATGCCGCGGCTGTAGGTGCGCACCAGGTCGGGGGCACGGGCGGTCAGGCCCACGGTCTCGAGCAGCCGCGCGACGCGCTCCGCGGGCCGGCTCACCCCGTAGAGCCTCGCGGCGAACAGCAGGTTCTCCGCGCCGGTCAGGCCAGGATAGAGGTAGCTCTGGTGCGAGACGACGCCGATCTGCGCCCGGAGGCGCACGTCGGCGCGTGGATCGATCCCGAAGAGACGCACCGATCCGCCGGTTGGCCGGATCAGGGTGGCGATGGTCTTCAGCAACGTGGTCTTGCCGGCCCCGTTGGGGCCGAAGATGACGAGCGCATCCCCGGCGTCCACGGCCAGGGTGACCCCGCGCAGCGCGTGAATCGGCCCGAATGCTTTCGTCAGCCCCTCAACCTCGATCGCCCGCACCCGCGCGCCCTTGTGTTCGGAATGTACGCTCTCATCGCTGAGTCTAGGGAGCGGGGGATGCGGGGGCCATCAGGCATCTGCCCGATTCTCCTCTCCTCTTATGAGTGGAGGCCCCCGCCGAGGAGGATTTTGGCGCTTTAGACGCCCCGGGGCGGGGCTGGATCTCCAGCGGCGCCCTAGTGCGGCCGCCGCCCACAATGATGCACCTGCACCATGGGCAGGCGCGCGCAATGACCGCTATGCTGTGTCCGGCACACGTCTGACCGGAACGGGCCGATTGTGTCTGAATCGCGCCGCCTGCTCTCGCGGAGGGAAGTGGCCGCCCTGTTCGGCGTTTCGCCGCACACCATCTACCGGTGGGCGTGCGAAGGCCGGCTGCCGGTGCTCATGACGCTCGGCGGGCGGCGCCGCTACCCCGCGGACGAGATCGCGCGGCTTGCCCAGGGCCAGGCGGTTCCGGCGCGGAGCCTGCCCAGACTGGAACGAGGGGGGAAACGATGAGTCGCCGCAGCTGGATCATCCTTGGCTTCGTCTCTGTCGCGGTGTTCATTGCCACTGTCGCGGCCTTGGGCGCCGGAGACAAGCGCCAGGAGTGGGCGAAGTCCGGGCACAACAACCGCGCGTTGTCCCGCGCCCAGGCGACGGTAGAGGGGCGCGGAGTCACCGCCGCGCACTGCGGCCGCTGCCACTCAGAGCAGGGCTACCTGGCCTGGCTGCCGCAGCTCGAGAAGGGCAACCCCGGACTGCTCGCCAGGCCGGACGGCAGTCCCGCGGACATCCCGTATCTAGCCAATCTCGGCTTGACCAGGTTCTCTGTCCGTTCGCAGACGTGCAATACGTGTCACAAGCCGGACTTCTCCATTCGCGTCACCCAGACGACGCCGGTGCTCCCGGCCGGCTTCCGCGCCCTGGGCGTGGGGCTGGGGGCGCAGTGCATGACCTGTCACAATACCCGCAACGGCGCGATCACCTGGAACGCGAACGATCCAGGGCGCTACTCCGCTCCGCATACCTCGGCGCAAGCCGACGTGATCATGGGGAAGAACGCCTTTTTCGTTCAGCCCGCAGACGCCAACATCTCCCCCCACGCCAGCTTCATCGGCGACTCCTGCGTAACATGCCACCTGAAGTTCGGGAAAGAAGGCCACACGTTTCTGCCGCGCAAGGACGTCTGTATCAAGTGCCACGGCCCCGAGATGGGGGCGGAGCGCGTCCAGAAGGGAATCGAGACGCTGCTGCACGAGCTCGAGCAGGCCATCGGCGGCCGGGTCCTGGCGGTCAGGGACCGGATCGCCGTGATCACCGACTGGAATCCGAAGACCGACACGGATACGCCGAACGCGCGCATCGACGCCGCCCAGATCGCCTCGATCGGCCTGGTCGAGATCCACGGCCAGTCCGCTCTAAAGTTCAACCGGCGGGACGGCGGGGCCTGGTACAGCCAAATCAGCCAAGTGCGGGACAGCGCCGGGCGCCCGGTTTTCCCAACCAGCGACGTGATCGTGCGCGCGAGCTGGAACTTCTGGCTGATCGAAGGCGACGACAGCTTCGGCGTGCACAACCCGCGCTGGGCGCGCACGGTGCTCCTGGCCACGATCGACGCCCTGAAGTAGGTCGGTGATGAACGCGGGGGTGGTGGAACCGCCGGGGAAGATGGGCCGCCGGCGGTTCCTTGACTATCTCTTCGGGACCTCCCTGGCCGCCCTGGCCGGCGCCGTCCTCTATCCCATCCTGCATTATCTGGTCCCCCCGAAGGTGAAGGAGGTGACCGCCTCATCGGTTGTGGCCGCGAAGGCGGCCGATCTGCCCCCCAACACGGGAAAGATCGTCGCCTTCGGCGGCAAGCCCGCGATCGTGCTGCGTACCCCTGAGGGCGAGGTCCGCGCGTTCACCGCGATCTGCACGCACCTGGCCTGCACCGTGCAGTACCGCCCGGACCTCAAGCACATCTGGTGCGCCTGCCATGACGGGCACTACGACCTGCACGGGCAGGTCCTGGCCGGTCCCCCGCCCCGGCCGCTCGACGCGTTCAAGGCGACGGTCCGAGGCGATGATGTGATCATCTCGCGGGGGTAGTGTTCGTTCGATGAGCGTGCGTGGGTGGTTGGAGGAGCGCGTCCGCTATCAGGGCGTCGAGACGTTTCTGCGGCACAAGGAAGTGCCGCGGCACCGCTTCGCCGCCACCTATTACACCGGCGGCATCACCCTCTTCTTCTTCCTCGTCCAGGTCCTGACCGGCCTGCTCCTCCTTATGTACTACCGCCCTACCGCCGACGCCGCGTTCGAGAGCGTGCGCCTGATCATGGCCAAGGTCCGCTTCGGATGGCTCGTGCGCGCCGTGCACATCTGGTCGGCGAACCTCATGGTCCTCGGGGTGTTCCTTCACCTCGGGGCGACTTACTTCGGCAAGGCGTACCGGCGCCCGCGCGAGATCACCTGGCTCACCGGCGGCGGTCTCCTCGTCATCACGCTGGCGTTCGGCTTCACGGGATATCTCCTGCCCTGGAACACGCTGGCCTATTTCGCCACGCAGGTCGGCACGGAGATCGCCGGTGACGTCCCGCTCATCGGCAGGGGGCTCCTCGTCCTCCTTCGCGGGGGGGAGAACGTAACGGAGGCGACGCTGTCTCGGTTCTTCGGCATCCACGTGGCCATCCTCCCCGCCGTGACCACGCTGCTCCTCGGGCTCCACCTGCTTCTGGTCCAGGTCCACGGAATGAGCCGGCCGGTCGCGGTACCGGAGACAGGCAGCGAACCCTTCTATCCCCACTTCATCATGCGCGACGTGCTTGTCTGGGTCGTGCTGCTGGGCGGCGTCGCCGTCTTGGCCACGCTGGTGCCCTGGGAGCTGGGCGAGAAGGCCGATCCACTTGCGCCGGCCCCGCCGGGGCTCAAGCCGGAATGGTACTTCCTGTTCATGTACCAGGCGCTGCGCATGCTGCCGGCCCGGGTGCTGTGGGTCGAAGGGGAGATGATCGGGGTGCTGGCGTTCGTCCTGGCCGGGACGCTGCTGATCCTCGTCCCGTTCCTGGACGTCTGGGCGAAGCGGGAGCGCCGGCACCACCTCTTCACCGTGGCCGGGGTGGTCGCGGTGTTGTTCGTGATAGCCATGACCGTCCTTGGTTTGAGAATGGAGTTCTGATGAGCCCGGTCCTCGTGCGGCGGGGTGTGTTTCTGGCCGGCGGCGTGGCGCTCTTCATCCTGGTCCTCGCGGGCCGGGCCGCGGCCGCGCCGCCGCCGGACTCTTGCGTCGGCTGCCACGAAAATTTGGGAGACCGCCTGAGCAAGCCCGTCGCCGGAATGAAGGACGACGCGCACGCGAAGCGCGGCCTGTCCTGTGCCTCCTGCCATGGGGGGAATCCGGCACGCTTCGGCATGGACGCGCACGACCGGGCGGCGGGGTTCGTTGGTGTGCCGTCCCCGAAGCAGACGCCGCAGTTCTGCGCCCGCTGCCACAGTCGGCCGGAGGTGATGCGCCGCTTCAATCCCAAGGTGCCCGTGGATCAACTGGCGCGCTTCCTGACGAGCGTGCACGGCAAGCGGCTCGCCGCGGGGGATCCGAACGTCGCCACCTGCACCTCATGCCACGGCGTACACCCGGTGCGCGGCGTCGCCGATGCCGCGTCCCCGGTGTTCGCGACGAACGTGCCCCAGATGTGCGCGCGCTGCCACGCCGATCCGGCGCGGATGGGACGATACGGCATCTCCACGACGCAGTTTGCCCAATACAAGGAGAGCGTGCACGGCCAGGCCCTGCTTGACCGCGGGAACCGGCAGGCGCCGGGCTGCAACGATTGTCACGACAACCACGGCGCGGTTCCGCCGGGGGTGACCTCGGTGGCCAACGTATGCGCGCAGTGCCACAGCGCCACGCGCGACCTGTTTGTGCGCAGCCCGCACAAGGCGGCATTCGACGTCCTGGGGGAGGGGGAATGCACGACCTGCCACGGGACGCACAACATCGTCTTTCCCACGGACGCTCTGATCGGAGCGGAGAAGCCGGCGGTGTGCGTCCGGTGCCACCCCGCGGGGTCCAGCGGGCTGGCCGCCGCGGGTGAGATCCGCCTGCGTCTCGAGCGCGTCAAGACCGCCATCACCGGAGCGGAGACGATCCTCGCGCGCGCCGCGCGCGCCGGCATGGATGTCTCGGAGACGGAGCTCGACCTGAACGAAGCGCGCACCCAGCTCATCATCGCCCGGGCGGCGACGCATACGGCGGGTCTGCCCGCGGTGGATCCGCCGACGCAGGCGGGCCTCGCCGTCTCGCTCT
>Ga0209342_10007011_pt1 | contig 11350 bp, 15 predicted proteins | sample RifCSP16_2_FD_184023 | JGI IMG/M metagenome (GOLD analysis project Ga0209342, IMG submission 184023) | Soil microbial communities from Rifle, Colorado - Rifle CSP2_sed 16_2 (SPAdes) (version 2) | ecosystem: Environmental > Terrestrial > Deep subsurface > Rock core/Sediment | place: Rifle... | reverse complement strand
GAAGCCGGGAGGAAGCCACGCCCCCGAGACGCCGGAAAGCGCGACGAGGGGGAGCACGAACGCGCCGAGGACCTTGACGCCGTACTGCCGCTCGGCCCAGAGGGTGAGGAGCACGGCGGCCCACCCCACCACGGACATGGCCTCGACCAGCGTCCCGAGAGGGGGCCGGCCGAGCTCAACGCCTCTGACAACGAGCGCCAGCGTGTGGAGCACCCAGCCGGCGAGCGTCACCAGCACGGCGAGGCGGTAAATGGCCTCCTGGCGCTGCACCAGGTGGACCAGCGCCAGCACCGTGGCCAGCAGATACCCCACCAGTGCCGAGTCGAAGAGGATCAGGTTCATGAAACCCCCTGAAAATATGTGGAAATTCTAACAGTCTGCCGCCTCCCACGCAACTTCGAGTTGCCCCCCGGGACAACCTGAGCCGACCCAGGACGATCTATGCCAGCGGAAAGACGAGGAACCGGAGTAGGCGATGGTGCCCGTGGTATGCCCTGGTGCGGCCTGGGTCTCGACTTCCTCTCGGAGCTCCCGGGCAAACTCGCTGGGCGTCACGGCGCGGCCACGAGATGATATAGCATCCAGTAAACGATGACCCCGGTGATCGACACGTACAGCCACACCGGAAGCGTCCACCGAGCGATTCGCCTGTGTCGAGCAAACTGCCCCCGCCAGGCGCGATAGATCGTCGTCAGCGCGAATGGAACGATCAGGGCGGCAAGGACGAGGTGCGAGATGAGCAGGGGGTAATAGACCCCTCGAATCCACCCGTGGCCCGCGAAGGGCTTCGAGCCGGCGTGATAGTGGTAGATGACGTACGAGACCAGAAAAAGACTGGAGACGCCAAAGGCCGTCAACATACAGGTCTTGTGAGCCGTCACCTTCCTCTGCCGAATGAAGACGTACCCGGCCGTGAGCAGCGCGGCGCTGGTTCCATTGAGGAAGGCATTGACGACGGGCAAGACCGAGACGTTGTGCATGGCGCCAATCTGCGGCTGGCGCCCCAACAGCAGAAACCCCACGGCCACGACGACCAGGGACGAGACCAGGCCAATCACCGATAGCACGACACGATCTGTCATGCGTTCATCGCCCATCTTTCATGAACCCCTCGACTGGAAGGCTACCGCAAAGCTGAGAGGGCCTTAAGTTGCAGCTGTTAATGTCCATTGCCCTTGACCGCCTCGGACAGGGCCGCAGCCAGGTTGTGGCGCGCCGAGGTCAGGTGCGGGTGGACATCGAGGGCTCGCCTAAAAAGAGCCGCCGCCTCCCGGTACTGGCCAAGCGCCATGTGGCAGAGCCCCTGGCCGGAAAGCGCCCCGAAGTGGTGCGGGTTTCGGGTCAGAGTCTCCTCGCAGTCGGCAATGGACCCCGCGTAATCCTCCGCCAGGTAGCGGACCGTCGCCCGCTTGTTCCACCCTTCGGCAAAGTCGGGGGCCCGCTCGATGATCCGGGTGAACAGGGCTAGAGCCTCCTCCGGCTCCTGACGCTCGATCGCCTCAATCCCCTGTCGGAGGAGCAGGTCCACCTCGCGGATTCCCGAGCGGCACCAGACCTGCCAGAGCGCGGTTTCCGCCTTGGCCGCCAGGGCCGGGTCATTACCGCGGATCGCCGAGAGCGCCTCGCCCTCAGTCATGGGGCTTCCAGAAGCTCATCGTTGGCCACATGGGAGCACTGGTCCCTGCCCCTATTCTATACCGGTGCTTTCGAGCACCATCGGGAGCCTCGGTTGAAGGAGATCACGGTGCCTCCTTCTTCAACGGCCCGAGATGACCACCTTCCGGCCATCCCGCCACTGGACCAGGAGCACCCGGTGGCCGATCTGTCGAGAGGTCAACGGGTCCAGCCTGAACCGTCCATACAAGGTCGTCGTCTCCAGGGCATGGGCCGCCCTGAGGAGCGATTCGTCCCCCAGGCTCGCAGCGCGCCGAAGACAGTCCGTGAGAACCACCCCGAGGGCAAAGGCTTGCGCAGCGGGATAGTCGGGGACCCGGTGGAAGGTCCGCTGGAAGGCGGAGTAAAACCAGGCCGAGTCGGGGCCAGAGCGGGGCTCCTCACAGACCCCCGGCTCCCACTGGCTCGGCCCGATCACCCCATCGGCCAGGTCCCCGAGCTCCATGTGGAACGCCGCGAGCCCGGCCGCGACGACGGCCAAGCTCCTCACGCCGGCGAAAAGCTTTCGCTGCCTGACGATGGCGATGTCGTCCTGAAAGCTCCCGAGCCCCACGACGAGGTCTGGCTCCGGCTCGAGCGCCTCGCTGAAGACCGCCCGGACACTCCGGATCGGCGAGTCGAAGGACGTCAGCCGAATCAGGTCAAAGCTGGCAGCCCTGGCACCTTCGGCGACGCCGTGGGCCACCTGCTCAGCAAAACTGCCGGTCTTCGCGTAAAGAATGCTAATCCGGCTGGCCTCGGGATCCTGCTGCTTGACCCAAAGGGGCAGAGCCCGAAAGTAGTCGCTTGCCGGGCTCGGCACACTCACCAGATGACGCCAGCCCTGCCGGAAGATCGCATCCGAAGCTCCGCCGTGGTTCCAGAGGATCTTCCCGTGGGCCGCGGCGAGAAGGGCGACGGCCAGAGTCAGTCCGCTCGAATAGGGGCCGATGAGGAGATCCACATGATCATGGGTCAGAAGGCGCAGGACATTCTCCTTCGCGAGCTTCGCCTGGCTCCGATCATCCAGGGCGAGCAGCCGCAGCGGGAGCCGAGACCCTGCGGGGCCGAGCGGAAGTCCTCCCTCTCCCCTGACGTACTCGACCCATAGCCGGAGCCCGTTGAGGGCCTGCTCCCCCTGCAACCCCAACGCCCCGCTGAGAGAGAGGGACACCCCGGCCCGAACTTCCTTCGGCACGTCTGGCCTCATTGGGCGCCGCCTCGCTGGCAGGATTCACATGGACACAAGGCCCGCAACCCGTCAAAGGGATAGATCCCCGTTGAATGCCCATCGCTCCAGCGGAACTGGACGGCATACCGACCAACGAGAGAAATCTCCAGAGCCCTGATGTCGGAGGGGACGGACGCCGGCTTCAGGATCCGTTGTCCGGTGACCTCATGGACGCAGGCGGCGCAGGCGCAGTTCTCCCGGTGATATCTGTTCGTGAACACGCTTTTATGCCCGTCGGCCCAGGTGATGTGGACCTCTCGGTTGTCGACGCGGCGGATCTCCGCCGGGGTCGTGTTCACCCTCGTCCCCGTGTTATCATCCCTCGGCGATCATGCCGGAAGCAGCCCGCTACCTTCGCGTGCACCCTGGTGCCGCGGCGGGCGCCGGGGACCCCTCGCTCGGGCTGCGCCTAGATCGCCGGGCCAACTGGCTTCGCCAGACTTCGCTCTCGGTCGTCGCCGGTCCCCGACAGACAGCCGCGGACGTTACCGATCAGCTCTTCCCTCGTGCCTCGTTTGGCTCGTCGTTTGACCCGGCGCCGCGTCCCGCTCGCGGGCGTTAGTCGCCGGCCTTCTCCAGGCGCCGGAGGAAGACCTCGATCTCCTTCTTGGTCTGAAGGTCCCCGGTCCGAGCCGCCACTTCGAGGCCCTTCGCATACGCCGTCTTCGCCTCGGCCATCCGTCCCGCCCGCTCGAGCGCCCGGCCGAGGCCGCGGTGGGCTGCGGAGTAGTCCGGCTTGAGGCGAATGGCTTCCGTGTATTCCACGACGGCCGCCTCGGCCCGCCCCGCGTCCAGATAGGCCGCGGCGAGGCCGAAGCGGACGACAGGGTCGTCCGGCATCATCTCGGCGACTTCCTTGAACTCCGCGATCCGATCCTGAGCCGACATGAGAGCCTCCTGCCGCCGGATCACGGCGGGTGGATGCGTTCTTCGGGCACTTCAACCCGCTTGATCCCCTTGAAACTGAACAGCAGCTCGACGAGGTACACCGGCGGGGCCGTCGACACCGGCTGGACGATGGTCCCCAGAGCCTTCTGGACGTTCTGGCTGAAGAAGACGCCCTTGATCGTCAGGTTGGAAAGGTCCACCGTCACGCGCTGGTTGGGCTGATACATGCCACGTCACCGGCCAGCATACTTGGCGGACGCCAACACTAACCTATCCGAATGGCTCAACAGCAGAACTGAACTCGGGAACCAGGTGTCAGTTCCAGTGAGTCTCCACACCCGGATCTTGGTCCTTGAGAAGATGGCATCCATAAGATCCTCCTGTCGTTTGTGATAGCCGGCGAATGAGAGAATTCTCCTTCCGAGCCGCTCAAAGAAGGGGAAGGGTGGCGGGCCGCGGGAACCCCCATTCGGCCGCCAACGAGTCCGCCGCGATTTCGGGATCCTCCGCGGGATGGCGCCCACGGTTCCACAAAAGTGCGTGCGCCAACTCGTGGGCAATCACGTAATGGGCAAAGACCCGGGCGCGAGTGCCTAGGGAACTCGCCAGCGTCACGAGTCGGCTCCCCCGGGGAGCTTGAGGACACGGGATGAGGACCCGTGTTCCTCCCGACCGCCCCGGGTCGTAGATCCCGATCGAAAACCCTGGATCCTGCATGAGCTCTTTTTGCGCGCCTTCCGGCAGGGCGGAAAAGACATGAAGGACGCGTTCCTTCAGCGTCTCATCGGTGAGAAAGGCAGCAACGAAGTCGTGGACCGCTTGCACCTGGTCCTGGCCGCCCCGCACGTCCGCCATAGAGCGGTCGACCTTACCGGACCTTTCGGACGAGGAAACGATAGACAGCTCCATCTTTGGTAATTTCTGGGAGCTCGTTGCCCGTTTTCCGTGCCCAGCTCTTCATGTCAGGCTCGGAGCCTGGGTCATCAGACAGCATTTCGAGGATTTGACCGACGGCCATGGTCCTCAACGCCTCCCGGGTCTTCACGATCGGTATGGGGCAGAAGAAGCCGATGCAATCGATGCTCTTGCCCGGCACGATTGGCTGCACCAAGACCTGATCAGAAACGACCCGCACCTGGTTACTCTCGACCCTCTTCAAAAGAGCCCCTCCGATTCAGGGGTTCCCGTAGCGGTATCCTGGCACTCACGCTCCGAATCTCGTCGGGCCCCGGGCCGATGATGCGTTCGCCGCGTTGCACCGGGAGGACCTCAAACTCCCGCATCGGAGTCTTCTCCAGCTAGCGAGCAACCCCCAAGTAGATCGCTTTACACCTCGATCTCGATGTCGGCGCCGGTGACTCTCACCGCATAGCTCCTGACCCCCTGTCTGGCGGGCGGCCCCAGGACGGCCCCGGTCCGGAGATCGAACTTCGCCCCGTGCCAGGGGCAGGTCACCTCCGTTCCCTCGACCGCCCCTTCGGACAACGGCCCGCCGCGATGGGTGCACGTATCGCTCAGGGCATAGAAGGTCCCATCGACACGAAACAGGGCAATCTTCTGGCCCTCCAGCTCGACTAACTTGGACTGCTGCTCCCTCAGCTCGTCGGTCATGGCCACCTTCATGAATTGAGGCATCGGTCTCTCCTCCTCTGGGTTGCGGCCGATGTGCAATCGCTGTCCCCGCAACCGGCTTTCCCCAGATCCCCTATGATCAGTTCCGTGTGGTGCAGGCCTGGATCCCTGGGTTGTCAACGAAAAACTGCCTGTTGAGCTCAACGAAGTGTTTCCACTGCTCTGGCGTCTCGTCCTCGGTGAAGATCGCCTTCACCGGGCAGACCGGCTCACAGGCGCCGCAGTCAATGCATTCGTCGGGGTGGATGTAGAGCATCTCCGGCCCTTCGTAGATGCAGTCGACCGGGCAGACCTCCACGCAGGCCTTATCCTTCACGCTAATGCACGGCTCGGCGATGACGTACGCCATGGCAGCCTTCTCCTTTTATCCTGTACGGTTTCTTCAGCCGCTCATGAACCCAGCCAACCGCTCCCTACGCTGGCCGCGGGAGAGCTTCTTGAGGGCGATCATCTCCACTTGCCGGATCCGCTCCCGGGTTACCCCGTAGGCCATGCCGACCGCATCCAACGTCTGTGTGTCGTCCACGCCGATCCCGAACCGGAGGCGGAGGACCTGGGCTTCCCTTGGCGTGAGGCTGGCCAAGGCCCGCTCCACCTCCCCGGCCAGCTCCTTTGACTGCACGGTGTCCACCGGCGAGACGGTCATCGGGTCCTCCAGGAAATCCCCGAGCTGGCTATCCTCTCCGATGGGGGTCTCCAGTGAGAGGGTCTTTGCGGCGAACTTCAGGAGGGCCTCCACCTTCTGGGATGGCATGCCAGTGCGCTGGGCGAGCTCCTCCAGGGTGGGTTCTCGTCCCCGCTCCTGGGCAAGGGCCTGACTCCTGCCCTTGATACGCTGGAGCGCCTCATGGAGATGGACAGGGAGCCGGATCGTCCGGGCGCGCTCGGCGATCCCCCGCAGGATGGCTTGCCGGATCCACCACGTGGCGTAGGTGGAGAACTTGAAGCCCCGGCGATAGTCAAACTTGTCCACGGCCTTCATGACGCCAAGGTTCCCCTCTTGGATCAGATCAAGGAGCGGCATTTCCGACCTCACGTACCGCTTAGCAATAGAGACCACGAGGCGGAGGTTGGCTTCCCTCATGGCCTGCTTGGCCGCGCGGACCTGCTGCTCGCCAGCCTCTATCTCGGTCAGCAGGCCCTTGAGGACCTGCCGGGGGGCCCCGATCTCGGCCTCCAGCTGGCGGAGTTGCCGCTTGAGGTCGCTTTGAGAGGGCTTGGCGCCGTTCAGCCCCTGAGCCACTCGCTCCTCGAGTTCGGCCACACGCTGGCCGTAGCTGCGGGCCTTTGCGGCGAGCGGCTCGATGAGGCTCACGACGGCGTTTAGCTCCTGAAGCTTTCGGATGATCTTTTGCCGGTTCTGCCCGAGCCGCGCGAGGATCGGTTCCCGCTTGGTCTGCCTGGCAGCCCGGCGCAGGACCTTCTCCAGCCGGGCCGTTTCTGCCGTGAGGCGGCGGAGGGCCCCAAGAGCGTCGGCCACCCGACGAGCCTTGGAGGCGTCCAAAAGGTCGGGCGCGTGATTCTGGCGCAGTCGCTGGCCCAAGGCCAGGACGTCCAGGGCGACGAAGGGCAGGCTGAACAGCGCCCGGGACCGGCGGGCATCTCCCTCCTCGATCCGGCGCCCCAACTCTACCTCCTGCTTGGCGGTCAGGAGTGGAACCCGGCCAATCTCCCGGAAATAGATCCGGACCAGGTTCGGACCCTGGCGATCCTCCCCAGAGGCCTCGGCGCCATCTGCCTCGGGCTCCGACCGGGCCACTGACCCCTCTTCCCACTCCCAGGTATCCGGAAGAGTCGCTTTGATTGCCGCAGTATCCCAGGCGGATTCCACCGGTCCGCCTCCAGGAACCTCCTCTAACCTTCCCTGCCCTGTGAAGTGCATCGATCCGCCCTCTCCTTTTTAGGCGGCTGGCTCCAAGCCCTCGCCGATTCATTCACGGCTTTGATGCCAGGTGACAGACTCAATGTCCGGCCATCGCTCCCCTCGTTTCCCAAAGGGCACAGCGAAGGCGCCCTGAGGCCTCTTCCCGGCCCTTGGTAGGGCAAAGGGTATGCCACCCATCTTCCCGGCGGACCGGAGCCTGGCCTGCTCTGTAAGGTTTTGTGTTTCCAGCGAAGGCTGTTCTAGCCTGGCGTCCCCGCGTCGGAAGAGACCGACGAGGAAGAAGTCTGAGGGGTAGGCGTTTCGTCCCCTCGCGGGACGTTTTGTCCCCGGGGTGGATCAGCGGGAAATGCGATACGCTTTGAGCTTCCTGTTGAGGGTTTTCAGGTGAATTCCGAGGAGGCGGGCCGCCTCGGCCTTCTTGCCTTGGGTTTGCTTGAGGACCTTCAGGATGTGCAGGCGTTCGATCTCGGAGAGCGGAAGGTGCGAAGGCTCTTCCCTTCCCGACGACTGAGGAGGCGTGCGAATGTTCTGGGGGAGATCATCGGGACCGATGACAGGCCCTGGGGAGAGGATCACGAGGCGCTCGATGGTGTTGGCGAGCTCTCTCACATTCCCCGGCCACGGGTAGGCGAGGAGGAGCGCGAGGCTCTCGTCGGAGGCCACCTTCGCCTTCTGGCCAGGGAGGCGGAAGTGATTCAGGAAATGTTCGATCAGGAGCGGGATGTCTTCTTTCCGCTCCCTTAGGGTTGGCAGGGTCACGTTGATGACGTTGACGCGGTAGTGAAGATCCTCCCGGAAGCGACCCGCCCGGACCTCCTCGGGCAGGTCCTTGTTGGTGGAGGCCAGGATGCGAACATTGACCTTGAGGGTCCGCGTACCCCCCACTCGGCGAAGCTCGCCGGTGTCCAGGACCTGGAGGAGTTTGGCCTGCATGGCCGAGCTCATCTCCCCCACCTCATCCAGGAAGAGGGTGCCTCCGTCGGCCACCTCGAAGAGGCCCGGCTTCGCGCTGACCGCGCCGGTGAAGGCGCCCTTCTCGTGGCCGAAGAGCTCGCTTTCCAAGAGTTGATCCTGAAAGGCGCTGCAGTTCACGGCTAAGAAGGGCTGGGCACTGCGCCGGCTCCCCTGATAGATGGCCCGGGCCACCAGCCCTTTCCCTGTTCCGGTCTCTCCCTGGATCATGACGTTGGCGTCGGTAGGAGCGATCCGCTCGATCGTCTGCAGCACGGAATAGATCGCCGGGCTTCGGCCCAGGATGAGTGAGGGACCCTCCTTCTGGGCCATCATCCGCTTCAGGGCGACGTTCTCTTTTTGAAGCCGCCTCTTCTCGGCCGCCCGTTTGAGGACCTCCTCCACCTCGGAGAGCCGGGCGGGCTTCGTGAGGTAGTCGTACGCGCCCAGCTTCATGGCCTGAATGGCGTCGTCGATATCGGGGTGGCCTGTCAGGATGATCACCTCGGCGGAGACGCCGGCCTCCTTCATCCGTTTCAGGGTCTCCATACCCCCAAGGCCGGGCATCTTGAGGTCTAAGAGGACAACCTCGAAGTCCTGGGCAGCCAATGCGCCAAGGGCTTCCTCCCCGCTCTTCACGCACTCAACGGAGTACCCTACGCGGCCGAGCTCGCTCTCCATCAGGATGCGGAACGCCTCTTCGTCATCGACCACCAGCACCCGCATCTGGCTCCCCGCTTCCCCCTCGCGCGCCATGGTCGCCTTCACTCCCCTTCATCTCTCCAGGGGGAGCTTCATGGTCACGGTGGTCCCCTTGCCGATGCCTTCGCTCTTGATCTCGATGGTCCCCCCATGCTGCTCGACGATGCTCTGGCAGATGGGGAGGCCCAAGCCCGTCCCCTTGCCAACCTCTTTAGTGGTGAAGAAGGGATCGAAGACCTTTGATAGGTCCTCCTGGGGGATACCACAACCGTTGTCGGCAACGGAAATCTGAAGGAACTGTTGTTGGCCTCGCCCAATCGCCACGGTGTTAGCGGCGAGCCGCACCTCTCCCGCGCCTTCAATGGCGTCGAGAGCGTTGGTCAGGAGGTTCAAGAGGAGCTGCTGAAGCATCTGAGCGTCGGCCTTCATCTGGACCGGACTCGGAAAGGGCTCCACGACGATCCGCTTGTTCGCTAGGGCCGCCTGTCTCTCCACGAAGGAGACCGACTCGGAGATGAGCCTGCCGAGATCGACCAGCGCAAAGGAAGGTTCCCGCTGCCTCGCAAAGTCCAACAGCCTCCGGACGATGGCGGCGGCGCGGTCCACCTCCCCCTGGACCATCTTGAGGAGCCGAGGAAAGTCCTCGAATTCCTTGCTGGCCAGATGCGTCTCGGCGTGCGAGCGGCGCTGGAGAGCCTCGACGAAGCCGGCAATCGTATTGAGCGGGTTATTGAGCTCATGGGCCAGCCCGGCGGCGAGCCGACCGAGGGAGGCCAGCTTTTCCTGCCTGAGCAACAAAGCCTGGGAGCGCTTCAGCTCCTGGTACGAGCGGTGGAGCTCCTCGTAGAGGCTGGCGTTCTCGATGGCGATTGCAGCCTGGGCGGCCAACGTTATGACCAAATCCTTGTCTTTTTCGCTGAACTCCTCGGCGCCCTGCTTCTCGGTGAGGTAGAGATTGCCGAACACCTTGCCCTTTGAAACGACGGGCACGCCGAGGAAGGACTTCATCGGTGGGTGATTCGGGGGGAAGCCGCGGGCTCGGGGGTCCGTTGTCAGGTCCTTCAGGCGGAGGGGCTTTGCCTCGTGCACGAGGACGCCCAGGATGCCTTTCCCCACCGGCAGAGGGCCGATGGCCCTTTTGGCATTCTCATCGATCCCCGCGGTGATGAACTGACTGAGCCCACCCTTCCCATCCAGCACCCCAAGGGCTCCGTATCTAGCGTTCACCACCTTGCAGGCCATGTTGGCGATCCGCTGAAGCACCGTCGTCAGGGAGAGCCGGGCGCTCAGGATCATCCCTGCTTTCACAAGGGTCCGAAGCTGGCCGATCTCCCTTGTCCTAACCCTTTTCTCCTCCTCGAAAATAGCGCGGACGACAACCGCCAGGAGGCGATTCGCCACCGGAGAATAGAGATCCAGCGCTTTCGCCAACCGCCCGGGATCCGCCCGATACTTCTTGAAGAGGGACCGCCGGTACACATCGCGGAGAACGAGGAGGCCCTCAATGATGTGCTCAGTGGTCGTTCCCCGACCCTCGCTCCGTCGAGTCATGGCCTGCACCCGAACCCTGGCCGCCTCATATTTGCCGGCTTCCAAGCAGTCCACACAGGTATCGTGGAGGGCAGTGAACTCCGCCTCGATCTCATCAGGGGCAAGACCCCGAAGGGAACCCTCCATCTTCCGGACCCACTGTCGCCGCACCTCTTCGCGGTTTTTCCGCAAGTGGTTGACGAGCTCTTGGCGGAGTCTATCGCTGCTCCGGTCCATGTCGCCCTCCCAGTCGACCACATTGTTCCGCCTCGTTGAACGAAGTGTCAAGCGAGACCCGAACTGCATGGCGTGCACGCCTTTCAGGATGAACCGCATCCGATCGCAGCCTCGAGGTCTGGACCCTCCCAGCGGCGGAGAAGGTGATGGATAAGGAGGTTACGGGCAATCGTGAAGAGCCACGCTTTGAAGGCGGCTGCGGGCGATACTCGTACTTGCGGCTACTTGTCGAGATCTGAGGTGCTGTTGACCATGCGATCTGGACGAAGCTTCACCCCCACGCCCAGCAGCGGCCCTGGTAGGGCGGCCGGTGGCTGCCGATGGGGAACCCGGCCATCGTGGACCGGCTCGACGGGGCAAGTGGTAGCAAAATGGTAGCAGCCGGCGGCGGTCCCGAGGGGGACGGGCCGGGAATCCTCGATCTTTCCGATACTTCGCGGGAGCGGGGTCGCGCCGCCCAACTAACTTCGAGTTGACAGTCGAACCCCGCCGCCCTACCCTCCCCCTGCTGAGGAGTGCACTCTCATGGGGGAGGTCCGCCAGTGAGCCTGGATGCGTTTCGTCTCGACGACCGGGTGGCGATCGTGACCGGAGGGGGAACGGGGATCGGAAAGGCCATCGCGCTCGAATTCGCGCGCGCG
>Ga0209342_10007010_pt1 | contig 11353 bp, 10 predicted proteins | sample RifCSP16_2_FD_184023 | JGI IMG/M metagenome (GOLD analysis project Ga0209342, IMG submission 184023) | Soil microbial communities from Rifle, Colorado - Rifle CSP2_sed 16_2 (SPAdes) (version 2) | ecosystem: Environmental > Terrestrial > Deep subsurface > Rock core/Sediment | place: Rifle... | reverse complement strand
CAAATGGTTCCGGCCCGAGGTCGAGACCGGCCTCACCGAGCCCCGCTGGGTCCGCGCCATCGAGATCAAACCGTCGTATCCCGACGGGCGGCGGATCGTCCACCACGCGCTCACGTTCCTGGTGCAGCACGAGGACGGCGTCACCGGGCTCGCCAGCAGCGCCCACGAGCATCAGCGTGGGGCGGGCCTGTTCATGGAGTGGGCGGTGGGAAAAGTCGGTGAAGTCTTCCCGCCGGACGCCGGGAAGCTGATGCTCCCGGGCTCACGGATCCGCTGGGAGGTCCACATGCACGCGGTGGGTCAGGAGGTGAAGGACAACCAGGTAGAGCTGGGAATCTGGTTCTATCCCCAGGGCTACGTGCCCCGGCATCGAACCGTCCTGCGGATGTTCGATGTGACGCGCGGCTCCAACCTCGACATCCCGCCGAATGAAATCGCGGTCACCCAGAACTTCTACGCGCTCCCCGCGCCGGCACGGATCGAGAATTTCCAGCCGCACATGCACATGCGCGGGAAGGCCATGTCCATGGAGGCCATCTACCCGGACGGCCGCAAGGAGCTCTTGAGCCTGGTCAACAACTTCCAGTGGAACTGGCACGTCAATTACCTCTACGCCGACCACGTGGCGCCGCTCCTGCCCAAGGGCACCGTCCTGGCGTTCACCGCCTGGCACGACAACACCGGGAACAATCCCAACAATCCCGACCCGGAACAGTGGGTGGGGTGGGGCGACCGCACGGTGGACGAGATGGCGCACGCCTGGGTGGACGTGACCTACCTGGAGCCGGAGGAGTTCGAGCAGCTGGTGGCCGCGAGGAAGGCCAAGGCCCCTACGCGTCCGGGGTCGTCGCGGCCGCCAATCCCGTGAGGATGGCCTCGACCAGGTCTTCTTCCAGCACCATTCTCGCGGAGGAGCCTCCGGGAGGCGTCGCCGACCACTTGAGGAGCCGGAGGACACCGTCCTCCAGCTCCATGCCGGTGATGTCGCCGTCGTCGTACCGGCAGCACCCGGCGTTGAAGTAGCATTTCCTGGGCTTGGGCACGTCGTTGCAATCCCCCATCCGGGCCCGCCGCTTCTCGATCTCGTCCTGCTTTTCCCGGATGAGGCGGTCCCGCTCGGGACTGGCTGGCCGCGCCTCGAGCGCTCGGAGCTGGTCCTGGAGCTTCTCGAGATGGGTCCTGGAGCTCCACACCGGCCGGTGGGTGTGTCCGGCAATCAACATCAGGCGATCCTGACCGGCCGCCCATTGGTACATCGTCCGATCGTGTTCGCCCCGAAGGCACGCGTCCTTGGCCGGCGTGGTCGTGCCGAGGCCCGTGAGCCGCTGCCAGATCCGATACACCTTCAACACCACGCGCGCGATGCCCCGGAGGTGCTCCGAGCCGAATTCCCCCTGGTGGCCATGCACCAGGAAGATCCGGCCCAGTCCCCGCCCGCCGTGGCGCACGTCGAATCGCAACCCCTCGAGTACCTCCCCCGGAGGCATGTACGGAGCCAGCCGTTTGCTCACCGCCTTCGCGTCCATCCACTGGTCATCGTGGTTTCCCCAGACGCGGAGGTAGCGGCCCGCTCCAAAGCTCCCCTCGAGCGCGAGGATCTCGCGGTACGCCTTTTCCACCTCGCCGAAGTTCTGCTCCCACAGCTCCTCGACGTCGCCCAACAGGATCAGGGTGAACCCCCGCTCCCGGTAGTACCGCAGGGCGGCCGCGTACGCTCCCTGGCACTTCCGGAACTCGTCGGCCTGGTCCCCAGCGCCCTTATGCTGGTCCGAGAACACGATGAACCGGTGAGCGGTTCCGAGGTCCAGCTCGAAGGCCCGCGTGTACGGCCCGCCAAGGACCTCCGTCAGTCTCCGATGAATGTCCGTCATGGTGACCTCAACCCGCCCACTCGGTGAGACCCAGCCGCCCGTCCAGCCGCCGCCACTGCGGCACGGCGTACAGCGCCAGCGTTCCGCCCTCGGTGTAGACGCCCACCCCGGCCTTGAACTCGGCGTAGCGGCGGTCCAACGCGAAGTCGCGCGACGTGAGAAACCGCAGGGCGGGGCCGGTGGATCCGACGGAGAGCGTCACCTCGAACAGGTCCACCGTGTTCCCCGCCATGCCGCAGAGGTACAGGCGGCCCCCCGCGCTCCCGGGACCGGCGGTCTCACGAATGAAGTTGATCGTCTGGTAGTCTCCCCACTTCATCGCCTTCGGGACCATGAACGCCGCGGTCTCGGTGAACTCCCAGCAGCAGGCCGCGCAGGAGCACGGGCTCACCGCCCCCAGTAGCCCAGCACCCGCATCGCGTTGCCGGAGCAGATCTGCTGGGCCACGGTGGCGCCGTATTTCCGTGTCAGCCGCTGCTCCACCTCGGCGAACCCGGCCGGGCTGCCGAGTCCGGGCAGGGTGGGCTTGATGAAACCATCCAGGTCGGACCCGAGCGCCGCGTGGTCGTGCGAGCCGGTCACCTGCCGGATCCGATCGATGTGCGCGAACATCACGTCCATGGTGTCATCGAACGTCCGAGGTTGGGGCTTCGCCGTCCCAGGAGCCATATAGTGCGTACCCGCGATCAGTCCGATCACGCCGCGCCGCCTGGCGATGGCCTCGACCTGCCGATCCGAAAGGTTGTACTCCATGTTGCCGAACTCGCACGCCGCATGGCTCGCGATGACCGGCACCTGCCGTGCGGGATCGAGCTCGTCCAGCAGGGCCAGCGTGGCGCCGGTGGCGGGGTCGCTCATGTGGGTCACGTCAATCAGCACGTGCTCGTCCACCATGGCCCGGATCATCTCCTTGCCCAGCTCGCTCAGCGGCTCGTTGGGCTGGGGGAAGAGCAGGCGATAGAGCGAATCCGCCATGAAGGGCAGGGCCGGTGCGTTGGCCGCCACTCCCCGGTAGAAGAGATGCGCAAGGGTGATGTACGCCACCCCGCGGCGGGCCAGGAGGTGGACGTTGTCTCGCACCGCCGCCGGCGTCGCTCCCACATGGAATCCGCCCTCCACGCAGTGGACCAGCGCCACCTGGCCCTGCGCCAGGGCGATCTGCAGGTCGTTCTGGGTGCGCGCCACCGTGGCCTGTCCGGCGTGCCTGGTCGCGATGTCCCGCTCCACCATCGACAGCTGGTTGATCACCTCGTTGATGTAGCCGGGAGACGGGGGCGCGCCGTACGGCTTGTCGAGGTCCATCTCCGAGAACGGCGAGTACAGCACCGACAGCGCCACGCCCACGTTCCCGGTGCGCAGGTTCTCGATGGTGACCGCGGGTTTCCCGTGCTCGTAGTTGGCGATCAGGTTGGCGAGCCGCAGGATCAAGACCCGGAACCAGTCGAGCGACGGGGAGCGCCGGAAGCGCCGCATCCGGTCCAGCGTGCTTTGCTCGATCAGGTGCATCGGGTAGTGGGTGTGCAGATCCGCGATCATGCTCGAAACCACCGTCGTCACGAGAGGGCAGCCGCCCATGCGCGCGGGCAGGAGGGCCCGCGCGTACGGTAGGGGTAGGGTTACACCGGCAGCGGGCCTGCGCTAGGGCGTTCCTGGGACAGGGAAGGGGCGTTTTGGGGACATTCGGGGAACGTTCGGCGGGTTCCCCTCCCCGAAGGGCTTCGTAGTGTCAATGCGATGTTCTTCGTACAACGGGCTTGGCGCTATTGGTTGGCTTCGAAGATCCCCGCGATTTCCCGGGGGTTGCTGGTCCTGGTGAGCGCTAGCATCAGCAGCACCCGCGCCTTCTGAGGATTGAGGTCCCCGGCCCCCAGGCGCCCCTCTTGTTCGTCGGAGCCTCCGACGGGCACTCGTCCTGAACCCGTGCGGGAACTCATCACGATCACGATGCCTTGCTCGCTGGCCCGGCGCAGGGCGCCTCGCTGCTCCGGGGTTGCGCCTCCCCGGCCCACGCCCGCGATCACCAACCCCCTGGCCCCGGCGGCGACCAGCGCTTGAATCGCCACGCTGTCCGCGCCGGCGTAGGCGTAGACCACGTCCACGCGGGGCAGCCGGTTCAGCGCGCTCACGTCGAACCGCGGCCGGTCCCGCTCGCCGGCGGGGCGATGGTAGAAGATGCCCTCCGGATCCACGATGGCGACGGCGCCGCGTTCCGGCGCCTGGAAGGTCTCCACCCGGGTGGTGTTGGTCTTGGTCACGTCCCGCGCGGCATAGAGGCGATCGTCCATCAGCACCATGGCGCCACGCCATTGGGCCTTGGGATCCGCCGCGGCGCGCACGGCATTGAGCAGATTCGCGGGGCCATCGGCGCCCGGCATGTTGGACGGCCGCATGGCGCCGGTCACGATCACCGGCCGGTGATCCCCGACCGTCAGGTCCAGGAAATAGGCGGTCTCCTCCATGGTATCGGTGCCGTGCGTGATCACGACGCCGGCGAGCTGGGGCCGCTCGCGGAAGGCCGCGGCCACGCGCCGCGACAGCTCCAGCCAGCGCGCCGGCCCGATGGCACTCGACCCCACGTTCCACAGCTGTTCGGTGGTCACGGTCGCGACCTTCTCGATCCCGGGGATTCTCACCAACTGCTCGATCGGCACCCGGGTGGGGTCGCCTCCCCAGTAGTCGCCGCCGGAGCCGATGGTGCCGCCGGTGCCGATCACGTGCACGGCCGGAAGGGATTGCCCCGCCGCGGCGCGGAGGGGGATGCACAGCGACAAGGCGATCAGGCCGGCGCCGCGGAGAGACGTTCGCATCACGTTATCCGGAACGAGAGGAAGCGTTACACTACCGCGCCGAGCGGAGTCGCGCCAGGAAGGCCGGTTGGGTTACTCGTAACGCAGCGCCCGCATCGGGTCCACCTGTGACGCCCGGAGCGCCGGCACCAAGCCGGCGCCGAGGGCCACCGCTCCGAGCAGCACCGCGACGGCCGCCACCACCGTGGGGTCGTAGCCCTTCATTTCGAACAAGAGCGAAGTCGCCACCCTGCCGATCCCGAGGGCCGCGGCCAGCCCCAGGACGCCGCCGATGACCGTCATGCGCCCGACCTGCCACAGCACCATGCCGCGGACGTCGGGACCGTCGGCCCCTAAGGCCATCCGGAGCCCGATCTCCCGAGTGCGCTGCGCCACGGTGTACGCCAGCACGCCGTAGAGCCCAATCGCGGCGAGCACCGTGGCCAGCACCGCGAACGCGGCGGAGAGAAGGCCGATCACCCGGTCCAGCACGATGTTGTCCCGCACCTGCTGGTCCAGCGTCTTCAGGCCTTCCACCGGCAGGTTGGGGTCCAGTCCCGCAATCAAGGCGGGGACGGCCCGCAGCACCTGGCCGGGGTCAGCAGACGTTCGCGCGTAGAAGGTCATGGAGCCGATGCCCTCATTCTGGCGGTAGGGCCTGAAATACAGCGGCGGAATCTCCTGCTTCACCTCGCTGTACTTGGCATCCTTCACCAGACCCACGATCTGCATGTCCAATTCGCCGCTCCCGACGGCCATGAACTTGCCCACCGGGTCACTTCCCAGACCGAACTTCTTGGCGAAGGCCTGGTTCACCACCGCCACCTTGGGGCGCTCAGAACCGTCGGACGCGGTGAACTCGCGCCCCGCAACCAGCGGGATGCCCAGCGTGCTGAAGTATCCGGGGCCGATCATGTTGAACCGGGAGCCGTTGTCAACGTCGGGGCCCCGCTGGAACCCCTGCACGTTGACGGAGTTACCCCAGTTGCTGCCGGCGATGAGAGCCACCCGCCCGGCGGTGACGCTGGCCACGCCCGGGAGGGCCGCGAGCTGGTCCTCCACCTGCTGGTACAGAACCCGGATCCGGTCCGGCTGATAACCGTTCAGGGCGGGCGATACCTCGAACATCACCACGTTCTCGGTGGTGAGCCCCAGATCCACGCGGCTCACGTTGGCCAGACTCTTGATGAACAACCCGGCGGCCACCAGCAGCGTCATGGACAGGCCGATCTGTGCGGTCACCAGCGCGTTCCGGAACCGGGCCGCCGCCCGGGCGCCGGACGGCTGACCCGAGGACGCCTTGAGTACGGTCATCAGGTCCGGCCGAGTGGTGTGCAGGGCGGGGTAGAGTCCAAACAGGATGCCGGTGCCAAGGGCGAGCAGTCCGGCGAAGGCGGCGACCGTGGGGCTGATGGTGAGCGCCAGCATGGGGGCCACCTCGGCGGGCACCAGGGACCCGATCAGTCCAAGGGTCCAGCGCGCCACCAGCAGGCCGCCGATCCCGCCCAGCAGGGCGAGCAGACAGGACTCGAGCAGGAGCTGGCCCACGAGCTGCGCCCTTCCGGCGCCCAGGGATCCGCGGATGGCCATCTCCTGGCTCCTGCCGGCGCCCCGCGCCAGCAGCAGGTTGGCGATGTTGGCACAGGCGATGAGGAGCACCACGCCGGTGATGGTGAGCAGCAGGACCATCGGCGTCTTCACCTCGGCGTGGAGCGAGCTTTGACCGCGGCGTCCGTCGGCGAGGACGATTTCCTTGGCCCGGAATCTCGCCATGGTCTGGTCGCTCATGCCCTGCTGGAGCGGGGCCTCCACGTCGTTGATGATTGCCTTATAGATGGCGTTGATCTCGGCGCTCGCCTGTTCGATCGTCGCCCCGGGCTTCAAGCGCGAGAAGAGATAGGCCCAGTAGCTCCTGCGATTGTCGAATCCGTCGAACCCGCGGACCATCACGCCGCGCATGGTGATGGGGACGAAGACACTGGGCTCCGCGCCCAGGGTGGTTCCCTCGAAGCCGCGCGCGGTCACCCCCACGATGGTCATGGTCTCGCCGTTGATCACGATGGTCTTGTTGACCACGCTGGGATCGGCGCCCAAACGGTCCTGCCAGTACGCGTGGCTCAGCACGGTCACGTAATGCGCCCCGAGGGTCTGGTCGTCTTCCGGGGTCAGCAGCCGCCCCAACGCGGGGCGCACGCCCAGGAGCGGGAAATAGGAGCCGGAGACCATGATGCCCTGGCCGCTGATGGTCTGGTTGGCGTAGGCCAGGTTGGCTCCGAACGGCACGTGCGCCGCCAGGCCAAGGAACCCGCTCCGCGCTTGGCTTTCCAGGTCCCGGAACATGGGATAGCTGAAGACCTCGTCGCAGCCCCCCGCGTTCCCACAGGAGGTGGAGCCGGGCTTGGGTCCGGGGTTGGCCAGGTTGACCAGGCGCCCCGGCTCCTGCACCGGAAGGGCCCGGAGGACCATCTGGTCGAAGAGGGAGAAGATGGCGGCGTTGGCGCCGATCCCGAGCGCCAGAGAGACCATCGCGACGCCGGTGATGACCGGCGCCTTGGCGAGGGTTCGGAGGCCGAGTTTGAGGGCTCGCATGGGTGGCTCGCGTGGTGTCGTCCTATTGACGGCGGCGATGGGCAAAAGGTTGCAGGAGGGACGTCACCCTTAACCGCTTCGCCCGATACTTACCGGAAGTGATCGGAGTCTGTCTATTAATAAGGGGGCATTCCCCGACGGCGGGAAGGTCCACCAGGGCGAAGGTTCTGTGAAAGGAGTTGGTACCATGAAGACCGCATCGGCGTACTCCATCGCGTGCCTGGCACTCGGGGTCGCGGCGTGCGCGCTGACCAAGGCGGAGCAGGGCGCGATCATCGGCGCGGGCGCGGGCGGTGTGGTGGGGGGCGTGATCGGAAGCAAGATGGGCGAGACGGCCGGGGGTGCCATTATCGGGGCCGTAGTCGGTGGCGCGGCGGGCGCCATCATCGGGGCGCAGATGGACAAGCAGGCGGCGGAGCTGGAGCAGAATATTCCGGGCGCAACGGTCACGCGGGTTGGTGAGGGCATCGCCGTGACGTTCGCCTCCGGACTGCTGTACGACTTCGACTCGGATCGGATTCGCGCGGAGGCGGCGGAGAATCTGCGAAGGCTGGCCGCGAGCCTCGGCAAGTATCCCAACACCGACCTGCTCATCGTGGGGCACACCGACGCCACGGGCGACGACCGTTACAACCAGGGCCTCTCGGAGCGGCGCGCGAGCGCGGCCTTGAGTTTCCTGGTCTCGCAAAACGTGAGCGCAGGGCGGCTCAAGGCTGTGGGACGCGGCGAGACGGAGCCGATCGTCCCGAACGACACCGACAGCGGACGCCAGCTCAACCGCCGGGTGGAGGTGGCCATCTACGCGAACGAAGCCACGCGGCGAGGCGGGCAGTAACCCCCGAACAGACGCCCGCCTCCAGGACGCACACCGCAAGGTAGGTCCGCGCGCGCCGGCGCCGGTGAGGCGCAGTCCGTCCCGGAGCACCAGATCTGGTCGCGCATCGGCGATGCGACCTCCGCCCGGAGACCGGACGCCGCCAACCTGCGGACGCCGGGACTTCGCGCCGTGACCCCGGTCACCCCGCATGACTGACGTCTGACAGGACGCCTGAATGACGGACTAGGCGTACCGTCCTACGTTCTCTCCAACCGGCGAGCGCCTCATGCAAGCGACCAGAGGTTCCATGCCCGTGACACCCCTGCGGACCGGTGTGTTGACCCTGGCCCTGCTGGGTCTGACAGCATGTGCCGCGCCCGACCCCGGAGCCCCGGCCACCGGGGCCGGAGCGCCGTCGTTCGACTTCACCGCATTCTCGCTCCCGGTGAACGCCACGCTCACCAACGGAGACTTCGAAGCCGGCGACCTCTCGGTGGGCTGGATGACTGGTGGTACTGAGAATCACTCGGAGACCTGGGTGGCGATGGGGGCGAACCACCTGGCCCGGGTGGAGGTGGGCGAGGGCCCCATTGGCGACGCGTCGTGCGACACGCCGGGCTTCAGTAATTTCGGGTACCTCGACCAGCTGTTCGCCCTCCCCAAGAACCACGTGGTGGAGCTGGATTTCCAGGTCCCCCTGCCCGCCACGGTGGACGCCACCGAGAACGCCACCTGCATTGGGTTCGACCGGATCGAGATTGACTTCGTGGTGGAGGACACCGCTACCTTCGATGCGCCCCTCCTCGGCGTCATCACCATCGACTACATCGCGGCCACCGGCCAGACCGTGGGGCATCTGCACCTGTTCGACGACGTGACGGGCAATGCCTCCTCCGTCGCGTTCGACCCCAACGCCTTCTCTCCCACGTCCAACGGCGCGCTGGTGCTGGAGGAAAGCTCGGCCCTGCCGGGGTGGCTGCACGCGTCCTTCGACCTGAGCACTGCGCTGTTCCCCTGGCTGCCGGACGACGTGGTCTTCCGGGTCACCGTCCGGAACGAGGACAACCGATACACCGGCCAGCACTTCGCGGTCTCGGTGGACAACGTCGCCGCCACGCCCAGCGTGCTGGAGGTGACGATCGACATCAAGCCCGAGGCCGCGGGGAATCCGTTCACCTGCGCCAATCCCAATCCGCCGCTGCCGGTGGCGATTCTCACCACGCCCGGCTTCGATGCCACCACGGTGGACCATACCACGGTCCGCTTCGGACGGACCGGCACCGAGGCCGCCGAGCTGCACGGCGCCCGGCACGAAGAGGACGTGGACGGGGACGGCGACGTGGATCTGCTGTTCCACTTCCGGACCGGCGACACCGGCCTCACGTGCGCCGACACGCAAGGTATCCTCACGGGCATGACGTTCGGCGGAACGGCTATCAGCGCCGCCGACGTGGTCACGCCGGTGGGTCGCGGAGCGCCCTGAGGTCGCCAAGGCTACGGGGAGGAATCCATGCGACGTCTCGACGGAGTGACTCTGCTTGCGGTCGCCGGCCTGGCGGCGGGATGCGCCGCTGACCGCGTGACCGGCGCCGATATCGCGCCGCCGCTGTTCAGCCACGCGAGCGGCCTCGCCGATCTCACGGTCACGAGCAACGCGTTCACCGGCCCGCGCCACGCCAGGGAGGCGCTGTTTACCCCCTCCATCGCCACGCTGCCGGGGGCGCAGCTCGCGGGCGAGGTGGCCCACGTGGGTCGCGGGTGCATCGAGCCGGACGATCCCTACCTGGCCGATCCCGCGGGGAAGATCGCGGTGATCGAGCGGGGCGTGTGTTTCTTCGTGCACAAGATCGCCCGGGCGCAGGCGGCCGGCGCGATCGGGGTGATCATCTATAACAGCGAGGCCGGCGGCGAGGACATCATCCTGATGGGGGCGCCCGAGTCGCTCACGCTTCCCGACGGCACGCCGATCACCTTCACCATTCCGTCGGTGTTCGTTCAGCGGAGCACCGGGCTCCTGCTGGGTGACGGCACGCCGCCGGTGACCGCCGTGATCGCGATCGACGCGGAGGGCAAGATCGCCTCCGCGGCCGGCCAGGTGGACGGGCTCGAGGAGTCGGGGGTCCTGAACCGCGGTCAGGCGAGCGCGCTGCGTGGCGCGCTGGACCGAGCGGCCGCCAGCGCGGCGGCGGGCGACGCGGCCGGCGCCGCGCGGATCCTCCGCGCGTTCATCCGGCAGGTCGAGGCGTACGTGCGCGCGGGGATCCTGACCGTCGAAGAGGGAGCGGTACTCATCGCCGCCGCCGAGGCGGCGCTGGCCGCGCTGTGACGGTTAGACCGCCGGGGGGCCGCGAGCACGGCCCCCCGGCGCCAAGCAGTGACACCTTCTCCTTACAACACCACCGTGACGGTGGCACTCGGCTGGCCGGTGCCAGCCTTGTTGACGGCCAGCACGCGGTACTCCAGCTCAATCCCGCGCGGCTGGCTGCTCAGCATCTGTTCGGTCCCCACTGAGCTTCCGACGTCTTCCCAGGCGCCGTCCTTCTTCTTACGCTGGATCTTGTACGCCCAACCGCGCCGCCATTGACCGGCGGTTTCCAGTCGAGCGCGACCCAGGTGTCACCCTCGGCCACGATCCCGATGTCTCGCACCTCACCGGGGGCTTCGAGCGTGGACCCGCTGCGCCGAGGACCCCACCCGAGCTTGGTCAACCGCTCGGGCTGGTCGCGGAACACGACCTCGGCGTACTTCAGGTTGGCTTTGGTGCCGTCGACGAGCTCCTCCAGGGCGTCGTCCTTGACGGCGTGTTGCTCGCGGGTGGCCGTCTCCGCTGCCACGGCGCCGGCGTTGGCGCGTTGAAGCGGTCCAGCCGGGACTGCAGCTCGTCCGCCGCTTGGCATCCCGGGAGCGGCGCGACCCAAACCGGGACAAGGGGTTCGAAGCTTCGGATAGCCGATCCGAACCCGGGGATCGGCTCTCCGAAGCTTTGGATGGGCGTTCCGAAGCCCGGGATAGCCCCACCGCTTGTCGGGTGGGTGGATCCCAAGCTTGGGCGAGGCTATCCGAAGCTTCGGCGAGGCTATCCGAAGCTCCGGAAAGGCTGTCCGAAGCTTCGGAAAGGACGATCCTGCCGGAGGTGTTGTCGAGGTATATCCGCTGATACGGCAAGGAGTTAAGCTTAGGCCAGTACTTCCTCCTCCCGAGGTGCGCATGACCGTCGTTTCCCCGTCAATCCGCCACCACATCGCCTGCGCGGCGCTCAGCCTGGCTGCCGCGGTTGCGCTGACCTCCCG
>Ga0209342_10007003_pt1 | contig 11357 bp, 7 predicted proteins | sample RifCSP16_2_FD_184023 | JGI IMG/M metagenome (GOLD analysis project Ga0209342, IMG submission 184023) | Soil microbial communities from Rifle, Colorado - Rifle CSP2_sed 16_2 (SPAdes) (version 2) | ecosystem: Environmental > Terrestrial > Deep subsurface > Rock core/Sediment | place: Rifle... | reverse complement strand
AGGTTTGCGCATCAGCTTAAGCAAGCGCGGCGAGCCCGTTTCAGGCGAGATCGAAATGTAACGGCAACCCGCCTTGGCCATCAGGTCGATGGTCTCCTCGTCGCGCATAGTTTCCACTTTCGTGCCAGCGGCGATCTTCCAGGTGACGCGCAGATCTCGCCGGATCAGCTCGGCGCAGATCTGGCGGATACGCGCATCGGAGATGGTGGGATCCAGATCCTCGATATGGAACTCGGTTACTCCCAGGGTTTGGCTGAAATGCTCAATTTCGTCGACCACAGAGCCGGCTGAGCGCGCCCGCCACTTCTGGCTGTTGGTGGCCGGAACCACGCAGAAGCCGCATGGATACGGGCAGCCCCGCGAGGTCAGCAGAGGCAGATAGCGCTGAGCCGAAAGCGGCCCGTGAGCAAAATGCAGTGACCAATAATTGTCGAGTGGAAATAAATCCCAGGCTGGGAGGGGCAAGGCGTCCAATTCCGGCCCCGCAAGAAAGCCCCGGGGAGGGTTGTAAAACCTCGGAGTTCCCAAGCCATCAATGGCGCGCAGCGCTTCTTCGTTGGCGCCTCCGGCAATGGCATCCAGTAATCGCAGCGCACGCCGCTCGGGTTCACCGGCGAGAATGTAATCTGCGCCCGCGACGTAAAACTCCGCAGCCACCTCGGACAGCGCATAGGCAGTCACCGCTTGCGTGTTTTCCAGGACTATCAGCGGCACCTTGGACGCGGCTTGCTTAATCGCCTTTACCAAGGCCAGGGTAGACACGTGGTTGGTCAGGTTGATGGCGTAAACGAAAACAGCTTCAAGATCCGCAGTAAGCTGTGCGATGACTTGTACTTCGGCTAATCCAAAGAGGAGAAAAGCTCCGGCTGCACGGCTGTGACGCGGAGCAGAAGCATAGGCATCGATGACCTGGACGGCCCGGCCCGCTTGCCGCAGGGCAGACGCCAGGTAAGCCAGGCTAATCGGCATATACACGATGCCGGTGGTGAAGGGGTCAGAGCGCTGTACGACCAGATTGGGATTGATCAGGGCAATAGACATAACAAGAGCGCCTCTCAAGAGGCGCAATGAAAATTATACCTTTCGCGACTACGGCACAGTTGAGGGAGAACAAAGGAATATGGAGGAGCCGTTAGCCAACAGGTCCGGGGCCTCACCTTCTGGAAATACGACGGCCGCAGCTTTAAAATAATTCTCCTCGGCGCAGCCCAACACCAGCACATCTACCGCGTTGGGGAAGGCTGGCGAAACCGCCAAAGGCAAGGCCACCTGATTATTCTCTATCCCCACTACCCAAAATGCCAGGCGGGAAAAGGGCAAGATGTTGAATGCAGTTCCGCCTCCGCCCGGTTCACCCGTGCCTGCAGCGTAAAACCTTGGATACAACCCTCGTCCCCAGAACAAGCCGGCACCCGGCTGTTGAAGAAAGGCAGTCAGATCCAAACCAGTTTGCTCCGCCATTTGTGAACCGCGCCACGTCGCCTCGGCATCAAAGTTGCTATAGCGAGCAGGGATGGCTTCCTCAGCAAGTGGCAACAACAAGCCAGAAGCCAAGAGGACCGTTGCCAAAGCCGGCAGGCCTTGCTTGCGCCAGCCTGGGATTCGTTCCTTATGCGTGCTAGCCTGGATTGATCCGGCCAGGCGCGTGCCAAATAAATGATCCCAGCCCCAAAGAGTGAGCTGCCCAAGGCCTAAACAATAAAACAGAAGCGGCACCCAATCAATCGGCAGAATAAAGCGCCACCCTGATATGCGCGCTATCGCCGTGCTGAGATTGTAAAAACCATGAATCCCCACGGGGATCAGCGCCAGCCAGCCTACTTTGCGCCAGGCTACGGAAAAACCGACAGAGACGATCAAGGCATTCATCAAAAGAGGCGTCCAGGCATCCGCAGGAAAAACGCCATCCCAGTTTTGCCAGTAAGGTGTATCGCTGATATAGCTGTTCAGCGAACAGCACTCTGCCCACAACCGGTCCTCTGCCCCCATCCAAAAAGGTTGCAGGTTGTAGAAAGTGACCGCCTTGTCTGCCAGGTCGAAGCGCATGGGCAGAGCTAAGAATGAAGAGAGTTCGTTATGCAAGAAATGGGTGGTGACAAAACCTGCCACTTCCCCGGGATAGTCCACGGTGAATTGAATCACTTTGGAAAATCCCAGAGAAACATAATCTGAAACGGGCGTTCCCTCGGGAAAGCCGGGGTCAGCCTCTTCCGGAGCCAGGCTGTATTGCTTTGCCAAAAACAGGGCTTGCAACGGTTGAGAATAACCGAACTGGCCAGTCTGCTGAAAATTACGCCACATCCAGGGGAGGGCGGTCAGCGCGAAACCCAGCAGGAGGAGCCCAGCGTACAGCCCGCGGGCCCGCAGCGTCTTCCCACCCCGCCAAAAAGCGAACGCCAATAAAATCGGCAGGAAGATGATGATCTGCGAGCGCAGAAGTAATAAGAGGCCCAGCGCCGCGCCGATCCACAGCGGCCAACGTAACCGTCGCCGATCCGCTTGAAGCCAGCGCAGCAGCAGCAAGGCCAGCACTGCTAACCCCAGCGCCGCGGGCAGGTCGGTCATCAGCAGTTTGGAATGAGAAACATTGATCTCCCCTGACAGGTTAATGGCATTTGCTTCTCGAAAAATAATGGCAAGCGCCAACAAGGCGCCCGAAAGCCGGTAATGAAGCTGGCTGGCCAAAAAAAACAGGACGGCCGGGAAGAGCGCCAGCACCACGACCTGGGCAGCCACCACATTTGAGTAGTTTTGACCCACCAGGACGTGCAATAACGCCAGGAAGAAACTATACAGGGGCTTTTCGACGACACCGCCGAAACCCTCGCCTATCAGGAATTTCTGGGCGGCAAGATCGTGGGTGGCCGCGTCTGAATACGGATAGTACTGGGCGTTGGGCGGCCGTGGAGTCGGCGAAAAGAAGGTCGGCGTGAGCGGCTGAGCTTGCCAGACCCAGATCGCCAGCAGCCATAAGATTAGGGCGGCTGCCAGGTCGCCGCGGGATACCTGCCATCCAAAACGCTTTTCGAGCAGAAAGACTAATGCATACAACAGCATGGCGCCCAGCCAGGCAATAAAGATCTGCGTGGCCAGCAGCGGAGCGCCGGGATTTTCCCAACCAGTCCGGTCGATATGCAATCCAAAACCCGTCACAGCCATAATCAGGCCAACCACGGCGACCGTACCCAGCGCCGCCAGAGCGGGGAGCCAGGTCTTCCCTGCCGATGGTCTGGAGCTAAAGCGAAGGCGTGGAAGCAAAATTAGAGTTTGGATCCCGGCAAAAAATAACCACCCCGTCAAGGGTAAAACCCGCCAAAGCAAGGCACTTACAAATTCGTCCGTAAATTTGAACGTGAGCAACAAAAGGTAAAACCCAGCAACCGACAGAACCAGCCCAAGCCCGATGAACAGGGCATAGACCATCGGATGCTGAATGGCGGTCAGGATGGTTTCTTCAATAGCCGGCCACCTTTTGTGCTTGCTCCATTCCATCCAAAGCATGGCCACGCACAATGAGCCCAGGGCTAATAATCCGGCGGCCAAAATCCAGCGCGTCAGCGAAAGGCCAAGGAATAATGAATGACCGCTTTCGCTGGGGGTGGCAAACACCAGGGCAATGGCAAGCAGGGCTTCAGCGGCTAATAACAAAAGGTAAACGCGCAACAAGCCCGCCCTGCGCTCAGCCTGTGGATTCGCTTTTGTTTTGGTTTTAGGGGCAGTCAAAGTCTCGCTCGATGGGCATGAAAAGTTCTACGGCGACGTCTTTGAATTCACCTACCGATTCGTAATGGTCAAGCAATGGGGTTGTAACCCAGGTGACCCAAGCGTTATTTTCTTCGATCAAGCCATCGCCAATGCTTTCCAGGTCGGCTTCTTTAAATTGCAACGCCTCGCGCTCGGTGACGATCAAAGCAAAGCGGCCTTGTGCCAGATCCGCGTGGAAATTTTCAAAGTAGTCGACATTGCCGGATAAAGCCTGGTCCATTACATACTTTTTTTCGTAATCTACCACCAGGGGCAAGTCGCCCATAAGACCAAAGGTCAGGAGTTGGCGTTGGTCCATCAAAAGCACTTCCCCGTATTGCCGGGCGCACATCACTTTGTTCTGAATGCGTTCAAGCACAAATTGGGTGCGCTCGGGCGCGGGTAGTTCGAGCGGTTTGCCTTCGATCATAGGCAGGAAGGCGGGGATCAAAATCACGCCCGCCAGCAGCCAGCGCACTATTTTCGCTTCGCCAATCAAACTATATAGCCGCGCAGCCAGGCCGCCTTCCCAGGCCACGGCGGCAACCAAAACCAGGCCAACCAGAAACATATCCATATTGTGCAGATCCGTGCCACCACCCACTTTGGCGCTGGCCACCACCCCAACGATCAACAACGCACCCAAACTCAGCACCATGGCAGCCTGCTGCCAAAAGACCGTCTTCCAATATCCCCTTCGAATTAAATAGACCATCAGCAGGATCAATGGCAGGGTAGCAAAGGCCAAGCCCAGCAAAATGCCGGGGGCATAAATGTCGTTAGGGAATAATCTCTCCCACAAAAAAGGTTGGTGGGTAGAAACAGCTTGCAAGCCTTGCAGGGTTTCCACCGTGCCGCCCGCCCCGCCGGTCTCTTGCGGTGCAACATCTCCCGCGGCCAAAAAAGGAAATAAACCGAGGACAATGCCTACCAGGATGGGCAACCCCTTGCTCCATATACCGGCCAGACCCAGAGTAAGGGCACGCAGCCAATCGCGCCAGATCAACCTTCCGTTGGACAGGACAGCATCCCCAAAACTCAACAGTACCGCCCAAATGGCGGGCGCAAAACGCCAGGTAAAGCGGCTTAGCCCGGCATAATGGCCGGCCAAATACACCAATGGCAGCGCCAACCAGATCGGTTTGCGCCGCGCCAGGGCCACCAGGGTGGCGGCTAAAACCAGAGGCGTATAGATCGGCCCCTGGTTCAAGAAGATAAGCGACCACAATCCCGCTGCCAGCCATTGTTCGTGCCTGCCATCCAAGGGTCGGAAGGCTACCCAGCCTAGTAGGGCGTACGGGACGGTAACCAGGATGGCGCTCCAGAGACGTACCAACCAAATGGGGGTACCCGGGATGAGAAAGACCAGGCCCCACAGGGTCTGGCGCCCAGCGTCGATCCAGGCAAAGATAGGTTCTGCCCCCGAGTAGTAGTACCGATCGCGGCCAAAAGCGACCGAGTAGTCCCATAGCCGGTTGCCCTCCGACCAATGCAAAGCAAATGGGTAATCGGTAACCAAGACCAGAGATTCAGCCAGAGCGAGGACGGTGCCTGCCAAGAGGCCGGTAAATAGCAAAGAGCGCCATTCGAACAGCTGGGTTTTGTGATTCGTGAGTAGGATGGTAGTCAGGCCTAAAGCTAATAGGAAAAGAAACGCACGGGTAAACAAACCCATAAAGAGCCCACCCCAAGCGGAATAAAAAATAAACCAGGCTAGAAACAGAAGGACGAAGATAAGTAAAGGCCAACGCCACTTACCGAGGCCTTGCCTAAAACGGAAAAAATGTTTTTGAGTCTTAACCAGTCGTTGGGGAAAATACAGAGCGGTAGCTAACAATCCCAAAAACGCCAGGAGGGGTACATAAACCAGTGACAAAGTCAGAGTCCACTTGAGCGAAAACCTGCCCAACCAAGATCCGGAACCCCAGCCCAGGTTGAACAATTCAATGGCAACCAATAAACACAGCAAGATTGCGCCAGCTAGAATGAAGGCATTCAATCCTGCGGCGGACTTCGCCTTACGGGTTTTCTTTTTAGGTGCCAAGCAATAACCCCTTCATCAGGTTTTCGTAAGCCTTGCACATTTTCTCAATACTGTAGTTTGCTTGGGCACGCGCTTGACCGGTGTGCGCAAGTCTCTTGCGCAAGCTCGCGTCATCCAGCACTTGCCCCAGAGCTGTCGCCAGCGCCTGCACATCCCCGGTGGGCACTAACAGCGCACTCTCCCCGTTCTCAACTACGTCCACCACACCCCCGGCCCGCGTGGCCACCACCGGTAATCCCGCGAATAACGCTTCCAACAAAGCGATAGATAAACCTTCCGATAACGAGGGCTGCACAAAAATATCGGCGGCCTGCAGTAAATTGGCAACATCTGTGCGTACGCCGAGAAAGAGTACGCGGTCGCTGATTCCTAAACGCGCCGCTTGGGCCACTAAGTGGGAACGTTGCGGGCCATCGCCAGCGAATGCAAATAGAGCCCGGGGATAGCGCGAGGCTATCTGCGCAATGACATCTAATAAAACCGTATGCCCCTTTTGAACCGTGAGCCGGCCCACCGTGAGCAAAAGGAGTCCGTTTGCCGAGACACCCAACTGTTCACGTATGGTTTCCCGATCCATTATCGTCCCGACTGTTTGCGCCAACGGTTCGATGCCATTCTGGATGACGACCAACTTGCTGTCTTTTGCTTTTTCCACTCGGATTGCATGTTCGCGCACCTGGGCAGAAACGGCCACCATCACGCTGCATAGGCGTGAATTGGTTAATCGGCCATGCAGCCTGGACATCCAACGGGACGATCCTAAGATGAAGCCGTGATGCGTCCCCACGCGCCCGGGTACGCGAGCCAGCCAAGCCAGGGGCAGCCCCAATAAATTGCTGTGGGGAGTAAAAGTGACGATGACTTTAATATCTTTCTTTAATAGCCGAAAAAGAGCCAGTAAAGCGCCAACCAAACGGGGGATATTGAAGAGTAGCGGCGTGTTTTCTTTCCAACCATCCAGGGAAATGACCGGAAATGGGTTTGCTGCTTGCCAGGTTGGCTGTAACCCCTGCTTATCATAAAAAAACACCGCTTGCACCCGGTATCCCTTCCGGTGAAGCCAGCGCGCTTGCGCCAGCAACAAGCGTTGGGCGCCCGCTACCTCCATTTGGGTACCCAGAAAAAGGATAGTGAAGGGTTCTATTGTTGACTTCATGGAGGTTAGGTCTTGGCGATTATAGCGGTTCGACTTTGGCCGCTGGATAACGCTTCCGCCGCAGCCAGCCAACCAGTTTCCGCCTCGCGGCCGACGGCAACCACGAGGCGATCAGCCCCAGGAGAGCACTCAATTGCAGGGGCCAGGCTGCAAGGGCTAACCAGCTATGGCGGCGAGCTTGCTTCATTTCCTGCGGGCCGCCTTCGCCCAGCAGGTTTTGTCCCAGCTTGGCGTGCATTTTCGCCGTAGCGCGAAGCTTGAAATACGGGGGAAGGCCCGGATCCTCGGCAAAGGCTTTCTCCAAATAACGCTCAAAACCGACGGCCCCTTTCCCCCGTTCAAAGCTGGTGCTGCCAGGGTGGACCCGCACGCGCACCAGGGCTTCGGCCACTACGCCAACCGCATATCGGCGTGCGATCCGCCGCCACAGGTCAAGGTCTTCAGCCCAAACCATGCCTTTGTCAAAACCGCCGGCTTCTTTAATAACCTCGGTGCGCATCAACATGCAAGGCATGGCCATGAGCACCGACCACTCATGCAACATTTGCGGGTAAATCCATCCTTTGAAACGCGAAGTGTCACGCACGCCCAAATCTCTCCCCTGATCATCAAACTTAGAAAAGCTGCAATGCACAAACCCCAATTGTGGATCACGCTCAAATAGCCTGATCTGTTTTTCCAACTTGGTGGACAAAAAGAGGTCGTCGGAATCCAGAAAGGCTACGTAAGGTGTGCGCGCCAGGGCCACGCCGCTGTTGCGGGCAGCCGAAACACCAGCGGGTTCTTGAACCACAACCTGGATTTGTTTTTCCCTGACAAAAGGAGCCAGGACCTGTTGTGTGCTATCGGTGGAGCCATCGTCCACCACGATCACTTCGTAATCCGTGAAGGTCTGCGCAAATACGGATTCGAGCGCAGTCGTGATGTATTGCGCTTGATCACGCGTGGGGATGATTACAGAGATCGCGGGGATAGCCATTGGATTAAATATCTCGCTTTAGGTACTTTCCCTGGAGGTTATGCAACAGGGACAGCAAACCAATTCTTTGCAAAGCGTTTCGCCCTATGTTCCGCATGGAGCCGATTGCCCAGAGTGGTTCTCTCTTTTTAACGTAGGAGGCGTGTTGAGGAAGGTAATTGGTTAGCGGAATCCAAGTATCCGCGTTTTTGATCGCGTTCAGGCGCATCTTGCGAGCCTCCTCCAGGTATTCCCTGCGGATTTTATCGAACACGCCATAACGCAGCTGAATAGCCGTCGCCTCCACAGCCGATTCTTTGGCACCTTGGCGGGTGCTCAGTCCTTGAGCCGCGTTGGTGAAGAATCCCAGCAGCCCTTCGCTACGCACCATCCCCAGCCCCCTGGCTGCCAGACGGAAAGAGTATTCCATATCCGCTCCCACCCGAAATTGCTCATCAAAATAGCCGGTCTGCGCGGCAACCTCGCGGCGAAAGAGCCAGAAGGCGCCGCCCTGCGCGAAGGCCCGGCGGAAATGGCCGACATGATATGGGGGCGTATGGCGGCGCAAACCGTCTTCCTGCCCATACTGGGTCACATTAACATAATCCCCATAACAAAGAACGGCCTCAGGGTTCTGCTCAAGTGTGTCCAATTGGCGCTGGAGCGAATCGACCATGCGGCGATCATCCACATTCCACAACGCTAAATAGGGAGCCCGCGCCGCGCGCCAGGCCCGGTTCCAGGAAGCCCCCAGCGTTTCTGGGGTGGGAACGATCAGGACTTGCACATGCTCTGGATTGTGGGATGCGAAATCTTTTACGAGCTGCGCTTCTTTCGAGCTGGGGTCGTTCAGCACCAGGAGCAATTCAAGTTCAGGGAAAATGGTCTGGGTGCTAAGTTCCTCAAAAAAAGAGCGTAGATAATCTTCACCCCGGTACACCGAAGTGAGCACGCTTAACGTGGGAATGAAAGCCATAGGAGGATTATGCCGTACCTGGTAAGCAGGGCCAAGCCCTAGCTCTTCCACACACGGCGAATAGGTTCGAAGCGGTCGAGGATCTCGAAGACTCCCTGCACAAAATCCACGGCTGTCCAGCGCGTGGCGCGTTTGTGCCCTTTGACAAGCAGCTTAGCGCGTAAGTTCCTGTCCTTGTATATCTTGCGAATGGCCGCCGCGATTTCAGAAGGGCTGGCCGGGTCCACCAGTAAGGCTGCGTCAGCTAATTGCTCTTCAGCGCCATCCACCCGGGCGGCGATCACTGGGCAGCCCAAGGCGAAGGCTTCCAGAGGTGGCAAATTCTCGGGCCCGAAAAAACTGAGATAAGTTAGGGCCAGCGCGTTCTGATACAGTGCAATAAGGGTCTGCGTATCAACAAAGCCCAAGATTTTCGCTTGATCAACTAGTCCCAAATCCCTAATGGTTTGTTGAACGTGCTCCTGATTGCCAAAGTCCGAGCCGACCAGCACCAGGGGAATGACCAACCCTTTATCGCGCAGTTGTTTTAGTGCAAGCAGCAGGTTGATGTGGTTCTTGTGCGCCCAAAACTGGGCTGGATAGAACAGATATCCCGGCGCCAAACCCAGCCCTGCATTTAAGGGGCTTTTCCGCCGGGCGGCATCGAGCGCGTAAGCCGGCGTGGGGTGCGCCAAAATATGGATGCGTTCTTCCGGAATCTGGAGGAACTTCGCCACTTCTCGCTTACCGGCTTGCGTTCCGGCAACCACTGCCGCTGCTCGGTGCAGGAAAGGAGCTAGGCGCCGTTCGCGCATCTCCCATTCGGAGTACTCACTGACTTCCGGGAACCAGGGCTGCTTGCGATGTTGCAGGTCCAGTACGATGGCCAGGTATGGCAGATCCATGTCCAGCGGGCGGGGCCCAACAAACCAAACGAAGTCGACGCCTTGTTTGCGCAGCTTGCGCTCCAACGAACTGCGCCAACGCAGGCTGGTGCGCAGGCTGGGTAGTGCGCGGGCGGCCCGCGCCCAAGCCTTCTCAAGCAAACCCGGCCGGCGACAGAGCATCCACTGCAGTCCGGCCTTCTCTGCCTCCGCTTTAATCCCCGCACTCTGTGCAGAAACGATCACGAAGTCGTGCTTGCTTTGATCAGCCAGCGCGCACAGGGCGCGCAAAAGGTCGCCTTGCATGGTAAAGGCGCCGCCATCTTCGGGTCGATACTCGTCGAAATATACGCCGACTTTCATTTCAGTTCCGTCGCGCAACAGCCAAGATGTGCCAGGTGTCTTCGTCGATGGGCGCGCCTTCTTCATAGGCTTGAGAATATTCCAAGGGTTCGAAACGAGCGTTTTCAAGAAAAGCGGCCATCTCTTGAACCAAAAAATATCGGTTAGTCTGGACCTCCTGCAAATGGCTTGAACTGCCGTTCCGGCCCACCTCATCAATATCGTAGGTAACCTGGGCAAGTTGCTTGGCTACATCCAACCGTGTACTGGCGCGCCGCACCAATTCGCCTGAGGCAGTGTTCCAGCTTCGTTCGCGCACGGGCTCAAAGCTTTTCAGCATGGCAGCCGCGTGCCAAAACTCAAATATAAAAAGGCCCGCCTCTCGCAATTGAGCATGCACACCCTTCAACACCTGGCGCAAGCCTTCATTAGTTTGCACATAACCTATCGAATCAAAAAGGCAATACACCGCATCGAACGGCTCTTCGGGCACGGCAAGGTGGCGCATATCCTGAAGCCGGAACTCCACGCGCGAGTTAGCGGCTTTTGCTTTACCGCGGGCAACTGCCAGCAGGTCTTCCGAATAATCAGTGGCAACAACATCGTAGCCGAGTTTTTCAAACTCCAAGGCGTGGCTGCCCGTGCCGCAAGCCAATTCCAATAAGCGCTTGCACTCGCCTTGGGAATACTTTTGCAGGCGCGCGTGCACAAAGGCAGCCTCCTGCGCATAGGGCTTATCCTGGTAAAAGATGTCGTAATAAGCGGCGTGCTTGCCGATATAGGAGCTCAAGCGCTAGGTCTCCCAATGTGGCGCCTGGCGGATCGCATCGCAAATAAAGCCGATACTCTCTTCGTCCAGCGTCCAAGTGGATGGCAAGTACAGCCCGTTTTCCCAGAGGGAATCAGCCACGGGGCAGGGTATGGCACGGAAACCTTCGATCTTTTGCAACACCGGCTGCTGGTTCATGGGACAAAAAAATGTCCGTGTTTGGATGCCGCGTTCAGCCAGGGCCTCGGCTAACTTATCGCGGCTGAGGTCAAACTCCGGCTTGACCACCAAGCCAACCATCCAATAAACGTTTTTCGCCCAGTCCTGCTCCGGGGGCAACTGCAAACCTGGCACCCCTGCCAACTTCTTTACATAGGTGTGGGCCACGCGCCGTTTTTCTTCGATGATCCTGTCGATCTTGCGAAACTGCGCCAGGCCCAAAGCTGCCACGAAACCGGGCATGCGGAAGTTGAACCCCGCCAACTCGTGACGGAAGCGCGGCGTG
>Ga0209342_10007001_pt1 | contig 11359 bp, 8 predicted proteins | sample RifCSP16_2_FD_184023 | JGI IMG/M metagenome (GOLD analysis project Ga0209342, IMG submission 184023) | Soil microbial communities from Rifle, Colorado - Rifle CSP2_sed 16_2 (SPAdes) (version 2) | ecosystem: Environmental > Terrestrial > Deep subsurface > Rock core/Sediment | place: Rifle... | reverse complement strand
ACTTGCTGCAAGGCGCCGGCGTCGCGCTCTCCAAGAAACCGGACCAGCAGGTGGTCGAATGCCGGCAGCCCCTGCGTCCTGCGATGGTAGTTGGGATTGCGGACGAACTCCATCGATTGTCCGGACTCCCATCGCTCCAACGCGTAGGGCCCCCAACCGACCGGTGCGCGGCTGGCGGCCTCGCTCGGAGGCAGATCACCGGGGGCGATGTCGCCCAGCAAGTGCTCCGGCAGCGGGCTCCAGAAGTTACCGGCGAATTCGGGATCCAGGAATCCCGGGATCCCGGACCAGCGGACCGTCTGTTCATCCAGCGCTTCATAGGTCGCCGTCCGATGGACCTGATCTTTGAGGGTCGGTGTGTCCGGATGTGAATCCAGATGAAACGAGAAGACTGAGTCCTGCGCCGTCAGCGGCTCCCCGTCCGACCAGCGCAGTCCTGACAGCAGGCGAAAGTCGACAACGAGCCGGTCGAGCTGAACTTGCCCGCCTTCGAATGTCCTCACGCAGTCGAACGATGTACATCCCTGAGGCAGGTAGGGCTTACCGATGCGCAAGGTGTCTGGCAGGCTGGTTTCCGGGTTGAAATAGAGATCGCCGCTGGACAGCGATACCGGTTCGAGCCGAGCCGTCCCGGCCTCCACGCTGGGAAGCACCTCCAGGATCACCGGGCGAAACTGGTATCCCAAGACATCGATCGGACCGTCGTAGAGGGCCGGCAGGATCGTTTGTGCCGAACGGTTGGGGCCGCCATAGATGTAGAGCGTGTCCGGTTCTTCCGCCAGACACACGACCAGGACACTTGGCGCCGGCGGCCGAGTCGGCACGATGGCCGCCGAGGTAGGTGTGTCGGCGGCACCTTGAGCGAAGGGGATCTCAATGGAAGACGGCGCCGAGCAGGCGGCTGCCGCGAGGACGCACACGATGACTGGCTTCCAGGCACGGGCTCCCATACCGGAGAGAGGGAAGACACGGCGGCGAAAGCCGCTTGCCTTCCACGGCCACGCTGCGCGCCGTCCCTCAACCTGGCGGCCAGCGTCAAGAGCGTTTGGGTGAGGCGGCGGGGCGGGTTCTTTGATGGATTCAGGAATTAGGCGGCGCGTCGGCTGTGGCATTCGGCGGACTATTCCTCTGGAGGCCCTGGCTGCGCGCCGGGCTCCTGGTTCCGAATCTCGTCGAGCAACTGCCGATCCTCCGGCGTGAGGTCGGCGTGCTCAAGCAAGTCCGGGCGGCGCCTCCAGGTGCGCTCGAGGGCCTGGCGCCGCCGCCAGGAAGCGATCCGGGCATGGTCGCCGGAGAGCAGAACGTCCGGCACGGTCCATCCCTGGAACTCCGAAGGCCGGGTGTAGTGCGGATACTCGAGCAGCCCTCCGGCGTGGGAGTCGTTGGCCACCGCGTTTTCATCGCCCAGGACTCCCGGGAGGCAACGCGTGACGGCGTCGATGACGATCAGCGCCGGCAACTCGCCCCCGGTCACAACGTAGTCGCCGATCGAGATCTCGTCCGTCGCCAGGTGCTGGCGGATCCGCTCGTCGACTCCCTCGTACCGGCCGCAAAGCAGCGCCAGGCGACGGCGCCCGGCGAGCTCGAGCGCGATCGACTGCCGAAACGGACGGCCCTGCGGCGTCAACAGAATGACAGGCGTGTCGTGCAGCGCCTCTCCCACCGTCGCCTGGAGTGCGCGGAAAATCGGCTCGGGCTTCATCACCATGCCTCCCCCGCCGCCGTAGGGCACGTCGTCCGTCGTGCGATGCCGGTCGATCGTGAAGTCGCGCGGGTCATGCAAATAGACTTCCAACAGGCCGGCTTGACGAGCCCGACCCAGCACACTCGCCGAGAGATACGGGGCCAGCAGGTCGGGGAAGACCGTGAAGACGTCGAAGCGGATCATGGGGCGCAAGCTCCCCGCGAGCTAGGAGCTCGCGGGGAGCTTCGGGATTATAGCATTCAGGTCGCGGGCCTGGTCGCGTCCGATCGATCGAGCCAACGTTCGATCGAACGCCGGGTCGCCTGGAACGCCAGTTCGGGAAGCCCATCGGGATCGAAGAAGGCGACGGCATCGGCGTCATCCCCCGGCCGCAGCGTTCCGCCGACCCTGGTTGCGGTGAAAACCAGGACGATGTCCGCGCCCTGAGGGTGTTCCCGACCGGAGAAAACGTCCAGCACCCCGGTCGTCTCCACTTCCAACCCCGTCTCCTCGCGACATTCCCGCTCCGCCGCCAACCGCGGATCTTCGTCGGCATCGACAAAGCCTGCCGGCAGACTCCAGCGGCCTTGCTGCGGTTCGAGCGCACGTCGAACCAGCAGGACCTTTCCGTCCTGCAGCACCAGTACGCCGGCGGCCACTTTGGGATCGTCGAAGTGAATCCTGCCGCACGAAGAGCAAACCGGCCGTATCCGGCCAAACGCCAGACGCGACTCGACAGCGTGTCCACAGGCCGGGCAGAAGTGAACAGTGCGCTCCCCCACGGATTAGCGGCGCCGTCGGGCGCGCACGGCCAGAAGCCCCAGAACGACAACGACCACACCTAGAACCCATTGCGCTACGGCGAGGGTGCTAATCGATCCGCCAGGGATCTGAGTCAGCGGAGCTGCTTCCTCATCGTCGGTCTCAGAAGTCTTGCCCGCCCGATCTTCACCCGCCTCCTGGCGATAGGCGAGAGAAGGTGGACACGACGGGCAACCGGTCGCGGTTGGCGCCGGGGAGGGAACAACTACGCCGCCCAAGGTCGGGGCCGATGTGGCTGTGCCGGCCGGGACCGGAAGCGCAGCCGGAGGAGGCGCCTCAGCCTCCAGGGGGACCTCACCCGTTGGAAGCGCCGCTCCGGCAATATCGGCGAACATCTCCAGCGCGGCCGTCGTGGCCGATTCCGCAACCGGAGCGGCCGCCCCCAACCGCAGTGGAACCGCGGAGAGAGTGCGGACGGCCGTGGTGAGAACGAAAAGGGCGGTAGCCAACACGGTGGCGAAGCGGAGATAGGCGAAGCCCGGTTCCCTACGGCGAACTGCGTCGGCCGCGCCCAGTGTGAAACTGCGCGGCACTCGCACCTCTCCCAGCCCGCGCACGGCCGCCACGACCTGCCGCATTTCGTCGAGGCTCAGTCGAAGCTCCGGCTCGGCCTCCAGCCTTGCTCGGAGTTTGGCAGCTTCGTGAGAGGCGAGGCCGCCATCGAGGTAAGCCGATAGGCGTTCGAGGTCTCTGGGGGGAAGACGGTCCAATCGGCTCACGAGGATCTCTCCTCCGCGAGACGCATCCCCCACCCGGAAAGTTCCCGGCTGGTTTCCAGACACTGGCGCAGGCGCGCCCGGGCGCGGGCCAGCCGGCTACGGACGGTTCCGACCGGGGACCCCATGGCGCTTGCCACCTCGGTGTAATCGAGCGCCAGAATGTCCGCCAAGATCACGACGGTTCGGAACTCGGACGGAAGACCGAGCAGGCAGCGTTCGATGGCTCGGGTGACTTCGGCCCGTTCCGCGGAAGCTTCAGGGCCGTCATTCGCCGCAAAGAATACGTCTTCGGTTGCGACGCCGTCGCCGGTCGGCGAAGCCTCCTCCATTTCCTCCAATGACTCCGCCGGCCTGCGCTTGCGGCGACGCAACTCGTCGTAGCAGGCGTTGGTGACGATGCGCAACAACCAGGCACGAAACGAGCCACCGCGGTATCTGTTCAGGCTGCGGTACGCCGAGAGGAAGGCTTCCTGGGTGGCATCGGCGGCGCTATCGCCGTCCCCCGTGATGCGGTAAGCCAGGTTGAAAGCTTTGGACTGGTGGGCAAGGACGAGCCGGTTGAAGGCTTCCACGTCGCCGCGGCGGGCATCGGCGATGAGCGCAGCCTCGTCCATGGAGGCATCATATCATTCCGAGCCCCGCCTGCGGGGCTACGCTCACGCCTGCGCTGTCAGCGCAGCAGCCAAGTGCAGGTGGGAATGGCGCGGCGGACGAGTCGTCGCAAGCCCACCATGCCAGCGGTCGACCTTCAAGCACCTGAGGCGGCGGGGCAGACTCGGCTCCGTACCAGAGGGGGAGATCCAAGCCCAACTCTTGGCAAACGCGGCGACGGTCCGCGGTCACGGGCATGGCCGGAGGGCGAACGCGAGCTGTGCCCGGCATGGCGGCGCCCTTGCCAGGAGCTTCTCCCAACACACCGGGAGGCGGCGAGCCCACCAGAGCCGCGTCAAGCGCCCGCCAGGGAGGGTCGACTTGCGGCCGCAGCTGCTAATGGAGAAGGCTGGACTACGCTCGAGGGACGGCGTCGGGGTTGAGGGTTCCGGTAGCAGGGACCGGTACGTAGGGGCGGATGGCAGCCCGCAGCTCGCGGGCGTTGAAAGGCTTGGCCAGGAAGGCGGTCGCACCGGCCGTGAAGGCCGACCGCTTCTCGTCGGGAAGAACCTTGGCGGAGACCATGATCACCGGAGTATTGCGGAACCCTTCTCGGCCGCGGATGTTGCGAAGCATCGTCAACCCGTCCATCTCCGGCAGCATCATATCGAGAAGGATCAGCCGCGGCTGGAGACTCTCCAGGATCGCCAGGGCGTGCTCGGCTCGATGCGAGATGACCGCGTTGAGACCGTAGGAGTTCAGAATCTCCTGGAGAACCCCGGTGTACGGGACCTCATCATCGACGACCAGCACGGCAGAGCGACTCAAGGCTGGCCCCCTCCGGAGGCAGTTCGCACTATCGGATTGTATGCGCAAGACTCGCAGGGTCGGCTTACATCTGGCTCACACCGCTCCCCCTCCGTGCTGTGGCGGCTCGACCTCCTGCCAGTTCTGGCGGATGTGATCCCCTTCACCGGACCCCTGGGCCGGGTGCCGGCCGCCAGGACAGGCGGATAGGAAATTCGGCCTACTCCGCCATGTCCGTAGATTCCTGCCGTCACGAGGGATTCTGCGAACTCGTTTCGCGCGCAGCGACAAAGAAAACCGCCCGGCGGACCGGGCGGCGAAGCGGACGGGAACGCGCTGCCGAATTCAGACTTACAGCCAGACGGCGACGACCCCGCCCATCACGACCGTGACGACAAAGTTACAGAGCATATTGATCGACCACAGGATCGTCGACCAGCTTTCAGAACATGCCCCCAGAGTAGGTGCCGGCCGTGTGTCGCCCGATGGACAACGCAGCTCCGACGACGGTCCCCTCGACTAGAGTTACCGAGCCGAAGGCTGCGCTGGCGCCGCCAGGACGATCCTAGAGAGGAGGGAGGCGACGATGGTGACCCCATGCATCGCTGGGAGGGCGGCCGTGGCATGGCTGGAAGAGAAGCCTCAAGGCGATGACCTCCTCCCAGGCGGTCTCCAGCCAAGGATCCTCGGGGCTGGGAGGCCGTGCCTACTTACGCGTCAGGGGGCGCTTGGCTGGGGTGTGGCCAGGAGCTTGACGATCGCCAAGGGAACCCCGTCCCGTTGGACCGTCGACAGCAGCGGCGCATCTGGGAAGAAATCCGGGTTGACCGTGGCCCAGCTGCACCCGACGATAAGCACGGGCCGAAACTTTTCGTTCGTGGCCATCTCGGAATCCTCGAGCAGGCGAAGGTCCTCACGAGCAAAGGGAATCGCGTTGGCCTCCGGGCCCGTCACGGCGATATCGGCCGACGCAGGGGCGTAGCCGTTCACGAATGTCATCGCTTCGCGCAGGGAAGTGCACCAGTAGTCGGACATGTACCGACCGTACGCGCCGCGCACGCCTCCGACGAGCTCGTTGAAGTATCCGTACTCGTACGGATGGAGCCGGCCGATCGCCAGGACTCCAGGCAGAAGAATCGCGACCAACAATAGCGCCCGTGCCAACGGTGCCCGCACCAGGCGGCCGAGACGGTCCAGGGCGATCGCGGCCATGACGAACAAGGGGGGCATCATGAAGAGAACGTGGCGGAAGTAGTTGTAGACCGGGGTCCTGAATACCACGACGGCGACGAAGGGGGCCAGGAACCACAGGAGAAGAATCCACGCGGTCGTGGCCAACGGAGCCCGTCCCCTGGCCGAACGGACGATCAGGATCAGACCGCCGAGCACGAGCACGGTCGCGGGCAGAGTGAACTGGATAACCATGACCTCGGGAAGGTACCAGAAGGGAAGCTGATTCGATTGGTAGACGACTCCGTTCAGGAGGACCGGGCGGAGTTGCGGGAATTGGAGAGTCCGATCCAGGCTGTCGAAGAACATGCCCAAAGGCGATCCCCAGACCTGGGGCCAGAAGGCATAGGCGACGACGGCCGCCGCCCCGAAATAGACGGCCATCAAAATGGCGATCCTGGGTCCTGCCCGAACCAGCGCATACCCTGCCACCAGCAGGCCGGCATAGATCGCCGTGGTGCGAATGGCAATGCACATTCCGAAAACGATGGCGGCCGGCAGGACGATCGGCGGAAGGGGAGAGTGAAGGCCTTGGCGAAACCCGGCGACCAACGCCGTCCGTTCGGCCCGCACTCCCCTGGGCCATATCCGGCCGGCGACCACCAGAGCCACGCCGGCCATCGCCATCGTTGCCAGAAAGAGAGCGAGGTTGGTGAAGAGATTCGCCCTGTGGACGTAGTCCTCGACTGGGACTTGCGCGGCGTGCTCCGCGAACCGAAGAAAAAGGCGGTTGATCGGCGCCGAGGCTTCCCCCCGGTACGCGGCGTTGACCACGCCCTCGACCGCGGTCCTCAATGGCCGATCGATAGCGACGGTCAGGAGGGGCACACTCAGCGCCAGCACGGCAGCCACGATCGCCGCCCACCGGGCGCGGCGCGGATCCTCGACCCAGGCGGCCCGCAGAACGGGACCGAAGGAAGATGGATCTGCATCCTCGCCGTTTGTCTCCGAGCGGCGGTTGTGCCCGGCCGCGACAAAACGGTCGGCCATGCCTAACCCCAGCACCATCGTCAACGCGAAGAAGGCCATGAACGGAATGTCCTTCTGGTTGATGAAGGCATGGCCAAAGAACACCGGCTGAGTTTCGAAGAGCAGCGCGCCCGCAAGGGCCGCGCCGGGGCGGACGAAGCGCAAAGCCAGCGCATAGACGCAAATGACGGCCACCTGAAACGTGAGGAAGTTGACGAAGTGCCTGCCATCGACAAAGGCCCAGTTCGGGACGACGCGGTCGAGGAATTCGCCCACCGTCAGCCAGACCATCAGGTAGAACGGCCCCTTGTCTTGGCGCAATGCGTCTACGTACGGGCGCTCGGGGTGTTGATAGGAGAGGAGTGTCTCGCGGGCGAAGATGACGTTCGGCCACTCATCGGTGGACTGCCCGTAGTGCGGGGTCAGCAGGAACCCCACGATCAGGTTGCACGTCACGAGGGCGGCGATGAGGAGAGAGCGGCCCCAGGGGATTTTGAGAGTTGGGAAGGCAGGGTTCTTGGCAGGGGTCATCTTCGTGATGTGCGGCTATCGGGGTTTCAGGATTCTACGCCCACCGCCAGGATCGCCCGCCATCGGGCCGAGCGAAAACAAACCTCGCGTCCCACGTGGGACGCGAGGTTGATGAGTGAACCCCTTGGCGATGACCTACTCTCCCAGGCCGTCTCCAGCCAAGTACCATCGGCGCTGGCGGGCTTAACTGCCGGGTTCGGGATGGGACCGGGTGTACCCCCGCCGCTTCAATCACCAAGAGGCGATTTCACTTTGTTTCAACTGAATCGCGGCGCTTCAACGGCGATCAGCCCTCAGCGATCAGCTTTCAGCAACTCCCGAGAGATGTTTTCCCGCGGTCGAAGCTGACGGCTGATGGCTGATCGCTGACCGCTGTTTTCCGAAGAACGTCTAGTTCTCCGCATCACAGCTAAGCCCTCGGCCATTAGTACGGCTTGGCTGAGCCCCTTACGGGGCGTACACCCGCCGCCTATCAAGCAGGTAGTCTTCCTGCGGCCTTACCTCCTCGCTTGCGCTCGGAGTGAGGGACCTAATCTTGGGGCGAGTTTCCCACTTAGATGCATTCAGCGGTTATCTCTGCCAGACGTAGCTACCCAGCAATGCCGTTGGCACGACAACTGGCACACCAGCGGTCTGTCCACCCCGGTCCTCTCGTACTAGGGGCAGCTCCCCGCAAGTCCCTTACGCCCACAGCGGATAGAGACCGACCTGTCTCACGACGGTCTGAACCCAGCTCACGTACCGCTTTAACGGGCGAACAGCCCGACCCTTGGGACCTTGTCCAGCCCCAGGATGCGATGAGCCGACATCGAGGTGCCGAGCGAAGCCGTCGATGTGAACTCTTGGGCTTCACCAGCCTGTTATCCCCGGGGTAGCTTTTATCCGTTAAGCCACGGCCCTTCCACTCGGTACCGTGGGATCACTAAGCCCGACTTTCGTCTCTGCTCGACGCGTTGGTCTTGCAGTCAAGCTCCCTTGTGCCTTTACACTCCACGGCTGGTTTCCATTCAGCCTGAGGGAACCTTTGGGCGCCTCCGTTACCCTTTGGGAGGCGACCGCCCCAGTCAAACTACCCACCTGGCACGGTCCCCCCGCCGGATGGCGGTCAGGGGTTAGGGGTCAGACTTCGTCAGGGTGGTATTCCACTGTTGGCTCCACCGAGGCTAGCGCCCCAGCTTCACAGCCTCCCACCTATGCTAGACAGACGGAGCCCGAACTCAATGCCAAGATGTAGTAAAGCTCCACGGGGTCTTTTTGTCCTGCTGCGGGTAAATGGCATCTTCACCACTAGTTCAATTTCGCCGGGTCCCTCGTTGAGACAGTGCTCTAGTTGTTACGCCGTTCGTGCGGGTCGGAACTTACCCGACAAGGAATTTCGCTACCTTAGGACCGTTATAGTTACGGCCGCCGTTCACCGGGGCTTCGGTTCTGAGCTTTGTCCCCTTGCGGGGACTAACCCTTCCCCTTAACCTTCCGGCACTGGGCAGGCGTCAGCCCCTATACGTCGCCTTGCGGCTTCGCAGAGACCTGTGGTTTTGTTAACCAGTCACTAGAGCCCTTTCACTGCGACCTCCGGACGCTGGACTTGGATAAGTTTCACGTCTGGAGGCGCCCCTTCTCCCGAAGTTACGGGGCTAACTTGCCTAGTTCCTTAACGAGGGTTCTCCCGTTCGCCTGGGTATGCTCAACCCGTCTACCAGTGTCGGATTGCGGTACGGGCACCCGGGACTCAACGCTACGAGGCTTTTCTTGGCAGCTGGGCTCGACCACTTCAGGCTCAAGGCCACGCCATCACGCCTCGGCTCGGCCCGCGGATTTGCCGACGGGCCTCATCGCCTACGCGCTTGGCACCTGCACGACCGATCGCAGGCTGGCCTACCTTGCTGCGTCACCCCTTCGCTCATCCCAGGTGGTTCCGGAATGTTGACCGGATATCCATCGCCTACGCCTTTCGGCCTCGGCTTAGGACCGACTAACCCGACGTGGATGGACCTTCCGTCGGAAACCTTAGACTTACGGCGAACACGGTTCTCACGTGTTTTGCGCTACTCATGCCTGCATTCTCGCTTCGGTCCGCTCCAGCCGTTCTTACGATCGACCTTCGTTGCGAACCGAACGCTCCCCTACTGCCCCGACCCCCCGCAGGGAGTCGAGACCCATGGCTTCGGTGCTGAGCTTGAGCCCCGTTATATTATCCGCGCAGGACCGCTTGACCAGTGAGCTGTTACGCACTCTTTCAAGGATGGCTGCTTCTAAGCCAACCTCCTGGCTGTCCGTGCAGTCCCACATCGTTTGCCACTTAGCTCAGACTTGAGGACCTTAGCCGATGATCTGGGCTGTTTCCCTCTCGACGACGAAACTCATCTCCCGCCGTCCGACTGCCACGCTCTGGAGTACCGGCATTCGGAGTTTGGTTGGGTTCGGTAAGCGATAAGCCCCCTAGCCCATCCAGTGCTCTACCTCCGGTACTGAACGCGTGACGCTAGCCCTAAAGCTATTTCGGGGAGAACAAGCTATCTCCGAGTTCGTTTGGCATATCACCGCTACCCACAGCTCATCCCATCGTTTTGCAACACAAAAGGGTTCGGGCCTCCACGAGTGGTTAGACTCGCTTCACCCTGGCCATGGGTAGATCACCCGGTTTCGTGTCTAATCCCTGCGACTCGTCGCCCTATTCAGACTCGCTTTCGCTGCGGCTTCGGGTGTTACTCCCTTAACCTGGCCACAGAGATTAACTCGCAGGCTCATTCTCCAAGAGGCACGCCGTCAGGCCTAGCGGCGCGTCACCCCCTTACGGGGGGACACCGACCCGCCATTAGCCCTCCGACTGCTTGTAAGCGCGCGGTTTCAGGTTCTATTTCACTCCCCTAACTGGGGTGCTTTTCACCTTTCCCTCGCGGTACTTGTTCACTATCGGTCGCCAAGTGTATTTAGCCTTGGAGAGTGGGCTCCCCAGCTTCCCACCGGATTAGCGTGCCCGGTGGTACTCAGGATACCGGCGGGAGTCGGTCGGCTTTCGCATACGGGACTGGCACCCTCTATGGTGGGCTTTTCAACACCCTTCTGCTAGCCGGCCGGTGGTCTTCTCCCGGTGCCGGTCCTACAACCCCGCGCCAGCAAGCTGGCATGGTTTGGGCTGTTCCGCGTTCGCTCGCCACTACTAGCGGAATGATTTCCTTTCCTCTGGGTACTAAGATGTCTCAGTTCCCCAGGTTCCCCTCCCCGGGCCTATGGATTCAGCCCGGGGATGATCCCGATCGCTTGCGCGTCGGAACCGGGTTTCCCCATTCGGACATCCCCGGATGACAGCCTGCACACGGCTCCCCGGGGCTTTTCGCAGTGTTCCACGTCCTTCATCGGCACTTGGCGCCAAGGCATCCACCGCGCGCTCTTAGTAGCTTAGACAACGTGATGCGGAGAACTAGAAGTTCTTGGATGCCGCGATTCAGTTGTTAAGGTGCGTCCCCGGCCCCCACGGGCCGTGGTGGAGTGGGCTCGGCCACTCTTCCCTGCGCCGTTGGCGGCGCACGGAAGGGGGGTCGAACGTCCTCGGCTGGAAAAGAACCGGCCCGGCACATCGCCGGGCCGCGGGGCTAGGGCGTCTGTGCTCGGTCTGCCTATTCAGTTCGGGCTTGCGCCTGCACCACCGCTCTGTCCACAAACCACCTTTGCCTGGTGGAGATGAGGGGATTCGAACCCCTGACCTCTGCTTTGCAAAAGCAGCGCTCTCCCGGCTGAGCTACATCCCCTGGCCAAGCTGTCAGCTTTCAGCCTTCAGCCAGAACTTGTCTTCGGCCTTGCTGACCGCTGACCGCTGACGGCTGAACGCTCCTCTTGGTGGGCCTTTCAGGATTCGAACCTGAGACCTTTCCCTTATCAGAGGAACGCTCTAACCAACTGAGCTAAAGGCCCGACTCGCCCGCCGGCCTCGACAACTGAAGAGTGACAGAGAACCCGCTCGCTCGCCTTCCAGCGCCCTACCACCGAGCAGGGCATTGTCGTCCGG
>Ga0209342_10007000_pt1 | contig 11360 bp, 12 predicted proteins | sample RifCSP16_2_FD_184023 | JGI IMG/M metagenome (GOLD analysis project Ga0209342, IMG submission 184023) | Soil microbial communities from Rifle, Colorado - Rifle CSP2_sed 16_2 (SPAdes) (version 2) | ecosystem: Environmental > Terrestrial > Deep subsurface > Rock core/Sediment | place: Rifle... | reverse complement strand
ACCGGTACTTCGACCGCATCGACGCGCTCGGCGGCGTGATCCCCGCGATCCGCAAGGGGTTCTTCCAGCAGGAGATCGCGAACTCCGCGTACCGGTACCAGAAGGAGGTCGAGGAGAAGGAACGGACGATCGTGGGCGTGAACGAGTACGTGGAGGAGGAAGAGGTCACGAAGGTCGAGCCACTCCGCATCACGAAGGCGGCGCTGGACCGCCAGCTTGCGCGGCTCCGGAGGATCCGCCAGGGGCGGGACCCAGGGAAATGGGAGAAGGCGCTGGCGGCGCTGAAGAAGGCCGCGGAGGGCGACGCGAACATGATGCCGTTCATCGTGGGTGCGGTCCGAGCCCAGGCCACCCTAGGAGAGATCTGCGACACCCTGCGGCAGGTCTTCGGGACGTGGGAGGAGCCGCTCCTCTACTGACGCACGCGGCGTGCTGCTGTCACGCGGCGAGGAGCCAGGCGACTGTTGGCTTTAGGACCCTCTCCCGGGGATCGACCTCGAGTCCGAGCTCCTCCAAGGTCAGCGCCCCGAGCAGCGTCGCGTCCGCCGGTTCGCCGAACACCGCCAAGGTGTGCGCCTCCCGATCCTGAAACCGGACGCCGACCCACCCGACGTCGCGATCGATGGCCTCACCGTTCGCCAGGCGGAAGGACTGGCGGCGCTCCACCGGCACGGAGAGGTCTTCCAAGATCCCTCGAGGGACGATGGACTGGGTCGCGCCGGTGTCGACGAGCATCTCGAGTTCGTGGCCGAGCGCCGGACTCGCGAGGGAGAAGACCCGGACCGCTACATGGAAGGTCCCCATCATCACCGGAACAGGTGCGCGAGTCGGTTTAACCTTTTTGCTGCAGGTACGGTGCGACCGCAAGGTGCCTCGCATCCGCATGAGCGGGCAAGTGCACATGTATCGGAAACCGTATTCTCCATCGAATGACGAGAGGACGGACCATGGGAGAGGTCTACGCAGAAATCGTCCTCAAGGGGCCCACAGGCGCCAAGGGGATGCGCCTCCTCGTGGACACGGGGTCCACCTTCACCTGGGTCCATTCAAGCCTCCTCCGGGACCTCGGAGTCCGTCCGCTGGGACGGGACTCGTTCGAGACCATCGAGAACCGCGACGTCACCCGGCGCATCGGGGAAGCGGTCGTGGAGCACGAGGGCGACGCGAGAACCACCGTCGTCGTGTTCGCACGCCCTGGGGACGGGGAGGTGCTCGGGCTGTACGCCCTTGAGGGCCTCGGTCTCGAAGTCGATCCCCGCGGCCGGCGGCTGCGGAAACGGGCGAGACTCCTCGCGATGTAGGTGGGCGCGAACTCGCCTAGCTGCCTCGATGCACCGCAGACGACCCCAGGCCGGGAACACGTCGCTCCGAACGGTTTAAGCACGGCCTCCCCCTGTCGGCGGGACGATGACCGCCAAGGCGCGTTCCCCGGGCCCTCGGACGGGGACGCCCCGCATCCGTGTCCTCGTCGCGAAGCCGGGATTGGACGGCCACGACCGGGGCGCGAAGGTGATCGCGCGCGCGTTGCGCGACGCGGGCATGGAGGTCATCTACACGGGCCTGCGGCAGTCGCCGGAGGACATCGCCGCGGCGGCGATTGAGGAGGACGTCGACGCCGTTGGGCTCAGCTGCCTGAGTGGCGCGCACATGACGCTGTTTCCCCGGGTCGTGCAGGTGCTGAAGAAGAAGGGCGCGTCCGACATCGTCGTCGCCGGGGGCGGGATCATCCCGCCGGAGGACGTGCCGAAGCTGAAGAAGGCGGGGCTCAAAGGCGTCTTCGGGCCGGGCACGCCCCTTGCGGACATCGTCGCGTTCTTCGAAAAGGCCGCCAGCGGGCGCTCGCGATGAAGACCCTCGTCCAGCGCGTGCTCGGCGGGGACAAGCGGGCCGCCGCCAAACTCATCTCGATGATCGAGGACGACGAGCCGGGCGCGCGCGATGCGTTGCGGAAACTCTACCGCCACACGGGGAAAGCCCACATCGTCGGGTTCACGGGTCCGCCGGGCGCGGGGAAGAGCACGCTGATCAGCCGGCTCATCAAGGAGTTCCGGCGGCGTCGGAAGACGGTCGGCGTGATCGCGGTCGACCCGACGAGCCCGTTCACCGGCGGCGCGATCCTCGGGGACCGGGTCCGGATGCCCGAGGCGTCCCTCGATCCCCGCGTTTACATCCGGAGCATGGCGACGCGCGGGCACGCGGGTGGCCTCGCCTTGGCGACGTTCGACGCGGTCCACGTGCTCGAGGCGTTCGGGGCGGACGTCGTTTTCGTGGAGACGGTCGGCGCGGGACAGAGCGAGGTCGAGATCGCGAAGCGCGCGCACACGACCGTCGTCGTCGAGATGCCGGCGAGCGGCGACGCGGTGCAGATCCTCAAGGCGGGCATCCTGGAAATCGGGGACGTGTACGTCGTGAACAAGGCCGACCTCGAGAGCGCAGGCGCGATGGTGTCGAACCTTGAGCAGGTTATCCCGCAGCGGTCGAAGGGCTGGCGGCCGCCCGTGCTCCGGACCGTGGCCTCGGAGGGGACGGGAATCGCGGAGGTCGCGGAACAGCTCGAGAGGCACTGGCGGCAGTTGCATGCGTCCGGGGAGTTGGCGGTGCGGGAACTCGCGCGGGCGGAGACGGAGTTGAGGGGCGCCCTCGCGGAAGCGGCCCTCCATCGTCTGGCAGCGAAGCCCGCGACGGAGCGGAAGCTGCACAGGGCATTAAAAGAATCGCCTCGAGGGAGATTGACGTCCGGACCATGGCGGAAGAGCTCCTCGGCTGAGCCTGCATTGTCAACGGACACGTCCCCACGTCGGCGGTCTTTGCCCTCGAGAAGGACACATGACCGCGATGATCGCCCGTCCGAGCGGCTTTATCGGGAAGGCGAGATGTCAGAACGATGGCAGGCGGAGGGGGCTCGTGGCCGATCCTCGTGGAGTCCGCGCAGACTTGGAAGCAATGGGGAGGCGTGGCGGCAGTCCTCTCGGCACTTCTGATCGTGGGGTTCTCCATCGTTGGAGTCGTTGATCCGTCGAGCCGCCCGTTCGCCTGGGGGGCTGCGGGATGCCTCTTTGTTCCGATGCTCGTCGTCGGAGTCCTGTTCTTCCTCTACGGAGAACGATGGATGCGAAAACGGACGAGAGCCTCCCCTCCACCGCCCGGATTCGCGTAGACGGGAAACCCCATAGCCTTAGGCGAACCGTGGCCCGACGAATTCTCTGGCGGTGGAACGCTTCGGAGACTCCGTCGGGGGATAGCCTGCGGAAGCCGGGGATGAAGTACCGGGCACGGGTAAGACGGACGGGCCGGGATTTGAACCCGGGACCTGCCGCTTAGGAGGCGGCTGCCCTATCCAATCTAGGCCACCCGTCCGCGGACCGCCAGGGGTCGCGCTCCGTTTGAAACTGCCGCCAGCGGGCGAGGTTGACTTGTAAAGCACACCTTTATCTCGGCTCGCGTGGAAGGAGATCCGATGCGTGCCTGGGCGTGGAAGACCTTGCGGTTTCTGGTGGCCCTCGTCCTGCCCCTGCCCGCGCTCCTCTGATCACAGTTCCTCGGGCGCTTTCCCCTCTTCTGACGGGAGCTCCTCCTCCGCCCGCTCCGGCCTCTTGGCCGGGGTCTTCCCCCGCCTGCCCCTCCCCTTCGCCGGCGCCTGCTTCCTGGCGGACTTCGCCTCGGGAGGCTTCCCCGCGGGCGCCTCGGCGGTCACGTCGGAGGGTTTCCCCTCCGCCTTCGGCTCCTCCTTCTTCTCGTACTCCTCCACGAACCGGACCTTCGAGATTCCCCCGAGCTCCCGGAGGTCCGCGACGACGCGGAACTTCGAGACGAACCACCGCTCGTCCGTCTTGCACACGTCCGGCAGGAAGACGTCCGCTTCCGACCCCTTCACGAAGACGCGGAACTTGTCCGGCAGGCCGAAGTCCATGTCGAGGATCGCTCGGATCTTGTCCTCCTCCGAATCCGGCCGCCGCGCGACGGTGACCTTGTACCGGAGGGTTCGCCCCGCCAAGGGGTTGTTGAAGTCGACACGCACGCGGCCCGCGGTGACCGCGACAATCGTACCCCTTCGTCCCTCCATGTGGACCTCGAGACCCTGCTGGGGCTCGATCTCCTTACGGTGGAACTCCCGGATCGGGTACAGCTTGACGAGCTTCGGGTCCCGATCCCCGGCGCCTTTCGCGGGCGGGATCACGACCTCCTTCGTCTCCCCGACGGCAGTCCCGAGCAGCGCCTCGTCGAGTCCCTTCGGCACCCGATCCTTGCCGACGACGACCGCCAACGGGACGTAGGCGCGCTTCTCGTCGTACTTGTCCGCCGCCTTCGCGGCGTCCTCGTGCGTGGTGTCGTGGAGCGTCCTCTGCTCCCCCGGCCCGACGATCCAGAGGTCGTACTCGATGTAGGCGAGGTCGCCCACCGCTAGTCTCGATTCCATCCGAAGCCCCGCGAAGTGCGTCGGAAAGGGCGGAGTCACATAAAGCTTCGGGCCCTCAGCCGGCACCGCAGGTCATGGGAGCGATGCCAAGGTCATGGAGAGGAGCGACGCCACAACGTCAGGAATACCAAGGCGTGCCCGCATGAAAGGACCGCGACTGCAACCGAGAGTGTCTCATAGATCGCGCCCTGAATCGTTCCGTTGCGCGCGTCATACGCTTCGGAATATACTTCTTCGAACATGCGCGCCTGTTCAATCGGGGGGAGGCGTCGGAAGCCCGGGTCCCCACGCAGCTCAATCTGCACGTCCCATCTGACCGGCGAGGCGGCTAGCCGCTGCACTTCGGCCATGCTCGCGGATGCGAGCACGATTGCTTCAACCGAAGAAGCGACAAGGGAGCCGGCCAGGAGCCGGCCAGGAGGACGATCCATACCCAACGCCTCACGGGAGTCCGATGGAGCTTCCCGCCATAGCCCTATCGAGTGACCCTGCAACATCACTTCGTGAGGCCCATCGCTTCCGCGATGCGCTTGTACCGGTTCCGGATCGTGACCTCCGTGACGCCCGCGACCTCCGCGACCTCCTTCTGCGTGACGGGCCGGTTGCACAGGGTGGCGGCGATGTAGATCGTCGCGGCGGCGACGCCGCTCGGCGCGACGCCCGACGCGAGCTCCTCCCGGTCCACGAGCTCCAGGATGTCCTTCGCCTTCCGCAGGACCTCCATGTCGAGCCCGAGGCGGTTGCAGAAGCGCGGGATGTAGTCTCTCGGGTTCTGCGGGAGTAGCTTCAGCCCGACCTCGCGGACGAGCGTGCGGTATGTGCGCCCGATGCTCTTCCGGTCGATCGCGCTCGCCTGGGCGATCTCGTCGAGCGTCCGGGGAACCTCGCACTCGCGGCACGCCGCGTACAGGGTGGCGGCGACGACCTCGTCGATGCTCCGCCCGCGCACGAGGCTCTTCACGCTCGCCTTGCGATACAGGACCGCGGCCGATTCGCGCACATGGCGGGGCAGCGCCATCTTCGACGCCATCGTGTTGATCTCCGTGAGCCCCTGCGCGAGCGACCGCTCGCCGGACTTCGACGTCCGGATCCGGTGCTGCCACTTCCTCAGGCGATAGATCTGCGCGCGCGACTTGTGGGGAATCTGGCGGCCGTACGCGTCCTTGTTCCTCCACCCGATCGACGTGCTCAGCCCCTTGTCGTGGCTCATGATCGAGCTCGGCGGTCCGGCCCGCTCGCGGGACTCGCGCTGCTCGCTGTCGAACGCGCGCCACTCCGGCCCCTCGTCGATCAGGGACGAGTCCAGCACGAGGCCGCACGACTCGCAGACGATCTCCGCGCGCTCGTAATCCCGGACCAGATGATCCCCCGCGCATTCGGGACATTTCGTAAGGGCTTCGACTTCCTGCATCACAACCCACCTCGCTCCCGCGGGGTGGAACTACGAAAACGCTTGTATTTAAGCCCTTGTACGTCTTCCGATGGACGGCCGCCTCCCCTCCCTTGGGTCGGCGCCTCACCGCGGTTCACAGCTTGTAGCCGATGCGTCGGACGAGCGCGCGCCGCTCGAGCATCTGTGACTCGGATTCCACGCCCTTCGCGGACTCCCCGTCGATAGCGCCGATGACCGCGCGTCCGCGGGGGGTCTTCGCCACGAGCACCGTGAGCGGGTTCGACGTGGCGGCGAACAGGGTCACGACCTCGGGGACATCCCGGATCGCGCGGAGGAGGTTGATCGGGAACGCGTTCCGCACGAGCACGATGAACGCGTGGCCCGCACCGATCCGGAGGGCGTTCCGCATCGCGAGCTCCCGCAGGCCCGGGTCCGTCCCCTCGCCCCGGACAAGGCACGGCCCCGACGCCTCGCAGAATCCAAGACCGAACTGGACCCCAGGGACGCTGTTCGCGATCGCCTCGTACAGGTCCTCCGGGGTCTTGATGAAGTGGGCCTGCCCGACGATCACGTTCACCGGCTCGGGGTTCTGGATCTCGACCTCGTGGATCTCCATGGAATCCCGTGCCGCCGAAGGGAAGGTCCGCGTTAAAGGGTTTCGACCGGCAGGATGAGGGGTGGACGCCGTCCGGCCATCCCCTGGGCCTCCTAGGAAAGCTTATAACAGGGGCACCGGATTAGGCGGGAAATCGGGGTGTGTCGATGGGAGACCAGGAACCAGAGGAGATGCCCGGGACCACGGCGGCCGCGCCCGCCAAGGGCAAGGGGATGTGGATTGGAATCGTGGTCGTCGCAATCGTGATCATCATCCTGCTGGCGGCCGTGTTCGGAGGGCTGTTCGGGGCTCCCGCGCCGCCGCCGTCGTGTACCCAGGGGGACGGACTGAAGATCGGGACGGTCCTGACCCTGACTGGCACGTCCGGCCTGGAGGCGTTCGGCCCGAAGAACCAGAGGGGCGCTTCCCTAGCAGCGAAAGAGATTAACGACGACGGTGGAGTGAACGGCTTCTGCGTCGTGCTCATCCACGAGGACGACACCGGCGCTGACGCGACGGCGGGGGACCGGGCGAACAAGCTCGTGACCACGGATCAGGTCGACGCGATCCTCGGGGCGGTGGGATCGAGCAAGTGCCAAGCGGTCCTCGGTGTCGCCAAACCGAACAGCGTCGTCCAGATCTCCGCGTCGTGCACGTCGCCGGTGTTCACGGACCTCGCATACACGGGTGGATGGTTCTTCCGCACGGCGCCCTCGGATGCCCTTCAGGGAGTCGTCGCGGCGAACTACTCGTTCAACAACCGGTCCTTTACCGACATGGCCGTGATCGGCAACAACAACGCGTACGGCCAAGGCCTCGCGAACGTCTTCGCGACGGAATTCGTGAGACAGGGCGGGACGGCCCGCGTAGCGATTTTCGCCGAAGCGCAGCCGGGAGGGTACTCCTCGGACCTCACAGCGCTCTTCACGCCCATCCCAGAGGCGGTGTACATGGCGAACTACCCGACGGACGGCCTTCAGGTGATGCGGGACTGGGCCGCCAATCCTGCGTGGTCCAGCATTGAGTGGATTTTCTCCGAAGGCGTGTTGGACCAGACGGCGTTCATCAACGCGCTCGTGACGGCCGGCATCAACACGGATCCATTCGAAGGTAGCGCGCCGGGCGCGTATCTTGGAATCGTCGGCGCTCTCTACGACAACTTCGCGACGGCCTACAAGGCGGAGTACAACAACCAGGATCCGGGCCTGTTCACCGCGAACGCCTACGATGCGGTCTATCTCCTCGCAGCGGCGGCCCAGAAGGCGGGGGCATCGACCTCCGCTGGAATCAAGGCGAACCTCGTGAGCGTATCCTCCCCTCCGGGGCAGGCGTTCCAGGGTGGCCGATGGACGGCAATGCGAGCAGCGCTCGACGCCGGAACAGAGATCAACTACGAGGGTGCCTCGGGCGCGGTCGACCTCGACACGTTCGGCGAGCCGCTCAGCGGTTACGCGATCTGGGGAACAGACGACACGACCAACCAGATCGAAACGCTGGAGTACTTCAACGAGGCCACCGTCGTCGCGATGCTACCCGCTCCGCCGGCGCCTGCGCCGCCCGCCATGAGATCCTTCCGACCGTTGTCATGGGCCGTAGTGGGGTGCCCGACGCGATTCCGGTGAGTCAGCCGCCAAGATAGAGTCGGCCCACGTCGGGGTCGCGAAGCAGGGTCTGGCCCTCGCCTTCGAACCGGTTCTTACCGGCTTCCAGGACGTACCCTCGATCCGCGAGCGCGAGGGCCCTCTTCGCATTCTGCTCCACGAGGACAATCGCAACGCCACGGTCGTTGATGTCCCGGATCCTCTCGAACACGAGCTGCACGAGGCGCGGCGCAAGGCCAGCGGACGGTTCGTCGACCAGGAGGGCCCTGGGGTCGAGCACCAGCGTCTTCGCGAGCGCCACCATCTGTTGCTCACCGCCGCTCATCGTGTTGACCCGCGCATCGAGCTTTGCTTGGAGGTTCGGGAAGACCGAGCAGATTTCGGCCACACGCCGCTCGAACTCCTCCTCCGTGAAATCGCCCCTCCTGCCCGCTGCGTCCGCTCCGCCCGAGGCTCTTGTGAGGGATCGGAACCGGGCGGCGAATCGCTTGCCCAGTCCTCCAAGATGACCGGGACGCCGCGTGATCGCCCCCATTTCCAAGTTCTCGCGCACGGTCAGCGTGGGGAACGTGTTGTTCGACTGCGGCACATAGGCCAGCCCGCGCAGGACAAGCCGCTCCGGGTTGAGGCCCGTAATGTCCTGACCGGAAAAGGTCACCGTGCCTCGACTCGGCTTCAGGAGACCGATGATTGTCTTCACGAGGGTCGACTTGCCGGCCCCATTCGGGCCGATGATCGTTACGAATTCACCCGAATCAAGGCGGATGGAAACGCCGTGAAGGATTTCCGTCTCCCCGTAGCCGGAGTGAATGCCCTTCGCCTCGAGGAACGACATGGTCAGGCGCCCAGGTATGCTTCAACGACCCGCTCGTCCCGCTTGACATCTGCCGCTGCGCCCTCGGCGAGGCGCTTCCCCTGGTGCAGGACGACGATCCAGTCACACCGGTTCATCACGACGTCCATGTCGTGTTCGATCAGAAAGATCGTCCTGCCCTGGTCCCTCAGCGTCGAGACGAGATCCAGGATCCGCGCCGCCAACGTCGGGTTGACCCCGGCGACGGGTTCGTCGAGCAGGATCAAGCTGGGATCGCTCATCAACGCGCGAGTCAGCTCCAGAAGCTTCTTCTGTCCCGCGGACAGATTCTTCGCATACTCGTCGCGCAGACGATAGAGTCCGACGAACTCGAGAAGTTCCTCTGCCTTTGCCTGAATCTCACGCTCCCGCCGACGACCGGCGCGGTACTGGAACACGAATCTCGGCAGGCTCTCCCCGGGGATCGACTTCGCGGACAACAGGAGATTCTCCATGACAGTCAGGTTCCGCAACTCCCGCGGAATCTGGAACGTCTTCACGAGGCCCATTCGTACGAGCGCGTACGGCGGGAGGCCGTCAACCCGCCTGCTATCGAAGAACACGGATCCTCGATCGGGTACGTACAATCCCGAGACCACGTTGAAGAGTGTCGACTTCCCCGCACCATTCGGCCCAATCAGGCCCGTGATCGTTCCGCGACGGACCTCGACGCTACATCCGTCCAGAGCCCGGATTCCACCGAATCGCTTCACGACACCCTCTGCCCTGAGGATCGGCTCTCCGTTCGCCCTCATGATCTCCTCACAGCCCGGAAGGTCCGCTTCCGTTCGCGAAAGAGCCCTTCCGGCCGGTACACGACAAGCGCGACAAGGAGGGCGCCTATGAGCATGAGCCGGATATATGGCATCCGTAGGGCCAGCTCGTCGGGCAGCTTGTCGTCGACCCGCACCGAAATCCAATCGAACGCGTAGAAGAGGAACGAGCCGATGATGACTCCCTTGTTGTTCCCGCTCCCGCCAAGAATGACCATGACGTAAATCGTGAAGGTCGCCGCAGGATCGAACTGCGTCGGCGCCACAAACCCTCGGTACGTCGCGAACACGGCGCCCGCCAGGCCCATGAGGACGCACCCGATTACAAACGCCTGAAGGCGGAAAGAGTACACGTTCTTTCCCAGCGCCAGGGTCGCCTCTTCGTCCTCGCGAATCCCGCGAAGGACCCGACCCCACGGCGCGCTTCCGAGGAACTCGAGCAACCAGAGCGCGAGCAAGAGAATGAGGGCGACGAGCCCGGCAAGGTAGACCGTGGACAGGGGGTAGTCCCCCGGCACCACGAACGGCCGGGGGATCAAGATAACGCCCTGCGCACCACCCGTCCACGACCTCGCATTCGTCAATGTGAGTCGGACAATCTCGGCAAGGGCGAGGGTCGAAATGGCAAAGTAATCGGCCCTTAGGCGAAGGACGGGAATCGCGATGAGAAGGCCCGCAAGCCCTGCGACGACCATCGCGCCGATCGCTGCCACAGGGAACGACTGTGAAAAGCCTCCAAGGTGCCCCGGATAGAACCTCGTGGCGGGGGAGAAAGGGGACATCAGAATGGCCGCTGTGTATGCCCCGATTCCGAAGAACGCCGCCACGCCACCATTGAACAAGCCGGTATGGCCCCACTGAATGTTCAAACCGAGCGCAAGGAGGGCGAAGATGGCGGCAGGGATGAGAAAGTTAGCGAGCTCCACCAGGTATGCGGGGACCGCACTCAAGCTCCGTCCCCCCTCCCGAGCTGGCGGAACCAACGAACCCACGGCCGTGAACCCGCTGCCCTTTTCGAAGAGACCAGACCCTCCGGCTTAAGGAGCAAGACGAGAATCATGATGAGGAAGGCGGCTACGGGCTTGTACGCAACTGCCTGCTCGAGGCCTAGGACCTCAGGCCTGCCCAGCCAGAAGAGGAGGGCAACGGAAAGCTCCTGAGCGATGCCGACGAGAAACCCTCCGAGCATCGCCCCATAGGGAGAACCCAACCCTCCCACGATGACCGCGGCAAACACGAACAAGAGGACATTGAACCCCATCCCTGGCCGCACGTCGTTTACGATTCCGAGCATCGCCCCCGCGACAGCGGCCATCGCACCCGCGATGGCCCAGGTCCACAGGATCACATTCCTCGTGTTGATGCCGGATGCTCGCGCCAGATCCGGATTGTCGGCGGTCGCCCGCATGGCCTTTCCAAGTGTCGTCCGGCTCAACAGGAGGTGCAGGAACAGGATCAGCAGCACGCACGCCACGAGCGTGGCCACACCCTTAACGGGATTCAGCGTGAGGACCGGCACGCCGTCGATGTCGAGGAGGACCCAGCTGACCGCGACCCGAACGTCGTAGCTCTGGATGCTCGTGCCGAAGGAGGCGCTGATAAGATTGTTGAGGAAGATCGTGACCCCGATTGATGCAACGAGGAGTGACACCGGACCGCGTCCTGCGAGCTGGCGAAAGACGACGAACTCAAGAACCATCGAGAGGGCCGCGGTCATGGCCACTGCGA
>Ga0209342_10006999_pt1 | contig 11361 bp, 9 predicted proteins | sample RifCSP16_2_FD_184023 | JGI IMG/M metagenome (GOLD analysis project Ga0209342, IMG submission 184023) | Soil microbial communities from Rifle, Colorado - Rifle CSP2_sed 16_2 (SPAdes) (version 2) | ecosystem: Environmental > Terrestrial > Deep subsurface > Rock core/Sediment | place: Rifle... | reverse complement strand
GCATAAAAAGATTTTCAAAAAAAAGGGAAATTCCAAATTCATATTTTGATATTCCTGAAATGAAAAAAGCTAGTCAGTTTATTATTGGTAAGGAAATAGATGACTTACACATTGGTCTGATAATATTCATAGGTCGTAATCAATGGGCACACCATTGGGATAAAAATCTAATTGAACCTAATGTATCTTTATTCAGAAGACTGGCAACTTGGCACAGTCCAACTTTTGATAAATATTATACAAATTCTTTCTACGATCTAGATAATGATTCAGTGGAAATTTTCGCTTCTAATCTGTTATTTTTAATAAATTGGCATAAGTATGAAGATTTTGAAAAAGACATGTTAGAAATGGCAAAAGAGTTTTAATGTTTCTTAATTTGATTCTTAGAAAAAACTTTTTATTTTCCAAGTGTAATTAAAAGTAACAAAAATTTAACCCCGACTAGTTCGGGGTCTTTCATCTTACCAATGGCCAAAACCAAAAGAACAAATATCGTCACAACTCAAATTATTCCTGCCGATGTGAAACCACCTGCAGCACCGGAGATAGAAGCAGCAATTCTCGGTGCAATGATGATTGAGAAGGAAGCTGTTCCAAAAGCAATTGAGCTTTTGACTCCACAAAGCTTTTACCTGAAAGAGCATCGTTTGATTTTTGAAGCGATGCAATCGCTTTTCGAAGCCGGCGAACCAATTGATACTGTTACTGTCTATGAAGAACTAAAAAAGCGAAATCAAGTTGATGAAATTGGCGGTGCAGTTTATTTAAGCAAGATGTCGCAGAATATCTCTTCGGCGGCGAATGTTCAGTACCATGCAAAAATAGTTTTAGAGAAGGAAATTTTACGCGGATTAATTTCCAGCGCGCATGAAATTGCAAGCTCTGCTTATTCGGGAAATGAAGATGCATTTGATTTGTTAGATGAAGCTGAACGAAAAATATTTGCAATCACCGAATCGCATCTTAAAAAATCCTATGTTGGAATGGATAAGGCAGTTCGGGAAGCATTTGAGTACATTGAAGCATTGCATTCCAAATCAAGCAGAAAATTTTCTGTTCCAACCGGTTTTTATGAATTAGATGACTTACTCGGCGGGTTTCAAAAATCAGATTTGGTGATTATTGCTGCAAGACCATCAATGGGAAAAACTGCTTTCGCGTTATCGGTTGCACGTAATGCTGCAGTTGATCATAAAATTCCGGTAGGCTTATTCAGTCTGGAAATGTCAACTATGCAGCTTGTCATTCGTCTACTTTGTGCGGAAGGAAGACTGAATGCACATTTAGTCAGAACGGGAAAGTTGCCTCTTGAAGAAGGAAATAAATTAAGCAAGAACGCGCATAAGCTAATTGAATCACCAATTTATATTGATGATTCACCTGCCCAAACAGTACTTGAAATAAGAGCAAAAGCAAGAAGATTGAAAGCTGAAAGAGATATTGGAATGATTGTGATTGATTATCTCCAGCTTATGCAAGGACCAGCAAATTCGGAAAGCCGTGAAAGAGAAATTTCTCACATATCGCGTTCACTCAAATCTTTAGCAAAGGAATTAAATATTCCGGTTATTGCATTATCTCAGTTAAATAGAGTTGTTGAAACAACATCAGATAAGAGACCAATGTTATCTCATCTCCGTGAATCTGGTTCTATTGAGCAGGATGCGGACGTGGTTTTATTTTTATACAGACCGGAAGTTTATGGTTTCGAAGTTTGGCCCGGCACTCAAGAAGCATGCAAAGGTGCAGCAGAAATCATAATCAGCAAGCAAAGAAACGGTCCAATAGGTGATGTTAAGTTGGCATTCATAAAAGAATATGCACGGTTCGAAAATCTTGCTCATGCACGACAAATTGCAGAATATTCCGGTGTTGAAACGGAAGAAGATATTATTTAGACAATTAAAAATTAGAAATTAAAAATTAAAAAGTGAGTGATTAAGGTCAAATGTTAAACGTAAAAGGTCAAATGAAATTGTTTAGAGTAATTCTATTGGTAATAAGTTTTTCTACTTGCATTCTTGCTCAAGTTTATAGTGAAAAGGATGTGGAGATTTGTAATTCTAAATTTGAATTAGCTGTAGATAAGAAATTATCTGATAAGCCCATCAGTGAAATCATTTCTGAAATCGGCAGAAGCTTTTTGAATACTGAATATAAAGCCTTCACTCTCGAAAAGGAAGGCAAAGAGCAGCTTGTTATTCATCTTACTGGATTAGACTGCACAACTTTTTTAGAAAATACTTTAACACTTTCCTGCTGCATCAAAAAACAAAAAACCTCATTTGAAGATTATCAGAACGAATTAACAAACATTCGTTATCGTGATGGAAAGCTAAATGGTTATCCTTCTCGCCTGCACTATTTCTCCGATTGGATTTATAACAATACAAAAAAGGGAATAGTTAAAGATGTAACAAAGGAAATTGGAGGTGAGCCGATAAAATTCAATGTTTACTTCATGTCAAAAAATCCAGACAAGTACAAAAAATTAACCGAATCACCTGAATTCATTCCTTTGATTGCTAAGCAAGAAAAAGAGATTAATAAAAGAAAATATTATTACATCCCTAAGGAAAAGGTGTCAACAATCGAAGATAAAATCCAAAACGGCGATTTGATAGCGATTACGACTAACCTTCCAGGATTGGATGTCGGTCATGTCGGAATTGCGGTTAAGGAAAGTGACGGACGAATTCATTTCTTGCATGCACCATTAAGTGGCTCAAAAGTACAAATCTCAGAAAAACCACTCCCAGAATATTTAGCTGCAATTAAAAAGCATACGGGAATAATAGTGATGCGAGCAAAGATCAACCAACTCGAAAAACATAATAAAAGTTGAAAACTTACAGAACTAAAATACATAAGACTCAAAAAGTAAAAGATATTACACCAGAATATAAAACTTTAGAAGGCAGGAATCTTCTTGAGAGCTTAGAGTTTGTTCCCTCAAATTATTTAAAAGACATTTTATCAATTAGTCAACCTTATATTAAAAGCGAATTCACTAATAGTGAAATTGAAAAATTTATTCAGCGAATAAAATATATTAATAAATTTAAGCAAGTTGATGAAATCATAAAGGAATTTACAAAACAGTATGTGTGTTTTGTAAAAGAAAAATATCAACGAGGTTACTTACATTCTGATTTGGAGTTAAATAGGTTTATTAACAATCCGGGAAGTAGTATTCGGATAATTTGGGGTGATGCCTACCGAGCATTAAAAGCTTTAGATAATGAATCAGTTCATTTAATGGTTACTTCACCTCCTTATTATAATGCAAGAGAATACTCAAACTGGGAAAATCTAAATGATTATTTACGTGACATGCAGCATATAATTTATGAAGCATATAGAGTGTTAGACAACCACCGAGTATTTATTTTCAATGTGGGTGATATTTTTGATAATGATCATCTGAAAACAAAATCAGTTTGGGGCAGCAGGAGACTTCCCCTTGGCGCATATTTTATAAAGATATTCGAAGAAGTTGGCTTTACCTTTGTAGACGATTTTATTTGGGATAAAGGTGAAGTGCAAAGTGAACGGCATAAAAACGGAACAACACCATTTCCATTTTATCAATACCCGATGAATTGTTATGAACATATTCTTGTTTTCCACAAACACAGGATTGACAAAACAAGATACCCATGTCCTGTGTGCGGCTGTTTGAAAGTAAATAGCAACACTCAATCTGAAATTGGAATACAAAGCTGGGAGTGTAAGAACGAAAAATGTTTCACTCGAAGTAAAAGTAATCGTGGGAAAAGGTTTTCCTTGAAATCATTATTTACTCAATCCGGTCAAAACGAAAATAATCTTATAGGAATTGATTTAATAAAAAAATGGCGGAGAGATATAAGCAAGTTTAATCCAGTAATAAAAATTAATAGTAAGGGCGAAAACATACTTGGGCACACAGCCCCATTCCCAGAAGATATACCCGAAATGGCGATAAATTTCTTTTCGTATCCCGGGGAATTAGTTTTGGATCCTTTTGCAGGAAGTTTTACTACTGCGATTGTCGCAAAAAAATTAAAACGCATTGGAGTTGGAATAGAATTAAATAAACAAATGTTTAGAAAATCTATCATAAAAAACATAGATAAAAAGTTGGGCTTTGAATCTGACTTTGTTGAATATGATTATTAAATATTTTTATAACTTCATCAAATAAAAATGTGGTGATGAATAAAAATTTAGTTAAAGATGTTTCTGATTTAAGCGAGAAACATTTCTCAAGATTTGGAGAGTTTTTAGTTTCGTTTGAACTTTCCAAAAATGGATGGAATGTTTATAACCCAGTATATGACGAATACATAGATTTGATAATCCACAAATATATCTGCAAAGATTGCAATACCGTCTGGAACCATACACCCTTACTGGTTTGCAAAAAATGTGGCAAGGATTTTTCTAAATCATTAAAGAAAGATATTCTGGCAATTAAACTATGCGGTGATTGCGGAAATGAAATGCTGGGAAATAAATTAAAATGTACAAAGTGCAATAGTACTAATCTGATCAATAGACCAACTTGCAATAAATGTAAAGGTGAAGTAGAGATGATCCATCACAAATGTGTTTGTGGGTCCGATAAGTACACAACTAAATTTAGAACTATTCAAGTTAAATCTTCACGAATTGAAAAGGGTGAAAAGGCAAGAAGCAAACGAACTTATGCTATTGATATGAAACCGAAAGACTTAATTGAAGATGGATTACACTTCTTTATCTGGTGTTTAGTTGATGATGATAATAAACCAAATTTTCTAGTAATGTCTGTTAAGGATTTTAAAGAGACGATGGGACAATCGTTAAAGGGGATTTCCTTTTTTAAAGATCAAGATCGTCAGCATTTCAATTCAAATGATTTTAGCAAATGGAAAAAATTTTTGAATAGATTTGACAGATTAGAATAAAGTATATAAAAATCTTTCCTGAAATTTACCAAGTTATCATATTTACAGGTTCAAAAGCACAAATCTCCGAAAAATCGCTGCCAGAGTATTTGGCTGCAATTAAAGAACGTACAGGAATAATTGTTTTAAGGCCGCAATAGTTTCATCGTATGTGAGATTCACCTTTAAGGTGAGTCTCACTTGGTTACTAAATACTTTTTACTTCCGTATACCCTCTCAAACACTCGCATAAAATTTCCGCCAAGAATTTTTTCTACATCTTCTTGAGAATATCTGTGTTCTAAAAGTTTTAATGTGAGGGCGGGAAATTTAGAAACATCTTCTAAACCAACAGGAGTAACTTCTATTCCGTCAAAATCAGAACCGATGGCAACGTAATCAATACCAACAAGGTTAACTATGTAATCAATATGCTGAATGACATCATCAATATCGGCAGTGCCGGTTGTTAAAAACGGAGGATAAAAAACCACTCCAATTACTCCACCTGAATTTGCAATATCGTTAATTTGTGAGTCGTAAAGATTTCTGTAATGATTTTTTATTGATCTTACTCCTGAATGAGTTGCAATTATTGGATTTGTAGTGACTTGAAGAATATCCTGTATCGTTTTAATTCCGGTATGAGAAACGTCAATAATTACTCCAAGAGAATCCATTGTCCTGATTACTGATCTTCCGAAATCTGACAATCCAACAGTTGTTGATCTTGAATCTTTTGCAGAGATAGCCCAACTTGTGCTATTATTCCAGGTAATCGTCATGTATCGCATTCCTTGTTCATAGAGATTCGCAAGATTGTCCAAACTGTTCTCGATTGTATGCCCACCTTCAACACCAATCACTGCGGCTATCTTCCCATTAGCATTTAGTGCAAGTGCTTCCTGAAGATTTCTTGCTTGACCGGTAGTATTTGGGTTAAGTGACATTTCATTTTTAAAAATATTCATCATCGCTTGGGATTGATCAAAATAAAAACTACTATCAAATTTATCTGGATCAACCCAAACAGCAAAGAATTGAACATCAACGCCGCCTTTTTGCAAACGAGGAATATCTGTGTGATGGGTTGTATGCAATGTTCCCAAATGGTAAGAAGGTTCTCCGGCCATTACCTCTAAAATATCATTGTGAAGATCTATCAAAGTAGAATTGTGATGCACCGATATAAGTGATGTATTGAACTGTTCGCCGCCGACAATTTCAGAATTAATTGTTTGAGAAATGTATCCCAATTTTGAAATGGTTATTGATTCTCTTTCCGTTTTAATGGTGTAGAAATAAACTCCTGCGCTTCCCATTGCATTCCATCGAATTAAATAGCTGCCTGAATTAAGAAACTCTTCATGTGAATCAATTAGCTGTCCTAAAATGTTATGGATTAAGATTTGAGTATTACCGGATTTGTGTAAATTAAATTCAATCGTTGTTGAGGGATTAAAAGGATTGGGGTAATTCCGTGCAATTAAAAAATCTGAAGGAATCAGATAACCTTCATTGAGTGCAGTTATTGTGAAGTCATAGCTCCAATTTCCCAAGGAATTTGTGAATGTGGAATCCTTAAAACCGGAGTTCAAATTAGTAACTAAGATTTTTGCATTTGCAATCCCGGTTTGGTTGATGGAATCAATAACAGTTCCAGAGATAACCTGAGCAAAAAAAGTCGGAGAAAATAAAATAATTAAATGGACGAGAATTTTTTTCATAAATCAAATTTGATTTTTATATGCTCCAAAATAAGGCTATTTATTTAATGTTACATTTCAAATTTTCGTACAACAAACCCAGTTTCTCCAGCGAATGAAGTATTCATATTGAAGAAACTGGGTTTGTCAACCAATTTTACTTGCAAATAATTTCTTTTATTACTTCTTCAATACTCTTCAATGTAACTCTATAGAATTGCAGCTTTTCAGTATTCATGGAAACATCTGCAACGTGAGGTAAATCAGGCAAATCATTCATTGAAGTTTTTTCAAGCAGTGATTCATCGAATCCAGCTATGTTGCAGACCTTTATTGCAAAATCATATCTTGATAATCGCTCCGTTCCTCCGAAATTAATTATTTCACCTTTTATATCTGAAACACAAAGGTGATTTATTATTCGTGAAGCTTCAACCACAGATAAAGGACTTCTGTATTGATCATAAAAAACTTTTACTTTTTGTCCGGCTTTTAGTTTGTCATACATTTGATGAAAAAAACATGATGAGCCATTAAGTCCGAATCCGAACATCAAAGCAGTTCTTAGTATGATGAAGTTATCAAAAGTTGATTTTATTTTTTCTTCTCCCATTAATTTTGTTTCAGCATAAAGCGAAATCGGGATCAGCTTTGCATCTTCTTTTAAATATGAGCTGCGATACCCTGCATAAACTAAATCTGTCGAAGTGTAAATAAGTTTTGAGCAGTACAGTGCACAAAGTTCAGCGATGTTCTTTGTTGCAACTACATTTGTTTCGTAAACTATTTTGATTGGAAGTGCTTCAGCTTTTTTTGGAGTTGAAATTGAAGCCGTATGCACAACAACTTCCGGTTTAAATGATTCAAAGATGTATTTCAATTTTTCATAATCACGAATGTCAATTTGCTGTGAATTAAATTGTTCGCAGTTTCGAGGTGTTTGATGATACAAAGTTGAAATGTTATGATGTTTTGACAATTCCATGTTAAGGTACTGTCCAAGAAATCCACTGCCGCCGGTAATTAGAATTTTCATGGCAAACAGATTTTCCCCAATATTGTTTTCCTGCTTGCACCTGTAACTCGCGGAATATTAGTTTCATTTCCGGAAATAGTTTCATTAGCTAAAACTGCAAAGCAAATTGCTTCTTTCGCATCTGATGATACTCCTAAACTTTCAACGTTCTTGATCTTAACTGAATTTCCAAAATAATCTTTAAAATCCTCAATAAGTTGTAAATTTCTCGCGCCGCCGCCGCTTAGAAACAATTCATCAATCTTCGTTTCATTCATTATGAACTTTTCATAATTACGATAAACTCCGTAAGCTGTAAACATAGTTACGGTTCTGATCATATCTTCGTGAGGAATTTTTTTAAACTTTTTGAGAAGCGAAGTAAGAAATTTGTTTCCATAGTATTCTCTTCCTGTTGATTTAGGAGGATTGCGTTCAATGAAAGGATCATTCTGTTTAAGAAATTCCAAAACAGTTAAATTAATTTTTCCGCGCTTTGCTATTCTTCCATCTTTATCATAATCTTTATTAAAGTACAGCTTAGAAAGGTAATCTATCAGCATGTTGCCTGGACCCGTATCGAAGGCAATCACGTCATCAGCTTTATACTTCTTATTCAATATTGTAATGTTTGAAATTCCACCAATATTTAATAGCGCTCTATTTTTCTTAGTCGAGTGAAAGATGATATAATCAAAATATGGAACAAGCGGTGCACCTTCTCCGCCAAGCGCAACATCTCCGACTCTGAAATCACCCACAGTTATAATTTTAGTGAGCTTTGCAATCACACCCGGATCACCAATTTGTAATGTACTACTGGTATCATAACCGAATAATTTCTCTTTCTTTGGAAGGTGGTGAATTGTCTGCCCATGAGAACCGATCAAATGAACTTTGTTTAGAGGAAATTTTATTTTGTCGCAAAGTGATTTAATAGCAGAAACATACACTCTCGCAATTAAAAAATTTAGCTTACAAATGTCGGTTACATTACCACCATTAAGTTCAGCATTTCGAAGAATCATCTCTTTCATTTTTCGGGGAAACGGATAAGTGATGAATCCCAGCTGTTTTATTTTGGTATTGATTCCGCTTCCGTTTATTTCGATTAGAACGACATCAACACCATCAACAGATGTACCGGACATTAAACCGATGACGTATTTATTTTTTCTCTTAGATAATTTGAGAAGCGATTCGATATTCATTTTTAAACCCTAAAAACGTTTCAAAACTATTTAATTAGTTACCGAGCGATTGCTATATTTACATTGGCCAAAATTAAAACATAAGATGGATAAAAAAATGCCACTAAAAATATTTTTTATAGTTTTAACTTTTTCTTACTTCTTAGCTTCACAAACAAAATACCCGGAAATTAATGAACAAATCAATTTAGGGAACTTCTCGCAAGCACAGACTTTAATTGAAAGTAAATTGCTCGATAAGAATCTGACCGAGCTTGACATGTACGATCTGAAATTCCAAATTGAATTGATGGATAGAATACGAAAAGACTTTAGACTAACTCGTGATGAAGTAATGAATGCTTTGAAAAAATATTATCCGAATTTAACCGATGAGATGCTGGTAAATTGGGAAAAAGATAATTCGCTTGAAATGAAAGTAATTGATGGAGAGAAACGGTACTTCAATAATGCTGTTCCAAATTTGTTTAGAATAAACAAAGAAGCAAAAAAGCAGAAAGAAAAAATTGAGGGGAGTAAGTTAGATGATCTCGATATATTTTTAGAAAATTACATTCCGAAAATTGTAGAGACTGCAAAAGAAACGGGGCAGCGATTTGTATCGCCTGTTAAGATGAAAATAAAATATTCTTTAACTGTAAAACCAAATTCAGTTCCTGATGGTGAAATAATTCGATGCTGGCTCCCCTATCCAAGAGAGTCAAATCCTCGGCAAACTGATATTCAATTATTGAATGTTAATAAAAGCGAGTATGTAATCGCTGATAATAAAAATCTTCAAAGAACGATTTACCTTGAAGATAAAGCGAAAAAAGATCTACCGACAAGGTTCGAAATTGAGTTAATCTATACAAGCAAAGCTGAGTATGTGAATCTATTTGAGGATTCAAAAGAAATATCATTCAATAAAAATCCCGAAGTATTTTCAGAGTATACTCGAGAGCAATTTCCTCATATCGTTTTCTCGGAACGAATAAAAAATATATCAGCACAAATCATTGGAGATGAAAAAAATCCTTTGCAAAAACTTAAAAAGATTTTTACTTGGGTGGATGAAAATACTCCTTGGGCAAGTGCGAGAGAATACTCAACTATTTCAAATATTCCCGAGTACAGTTTAGAAAACAAGCATGGCGATTGTGGAATACAAACTTTGGTTTTTATGACTCTCTGCAGGTACAATGGTATTCCTGCTAAATGGCAAAGCGGCTGGATGATGCATCCTCCTGAAATTAATCTGCATGATTGGTGCGAAATTTACGTTGATGATTATGGTTGGATCCCCGTTGATCAGAGTTTCGGAATCAAGAATTATTTGGATGAATCCGAAAGATATTTTTATCTCGGTGGAATTGATGCTTTTAGGTTAATTGTGAATGATGATTATTCGATGCCACTATTTCCTGCTAAGATTTATCCGCGTAGCGAAACAGTTGATTTTCAAAGAGGTGAAGTCGAATGGAGAGGCGGTAACTTATTTTTTGATAAATGGAATTACAGCATGGAAGTGGAATACCTAGAATGAGAAGCATAAATTAAAATTTTAGGTATTAACGATTCGTACTCATAATAAAGTTACAAACCCAGTTTCTCAACATATCTTGAAGCAGTTGCTTAGAAACTGGGTTTGTTTTTAAGCCAAAAATGTTCTTAAGTAAAACAATAATTTAACTTTATTTTTGTACAGTCGTTTCATAACTTTACACATCTTTTTTGGTAATGAATGAAAGAAAAATTTTTAATAATAATCCTGTTTCTATCAATTAATGTTTTATCTCAAGATAAAAAATATTTTGATGCTCCCTTTGGCGGCGGCGGCGGATATACACCGGGATGGATTTTTGTTAACCTCGATGAACTTAATAAACAGCTTGTTTCTTTTGGATCTGGTCAACTAAGCAAAAGTGGATTTTATACATCCGGTGGGGCAGGTTTTGTTTATATTGGGTTTGTACCAAATTTAAGAATTGGTGGCATGGGTTTCGGAGGCTCAACATCAACCTCAGCTTTTATTGGTGAATTTGAGAAAGAAGCTGTGTACAAAATTGGCGGTGGTGGCGTAACAGTTGAATACACTTTACCCCTCGTTAAAAATATGGCGATCTCTGTTGGTGCTGTAATTGGCGGAGGAAGCATCCAAATTGAGCTATATAAAAATCGTGGAAATTTTGACTGGAAGGATTTGTGGTACCAGTTTACAAAAGATCCTTCGACTCTAAATTTCAGTCGCAGAATCAGTAATAGCTTTTTCTTATTATCTCCAACACTAAACATTGATATTCCCTTTTATAGATTTTTATCGTTTAGATTAGGCGGCGGTTATCAATTGGCTGTAGGTAAAAGTTGGAAAGTCGAAAATGAGAAGCAGTTATCGAATGTTCCATCAAAGCTAAACGGAAATAGCTTTTTTATTCAATCGGGAATATTTTTCGGATTTTTTTCATACTAAAAAAAAATAAATGAAAAACATTTTAGTTACCGGCGGTGCGGGTTTTATCGGAAGCAATTTTATCAAT
>Ga0209342_10006996_pt1 | contig 11364 bp, 10 predicted proteins | sample RifCSP16_2_FD_184023 | JGI IMG/M metagenome (GOLD analysis project Ga0209342, IMG submission 184023) | Soil microbial communities from Rifle, Colorado - Rifle CSP2_sed 16_2 (SPAdes) (version 2) | ecosystem: Environmental > Terrestrial > Deep subsurface > Rock core/Sediment | place: Rifle... | reverse complement strand
AGACGGCTGCCTCACCGTTCCGGACGGCCCTGGCCTGGGGATCGAGCTCGACGAAGAGGCCATCGCCCGCCACCGGGTCCTCTAGATGGCCGCCATCGAGTTCCGCGGAGTCACGAAGGAGTTCGCCGACGGAACGGTCGCCGTGGACGACCTCAACCTCCGCATCGAGGACGGGGAGTTCATGATCTTCGTCGGGCCGTCCGGCTGCGGCAAGACGACTGCCCTGCGCATGCTCGCGGGCCTCGAGAAACCCACCGCGGGAGAGATCCTGATCGGTGAGACCGTCGTCAACGAGCTCGACCCGGTCGACCGCGACATCGCGATGGTGTTCCAGAACTACGCGCTCTATCCGCACATGACCGTGCGCGCGAACATCGGCTTCCCGCTCGAGACACAACGCGTGCCCAAGAAGGAGCGAGAGCGGCGGATCAACGAGGCGGCGTCGCTGCTCGGATTGCAGGAGCTCCTCGACCGCAAGCCCCGAGCGTTGTCGGGCGGTCAGCGCCAGCGCGTCGCAATGGGGCGGGCGATCGTGCGCCACCCTCGGTCGTTCCTGATGGACGAGCCCCTCTCGAACCTCGACGCCAAGCTGAGGGTGCAGATGCGGGCCGAGCTCGTGAAGCTCCACCAGCGCCTCGGCGTGACGACGTTGTACGTGACACACGACCAGGTCGAGGCGATGACGCTCGGGCAGCGTGTCGCAGTCCTCGACCACGGCCTCGTGCAGCAAGTCGACTCGCCGGACATCCTCTACAACTCTCCTACCAATCTCTTCGTCGCCTCGTTCATCGGAAGCCCGGCCATGAACCTCCTCCGTGTGCGCAGCGACGGAAGACGACTCTCCTTCGGCAGCTACACCCTTCCGCTCGTCGACGAGGTGGCCAGTTCGCTCCGCCGCCGCGAGGGCGAGATGGTCCTCGGCCTGCGCCCCGAGCACTTCTCGGTCATGCCCTCCGCCGAAGAGGGCGCGACGATCCCGGTCACGGTGGAGATCACCGAGCAGCTCGGCTCCGAGACCCTCGTGTACTTCCGTATCGAGGGAGTGGCCGCAGAGGCGCTGGGGGCCGAGTCCGAGGCAGAGCTCCGCGGCGCATTCGTCGCGCGCCTCGACCCGCGCACCCACCCGAGCCCAGGCCAGCTACTCGACCTCGCGGTGGATGTCGAGCGCGCCCACTTCTTCGACCCGGCCGAAGGCGTGAGCCTGAGGGGCATGGGGTCGTGATGGGTGGAGAGAGGAGCTTGGCGGGTCGATGAGCTACGACCCCTACACGGTCCGCGCGACCCCCTACGGCGCCCCGCTCGTCCCGCACTTCCCACTGCGGATGCGGAACACGGAGATTCTCACCGTCTTCTACCGCAGCGACCCGGAGGCAATCGAGCGGATGCTCCCCGAACCCCTCACGGCTCTCGGCGACCTCGTCCTCGTGCACGTGTACCGCATGCACGATGCGGAGTGGTTCGGAATCTACGGCGAATCGGCGATCCAGATCCCGGTGCTTCACGCCGCGAGCGGGACGACCGGCTCTTTCTCGCCACTGCTCTTCGTCGAGGGAGATGGCCCGGTCGCCGCCGGTCGCGAGATCTACGGTCAACCAAAGAAGGCCGGACAGATCTCCCTCGAGCCGCACGGCGACCTGCTCGTGGGAATGGTGACTCGCAATGACATCACGATCATCACCGCGACCACGCCCTACAAGCAGGTGCCCGGGACCCCAGAGGATCTCGAGAGCCACGCCTCGTTCCGGACGAACATCAACCTCAAGGTGATACCCGCTGCCGACGGGTCTGGCGCCTCGGTCGCGGAGCTGACCTCACGAACCCTCGACGACGTCGTGATCCACGAGGTATGGCGGGGCCCGGGAACGCTCGAGCTCCGCCCCAACGCCCAAGCCCCAGCGTACCTTCTCCCAGTACATGAGGTCGTCGAGGCGTTCCACTGGCGTGTCGATTTCTCGCTCGCGTACGGCGACGTGATCGAGCGCTTCTCGTAGCCCATCAGGCCGGGCGAGTTGGCTCCGCTCGGCCTCCCGACCTGCACGCGCTCAGCGGGCGACATGACGTCGCGCAAGTGGGTCGCCGCGTGATCTGCATCTCCCGCGCGGACGGAACGCGCGGCGGCGAGGTCGGCAGGCTCGTAGCCGAGCGCCTCGGATTCGAGTACGTTGACGAGGAGATCGTCGCGCGGGCCTGCCGCCGAGGGCGGCACCTCGCCCGCAGACATCGCGAACGAGGAGCAACACAAGTCAGCACTCAGTCGCCTGCTGTGGGAAGTCGGCCGACACACAGCGTCGCTTGCGAGGAGGTCCGTGATGTCCGCAAGGACACGTTCTGTACAGGCGCCACTCGGCTAAGCGCTCCATCGGCGCGAGCGGGTAGCGCGCCTTCAGGGTCGGGCGCACGGGGCGATCAGACAGTCGAGCCCGTGCTCGCCTGCGAGACGCCTCATCGTCTCGACGATCAGCCGCGACCACCCGTGACCCTGCGCATCGCTCCTCACCACCGCCTGGAGCGCGCAGAGCGTCGTCGGCCTCGCGTCGCTTCGCACCTGCGGGATGGCCCAGTCGACGCCGCGTCGCTCGGGCTCGCGTTCGGTCCTCAGTCAGACGGGGCTTACAACACGATTGTGCTGATTTCCAGGTCTTTCCATGCGCCCGGCAGGATTCGAACCTGCGACCCGCGGATTAGAAGTCCGCCGCTCTGTCCTCTGAGCTACGGGCGCGCAGGCGGAGCGAGGTGGCGGTTCGCCGCCGCGTCGCGAGGGCTCCCGGAGTATCTCTACGGTTGCCCGAGAATCGCCTCGTTGGCCGCAACCCTTGCGGCTACTGCGGCGAGAACCTTGCTCTGGATCACTGAATCGCTTCGGAGAAGCCCGGAGAACGCCCGCTCCGTGATGACGAGGACGCGCAGTGGGCTCATCGGCGTGACCGTTGCAATGCGCGGCTGCTGCGTGAGGAGCGACATCTCACCGAAGAAGTCGCCGGCACCGAGCGCTCCCACCTTCTTGGCGTCGATCGTCACGTCCGCAGAACCCTCGACGATGACGATGAACTCCCGCCCGACTTGTCCCTGGCGAGCGATCGGCCTTCCCTGTGGCCAGTCGATCTCGTCGGCGACGGAGGCGATCGATTGGAGCTGTTTCTTCGAGCACTCCTGGAAGAGAGGTACCCGGCGCAGCATCTCGACCTTTGCGTCCTTGCGAAGGCGCATCGAGGGCGAGTCTAGTACGAAAGTCGAGGTGATCGCGCGCTGCTGCTATGAGGCGCGCAGCACCAGTGGTGCGCACGCGACGCCGGTCGCCTCCTGCACCGGCTTCCCCTTCGCGTCTTTCATCGCGACCGTCAGCTTGCGCGCCGTCACGGTGACCTGCGAGTAGCTGTACGTGTCGAGCGCGGCGCACTTCATACCCATCCCGACCGGCGGTGGGGGCTTGAAGAAGAGAGCGCCGATCGCCGTCCCCGCCCCTGGAGTGCCGAGGAAGCCGTCGATCTCCTTGGCGAACGTGTTCGTGGCGACGGGCCCGGTCACGACCTCCCAGATCCCCGAGCCTTCCGGTGGGCCGCCGAGCGTGGAGTAGCGAACCTCGTTGACGAAGTTCGCGTGGGTGTCGGTCGTCAGGAAGACGACGTTCTTCACGCTCGCCTGCAGGAACCGGAGAAGCCGCTCGCGCTCGGCTGCGTACCCCTCCCAGCGGTCGTAGGGCAAGGCGTAGTACTGCTGAATCGGCACCTCGTTGACGATCACCTTCCAGGTCGCCGTCGAGGCCTTGATCGCATTCGTGAAGGCGGCGTACTGGCGCGCGCCGAGCATCGTCCGCGACGGGTCGTTGATCGCCGCGAGGCAGGCCGGCGGCACTGGGTTCTTCAGGCCGGGGGCGAGCGTGGAGAACGCGTCGCGGACGGCCTGCGGCGCCGTCGGCGCGAGGTCGCCGGTGCACAGGTCGTCCGCCTTCGCGCTGCGGAATGAGCGCTCGTCGAGGAAGAAGAGCTCGAGGTGCTTGCCCCAGCGGAAGGTTCTGTAGAGGCCGTTCGAGGACGGCTGAGCGACCGGCGCGTAGTCGCGGAACGCCTTGACGCCCGCCTGATAGATCGCCTCCCCGTTCTCCGCACGCGAGAAGTCGTTGATGAACTCGTGGTCGTCCCAGTGGCTGTAGAGGCCCGCGCTTTGGCGGAGAGCGCGCAGCGTCGGCAGCGCGAGCCCCAGCTTGTACTTCTCCCACTTGGCCGCGACGGTCAGTGCCGGCTCCGCACCCGCGACCTCGCTGTCGGAGTAGATCGTGTCGCCGAGATTGATGTTGAAGTCGTTGCGCTCCATGGCCATGCGTGCGTAGACCTCGAAGCGATTGAAGCCGGGCTTTCCGTTCGCACCGGGCGTCGCGTCCGCGTCGCCCGAGATCGCGAAGCGAACGTTGGCCGCGCTCGCCGACGCCGGGGCGGTCTCGAAGGTGCCGACTGCGCTCTCGACACCGTGTTGGTCGAATCGATACCAGTAGCGCGTGCCGGGTTCGAGGAGGACCTTGATGCTGATGGTTCGGTCGCGTGCTTCGCGTGCAACACTGGAATAGGCGACGCCGAGGTTGACCGACTTGCGTGTCGATACGACAAGCCCAACCTTTCCGGTCTGGGGGGCGCGCGTCCACAGAATGGCCGACGTAGACGTCACGTCTCCGGCCGAGACGCCGTATCGGAAGCCGGGGCTTGCCGCATCGGCGGAAATGGCTGCCAGGGCGAGGACCACGAGAGCTGCTGAGACGAGGGCTCGACGCATCGCGCCCGAGCCTACGCCGCCGCCGGAGGGCGGTCAACGTCCTCCCGTCGCTCCTCCTCCGACAAGAAGCGGAAGAACCAGTACACGAACACCCCGAAGAAGACGACCGCCTGTTCGACTGCCATGAGCATCCCCGCGAGCTGCTGATCCTCGAGTGGGGTCAGACCCCAGACCCGGTGGTGTGCGTTGACGTAGAAGTCGTAGATCGCGCTCGGGACGAGCGCCATGACGAGCCCGACCGGGCTTCCGAGAACGAAAGCCGCGAACACATAGCCGGCGCGGCCTCCGGCTCCGAGACGGTGCGGCTCGTCCTGGAAGACGCACCACCACAGCGAAAGCCCGGTGACGACGTACAGCGCGTGCTCGAGGTGAAGGAGGGTGTTCGGGTTCTCGAGCGCCGTGTCGTAGAGCCAGGGGAGGTGCCAGAGCATGTAGTTCACGAGCCAGAGCGGAAGTGCGACCGCGGGATAGGTCAGGGCGCGAATCGCTCTCGGTCGAGCGAGACGTGCCGCGAGCGCCGGCGGTATCCCGAGAACGACGAGAAGCGGCGCCCACTCGGCGAGGACGACGTTCTGCAGCAGGTGGACCGTGAGCAGGAAGTGCATCCCGAGGGTGTGGATCGGAGTGACGCTCACGGCGAGGAGCAGCGCCATCGCGGCAAGGAAGGAGGCGACGCGCCATGGCGAGGCCGGGTAACGGCGGAGCGCCAGAAGGTACGCGGCCGTGAGGAGCGGGACGAGGACGAGCGCCTCGGGACTCCACGACCACGCGTACGAATCCACGGCGCTACGCTAACGAGGCGCGGCCTTAGTGAAGCTGGTATCACGGCGGCCTTCCAAGCCGCAAGCACCGGTTCGAACCCGGTAGGCCGCTTCACCAACTCGACGTCGCGGGTTCGAGAATCGCTCGCACGGGTTCCGTCCGATTGGCCCGTTAGTTTACAGATGTGAAAACGGAGGAGCGAGAATGGGCGCGCGATCTGCGACGCCATCGGGCAATGTCCGTCAAGGAGATCGCGCGACTCGTCGGCGTCGCGCCGTCTTCAGTCAGTGTGTGGGTTCGAGACGTTCCGCTGACGCCGGAGCAGCTCGAGCCACTTCGCCTCCGCAATCCGGCGTACAACGGCCAGCTTCGTGGAGCGAACCGCAACGCGGAACGCTGGCGGGCACGGCGCAGTGGTTACCAGGATGAGGGAAGGGAGATGGCCAAGCACGGAAGCTGGCTCTACGTGGCTGGCGTCATGCTGTATTGGGCCGAGGGAGACAAGACGCACTGCAACGCAGCCCGCATCTCGAACTCGGATCCAGAGGTCTCAAGCTCTTCATGCGCTTCCTCCGTGAATGCCTCGGGGTCCCGGACGAACGGATCCGAGTCAACTGCAATCTCTTCGCAGACCATCTCGCACGGCAGGAGCAGATCGAACAGTTCTGGCTCGACACCCTCGATCTATCTCGCAGCCGCATGTGCAAGTCCGTCGTGAACGTCTATTCGAAGTACAGCCAGAAGAAGCGTCGCGGCCTGCTTCCGTACGGAACGACACGAGTCACAGTGCACTCCGTCCGCGTCGTGCAACACATCTACGGGGCGATCCAGGAGTACGGCGGCTTCGACCGGCCGGAGTGGCTGGGGTGACAGGCGGTCTACGGATCGAGGAGCGCCGAGTCGCCTGCGGCGATTCGGCGACGCCAGAGGTCGGCAGCGACGATCTCGGCCACCCCCGTCTCGACGAGTAGGCGAACGTGCGGATCGTCGGCTCCCGGATACGAGATGTCAATCGTCGCGCCGGGTACGGATGCGCCGACCGAGACCACGGGGAAGGCGCGCTTCGACGCCCACTCAATGACGCCGCCGTCGAACCGCGAGCCTGCGAAGAGAAGCGCGCAGTAGCCTGGGCGCTTGCTCAGGTAGACGTCGACATGGAGCCAGTCGCCGGTCTCGGCGGCGTTGGCGACGACCCGAGGACCCTCCCGGAACATCAGTGCGGACTGGAGCGCGGACGAATACCGCTCGGCGGGCGCGATCGTCGCAGTCGTACGGGCGCCGTCGACGAGCTCGACGGCCTTGTCGAGCCAGGCATTCCGTTCTTCCCGGAGCCACACCGCAGCCTCGACAGCCGGGCGGAGATCGGGAGCGCGAGGAGCGTCGCCGAGCAGGCGGCCCGTGAGGAGAAGGAGCACGGCGACGGTCGCCTGAAACGTCAGGCACGAGGCTCCGCCCTCCTCGCGCCCAACCAGAAGCGGCAGAACCAGGTCTGCGGCGCTGACGAGTTCGCTCGTCGGATCGTTGGTGACGGCGACGCAGCGGCTCGCCCCACGATGCGCGCTGAGCGCCTCGACTGTCTCCGCCGTTCCGCCCGACGCCGAGATCCCGACCGCGAGAGTGTCCGCCGACGGCCGAGTCGGGCTCCCTGTCGAGGCCAGCTCGGCGACGGCGTCGACGCCACGCGAACGCAGAAGCGCAGCAATCGACACGGCTGCAAAGCGCGAGCTGCCCATTCCCATGAAGACCACTCGCCGGAAGCCGCCTTCGCCGGCAAGCTCAGCGAGCGGCGACCTCGGACCCTCGTATGCGTCGAGAAGAGCCTCCAGACGCGCGGGCGCAACAAGGACGTCGCGGAGGAAGCCCTCGGGATTCACGCAACGTCCTCGAGCAAGGTGGGAAGAACGGTTGTGGGTGCGTACAGCCACTCGGGAAGCCAGCGCGTGGCGTAGTCGAGCTCTCGCAGCTCCTTCGCGACTTCGAGCGCGCGCAAGAGCTCGAGGTCGACCAAGCCGGCATCTCGTTCGTACGCCTTAACGCACGCCGCCCGGGCTCGGCGCGACCACGCGCGCCAGTCGAGCGACGGCGCCCGTCGCGCAGCGGCACATCCCGAGTGATCCAACGAGAGCAGCAGAGACGCGACGTCGACGAGCGCGCTGCGCTCACGCGAGCGTTGCGAGAGCGGGAGGCTTGGATCGCCTTCGAAGTCGATGGCGACCAGTCCTCTGCTCGTACGCAGGACCTGCCCGACATGAAGATCCCCGTGGACGCGCTGCACCGGCGCTCCGACCAGACGGTCGAGCCTAGCCAGGCTCGCGGCGATCGCAGGTGACGGCTCGATGCCCACGGTCGCCGCAACCGCAGCCGTTCGCTCAGCCTCTACGTCTGCGCGGACACCGAGGCGTGTCCCGAGACGGGCGGCGAGCTGGGAATGCATCGCGGCGGCCAGTGTCCCGAGGTCGCCCGCGTCGCCGAGCGCGTCGTCGCCCGCGGCGAGGCGCTCGATCAACCCCTCCCAGCCCACGGGAACGCCGGCGACGTACTCCTCGACGAGCGCAACCACCATGTCGTCGTGCTCGACCACTCCCAGGAGATCTGGTGCCTGGGAAAGCCCGGCAAACGCTCCGAGAAGCTCTGCTTCCGGATGCGGGCCCGGCTCCAACCGGCGGAAGAGCTTGAGCACCAGGCGATCCTCGAGCGAGACGACCGTGTTGGACAGGTCCTCCGCGAGGAAGCGCGACCTTCCCGGCGTTGCGTCGACGCCTGCACGACCGGCGAGCGCGGCCCAGACGTGATCGTCTCCGTCGCACTCACGGCCGTCGCGCAATGCGAGCGCGTATCTCTCGCTCTCTCCCCCGTCGTACACGAGGTCGACCAGCGCGACCGAGGCGCCTGCCGCGCCCTCGAGTGCCACCTCAAGCACGCGCTCGATTCCGACGACGGTGCGGTCCTTTCCCGCGAACCAACGCGCGCCGGTCAGCGCGGCGATGTCGGGCAATGCGACGTGCTCCGAGCTCTTGTCGGGCTTGACAGCCATGGCCGAGTTCCATAGCTTCGCCGACTCACGCTGATGGCGAGCGACAACTCCACGATCGTGTTCTTCCCCGAGGGCGCCTACGGCCCGACGAACAACTGCGTCGGGATCGGCCAGGTGCTCCGCGAGCGCGGGCATCGGGTGGTCTTCGTGATCGAGGAGTCCTTCGCCGGGAACCTCGAGGTGCAGGGGTTCGAAGAGCGCTTGATGAGGCTCGGGCCGGCTCCGGAAGTCGAGGAGGAGCCCGGCCAGTTCTGGAAGGACTTCATTCGCGAAACGGCGCCGGTGTTCCGGAAGCCCACGATCGACCAGCTCTCGGAGTTCATCGAGCCCACCTGGCGGGCGCTCTGTGACGGCGCGCGCTACGTCGACGATCGGCTGCGCGAGATCTTCGACGAGGTTCAGCCCGACGCGATCGTCGAGGACAACGTCGTCTGCTTCCCGGCGATCCACCATTCCGGCCGCCCCTGGGCGCGGATCGTGTCGTGCAACCCACTCGAGCTCAAGGACGAGGCGATCGCTCCCGTTTTCTCCGGGTACCCGGCCGACGACACGACTGGATGGGGCGAGTTCCGTGCTGAGTACACCCGCGCGACCGCCGACTTGCACGGCGAGTTCTCGGCGTTCTGCGTGGAACGCGGCGCGCCTCCGCTTGCCACCACGGAGTTCATCCATGAGTCGGACTGGCTCAACCTGTACGTGTACCCGGAAGACGTGGACTATCGGCGAAGCCGGCCGCTTTCGTCGACCTGGCATCGGGTGGAGACGTGCGTACGACGATCGGACGAGCACATCGAGCTTCCACGGCACATCGCCTCGGGAGACGGGGCGCTCTTGTATCTCTCCCTCGGCAGCCTCGGCTCGGCCGATGTCGACCTCATGAAGCGCCTGGTGGACGTGCTCTCGCGGTCGCGGCATCGCGTCGTCGTCTCGAAGGGACCGCAGCACACCGAGTTCGAGCTTGCCGACCACATGTGGGGAGCAGAATTCCTGCCACAGCCTGCGCTGCTGCCGCTCGTCGATGTCGTCATCACGCACGCGGGCAACAACACGACCACCGAGTGCTTCCACTTCGGGAAGCCGATGGTCGCACTCCCGCTCTTCTGGGATCAGTACGACAACGCCCAGCGCGTGCACGAGACCGGGTTCGGGCGTCGACTGCCGACATACGAGTTCGACGACGCCGACCTGCTCGGCGCTCTCGACCAGTTGCTCGACGACGCGGCGCTCCGAGAGCGAATGGCAGCGATCGCGGGCCGCGTGCAGTCGTCACCGGGGACGGAGAGAGCAGCAGCGCTCATCGAGGAGCTCGCGTCGACCGTCTCACCACGTCAGGGCTGAGAGCGGCTACACGAGGCCTTGCGCGCGCGCTCGCGCGACGGCCTCCAATTGCGAGTGTGCCCCGAGCTCGCCGAGAACGGCACGGATGTGATTGCGGGCCGTCGTCTCCGCTAACCCGAGTCGCTCCGCGATGCCGCGCGCAGTCACGCCCTCGGCAAGAAGGCGAAGAACCTGGCGCTGGCGTGGGGTGAGCCGCACCGAGGTCCCGTTCGACTCGTGGCTCGGCACGCGCTCGGCGACACCGTCCTGGATGACGTGCACCAAGAGCGGCTCCGGCCGATCAAGGAGGACGATCGTCGACATGGAGACGCTCCTCGGCCCGGTCTTCGTCGAGATCTTCATGTCCTGGCGGGGGATTCCGAAGCCCTTGCGCGCGTAGCGGGCGAGCGAGCACTCTCGATGACAGAGAACGGCACCCTGCGAGCTGTGGCCTCGGAGCAGAAGCCAACACGGCTGCCCAATCGCCTCATCGGCCGCGATCCCGGTGAGCTCCTCGGCCGCCGCGTTCCACGAGACCACACGCAGGTCCGAGCCGAAGGCGACTACTGCCTCGCCCGAGACCGCGAGATCATGGGCAGGCTTCGTCATGCCGCGGATTAATACACTTTGATCAGTCCCGCGGGACGTGGCGGATGCGAAGTGAAGCTGTGAGGAACGACTCGTCACGCGGTGAACGGATGTGCCGACGGCTCGCCCGCGGCTCGGGTCTCGCTCGATTCGTCGAGATGCCTACGGATGAGGAACGCGGCGGCAACGCCGAGTACGAGCATCTGCTCGAGCATCATGAGGAATCCGGCTGCGTGCTGATCCTCGAGTGCTGACATGCCGAAGAGCTGGTCTCCCGGGCGCGCATACTCCTCGTACACGGAGCTCTGCGCGAGTACGAGCGTCGTGGCGAGCATCTGGCCCACGACGAACATCGCGAGCAGGAAGCCAAGCCGCCCGCCGGTGCTGAGGGCGTGCCGCCGAGCAGGATCGACGACCTGGATCCATGCGAGTGTGCCGGCGACGACGAACGAGAGGTGCTCGAGAACGTGGAGCGCTTCACTTGCCAGCGTCGCGTCGTAGATCGCCGGCACGTGCCAGAGCGCGAGCACGAGCGCCCATATGCCGAAGGCGACGAGTGGGCGTGTCACAGCGACGAGGATCGTCCGTGCTCGCGCACTGCGCGCCACACCACGCAGAAGGAACTCGGGCACGACGAACAGCAGGAGAGGCCCTCGCAGGGCAAGAAGCCCGAGCGCAGGAACGACGTCGATGAGCAAGACGTGCTGGAGCATGTGTGCCGCGAGCGAGCTCTCGGCGAGCTCGTCGAGCGGAGCCGACAACGCGACGAGAACCGCCGCAACAGAGCCCGCGAAGAGCGCAACGCGCCCCCAGCCCGCGTACTCTCGACGCCGCGCTCGCAGACGGCGGAACCCGCGCGTGAAGAGCACGCAGCAGACGGCGGCTGCGACGACCGACAT
>Ga0209342_10006995_pt1 | contig 11364 bp, 10 predicted proteins | sample RifCSP16_2_FD_184023 | JGI IMG/M metagenome (GOLD analysis project Ga0209342, IMG submission 184023) | Soil microbial communities from Rifle, Colorado - Rifle CSP2_sed 16_2 (SPAdes) (version 2) | ecosystem: Environmental > Terrestrial > Deep subsurface > Rock core/Sediment | place: Rifle... | reverse complement strand
GATGGTCGCGATTGGCAGGGCTTCCAGTTGTCTCAAAGCATTGCCCATCAAGGTGGAGAGGCGAGAGCCATCTTCAGCCTGTGGGTAGGCGGCGAGCGCTTTCAGATCGCCGCCGGCGATGAACGCTTCGCGGCTGCCCGTCAATACCAGGGCGTGCAAGCCATCCATGCTCTGAGCCTGTTCGACGCAGGCGGCGAAGTCATTCATCGCCTGCCAGTCCAGGGCATTGCGCACTTCAGGCCGCTTTACCTGTAAGAGAGCAATCCCTGGCTCGAGGGTAGAAAGTGTGACCGACATGCTATCTCCTTGACTTTTGTGACTACTTCGCATTATACTCAACTCGCTCGGGGCGTAGCGCAGTCCGGTAGCGCACCGCGTTTGGGACGCGGGGGTCGGCGGTTCGAGTCCGCCCGCCCCGACAGGACGTAGGTGGCATAGTTTCTCGGTTCTCTGGGTTGATGTGGAATCGTGATCACGGGGAGCATCGAACATGGCAAAGCCGAAGTATGATGGGGTGGTGGAGTCTGTACATTACAAGCCGGATGGAGAAGTTGACTGGGTGCGTGCCTTTGAGCGCCGGGGGGCTATATTTACCGATTGGGTATTGATTGACCGCCAGACATTGATCCAACGTTTGAAAAACGGCAAGAAATATGTGGTTGGGCGCCGAATACCCCTGATGGGCGGCACCTTCGAGATTACCCAGCCTTTGAGGTTGGTCCGCTTTGGCGATAAGGATGTGCTGATTGTAGGAGAGGCGCAGGCAGATCGGGATCGTTTGGATGGCGTGCCAGTGGTCTAAAGCTGGAGATAGAATTCGGCGGCAGTGCAATTTCCCCTCCCCGTATGCCCGGGAATGAAACAAGCCTTGACTGAGGAGCGCTAAAGATGAAAGTTATTGACCTTCTCGAAGAAAGCGGCAAAACCGGTCCCACTTCACCGCTGGATAGTGTGCTGAGCTCGCTTAAGTTGGGGCGCGATTGGGACCAGGACGCCCGGGCGCAGGATTGGGTCGTAGATTCCCTGGCGCAAATGCTGGATCACAGCTTTATCATGCTGCGCAATGTGAGGCTCGAGGAGCTGGATGTGCCCATCCCCTTGATCCTGGTAGGCCCGCCCGGCATTCAGGTGATCTATGCCAGCGCGCTGCGCGGCATTTTCAGGGCTAAAGGCGATGTCTGGGAGCAAATGGATGATCACCAGGAGACTTTCAAGCCGGTCCTGCCGAACATGATCTCGCGGGCTTCATTGATGGCTCGCGCCGTTGAAAGTTACCTGAAAAACCGTTATCCGCTGTTATTGATTGAGCCGGTGCTGGTCTTTTCCGACCCTGGCACTCACGTAGATACAATCAGACCGGATGTGCGCATCGTCCTTGCCGATGGGTTGGAGCGTTTCTGCGCTGGCTTATTGCAAAGCGGCGGTCGCCTGGATCGCAATGCCATCCAGATGCTGGTCGATCTGATCTCAGGGACATCCATCAGCGAGGCTCAGGACGCCACTCCTTTTGAGGAGGACGCTTTCTCTTTTAGAGATGAAACGAAGGGCAAGAAAACCACCTCCCTGCTCGATCGCTTGCCTAGCGATGAACCGATCACCTCGCTGATCAATAAGATGCCCTTTAGCACTCGCCAATGGGTTGTTCTGGGTTTGATGGTGGGCTTTAATATTTTGCTCCTTCTGGCGTTTGTCCTGATTATCCTGCTGAGCTCGTAAAAAGGATCAGCCAGGTGCGCTGTTGAGTGCCCCTTTTCTTTCGGTCATCATCCCGGCTCACAATGAAGAGCAGCGTTTGCCTGTTACCCTGGAGCAGGTGTTCGCATTTTTATCCACGCAGAACTTTTCAGCCGAAGTACTGGTAGTGGAAAACGGCAGCACGGACGGGACGTATGAAGTTGCCCGCTCGTTTCAGAAGCCCAATTCGAGCTTACGTGTTTTACGAGAAGAGCAGCGCGGCAAAGGTCGAGCCGTGCGGCGCGGCATGCTGGAATCTTGCGGCGAACACCGTTTCATGTGTGATGCAGACCTCTCGATGCCGGTGGGTGAGATACCCCGGTTTTTGCCTCCCCAGTTGGAGGATTTTGACCTCGCCATTGGCTCCCGGGAAGCCCCGGGCTCGGTCCGTTATAACGAGCCTGAGTATCGCCATATTGGAGGTCGCCTGATCAATTTGATGATCCGCCTGATGGCTCTGCCGGGACTGAACGATACCCAGTGTGGTTTTAAATGTTTCCGCGCCCGGGTTGCGGAAGAATTGTTTGCCCAGCAAACCCTTACCGGCTGGTCCTTTGACATCGAGCTGCTGTATCTTGCCAGGAGAGGCGGTTTCCGCATCGTCGAAGTGCCGATCCCCTGGTATTTCAACCCCGAAAGTAAATTGAACGTAGTCCAGGATGCCCTGGTCATGGTGCTGGATATCTTGAAGATTCACCTGAATGCGCTGCGAGGCAGGTATGGCCCCCGGGCGTGAACCTGGCGGTCGGCTCCCCTCCCCGGATTTTTATTTTGAAGCGCGTTTGTGGGATCAGGGCTATCGTTACGTCGCCGGGATCGACGAAGCCGGGCGCGGCGCGCTGGCTGGACCGGTAGCCGTGGGCGCGGTGATCTTCCCTGCCGGTCCGAATTTACAATCCAAGGCTTCCGCAGAGGCGTCAGCCGAAGCGATGAGCGGCGTAAACGATTCGAAGGTGATCAAGCCGGCGCAAAGAGAGTATTTGGCGGCACGCATCCAGACGCTCGCGCTTGCCTGGCAGGTGGGCTACGCCCAGGCTGAGGAGATCGATGCGTTGGGCATCCTCGCCGCGGTTCGCCTGGCAGCCCGGCGCGCCCTGGATGGTCTGAGCGTAAGTGCAGACTCCCTGATCACCGATTATCTGGAGCTGCCCGATTGCCCCCTGCCCCAGATCGCTCTGGTGAAAGGCGATGCCCGCTCGCTGAGCGTGGCGGCTGCATCGATCCTGGCAAAGACCGCCCGCGACGCCCTGCTGCGCGAGCTGGCCTCCAGCTACCCGGGCTATGGCTTAGACCGCCATAAAGGCTACGGCACTTTCGCCCATCGTGCAGCCCTGGAACGCCTGGGACCCTCGGCAATTCACCGCCAGAGCTTTGCTTTGCTCAAGCAGGCTTAGCCCGGAAACCGTACACAACGTATTGCCTGGAGTGGATCAAATGGATGCAAAGAAGGTGCGCAGACAATTCGGCTTATGGGATAGTCCCATCTCCCCCGGAAGCCTGGCGCGGGGCATCACCTTTTCCGACCTCGCCTGGGATGGAGGTGGCGCCCTGGTATGGCGCGAGCAGCGCGCCGATCAGGGGGTGTTGGTGGTTCGGCCCCCGGATGAGCTGGCGCCCCGGGATCTGAACAGCGACCACACTGTTCGGGCCGGGGTCGGCTATGGCGGCGGGGATTTTACCCTGGGGCAGGGTTTTGCTTACTTTGTGGCCGCCGCTTCGGGCAGAATATACCGCCAGTCCCTGCAGCACGGCGTCGCCCGCCCGCTAACGCCTGCGTTTGGCAGCGCCGCCTCGCCCAGCCTGTCGCCGGACGGTCGCTGGCTGCTCTACGTCCACACGTACGAGGATCGGGACTGCCTGGGGATCGTCGACGCCGCCGGCGAGCTCTGGCCCGCCAGGCTGGCCTCAGGGGATGATTTTTACATGCAGCCGGTCTTGCATCCGGATGGGCGCCGCCTGGCGTGGATATCCTGGAATTTCCCCAATATGCCCTGGGATGGCACAACCCTGCACCTGGGTCGCCTGGACCTGAACCGGGCGAGCCTGCCGGTCCTGCAGGCAGACCAGGTGGTCGCTGGCGGGGAGGAGAAGTCTATCTTCCAGCCGGCGTTTTCCCCGGATGGGCGCACCCTGGCATATGTCTCGGACGAAACCGGTTGGTGGCAAATATATGTATACGATCTGGACGGCGGCGTACACCGGCAGTTGACCAGCGACGAAGCCGAGCACGGCGCGCCCGCCTGGAACCAGGGGCAGCGCACTTATGGATTTGCGCCTGACGGCAGGTATATCTACTATATCAAGAACAGGCACGGCTCTGCCAGCCTTTGGCGCGTGGATGTAGCCCATGGCGAGCACCAGCAGCTCATGCTGGGGGAGGAGTATGGCTGGCTGGAGCAGCCTGCCGTTTCTCCCACCGGCGAGCGCATTGCGCTGATCGCCTCCGGCGGTCGCACACCCCCGCGGGTTGTCGTTCATCATCTCGCGGGTGAAACGCAGGTGCTGCGCCGCTCGCAGGCCGAAAACCTGCCAGCTACCGCTTATGCCTCGCCCCAGGCGGTCACCTGGAGGGGGATGGACGGGGGCGAGGTCCACGGTCTGTGGTACACCCCCCAGAACGAGTCCTTCGAGGGCGTTGGCTTACCGCCCTTGCTGGTCTTGATTCACGGCGGTCCCACCAGCCAGAGGACGGCTGCTTTTGACCCTCAGGTGCAGTTCTTCGCCAGCCGCGGCTATGCCGTGCTGCAGGTGAACTATCGCGGCAGCACGGGCTACGGACGCCTCTACCGGGATATGCTGCGGAGCAACTGGGGGATTTATGATGTCCAGGACGCCGTCAGCGGGGTTCGCCATTTCGTCGAGCGCGGCTGGGTGGACGGCAGTCGGGTGGCGATCATGGGCGGCAGCGCGGGTGGCTTTACCGTCCTCAAGGCGCTCGAGGATTTCCCTGGGTTTTTCCAAGCCGGGGTCAACCTGTTTGGCGTCTCCAATCAATTCAATTTTATTGTTGACACGCATAAATTCGAGCTCCGCTATAATGACTACCTTCTCGGTCCCTGGCCCGAGGCCGCAGACATTTACCGCGAACGCTCGCCGATCTTCTTCGCCGACCGCATCCAGGACCCGCTTGCCATTTTTCAGGGGGCAGAGGATAAAGTGGTCCCCCGCAACCAGTCCGATGACGTGGTCGCCTCGCTGAAGGTGCGGGGCGTGCCCCACGTGTATCACGTCTATGAGGGCGAGGGGCACGGTTTTCGCAAGATGGAAACCATCGCGCATTTTTACACCCAGGTAGAGATCTTTCTGCGCCAGCACGTGATTCTGACTTAAACAAACCGGGGCTACCTCAAGATCAGGATAGCCCCGCTGGGGACGATGGGGGGTGGATAAGGGGGTTGCTCAGCGCAGCCAGCCCGGAACCCGGCCTTGCTGCCAGCTAGGCGCGCTTTGACTTGACCGGAAAGTATCGATTTCCGTGCTGAAAGCCATCCAATCCGGCAGCAACAGCACCAGTCCTTTGCCGCTCTTGGGAAACATTTGGGGCGCCAGGAATAAGCGCAGGAAAAACGGCGGGATGGGGTAATCGTTCAGCTCAATCACCACTGCGGTCTTGCCGTAAAAAGGCTCGAGCAGGCGCTTTTCCGCCCACCTGGCCCCGCTCGGGGGGTATAACTGCTGGAAATTTGCGGGATGCACGCTGCGGATGCGCTGGTAGGCGATATTGAGGCGCAGGAAGGGCGTCACCAGGCGCAGGTGATTGGCGCGAGCCTGTACGTAGGCCATCTTTCTTCCAAAAAAGGCGAACAGGGTGAAACCCAACAGCGTGCCCGCTCCGGCCGACAACCAGGCGTTGTTTTGCGCCTCGATCAGCACCGCCGGGCTGAACCAGCCCCAGCCCCATAAACCGAGCAGCAAAAGCCCGAGGAACAGGGTGTAAACCCACAGGCGGTCCATCACCCGTTTATATAAAAGTATTGTGTGCCGGCTGCCGGCTTTACGGGATCTCATCTCTTTAGTCTCCCCAAGTTTGGCTTCGCGTGCTGATCCGCCGAAGCGCAGATCGATCTTCCGTTAGATGACCAAAAGATAACACAATTCAGGGCAAAATGACTTCACGGATTGGTAAGGTGAAAAAATGTCCCCCAGGCGCTGCAGATGTGCATTTTTACCCCTGCGCCTCGCTCTCCGCTTGCCGGGCGGCGTAATAATCACACAGAGAATTGAGCGGGCAAACCGGGCAGTCCGGGCGGCGCGCCTGGCATATTTCCCGTCCCAGGCGGATGAGGTTGAGATGCGCGGCGTAATACGTCTCCGGCGGAAAGAGGCTTGCCAGGTGCTGGTGAGCCTGTTCGGCGTTCATATTTTCCGGTCGCAGCCCCAGTCGCCCGCTCACCCTGTGAATGTGAGTATCGACTGGGAAAGCTGAATGACCGAGCGAGAACTGCAATACGATGGCGGCAGTTTTCGGTCCCACGCCCTTGAACTGCATCAGCCAGCCTTTGGCGGCCTCGGGGGTGTACTCGCGCAAAAAATCCAGGCTCAATTCGCCGACTCGGGAGGTGATCTCGCGCAGCACGGCCTGGATGCGCGGTCCTTTTTGGTTTGCCAGGCCTGCAGGGCGGATGGCTTCAATCACTTCCGCCTGCGGGGCGTCGCGCACCTGCTCCCAGGTTGGGAAACGGCTGCGCAGGGCTTTGAAGGCGCGATCGCGGTTGGCATCGTTCGTGTTTTGCGAAAGGATCGTGGAGACCAGCTCATCCAGGGGCGGCAGCGGGTTGCGCCACTCGGGATACCCATAGCGCTCAATTAATTTGTGGTGTACAGCCAGGGCGCGATCGTGAGGGTCCATCAAGGGCTGAGATCCTGAGCCGAAGCGGCGCTCAAAGGCTGGCTGCCAGACTTCCCCGCTGGAGTTGAAAACACGGGCGCCCTTCACCCACCGTGATGCCGCGCCAGTTCTGCAAGGCGACGCGCGGCCCGTAAGCTGCCAGAGCGTGCAGCTCTCTTTCGCCGAGCGCTCCTAATTGGCGCAATACTTCGAGAGCCACTGCCGGGCGCACCGCACCCTGGCTTTCACTGGCGGGCGGGTTGTGACCTTTCAGATCGCCGTCCGAGATTTTTATGGCAATGCCCAGCGCCGGCGAGCCGGGCTCGATCCCCCCGGGCAGCAAACCCAGCCCCAGATAGCCTTCGGCGCCGCCCTTGCAGACCAGGCGACCGCCTGCCGCCTGCATCAGGCGCGTGTCGAAGCTGTCTGGACCGCCAACCATCTCGGGGTGACTCGTCATCGCCCGGGTGATCGTCTGGCACGCTTTGAGGCGCCTCGGGGGAGCTACTTTTCCCGCTACTGGGTCGCACAGCCGCGCCAGCGCCAGCGCCGCGTTGTACAGGGGCACGGCGAAGTTCGGCGCCGAGCAGCCATCTATGCCAACCATCACTTGCTCGGGCGGCAGGCAGGTCATCTCGGCGAAGGTGTGCAGGATGCGCTGCTGAATCGGGTGCTGAATGTCAATGTAGTTCTCTGTCGACTGCCCCAGCATGACTGCATAAGCCAGCATGCCGCTGTGCTTTCCGGAGCAGTTGTGCCGGTTGGGGGTGATCGCCTCAGAGCGCTGGCGCATTGCCTGCAGGGTGGGCCGGTGTGTAATCGGGTGAGTACCGCATAGCAGATCGGCTTCATTCACTCCGGCTTTGGATTGGATGCTTTTGGCAACCGCTACGTGCTCGTCCGTGCCGGCGTGAGAGGCGCACATCAAGGCGACCTCGCGCAGGTCTAAATCGAATCTCTCCCGCCCGCCCTGTTCGATGAAAGGGATCGCTTGCAAGGGCTTGGCTGTGGACCTCAGATAAGTGATTACCCTGGGATCGCCGTGACTGGCAACCAGCCTGCCGCCTGCCTCGACGACCGCAACCGCGCCAAAGTGCGTGGATTCAACCGTCTCGCCGCGGACGATCTCGTAGATCGGTGAGTATGCCGCTGTTGAAGTCATAACTGGTGGCGATCTGGGTCAACTCCGACGCTATTCTGAGTATATCCACAGCGCTCCGCGCATTTCCCTCTGGAGGTAACCGTCATCGCGAGTACCTCCACAGCGCCGAGGCGCTCTTCTTTCGGACAATGATACCGGTCATTGCGAGGCGCCGGTGCTCTTTCCGGCGCCGTGGCAATCTCCAACAGCCGAGAGGGAGACTGCCACGCCCGCAAAGGGCGCTCGCTCGCAGTGACAGTTTCTTAAGAGGCTCAATATTTTTCCTCCCCTGGATCGGCGCCGTGAAACTCATACGAGCCGGTGGGGCGGTAATGGCGGATGTAGTACTGGTATAAACCGGCGCGCAGGCGCTGGTTGAATTGTTCGTCCTGATCGACGGAGATATCCATATCGGTTAGCAGCTTGGGGATCAGGTTTTCGGTGGATTCGGGCGAGGCGTTGCGCCCCGCCAGCCTTTCCAGGCCGCGCAGGATGGATTTTAAATAGCGCTGCTGTTCGCGGACATCCTCGTGGGTAACCAGCCCGCCCCGCCCGCTGACGATCAGAAAGTCGCGGTATTTGCTCAACAGGAGCTTCGTCTCCTCTATCCAGGCGGGCAGGTCGGCGTTAGCCAGAAAAGGCGGTTGGTTTGGGGTAACTGCGTCGCCAACGAATACCACCTTTTCCGCCTCGGAAATTACCCAAATCGACCCTGGGGTCGAGGTGGGGTGGTGTTCCAGGATAATCTCGGCTCCACCCCAGTGAAGGATCATGCGATCGCTGAACGTGATATCCGGAACCGCCCAGCGGGTGCCAATTGCATCGTCGTATGTCTCCCATTCCGCTCCGCTCTCTGTGCTCTGCCCTTTAAAAATGGTGGGCCGGTTGCGAAAGACCAGCGCCGTTTTTTGATGGGCCAGGATGGTGCACTCCAAAGCCCTGGCGCCCAGTGTGCGGTCCAGGTGTGCGTCCAGGGAGACCAGCACCCGGTTGGTTCCGCCTCGCTGGTTGAGCAATGCGGAGCGCCAGGCGCGCGCATCTTCGGGGCGCAGCGGAGAATCGATCATCACGATGCCGTGCGAATAGACGAACGCCCCCAGCGTCACCCCCAGGTAAGCGTCCTCTAAATAAATTCCGGGTTTGATTTGCTGCATGGATCTCCTGCTGTCCTTTATTGATTGAAAGGTCAATGCGAGCCGTCCGCCAGGACGGCAGCCTGTCCTGAGCCTGGCGAAGGATGGCAATCTCCTGTTTCATCATATTGCGTGGCCCACAACGTGCGGGCAGCTCATTGATCAGGTTTGTCTTCCCACGCCGGCAGGGTGAACTTGAAACAGGCACCGCTTACCGGCCCATCCTCCACCCAGATTTGCCCTCCGTGGGCTTCGATGGCGAGCTTGCAGAACGCCAGGCCTAAACCATACCCTTTAGGACCTCCGGAACCGTGCAGGCGAGTAAATTTATCGAAGATGCGCTCGCGCTCGCCGGGCGCTATGCCCGGACCCGTATCCTGGACCCACATCAGGATCTTTTTCTTCTCTTTGGCTGCCCCAAGATAGATCTTGCTCGCCGCAGGCGTATATTTCACCGCATTTTCTAACAGGTTGATGATCACCCTGCGAATCATATCCTCGTCGATCCAGACTTCTGGCAAGAGATCGGGAATTAACGTCTTGATCTCCTGATTTTTGCCGTTTACGGTGGGAAGAACATTCTCGATCGTGTTTTTGACCAGGGTATGCACAGAGGTGGACTGGCGGTTGACAATCGGCTGTCCGGATTCCAGCCGGCGGATATCCAGCAGTGAGCTGACCAGCCGTTGGATGCGCTCGGTGGAATGCTTGGCGATCCCGAGCAGCGTTTGTTGGGTCCGGTACCCCTCCGCCGGAAACAGCGTGTCCAGGACGTCCAGGCTGGAGATCACGTTAGCCAGCGGCGAGCGCAGGTCGTGATAGATCATTGAAATCAAGTCGTTCCGCAGGGTATCCAGGTGCTTCCTCTCGCTGATATCGCGCAGGATCCACTGCAGGTGCGAGACGCCATCGATGAACACTTCACGTTCGTAGAGCTGGATGGGTATTTCTCTCCCGCCGGTCGTAACCAGTATCGTTTCGTAAGATAAGGTCTGCCCGCCTCCCAGCCGCTGGAAAGCCGGCCCAACTTCCGTTTCATTGACGATGCCCAACCCGGCGACATCTTTCGTCAGCAAGGCAGCCAGATCGCTGCCTGTGATTTCCGCAGCCTGGCGGTTGGCTTCCAGGATTTGCCCTTTCCAGTTTGTAATCAGGATCGGATCGATGCTGCTTTCGAACAGTTCTCGATAGCGCAGTTGCGTGGCTTCCAGGTTTTCATAAAGCTGCGCGCGCCGGATCGCTGTGCCCGCCAGGCTGCCAATGCCGGATAAGACCAGCAAAGCGTCCTCTTCCAATGATCCGCTTTCCGGGTTCAGCGCTTCAATCACCCCCAATACCTCCCCCTGGAATTGGATGGGGGCGCAGATGATCGACCGGGTTTCGAAGCCGGGTATCTGATCTACCTGCGGATCGAAGCGCGCATCTTCCTGGACGTCAGGGACGAGCGCCCCCTGTCCATTCTTTGCCACCCAGCCGGCCACGCCTTTGCCCGGCTTTCTGCGCGTGCCGACCAGACTCTCAGCCTCCCGCCCGGAGGCAGCCTGGAAGACCAGCTCCCGTGTCTGTAGGTCGATAAGCGCCAGGGATACGACTTCGACCTGCATGGCGTTCATCGTTTGGTTGAGGATGTGATTGAGCACTTCATCTAATTTCTGAGAAGCGGTGATCGCGGCTGCGCTCTCTGCCAGGGCGGTCATCACCCGCGCCTTGCGCTGGCTTTCGGCGTACAGGCGGGCGTTCAGCACGGCGATGCCCGCCTGGTCGGAAATCGCCTGCGCCAATTCGAGATGGTCTGCGTTGAAGGAGTTGGGCGTTGAATGCACCAGGGTGAGGATGCCGACCAGTTGCTCACGCACCAGGATTGGGGAGCACAAAGCCGATTTGGGACCGGTCTTGTCGGGGGCGTCGTCGGGTCTTCGCAGCCACCTCTCGTCCTGGCTGGTATCGGGGATGAGGGCCGCCTGCCGGTGGCGCAGCACCCAGCCGGCGAGACCTCGTTCGAGGGTGGCGCGCAGCTGTTGAGTCGCCGAAGCGACGATCCGCTCGCCGACGATGATCGCCGCCTCTATCGGCTGCCCGCGCTCATCGAGCACGATCATGCTCCCGCTGATCGCCCCCACGTGCTTCATCGCCAGGGACACCACGCGCAGCAATACCGTGCGCAAATCCAGCGCAGAGGCGAGCTCCCGGCTTATGTTGTAGAGCAGCTCCAGATTCGAACGCGTGGCCTGGATATCTGCCCAACGCTCTTTTAGACTCATCGGCGGGTTCCCCGGTAACGCCTCTTTAAAACAACTGAGTTCGGTTAAATACCAATCCAGCCTGCTTCCAGCCTCCGACCGGCCAGCCAGGCCATTCCCCGAGAGTATAGCATATTTGGAGTTCGAGCGATGTGCAGTTTGGTTGGGACGCCGCGCTCGTGATTATCAAATTGGCAAGGTTGTGAGACGGTTCGGATATTGGTATCTCAGGTGAGGTGATCGTTCAGGACGCGATCTGCCGAAAAGCTGGCGGGTTTTCTGTATTCG
>Ga0209342_10006992_pt1 | contig 11367 bp, 8 predicted proteins | sample RifCSP16_2_FD_184023 | JGI IMG/M metagenome (GOLD analysis project Ga0209342, IMG submission 184023) | Soil microbial communities from Rifle, Colorado - Rifle CSP2_sed 16_2 (SPAdes) (version 2) | ecosystem: Environmental > Terrestrial > Deep subsurface > Rock core/Sediment | place: Rifle... | reverse complement strand
CCGGCGCTCGGCAGGCGGCATCTCGACCGCACTTCGGATCGCCTCCGCCATCTCTTCGATGTCGTAGGGGTTTACCAGCAGCGCGTCGCGAAGCTCGCGTGACGCACCCGTGAACCGGCTCAGGATGAGGACGCCGTCTTCATCCTCCCTCACCGACACGAACTCCTTCGCGACCAGGTTCATCCCATCGTGGAGCGAGGTCACCATGCAGAAATCCGCCCAGCGGTAGAACGGCCAGATGTCACGATGGTTGTGGTGCCCCTTCAGGAAGAGGATCGGTCGCCAGTGCTTGGTTTGAAGCTCTCGATTGATCTGCTCCACCGTCTGCTCGACCTCCTCCTCGAGGGCCCGGTAGCGCGGAATTTGACTTCGGCTTGGCGCGGCGAGCTGAACGAAGACCATCCGCTCGCGGTATTCAGGGAAGCGCTCGAAGAAGCGCTTGAGCGCCCAGAAGCGCTCCGGAAGCCCCTTGGTATAGTCGATGCGTTCCACACCGACCCCGAGAAACTCGGGCGCGATTCCGAGGTCGGCAAGCAGCGCCTCCCGGGAGATCTTCGGCGGGTCATCGACGAACTCGGGCGCCACGCTGATGGGGAACGGCTTCACGTAGGTCGTGTGCTGACCCCGGTCCACGGAGAAGTGCTCCCAATCGATCCGGGCCTCGATCGCGCGGTCGACCGTCTCCAGAAAGTTGTTGCAGTGGAACTGGGTGTGAAACCCGATGAGGTCCGCCCCGAGCATCCCGTGAAGGATCTCCGTCTGCCAGGGGCAGATCCCGAAGGCCTCGGGATTAGTCCACGGGATGTGCCAGAAGATCGCGATGCGCGCGTCCGGGCGCTGCTCTTTGATGAGCCGGGGGAGACAGGCGAAGTGGTAGTCCTGGATCAGCACGACTGGGGCCTCGGTTCCAGCCATCTCTTCAAGCAGTGCGTCGGCGAACTTCTGGTTGACCGCCGCGTACTGCACCCAGTCCTCGGCCCTGAAGATCGGCCGCGCGTGCACGATGTGGCAGAGCGGCCAGAGCCCCTCGTTGGCAAAGCCGTAATAGTAGCCGCCCTCCTCTTCCTTGGAGAGCCAAACTCGTCGAAGTGTGTAACGCGGATTATTCGGAGGCAAGCGGATCGTCCCGCGCGAATCAACCACCTCGCGGTCCGCGTCCCCACTTCCATGGGCCACCCAGACTCCTCCACATGCGCGCATCACCGGGTCCAGGGCCGTGACGAGACCGCTGGCTGGCGTCAGCACCTCGATCTGACGGCCTCGCCAGACGTGACTCACCGGCTCGCGGTTCGAGACCACGAAAAGGGGACGATCGCTCATGTGGAGCGTCACGAACTGCTTGAGCCGCTCCTCGGTCCAGACGGCCTCGGCTCGAACGCGCAGCATCGCCTCGCGCTCTGCCGCGGCCCGCGCTTTCGCCAGGCTCTTGGCCAGCCCGGTCACTTCGTTCGCCAGTGGCCCAAAGAGCGAATCGTCTGTCCCGAGCGGCGGAGCGCTTGCTCCGCTCTGGAGCTGCTTGGTCCACTCGGCCATTCTGCTGAGCGGGTGCGTGATACTCCACCGCACCATCAGGATGGTGATGAGAGAAAGAGCCCCCACGAGGATAAAGAATCCGATGGCGCTGTACCGCACCAACTCCGAGACTCTCTGCTCAATGCGGCTCGCATCTATAAAGATCACCAGGGCACCCGAAGGCCGCCCCTCACTCTCGAGTGGGACCGCATAGTAGTATGTTTCTCGCCCGCCCAGGCGCTCGAATCCCTGCTGCATGGACGCGGTGGTCATTGCCTCCGAGACGAACGGCAACGACGGTGGCAACTTGGCGACAAGCTCAGGGGTCGCCACAATGAGGCCGGCAAACCGATCGTAGACAGCCACCCCTCGCGTGGTGGTGCCAAACCGTTTAATGATCCGCTCGATGCGAGATGGCGGCGCCCGCTCGATGACCGGCTCGACCGCTTCCCGAAGCCCTTCCCCCAGGAGCCACGCCCGACGCTCGAGATCGTCGGTCAAACGACTGCGCTCGGTGTGAACCCAGAACCAGGCAAGCGCAGCCATGACGATGATCGAGGGGAGCCAGATCGCTCCGAGGAAACGCAGCGTAAACAGCTTCATCTCGGCACTCTCTGATTTGTCACGATGGGAAGACCCGAGTGGACTTCGTGTACGTGCTCATTATAGCAGCGATGTGAACCGCTGTCCCGCGCCTCTCGCGCCACCGAAGAAGCGCGAAATAAAGACGGCAAAGGGAATGCGCGTTTGCCTGTTGGGAGGGAAGGCATACCCTCGCCGTGTCACGAACCGCACAACACCCGGCGCGATGGAAAGGCCGTCTCGATGTCATGGCGGAAGCTCGGTAATGAGCGCCCACGCTTCGGTCCCGGGAAGCTGGGCCGCCACGACTCCCTCGTGCGTCATCACAAATACTTGGCCTGGCCGGTCCGCGAGAAACGCCAAAGCCGTCGGAGTGCCCCGCGGCGTCCGGGAAAGCCGGGTCCAAGACGTTCCGTCCAGTTTCCCGACGAACATCCCTTTCCGGGTCACCGCGAACAGCCGGTCAGTGGGTCCGGGTTGAGGCGAAACCACGGAGGTCCCATGGCGCAGGCCGCCGCTCGGACGCGACCAGTTGTAGCCTCCGTCAATGCTGAGCCAGACACCTGTCGCGGTTCCCGCGTACAACTGCTCAACGCGCTCGGGATGAACCGCCAGGCTTGCCACGGCAGGTAACGCTCGCTTGTCCGTCACTTGACTCCAGCGACTCCCTCCGTCGTCGCTCCGAAATAATCCTCGGCCCGCGGCCGACGCATAAATGACCCCGGGGCGCCCCGGGCCGAGCGCGACAGCGCGGATGTCGCGACCCTCGATCCGAGAAGCATGGCCGGTCCATGTGTCGCCCCAATCCCGGCTCACCTGCAGGCCCATGTTGCGCGTGGCGACGTAGAGAACCCCGGTGACAGTATCTCCGGCGATACCCTGCACCTCCTCACCGATGAACCGGGGAGCTACCAGCTCCCACGTCAGCCCTCGATCTAGACTCTTGAACAGGCCCACGTGGGTTCCGGCAAAAAGCTTCGCGAGATCCGTGGTCAGGAGGAACGAGTGGAAGTGGCCACCGGCCTTCAAAAGGTCCGAGGTCGAAACCAGCTCGCCGGGATAAATCAATCCTTTCGCGAGCGGCTTCCCGAATCGAGCTTCGTCAGCACTCAGAAAGCGGGGGATCGTCAGGAACACGAAGAGCCCCAGTAAGGGAAAAATTGATCGAACCCGTCCGATCCGATTCTCGCCAGTTTCGCGCATGGTGAACAGCGGTAGGGATCCTTGTCTCAGCGTCGGCGGCTTGGCCTACAAATGGCTGAGCGTCTCGCTGGGATGCGGCTCCCGTCCCCGGCGGAGCCGCCGCTCGAGGATCTCACGCGCGAGACGCCGCCCCCCGAGACCAAACGCGAGGGCCAGGGCGAAGATCAACCCTCCAAAGGTGATGCCGAAGGCAATCAGCACCATCTCCTTGCCGATCCCGAGCTGCGTCAACGCGGTTGCAAAGGTAAAGAGCAGCACCCCCCATCGCACGGCCCTCGCGAGAAGCCTCGCCTCGGGGATTCCTGAGTTGACGGAGGCGATCAGCACGCCCTGGGCGAGAAAGTTCGCGAGCAACCATCCGATCACCAGGATCAAGACGGCCGCGAAGAGGTGCGGAAGAAACATAACGAGCACACCCGCGGCGCCGGCATCCTGCGGCCGCCACAGGAGATCAACGGCCATCGTCGCGAAGATCACGAAGATCCCCCAAAACGTGACGAGACTCACGATGTCGGCCGGCTCACGGCCTATTCCAGCGCGTCTCACGGCCTGCGTGATCCCCCAGCCCTGGCAGCGCTGGTCGAAGCGGAAGGCGCGCAGCAACCGCCTCAGCACAATCTTGACGACGCCGCCGATCAGCAACCCCAGCACGAGCAGCACGACCGTCATGGCCAGATTCGGCAGCACCTGCCCGAGCTTCATCCCCACGCCGCGAAGCGCTTCAATGACCACACTCTCCCAAAATGCCGTCATAGCGTCCTCCATTCGCTCACGAGGAGCGGCTTCATCTCCTCAAACGACCGGGCCAACCGCTCGACCCGCTCTTCGACCTCCTGCGCCCCCGCCTCCCACATCTCGAGCACGAACGACGCTGTGCGACCGAGGTAGAGCGGGACCAACGAGCCGAGCAGGTGCTCCCGAGGAATACTTCTTCGATGATGGGCAACGGCAAACCGATAGACCACCTCCGTCCACACCGGATCCGTCACTCGAACACGCTGGACAGGCGCGCCAGCCGCCTCGCGAAGCTCGGCCCGGAGCGATTGAGAGAGGACTGTTGCCCACAACTCTTCGAGAGCCGTCAATCCCTGCCGAAAGATCGAAAGCATCCGCTCCGCGTTCACCGGAACCGGCTCGACACCGACCGCGTGAGGGAATCCGAAGAGCGGCACCGGCTCGGACCCGTGCACTCCGGCCCAGATGGACTCATAGCACTCCACCAGGTCGAAGCACGAGCCGACGACCTGGGTCATCATCTGCGTGAGATCGCCGCCTGGGTCCTTGGCATCGTGGAGCTTGGCGCCCAGATACGCCTGGCAGACGCGGTGCCCTTCGGCAAGGGCCGTGGTCGTCATCCAGATATCAATGCCGAAGCGCGCGACGTCGGTCTCCCATACCGGCTTGGCAAGGAAGAGTCTCGCCAGGTCGCCGGAGAAGCCGAACTCGCCGCCGATCGGCTGCCTGACGCGCTTGCCGTAGAGCGCCCGAGTTAGGGGATAGACGATACTGTTGGTGATGGTCCCGTCGAATTTATGTCGCTGGTAGAGCGGAGCAACGTAATCGGCGTGGCCTTCCACCACCGGACCGAGGAGCAGCTCAAACCAGTCCGGCCTGATGGAGCGCAGATCGGCGTCCACCACACAAGCCGCGCGCACACCCAAGCGGTCCGCGATCTGAAAGATAGCCCGAAACGCGCTCCCCTTTCCGGGGATCCCGTGATAGGGGGTGAGGATCTTTGCAATCAAAGGGGAGCCGTGAGAGACGAGGATCGTTGACAGCTCCGGAACGTCGGCCTGAGCCACGATCTCCTGCGTCTGGTCAGTGGAGCCGCCGTCGGAGTTGACGATCACTGCCCGCGCGTCCCGAAAGTATTTTGTCAGGCCCGCTGAAGCGGCGCGGACCACATGCCCGATGGTGCGGGCGTTATTGTAGCTCGGGATCCCCACCAGGAGGTCGGCCTTCCCGATCTCGCTCAGCTTGCTCTCGACCGCGTCAGGCAGAGGCAAAATGTCGCTCATTGAACGCTCGAAGCTGCGCGATCACCGGCAACGACAGCTTCCAGGACGGCTCGCCAGCCCGCCGGTCCCTGGGCAGGCGCCGTCATCCAGTTGCGGCCTTCGAGCGCCGGATCAATCCCTGACAACTCCTGTGGAATCACCACGGGGAGGTCCACATGCTCCAGCATCGAGAGGTCGTTGGGGCCATCGCCGATCCCCACCGTGACGAGTGCCCGCCACTGGAGCCGGTAGAGACGGGTGAGAAAATCCACGGCAAGCCCCTTGGTGTTCCGTCCGGTGAGGTGATAAAAGCGCCCTCCGCGCGTCAGGGTGAGCCCGCGACGCTCCGCCTCCGCCCGAAGCTGTTCTTCCTCCGCGGCGCTGAGGTCCGCCATAAACGGCTCATCGTACTGCCGCGTCTTGGCTCGTCGGGCCGCTCTGGCGTCGAGCCCCGTGACGGATGAGATTTCTCCCGGCGTCATCTCGGCAAAGCCCCGGAGCCGAAATCTTGTGACCCGCCGAATCTCGGGGAGCGATTCCGTCAATCGCGCGTAGGAGACGCCGAACTCGACGACGCGATATGGCCCGGCCGTGCGCGAGAAGGCGTGAGGAAACGGAAAGTACTGCTCCGGGATCAGTATACACCCGCCGTTCTCGACGATGAACGGAGTGGCCAGTCCGAGAAGCTCTCTGTGGAACTCGACCTCGGCCTGCGTCTTGGAGGAGCAGAGGACCAGGGGAATGCCGCGACGCTTGAGAATCTCCAGGGCCGGCCGGGCCGCCTCGAAGTCATAGCGCTCGGGGTCGAGCAGACAGCCGTCCAGATCGCTGTACACCACGTATTGAGGCCGCTCCGCAATCATTTCTCCGCGTTGTCCTTGTCAACTGCGGCGAGAAGCCGCTCGAAGATGTCAGGGATCGCTGCGAGCACCCGGTTCCAGTTTGGAATGAGAGGCAGCCCGACCGGGTCGGCCAGATACTCCTCGGAGGCCAGCCGCACCGCCCGGGCAAAGGCCTCGACAGCCTGCCCCTCCCGATGCTGATCGAAGAGCAGGCTGTTGATAAACGCATCGTTCTGATAGCGGGCCATGATCTCGCGGGCGGTGCGGAGGTAGGTGACCGGGAAGCTCTTCAGCAAGCCGTCCGAGATCGGCACGCCCTCCTCGGCAAGCGTGCGCAAGATCGACTTCGTGATATCGACCGCCATGCGCATGAGCCCCTTCTTGGGATCCTCTACCGAGAGGGGTTGGTGCTTATGCTCATAGGCATTGGAGAGGTCGGACTGGCAGACCCGTCCCCAGGAGACATTGCGGTAGACTTCCGCGAGCACCCCGACTTCCAGCCCCCAGTCGCCTGGGATCCGGTTGACCCGCGCCAGATCGGCGATCATGGCAAACTCCCCTGCCAGTGGGTAGCGGAACGAATCCAGAAAGGTCAGGAACGGCTGCTGCCCTATCATCTTCTGGAGAGACCGGATCAGCGGCGTGATGAGGAGGCGGGTGGCCCGTCCATGAAGCCGGTCCGTCACGCGACTGTAATACCCTTTGCAGAACTCGAAGCCCAGCTTCGGGTTGGCGATCGGGTAGACCAGGCGCGCCAGAAGCTCGCGGTCGTACGAGAGGATGTCGCAGTCGTGGAGCGCGATGACGTCGCACTCGCCGCGCGCCAGCACGTAGCCGTAGGAGAGCCAGGCGGAGCGGCCCTTGCCGTCAGCGCCGATGGTCAGCCCTTTCTCTTCCATCTCGCGAAGAAGCGCTTGAACCCGCGAGCCGTCGATCCAGATCAGTGTGGTCTTCTGAGGCAGAGTGCTGAAGAACGCCCGGGCCTGTTCGAACTGCTCCTCGTTGGCCCGGCCCAGCGCCACCACGATCTCCCGGAGATAACGCACCTCCCCCAGCTCTTCAGCGATTCGTGGCATCGCGGGGGTCTCCAGCTCAGAGTAGAGGCAGGGGAGCACCAGGGCAACGGGCCGAAATGCCACGGTCTTCTCCAGCTCGGCCTCGAGCTGTCCCAGGTTGGGAGCCCCGAGCCTGTGCAGGGTCGCGATGACGCCGGCCTGATGAAAGTCGCTCATGGCTTTCCTCGAACCTTCGTCTCGGCAGCCAACGCGGACAGCAAATCCTGGACCTCGGTCTCGTCCCGCAGTCGGTAAGAGGCAGCGGTGTGCGCCCCTCTTCCCCCAACTCTGATGGTCAACGCTTTCCCGACAAGCAGTCTGAACGCTTGCTCATCGGTCTGGTCATCGCCCATGTAGAGCATAGTCACTGCGCCGGAAAAATCGAGGGCGACCCGGTCCCTGATCCAGAGGGCGCACTCCCCTTTTGTCCATCCAACGTGCGGAAGGATCTCGATCACCAGCCGTCCCCGAAGCAGCTTGAACGCGCCGCCGTGCTCATAGAGGACTTGCTCGATCTGGGCTGCCACCCGACCTAACATCCCGCGGGAGACCTGACGGTAATGGATCGCCACCGTCAGACGCTTGGGCTCCACGATCACCCCGGGGACGGACGCGGTCCGACGCGTGAGCCATTCACCGATCTTCTGCATCGTCGTCCGTCTGGCCTCCGCCTGAGGGTGCGCGAAGGAGAGGCGAGGGCCTTCCACCTGAAGGCCATGGCAGCCCGCATAGATCAGCCCGGGCAGACCGACTCTTTCGCGAAGATCTCGCAGATCGCGGCCCGACACGATGCCGACCCTGATCCGCGGGTGCTGCGAGAGCAGCCCGAGGTGCTCTCGCGTCTCTGGCGCAAGCCTGACCGACGCCGGATGAGACATGATCGGCGTGAGCGTGCCGTCGAAGTCCGTGAGGAGCAACAGGCCACCCCCGGCGTCGAATCCCGCGATGATCTCCTTCGAAATGCGCGTCACAGCGCTCACCACCTCACCTCCTTGCTCCTCACGGAGAAGTTGCGTACTCACTTCAGGTCAAAAGGCGATCCAACGCTCAAACGATTCCCGATCAGCATTCCCACCATGTGGAGCAGCTCGCCCACCTTGAACGGCTTCTCCATGTATCCATGGGCGCCTCGGCGCATCGATTCCTCCTCCACAGATGGTCCTCCGAAAGCCGTCATGACAATCACAGGAGTGCTCGCATACTTCGCCCGAATGAACGAAAGGAGATCGAGGCCGCTGATGCCGGGCATCTCTTTATCCAGGATGACCGCGTCGACCTGTTGACGTTCAAGAGTGGCGATCGCCCGCTTCCCATCCGATTCCTCAACCACCCGGAGCCCGGCCCTCTTAAAAACATCCCGGATCAGCGCTCGCATCTCCTCATCGTCATCAACGACGAGTACGGTAAAGGGGGCGGGCTCTCGGTGTTCTTCTTGCATATGCCCTTCCGCGTTCACAACGTGCAATGACGGTACCAGGCGCCGGGCAAAGTGGTAGGCCCCAAAATGCGCGCAATCGAACAAGTTCTCACTGATCTGAAATGGACAATGCACGGAGGCCACCCAATGCGACGCGACAAGATGTCGTCCTCACGACACGGTGACGCCCAGACCGGCGCCGACGCGAGACCCGACCGGACCGGCCCACGCTCGGTGGGTCCGATGAAGCTGGTTCCTTCGCTGGTCATCGCCCTTCTACTCTTCCTCGCGGGAGCACCCGGCGTCGGTGTTTCCCCGGCCCGCTCGCACGAGGCGCCTCCTGCTAAAGAGACGGTAATAAGACCCGGGGAGACGCTTGAGCGCGCGCTCGCAAAAGTCGGGGTCAGTCGGGCTGAAGCGCGCAACGTCGTGAGAGCGCTTGGCTCCCATTTAAATATGCGCCATCTCAGACCCGGGGAGCGAATCTGGGTAACGCGATCGCAGAACGGCACGCTGGCCAGGCTCACGTACTGGCGCTCTCCCCTGGAGCGCTACGAAGCTCACCCTGAGCGCGACGGGTGGCGCGTCCGACGCGTGCTCACGCCTGTGCAAACGAAGGTCGCCGCCGTCTCCGCGACGGTTCGGGGATCACTCTTTGCGAGCATGGAGCGCTTCGAGAACGGGCAGCTCCTCGCCGCAAAGTTCGTCAACCTCTTCGAGTGGGACTTCGACTTTGCCGCCGACTCGCTCCCCGGCGACCAGTTCCGGTTGCGGGTGGAGAAGCGCTACGCTCACGGCAGTTTCATCGAATACGGCAGCATCCTCGTCGCCCAGTACCGGAGCGCCGGCCGGCAGGCACTGACCGCGATCAGGTTCCCCGTCGCGGCCGGGGAGTGGGCCTACTTCGACGCCGCCGGCCGCTCGGTGCGCAAGATGTTCCTCCGTGCCCCGCTCGACTTCACCCGGATCACCTCGGGCTTCTCCCACGCCCGCGTCCACCCGATCCTCGGCGGCGTTCGCCCGCATCTCGCCATCGACTACGCGGCCCCGGCCGGGACAGCGGTACGCGCCGTGGCCGATGGCGTGGTGCTCTCAGCGGGATGGGACGAAGGAAACGGTCTCAGCGTGACGCTCCGCCATGCCAGGGGGTATCGGACGATGTACAACCACCTGTCGAAGCTCAACGTGCGCCGAGGCCAGCGCGTGCATCAACGTCAGATCATCGGCCGGGTGGGTTCAACAGGCCTTGCCACCGGCCCTCACCTCGACTATCGCATCATGAAGGACGGCCGCTTCGTGAACCCGCTTAACGAGCGCTTCGTCCCCGGTGAGCCTGTGCCTCGGTCGCGCCGGGTGGCGTTTCAGCGCTATCTCTCCCGCTTCCTCAAGCAGCTTGATCTCGAGGCCCCGTTCGCCGCTCAGGAGCCGTCACGTTAAGAGGTCCTCTGAGAACACCGGCCTGCGACGCCGCTCGCGGCGCACCGTGAGCAGCGCGAGGGAGCGCCCCGCCAGCTCGTAGGTCTCTCCGCCCCTGAGAGGGCGAGTGGTTCTGCGCTCTCCATTCACGACGTGAGTGCCCAGGATCGGCTCCCATCGCACCTGTCTTCGGTGCGCAGGAAGGACGAAGGGGACCGCCTCGTGATGGGCATTGAGCAGAATGAGAAAGGTCTCGTCCCCGATTCGCTCCCCGCGTGAATCCACCTCCTCGATGGCGTCGCCCGAGAGTCTGAGGCCCAAGCAGCGGATGTGAGGGTTCCGCCAGTCCTCCTCGGTCATCTCCTTCCCGTCAGGCCGAAACCAGGTGAGGTCCTTGACCTCGGACCCCTGGATCTTGCGCCCGTAAAAGAACTGGCGGCGCCTTAGCACGGGGTGCTCCTTTCTAAACGCGATAAGCTCGCGAGCGAAGTCCAGAAGGTCGCGCCGTCGCCGGTCCAGTTGCCAGTCGAACCAGGAGATCTCGTTATCCTGGCAGTACGCGTTGCTGTTTCCGCGCTGCGTTCGGCCGATCTCGTCGCCGCCGCAGAGCATGGGGACGCCCTGCGAGAAGAAGAGGCTCGCCAGGAAGTTCCGCTTCTGCTGTTCGCGGAGCCCAATGATGCCGGGATCATCCGTCGGCCCTTCCGCCCCGCAGTTCCAGCTCAGATTGTTGTCGCTGCCGTCGCGGTTCTCCTCGCCGTTGGCCTCGTTGTGCTTGTCGTTATAGCTCACGAGGTCGTGAAGCGTGAACCCGTCGTGCGCCGTCACGAAGTTGATGCTCGCGAACGGACGCCGCCCGCCCCGCCCGTAGATATCGCTGGATCCCGTGAGGCGATAGGCGCCCGCCCCCGCCTGGCCCTCGTCTCCCTTCCACAAGCGGCGGAGCGTATCGCGGTACTGGTCGTTCCACTCGGCCCAGAGCACGGGAAAGTTCCCGACCTGATAGCCGCCCTCGCCGAGGTCCCACGGCTCTGCGATCAGCTTCACCTGGGAGAGCACAGGGTCCTGGTGGATGATGTCGAAGAACGCGCCGAGCCTGTCCACGTCGTGGAGCTCCCGGGCCAGGGTCGAGGCGAGATCGAATCGGAAGCCGTCCACATGCATCTCAAGGACCCAGTAGCGGAGGCTGTCCATGATGAGCTGCAGCGTCCTCGGGTGGGTCATGTTCAGCGTGTTGCCGCAGCCGGTGTAATCCATGTAGTAGCGGCAGTCATCGGCAAGACGGTAGTAGCTGGCGTTGTCGATCCCGCGAAAACAGAGCGTCGGCCCCAGGTGGTTGCCCT
>Ga0209342_10006988_pt1 | contig 11369 bp, 13 predicted proteins | sample RifCSP16_2_FD_184023 | JGI IMG/M metagenome (GOLD analysis project Ga0209342, IMG submission 184023) | Soil microbial communities from Rifle, Colorado - Rifle CSP2_sed 16_2 (SPAdes) (version 2) | ecosystem: Environmental > Terrestrial > Deep subsurface > Rock core/Sediment | place: Rifle... | reverse complement strand
CGAGGCTTTTCACTGGCAGGCGGCTGCCTTCGCTGCAATGCGACGGCAAAACTGGGATCTGCCTTTACGAAATGCCCGGAAAACGGGTAGAACAAAAGAACTGGGTAAAGATCAGGGCTTTAGCCGGACATATCTGGCGGTCAAAACCGGCTAAAGCCTCGATTCCGATCCCAGATATGGCACTTGCCAAACTCCAGTACAGGTAAGCATTAGGCGTGGGTAGATGGGGATCGGCCATCATTGCGCCAACTCCCAGCCCTCGTCGTCCGGGAAGATATTCTCGTACTTGATGCTCGTCCGCGGCTCCACCATCATGTCCGCCACGGTGTCGCGCCATTTGGCATAGTGCGCCGTCTCTTTGTGGCGAACCGCGTCGTCAGGTGTGCGGTAGACTTCGACCAGTACAAATCGGGTGGGGTCCTCCTGCTGCTGGATGACATCGAAACGGGCAATGCCGGGTTCTTGCACGCTGCTGCGGGCATTTTCGAGAGTGGCCGCTTTGAAATCCTCCACAGACTCGGGCTTGACATGGGCGAAGACGTGGACAATGAGCATAAGGCATCCTTTCCATGCGTGTAAGAAACCAGGTTTCTCCGAGAAACCTGGTTTCTGAAGTGCCTCATACTGATTACTGCTCACTGACTACTGATCACTGACCACCAGTCGCTGTTCACCGCGCGCGCGCCAGGGACGTGCCGAGGAACGAGGCGCGCCGCTCCGGCGACCCGGCATGATCGGCGATGAACTCGACGATCTCGCGCGCCTGCTTCCGCAGCGCCTGCGCCTCAAGGGCGTTGCCGGCCTGTGCTTCGATCTCGCTCAGCGCACGCAACACGGGCAGGAGGAACAGACTGTGATTCAAACCCAGCGCCCCGATCTCGGCCCGGGCTTCGGAGAGAATTTGGCGCGCCTCGACAGTCTTCCCCAGGCTATGCAGGGCCTTGCCCTTCAGGTAGAGCATATTGGGGCGCAGCGAGCGCACACCCATGGCGCGCATGGCCGTGATGGCCCTCTCCGCTAACTGAAGCACGTGCTCGTAGTCGTGATGGGCAAGCGCCACCTCGCCGTCGATGAGGTCGAACATCAGCGTGCTTTCGGGATAAGCGCCGGACCTGTCAGGGCCAGGCTCCTCCCTGGCTTGATGTATTGTCGCGAAAGCCTCTTCCGGGTTTCCACCGTACAGGTGGAGCAGCGCCAACACAGCCAGGATCGCGTGGCGGGGCTGGCCGAACTCCTCCGTCTTGGCGAGCGCAAGGCGGGCGGCTGCGAAGCCGCGCTCCACATCGCCGAGGAGACCATACACCCAGGCCAGGATGGCGCGGGCGAACACCTGCGCGCCCCAGTAGTTGGCCCGTTCCCCCAGCGCAACCGCGTCTTCCAGTGCCTGGATGCCTTTGTCCACCTCGCCGCGCTCCAGGTAGATCGGGCTGATCACACTCAGGCTGTAAGCCTCGCCCCACGAGTTGGCGATCGACTCGCTGATGCGCCGCGCTTCCTGGGCCAGCGCCATCGCTTTGTCAAGCTCGCCGACCCAGTAGTAGCGACTTGCGGCTGACGCCAGGGTATCGGCCAGCATGGGCAGGTCGCCCAGCTCGCGCCAGAGAGCGAGCGCCTCCTCCTGCGCAGACCACGCCGGATCGACTTCGCCCGCTTCGAAGTAGGCGCGCGCGATGTCGTGCAGAATGTAAGCCAGCTCTTCGCGCAAAGCGTGCCGCCGCGCGATGGCGAGCGCCTGCTCGCCGTAGGCCACGGCCTGGCGGGCGTCCCTGCCCGCGAAGAGTGTGAGCAGCATCAGGTTCCACAGCGCCTTCGCCTCGGCGCGGTGATCCTGCATATCGCGTGCCAGCGCGAGGGCGCGCTCGGACAGCGCCTGTCCCTGCTCCGGATCGAACTCCGCCGTGTACGTCGAATGGATGGTCGCCCAGGGAATCAACGCGGCCAGCTCCAGCGTGCGGTCGCCGCGCTCGTGTGCCAGCCTTTCCAGCTCCCTATAACTGGCGGCAGCTTCCTTGTGCCGGCCGCTGACTTCAAACATCCGGCCGCGGCTCGTGTACAGATAAATGAGCTGCTCGCTGGAAGCCGTGGCGCGGCTGGCGATCTCCACTGCACGCGTGTAGTGTCTGATCGCCTCGGCCGTCGCGTACAGCCGGGCTGCCACATCGCCTGCCAGCGTGGTGTACCTCAGCACGCGCTCGTCGTCGGCTGCTTCGTCGAAATGATACGCGAGACGATCGGCCTGTTCCTCCAACCGTTCGGCAAACAATGCTTCGATGGCCTCGCCGGCCCGGCGATGGAACGCCCGGCGATGGCGGCGCAGGATCGACGCGTACGCCGCGTCGCGCGTCAGCTCGTGCCGGAATGCGTACACCGGCTCGGTCGTGTGCGCCGCAAGGCGAATCAGATCGGCGCGCTGCAGCGTCTTCAAATGCTGATCGAGCGCGTGGGGCCGCTCCTGCGCCACGACACGCTCGAGCACGCGATAGGAGAACGTGCGCCCGATGACCGACGCCAGTTGGAGTGTGCGCCGCACGTCGTCCTCCAGCCGGTCGATGCGCGCCGTCAGCAGCGCCTGCACGCTGTCCGGAATGTCGATGTGCGCTGCATCGACGTGTGGCCCCGCCCGCCACGGCGTGCCAGGCTCGTCGCGCACGATCGCCCCGCTGTCGATCAGCGCCCGGGCCACTTCCTCGACGAAGAACGGGTTGCCTTCCGCCTTACGGAGGAGCAGTTGGCGCAGGTGATCCGGCAGATCGGGAGCGTCGAGCAGGTTGTCGATCAGCAACTCGCTATCCACGGCGCTGAGGGGGTGGAGTTCGATCTCCGCATAGCGGTGAGCATACGCCCGCTCCGCCATCAGTTTCACCTGCCAGCCAGGCGACTGGCGGTAAGGGCGCATCGCGCACAGAAAGAGGATCGGCACTTCCTCGGTGAGTTGGAAGAGATGCTGCAGAAGCTCGACCGACGCCTGGTCAGCCCAATGGAGATCGTCGAGCACGGCGACGGACGGTGCGCGCGTCGCTACATCGCGCCACCCGGCGAGCGCCGCCTCGAACAGATTTCGCTTGAGCGCCTCGCCGCTCTGCAGCGGCTCTTCCGGTTCGGCCGCCACCGCCAGCATCACTTCGACCGCATGCGTGACTCGAGCCACCTCTTCGGGTGGCCGGCCCCGCGCGATGCGCGCCACCTTGCGGCGCACCGCGTCTGGTGGATCGTCCTCTTCGATCTCGAAGGTGCGGCGCAGGTAGTGCCGGAACACGCCGTAGGCGCGTGTTGCATCGTAGGACATACCCTGATGGACACCCCACACGGGTCGCACGCCCGTCTGACCAGGGAGGTCCGCGGCAGCGGCTCCGGAAGCCTGCTTCCAGTAAGCATGCAGCTCCTCGATCAGGCGACTCTTGCCCAGCCCGGCTTCGCCGATGAGACACACGATCTGTCCGCGCCCGTCCCGCACCTCGTCGACGATGCGCTTGAGCGTCTCGAATTCTTGTTCACGCCCGACGAGCGGCGCGCGAAGCCCTACGACGCCCTGCCGCAGGCCGGGCTGCTCGTGCCACCCCAGTACGCGGTATGCCTGCACCGGCTCGTGCCTGCCTTTCGCCTCGACACTGCCTACTTCGTACACGTCGAAGAACGGCGCAACCAGCCGGTACGTGTGCTGCGTAATCTGGACCGTGCCCGGCAGCGCGGTCTGCTCCATGCGCGCCGCGAGATTGACCGCGTCGCCCATCGCGGTGTACTCCATCTGCAGATCCGACCCGACCTCGCCGACGACGACCGGCCCGGTGTTGATGCCGACGCGCAGTTTGAAGTCCAGGCCGTATTCGCGCCGGATGTGCTCGCGGAAGGGGCGGACGCTCCGCACGATGTCCAGCCCGGCCAGCACGGCTCGCACCGGGTCGTCTTCGTGGGCGATCGGCGCGCCGAAGAAGGCCAGGATGGCGTCGCCCATCAGGCGGGCGACGACGCCCTCGTAGCGATACACCGGCGCGATCAGGTAATCGAACGCCTGGTTCATGATCTCGGCCCACTCTTCGGGGTCGAGGTTCTCGGCCATGGCGGTGGAGCCGGCCACGTCGCAGAACAGGGCCGTGACGATGCGGCGCTCGCCCTGCATACTGCGACTGGCGCGCACCGCTTCGAGCTTCTCGGTGAATTCCTGGGAGATGTGCCTCATGTGTCGTCATTATTATGACCTTGACTTGCGGCCATTGTCAAACGCCGCGCTTAACCGCGCCGCTGTGCCGCTTGTACGGTGTACACGCAAATGTTGTCAGTCGTTACAGTGCTCGCCAAACCGCGTCCTCGCGGTTGGCCGCCCGCGGGGACGCGGGCGGTGAGCCACCTGACATGTTTTGCGTGCACACCTTGTACGGGCGGCTTGACAGGTGATACCATATCTGGTACTATCACCCATGCCGGACTTGGTCCATGAGCAAAGCGGAAAAGCTTCTTCAGAAGATCAAGAACAATCCGAAGACGGTTCCATTTCATGACTTAGACCGTGTCCTGATAGGGTACGGATTCACACGCCGGATGCCTCGGTCAGGCTCCAGTCATACGATTTACACATTGGGCCAACATCAGATTTCGGTGCCTTACAAGCGCCCCTATGTCAAAGAAGTCTATGTCCGTCATGTTCTGGAGATTCTTGACCAGATTGACGAGGAGAAAGGTGGGCAGCGATGAAGCGACGAAAAACCATCAATGACTATCTGTCCCTTCCTTACACGATTCAGATGATTCGTGAGGAAGATGGGACCTGGTTCGCCCGGGTACTGGAACTGCCCGGCTGTATGACGGAGGGTGATACACCAGAGGACACTGCGGATATGATTCTCGATGCGATGGCCGGGTGGATCGAAGTTGCGCTGGAGGATGGCCGCCCGATTCCCAAGCCGCAATCGTCCGAACAGTACAGCGGCAGATTCGTCGTGCGTGTGCCGCGCACGTTACACCAGCAGTTGGTCGAGGCCGCTCAGCGCGAAGGAGTCAGTCTGAATCAGTATATCAATGTCACACTGGCTGGGCGTGTGGCTGGAGCGACGAAGATGGTCGCAAAAGCGCCAGGCAAACAGCGATCCTCGGGACGTCCCCACTCGCCAACTGCCAGTCGTATTACCGCACGGCGTTCAGCCTCGGTGCGGGGTTGAGCGAGCCGCCACAATACTCGCGCTGCCAAATGGCCCCTGCCGGATTCGTTCCCACATCGCCTCGAGCGGCCACGCGCCTTTCTCCCACCCGAAGCGCCACGGGCTGATGTTCTCCAGCCACCACGTCACGCCGGCTTCGGCGTACGTGGCCACCGTGTCGGCGTTCTGCGCCTGGTCCGTTCCCGAGGTCAGGCCCCAATGCGCGATATCGAATGGCGTCTCGGCTGAGCGCCGTTCGCGCACGAAGGCGACCGCCTCTTTCACCCGCTCGACCGGCATCATCTGGTTGAAGAACTGCTCGCGCCATAGCGGGAACACGCCGTCCCAGCGGGCCGCCCGCCGGAATGGGCGCTTGTTCGGCCATACGCCCGCCACCCAGATCGGAATGCGCGGTGACTGCATCGGCCTGGGCGTGAAGAACGCCTGCTTGATCGAGTAGTGCGTTCCCTCGTAATCGAACGCCTCGCCGCGCCACAGGCCCGTGACGACCTCCAGCGCCTCGTCGAGCATCACCCCTCGCGCTCGCCGGTCGGCTCGCTCGCCGAGGTTATCGAATTCTTGCGCGCCGTCGCCCAGCCCTACGCCGAGGATCAGCCGCCCGCTGGACAGGCGATCGAGCGTGGCCGTCTCGCGAGCGACCTTCCACGGGCGTCGCCGCGCCAAAGGCGTGATCAGCGGGCCGAAGCGAATTCGGTCGGTGTTCAACGCAATGGCCGCCAGCGCGACCGTCGTATCGACGACCGGCACAGGCCAGTCCACCGCGATTTGATCCCAAAGGAAAAAGCCCTCCCAGCCGGCGATCTCGGCCTCGCGCGCCAGATCGGCCAGCAGCCGCGCGTCGGCATAATCTGCGAAGGTCGGCACGTGGATGCCGAAGTGCATGATTCTCTCCTTTGCGAGGTGCTGGAGTTTAGAGCTCGCTCCCGCTGGATTGACAAAGTGATGATAGACAGGCTCGCGGAGCCGAAGCACGAATGCGCTAGGCCGGATCGACGTAGACGGCGACGACCTCTGCGATGTCGCCGGGTTTCAGGCGGCCAACCGTGGCTCCGAGAATGGCATTTGGGTGTCTTATGCGGTTTCGCCCGCTTGCTGGAGGATGTGTTCATACAGTTCGGTGCTCATCCGAAAGTCGCCCTGGCGCAAGCGGTCGACCAGGGGCTTCACGGTTGGGATGTGGTCGGAGGATTTGGCCATGAGGAGAATCCCCAGCGTCCCGACGACGCGCAATCCCGCTGTCTGTGCTTTTCGTCGGGCTGCCAGGTCATCGAGCAGTGTCCAGTCGGCAGACACTTCCTTGGCGAGCACAATTGCTTCGCTCTCGCCCGCGCCGAGTTCGTCACGCAGCAGTTGAACAGCCAGGTCATCCTTGACAGTAATGGTCTTGACCCAGTCGGCAGCGGCAAGGTCTGAGACACCGGCTTCCCCTTCGCCGCCGGCGAGGATTTCGGCGCGCACCGTCGGCGGAATGAGGACTTCCCCGAAGAGGCTCTGTAACAGCCCAAACTGCCCAATACTGGCGAGTGCGATGAGCGGCCCGGCATTGGACACGGCTTTAGGCACGGTTGGGACTCCAGGCTTGGGCGGCGGTGACTTCCTCGTCCCACTCCTGTGGGCCGAAGCGGAAGTAGTCGATGCCCTTGCGCGCCAGCAGCGCGACCAGGCCCCGCCGCGTCAGGCCGAGGAGTTCAGCGGCCTTGCCTGACGAAATGCGCCCTTCCTGGAACAGACCCAAGACGGCAAATTCCTTCATGGCCTGTGCAGCCTGCGATTGGGCTGGGCCGAGTAATGAGACGAAGTCTTTAGGGAGCGAGATGTGTAGTATGGTAGTTGCGGCCATAGGTGGCCTCCGGATTTCTAATTGCGGATTTCGGATTGAAGAGATTATAGTTCCCACCTGGCGATAGAGCAAGATGCGCCTTATGAGCCTTTACTTCTTGAATCCAGCCCGAACCTTCGCCTTCCAACCTCCAAATTCCAACCTCTACCCCTACCTGTGGTAATGGCGGATGTGCGCCGATTCCGTTTCGTATATGCTGTAAGCAGTTCAATACCCACCACTTCCGTGTAATCCGTGCAGAATCCGTGTCAGCAGGAGGGCAGCCATGAACGACATCTCTAACCGCAAGGCATTGGAACCGCTCGAAGCGTTGCTGGCCGATGACGCCGTGACCGAGATCATGGTCGATGCTCCCGATCGTGTGATCGTTGAGCGCAAGGGGAAGCTGGAAGATGCCGGCGTCAAGTTCGAGTCGCCGGAAGCGCTGCGCGCCGCGATCGACGCCACGCTGGCGCTGGGCGGGGCGACGCTCCAGCCGGGGCAAACCGTCGCCCATACGCGGCTGTCGGACGGCTCGCGCATTCTCGCCGTGCTGCCTCCCACCGCCGTCAACGCCGGCCCGTACCTGGTCATCCGCAAAGTGTGGAAAACCACGCTGACCATGAATCAATTGCTCGAGTGGGGTGTGATCACGCCCGAGGCGCGCGCACTTCTGCAGAGCGCCATCCTCGCCCCGCGAAACTTCCTGGTCACAGGCGGCACCGGCAGCGGAAAGACGACGCTCCTCAATCTGCTCGTCGACGAGATCCCGGCGGACCAGCGCGTCGTCGCCGTCGAGCCGGTCTTCGAGCTGCACCTGCGCCACCCGCGCGCCATCAACCTCTCTGCAGATCGAGCGCCGGATATCTCGTTCTCCGATCTGGTCGTCACGGGATCGTGGATGCGGCCGGATTGGCTGATCGTCGGCGAGCTGCTCGGCTCGGAGGCGCTGCAGGTGCTCCAGATCATGAGCCGGGGCCACAGCGGCATGACGACGATGCACGCCACGAGCGTCGAAGATGCGCTCTCTCGGCTGGAGGCGATGTGCCTGATGGCGAACATGGGCCTCGGCCTCGGCGACATCCGCACGCTGATCGCCTCCGCCATCCACGTCATCACGCACCAGGAGAAGATGCGCGACGGCAGCCGCCGCGTTATGCAGATTGCCGAGCTGCGCGGCGTCGAGAATGACCGCTACGTGCTCCAGCCGTTGATGCGCTACAATCCGGACACGGGCAAACTCGAAGCCACCGGCTCGCTGCCGGGGTGGGAAAGCTAGCCTTGATCCACGCCGGCGGTGATCAGTGATCAGTCATCAGTGATCAGTCATCAGGAATGGTTTTACCGAATCTGCTGTGTGGCGAAGCGGAGGATTCCTGGCGACTTGCGACCGAAGGTCTCATCGACTTGAGCGAATAGAGACCTTCGGTCAGCCACAAGGACGGGTCAGAAACACCGTCCCATGTTTACGTGCGACGTGCCTCAAAGGTGCGTCGCACGTTTTTCCCGGCCAGATCGGGACACGTGTGCACGCAAAACATGTCAGCGGGGGCGGCTCCCATGCCGCTCATACCGGGTGTGGGAGCCCGGCCCGCTGTTTGCCTAACAGCATTTGCGTGCACACCGGGACACCAGTCGCATGACGACTGGGCACTTCTCGGTGTAAAATCCGAATACCCTACATTGCCAGAGGAGAATAACAATGTTCGGAAACCTCGTCGGTCTGATCGTTCTCATCGCGTTAGCCATTGGCTTTGCCTGGCTCACGCGCCGCGCGTGGCGATCGAAGCGCGGGCCGATCAAGTGGGTCGGCGTCGTGCTGGGCGGGTTGCCGACGCTGCTGCTCGGCTTGTTGAGTGTGTTCGCGCAGTCGGCATGGTCAAGACCTACACGCTGCGCGGCAGCCCGGCGCCGGACATCATGGTCGCGGGCACGGCCGAGCAAATCGCGCGCGGCGAGCACCTGGCTTACGCTCTTTGCGCGATCTGCCACTCACTCGATGATCAATTGCCCTTAAGCGGAGGGCGGGACGTTGGCAAAGACAGTCCCGTGTCCATTGGAGAACTCATAGGGGCGAACCTGAGCGGCGGCGGCGGCGGCCTGACGCCGGCGGGTCCAAACCTGGCGGTGGTCAGGGGTTGGACGCAGGATCAATTCATTACGACGATGCGCACTGGCGTAGATCCAGGTGGGCACGCGCTCGATCCGCGACAAATGCCGTGGGAGTCAATCGGGAAGCTGGACGACGTGGAACTGGTGGCGTTGTACGAATATCTGCGCGGGCTGACGCCCATTCAGGAATAGGGTCACGGTTGATTATGCTGTGACCCTACCTCCTCATCGCGCAGGGCCACAGCAACTCCGAAATCGCGGAACGGCTGGTGCTCAGCGCCGAGACCGTGCGTAATCACATCTCCAACATATTCTCCAAATTGCAGGTGGCCGACCGGGCGCAGGCGATCATCCGCGCGCAGGAGGCGGGGCTGGGCTAGCCACACGGCCCGTCCCCGCTCGTCCCGACCGACCCTTCCCAGGAAAAACTTCCCAGCATCATGGGATACCACCCCCTTCCCCCTGGGAAACCACCTCGCGTAGAGTAGACGCAAATTGATCAGGCGCCATATGACTCCATGGCCTGACGAGAAAGGAAATTGATCATGTCTATATCTACTGCGACACAACAACCCGCTCCTCACTCAGCCCTCCGGCGTCTGGTGACCCGCCATCCGGTGGCGGCCTTCCTGGTGATGGCCTACACTCTTTACTTCGCATTCGCACTGCCGCCGGTTCGGACATATCTTGGCATCTTCCTCGATCAGCCCCTATGGGCGGTGCTCGGCCATCTCTTCGGGTCGACGCTGCCAGCCTTCCTCGTGATGGCGGCCCTGCACGGCCGGGCCGGCGTGCGCGACCTGGCGCGTCGGTCCCTCAGGTGGCGCGTTGGCGTCCGTTGGTACCTCGTTGCGCTGCTCGGCCTGCCCATCACGGTCATGTTGGCCGCGAGCGTGATCTTTGGTCTGGCACCGCTGAACGCGCTGGTGGACAAGTGGCCGCTACTGTTCACGGTGATGTTGCCAGATCTGCTGCTCCGTATCGTGTTCTTCAATCTTGCCGAGGAGATCGGCTGGATGGGGTTCTTGCAGGCAAGGCTGCAAGATAGGCACGGGCCGTTGAAGGCCAGCGTCATGGTCACGCTCCCGTTTGCGCTGTGGCATCTGCCCGATGTGATGATCGAGTTCGGATTAACCCCCCTCGCCCTCGATTTCTACCTCGTGCTGGGCGCTTTTGCGATAGCTCAGCTGTTCGGACGAGTCATCATAATGTGGCTGTACAACAATACCAATCGCAGCGTGCTGCTGGTGGGGCTGTTCCACTCCACCCATAACACAACAGTCAATAGGATTACCAGTGAGTTCATCCCCGGACCCGCTGAGTCTGGGTTCTTCATAGTCAGCGGTGTCCTCGCTGTGGCTGCGGTGCTCATCGTCGTCTTCACCCGGGGCCGCCTCTCCTACAAGCCGGACCAGGCACTGCGACCAGCCGCTACGCCTCCATCAGGTGATGTGCCGCTGCCCCAGGCGTGAACGTGAGAGCCGCTTCTGCAGTTGTTGCAGCTGTGGAAGCGGCAGCTGCTCAATGTATGACATTCAAAGGAGTGAATCATGAAGACAGGGAAGGAAAGGAATTCCACAATGGCCGCTCGAATCTGGAACATCTCGCTCGCGCTTCTCTTGGTGCCCCTCATGACCTTTTCTGCCGTGGCACCGGCTTTTGCTGCACCCCGGCTGGCTGGCCCGACTGATCCCGCCGAACTGGGTGCCTTCATGGATGACCTGATGGCTGCCCAGATGGATACGAACCATATCCCTGGCGCGGTGGTCGTGGTCGTCAAGGATGGGCAGGTGTTCTTTGCCAAGGGCTATGGCTATGCTGACCTGGAAGCACGTATCCCGGTAGACCCCGAGCGCACTTTGTTCAGCACCGGGTCCGTAGCCAAGCCGTTTGTGTGGACCGCCGTCATGCAGTTGGTCGAGCAGGGCAGGCTTTCGCTGGACGAGGACATCAATGCCTATCTGGATTTTGAAATTCCGGCCACCTATCCCGAGCCCATCACGCTCAAGCACTTGATGTCTCACACTCCCGGCTTTGAACACAAACTCTGGGAAGGCTTCTTCAAGCTGAATGCCGAAGATGTTTCCTCGCTGGAAACCTATCTCAAGAAGCATCTTCCAGCGCGTGTCTTCCCGCCCGGAAAAATCGGCGCATATTCGTAACTGCTCAGCCTTAGCAGATTTCTAACGTAAATCTACTGCCCGTCATATCCAAAGCTGCTATAGTCAAGCCCATGACACCGTTGCCCTTACCCACCGATGACGAGGTGCGCGCTGTGTACCGTC
>Ga0209342_10006987_pt1 | contig 11371 bp, 6 predicted proteins | sample RifCSP16_2_FD_184023 | JGI IMG/M metagenome (GOLD analysis project Ga0209342, IMG submission 184023) | Soil microbial communities from Rifle, Colorado - Rifle CSP2_sed 16_2 (SPAdes) (version 2) | ecosystem: Environmental > Terrestrial > Deep subsurface > Rock core/Sediment | place: Rifle... | reverse complement strand
GGTAACGGAGCGGTCTCGAAAACCGCCGGGCCTCGCGGCCCTTGTGGGTTCAACTCCCACCCCCTCCGCCAGGCTCAGAATGATGTGCTCGTCCTCCTCGCCTCTCAGTCCGTTGACTGTCGCCTCCGCGGTGATCTCGATAATCCTCATCGTACTCTTCTGGACATCGGTCAGCGGCAGCTGGGTCGGTGGGCCAAAGTCCAACTCACTCATCGCGAACATCGGCATCCTCTTGGCCGTACTCTGGTGGCATTGGCCGGCGCCGCTCACCCGGGTGCCGTAAGGATCCTTGGCGGGAAAGGGAAGGCAAAGGGGGCACAGCGAACCCCTCGTCCCAAGGATTGAGCGGAGAATGCCTTCCCTTCCGGCCGGGACAGTCACATTCCTCTTCACCGACCTTGAGGGGTCGACACGTCTCTTGCAGCACCTGGGCGACCGGTACGCCGCCCTACTGCAGGAGTACCGGCGCCTCCTCCAGGCGGCGTGCCGGGAGAGAGGCGGTCGAGAGGTCGACACCCAGGGGGACGCGCTCTTCGTCGCCTTCCCCCGCGCGCACGACGCCGTCGCGGGAGCCGTCTCCGCCCAGCAGACTATCGCCGGACACCGGTGGCCGGAGGACGTCACTGTGCGGGCGCGTATGGGGATCCACACCGGCGAGCCGCTGAAGACTGAAACCGGGTACGTCGGCATGGACGTCCACCGGGCCGCCCGGATCTGCCAGGCCGGGCACGGCGGACAGATCCTGCTCTCGCAGACGACCTCCGACCTGATCGAAGACGACCTGCCTGTCGGCGTCGGGCTGCGCGATCTTGGTCGGCACCGGCTCAAGGACCTGGCGCAGCCGCAGCATCTCTACCAGGTGGTGGCGGCGGGGCTGCCGGGGGAGTTCCCCCCGCTGCGGTCGCTGGACGCGCACCCGAACAACCTGCCGATCCAGTTGACCTCCTTCATCGGCCGCGAGCGGGAGATGGCGGCGATCGCGAATCTTCTCGAGCAGCATCGGCTGGTCACGCTGGTCGGCGCCGGTGGGAGCGGCAAGACCAGACTCTCCCTGCAGGTCGCCGCCCACCTGCTGGATGCCTATCCGGACGGGGCCTGGTGGGTAGACCTGGCGGGCCTGATTGACGGGTCGCTGGTACCCGAGGCGGTGGCCGCGGTCCTCCGGGTCCGCGAGCAGTCAGGCACGCTGCTGTTGACCACGCTGGGCGACTTCTTGCAACCCCGGACGGCACTGCTCCTCCTCGACAACTGCGAGCACCTGGTGGCCGGCTGCGGGCAACTGGCGGAAGCGCTCCTCCAGCGCTGCCCCGACCTGCGCATCCTGGCGACGAGTCGCGAGGGTCTGGCCGTCGGGGGTGAAGCGCTCTTTCCCGTCCCCACACTGTCTCTCCCCGATCTCGCGCACCTGCCGCCGCTCGAGTCGCTGAGTCAGTACGAGGCCGTCCGCTTGTTCGCCGAGCGCGCCGCGACGGTATCTCCTGCATTCAAGATCACGGCGCGGAACGCGGCTGTCGTCGCGCAGATCTGCCACCGGCTCGACGGCATCCCCCTGGCGATGGAACTGGCCGCCGCACGGGTGACCGTCCTGTCACCGGAGCAGATCGCCTCCCGCCTGGACGACCAGTTTCGCCTGCTCACCGGGGGCAGCCGCACCGCCCTGCCGCGGCATCAGACGCTGCAGGGTGCTCTGGATTGGAGTTTCCAGTCGCTGGCCGAGCCCGAAAAATCGGCCTTCCGGCGGCTGGCGGTGTTTGCCGGGGGCTTCACGCTGCAGGCGGCGGAGGCGGTATGCGCGGGAGAAGGCATCGCTACTGCCGACGTCCTCGACCTTCTGGCGCACCTGGTCAACAAATCGCTCGTGGTCGTGGAAGACCGCGAAGACGATCGCCGCTACCGGCTGCTCGAACCCACCCGGCAGTATGCCCGGGACCGACTGCGCGAGGTGGGGGAGATCGACGGCACGCGCGCGCGGCACGTCGAGTGGTTCCTCGCCTTCGCGGAGGAGACCGAGGAGAAACTGCACGGCCGCGAGCAGGTGACCTGGCTGCGCCGGATGGAGACCGAGCACGAGAACCTGCGCACGGCGCTCGAGTGGACTGTCGCCGGCGACCACTGGTCCACGGCCCTTCGACTCGCGGCGGCTCTCGCAGCTTTTTGGGAGTTGCACGGGCACATCACGGAAGGGCGGCGGCGGCTCGACGAGGTCCTGTCAAGGAGCGCTGGCGCGTCGCTCCCGCCGCTGAGGGCCAGGGGGCTGTATGCCGCGGCGTCGTTTGCCGCGGACCAGCACGATTGGCCGCAGGCCAAGACCCTTGCCTCGGAAAGCCTGACCCTCTATCAGGAATCCGGCGACACGCGGGGTGAAGCCGCCGCGCTGCGGCTCCTGGGGACGGTGGCCAGGTGGCAGAGCGACTACGAAGCCGCGGCCGGATTGTATCAGCAGAGCCTCTCAAGCTACCAGCAGGTGCAGGATACCCGAGGCGTGGCCCTGGCGAACAGGTCCCTCGGTGAGCTCGCCCGGGCCCAGAAGAGGTACCCGGAGGCGGCGGCCCGGTTCACGGCAAGCCTCGAACTCTTCCGAGAGGTCGGGGACAAAGCGAGCATCTCCCACACGCTCTACCTCCTCGGGCTGACCGCGCGCGCCCAGGGAGCGTTCGCCCAGGCTACGGCACATGCGGAGGAGGCGCTGGCGCTGTCCCGGGAACTGGAAGACGCGTATGCAGCCGCCCACGCCATCCACCTGCTCGGCACCGTGGCCTGGTACCAGGGGGACATCGACAGAGCAGCCGCGCTGCATGAGCAATCCCTGCCCCTGTTCCAGGAACTAGGCGACTGGAACTGCGTGGGCACGACCACCACGGACCTCGGCCTCGTCGCCCAGGGTCGCGGGGACCTGGAGCGAGCCGCGTCACTGCACAAGGATGCCCTGCGCCGCCGGAGCGATCTCGGCGACAAGCCGGGGATCGCCGAGTGCCTCGAGCGACTGGCGGCGGTGGTCGAACAACGTGGGGACGGTGCGCAGGCCGCGCGTCTCGTGGGGTCGGCGGAGGCGCTGCGCGAGGCCCTAAAGGTGCCGCTGCCCCCGGTCGAACGGCCTCGCTACGAGCAATTGGTCGCGGCCGTGCGCACCTCCATCGGAGAGGCCGCCTTCGCCGCAGCGTGGACGGCCGGCCGGGAGATGACGGCGGAACGAGCCGTAACCTACGCGCTGGGGGAAATCTAATCGTGGCCGGAGCGGAGACTGGATCCGCTGGATCGGAGGGGCGCTATCCCGGCACGGCGAAGAGGCGCCACTCGCCCGGGACGCCCTTGAGCATGTGCACGCCCCAGTCGTCGAACACGATCGCCGACCCGGCGACGAGATCCTTGACCGTGCTGGTGACGCAGACCGTGCCGGGTTTGGCCTGCGCCATCACCCGCGCCGCGATGTGGACCACGATCCCGCTCACCCGGTCACCCTCCACCTCAACCTCTCCGGCGTGCAGGCCGGCGCGCGTCTCGATCCCCAGGCGACGCACGCCGTTGGTGATGGCGCGGGCGCAGCGGATGGCGCGGGCCGTGCCGTCGAAGATCGCCAGCACCGCGTCGCCGGCGGCCTCGATCTCCCGGCCCTGGTAGCGGGCCAGTTCTGCGCGCACGACCGCCCGGTAACTGCGCAGGAGTTCGGCCCACCGCTGATCCCCAACCTCGGCGGCGCGTGCCGTGGACCCGGACCCGACGACGTCGATGAAGAGCACGGTAGCCAGGACACGCTCGGCGTAGAGACGCTCGCCCCGGTGCAGACGGTGGGCGATCTGATAGGTCTGCCCCTCCGCGCGCATCGTCGGCGCGTGCGCAGCCAGGTAGCGCGCCGCCGCCACCAGCACGTGGCTGCTCTCCGGCGTGCCGCGCAGCAGGTTGAACTGGTGGAAGGCCGCCTCGATCGCCTGGATCGTGTGGAAGTTGCGATCCTCGCGCAACAACGTCCCACCGAGTGTAGCCATCAGGCGTTCCGGATCGCCGCCGCCGTTGAGGTAGCGCGCGACCAGACTCCCCGCCTCATTGACCTGCTGCTGACGGTCCAGCAGCCGCGGCAACGCGGCCAGCAACGCGTCCAGTTCTTCAATCGGCTCGTCGTCCGGTTCGGGAAGATGCGCCGGCGGGACGTTGAGGAAGCGGTCCAGGTAGACGCTTATCGCCGCGTCGAAGACGCCGCGCAGCAGTTCTGCCGACGGCGCCCGCCGCAGCCCTTGATGCACCGCATTGGCAAAGGTGAAGGTGTGCAGCGCGGTGTCCCAGTCGGAGAACTCGTTGCTCGTGTGGAAGCGGGCGATGCGCAGCGCCGCGGCGTAGGCTAGCGTCCCTCCGAGATCCTCCTCCGTCGCGCCCTCGCGCAGCGCGTCGAGCAGTCCCTGGGCGATGGCCTGCGGGTCTTCGCCCAGCAGCGTATCCAGCAGGATGTCCCGCCCCGCCCAACCCCCGCGCTGGGCGTGCCCGGCGTCCAGCGCCGCGGGCAGTTTCTCGAAAGCGTTCTCGAGAATCCCCACGAGATCGACAGGGTGCCGCCAGGAGTTGGACTCCTCCATCCGGTCGGCGGTGGCGCAGCCGCGGACGACGCTGGTCAACACCGGCTCCGCCGATGTCCACCCAGCGACGTCCAGCGCCTCCAGCGCCTTGTTGGTGAAGTCCAGCGTGTGGCCGATGTCTAAGTAGCGGTGGTCGGTGCCGGCGGCGAAGAGCATGTCCGCCAACTGCTGGGGATCCGTACCGGCACGGATCGCCGAGACCACGCAGCGCTCCGCGCCCTCCGCGTCCCGCACCTCGATGAACTGACGGTACCATTGTCTCAGCATCGCCGGGGTCACCGCCAGCGTGGGCAGCGGGCGGACGGCGAAGCGCGGCGGCTGACCGGCGCAGTCCTCCGCGACGGCGGAGAGCCCGTGGTAGAGCGCGCGCGGCCGGTCCTCGGGATTGAGGCGCGGCAGCAGGTTGCGCACGCAGCCCAGGATCGTCAGGCCGCGGCCCCACCCGTCCCGGCGGTGCCACACGCCGAAGTCCAGGCCGATGCGAAACGGTTCGCTGGGGTCCTCACCGGCGTCGAGTGACCCGATCACCGCTTTGGCAATGACCAGCGGGATCTCATACTCCAGACCCTCCCGCAGCCGTTCGCGCTGATGTGCCCGAGGATCGACGCGCGGCGCCAGATCCACCCAGACCTCGCCATCGCGGATCTGCACCGGGAAGGTGCGCACGTCATCCGCCCAGCGGTCGAACGTCCCACCGCTCTCCAGGTCGAAACGGGCGTGGTGCCAGTGGCAGGTGAGGATCCCGTCCTGCAGCGTGCCGCGGTGCAGGGGGAAACCCATGTGCGGGCAGCGGTTGTCCAGGGCATGGATGCGGTCGCCGACGGCAAAGAGGACCAGGACGTGGCCGTCGGCCTGGGCGACCAGACGGCCGGCCGCCCGAACCTCCGCCACGCTGGCGACGCGCACGAGGGCCTCGGTGGAGGTGGACATGGCCGCTACCTATTCATCCTGGGATGACGCAGGGCTGACTTCTGTGACATTTGTCACACCCCCTGCCGCGCGGCACCAGGAGATCCGGACGCGGAAGGGAGGGCGACCATCTGACCGCCCTCCCTTCACTCCTTCGAACGAGAGGATCGAACCGCCGGCGATTATGGCGCCGTCAGCGCCTTGTAGAAGTTCACCCGGCCGCGCCCCGGGGCGGGCCCGATCCCGTAGGTCCCGTTGTTGTCCGTGTAGGCGAGGCTCTCGATCCGGTTGCGCACGCAGACGTTGCTGGTCCCACAGATGCCGCTCGCCCAGATCAGAGCCGCGAGGCCGGATACGACCGATGTCGCCATCGACGTCCCCGACAGGGAGTCATACAACTCGTTGTAGCCATATCCCCAGCAGAGGTAGGACCAGTCGCAATAATCCTGCATCATGGACAGGATCCGCTCGCCCGGGGCCGCGACGTCGACCCAACTCCCATAGGTAGAGAACGACGCACGCTGATCGTTCTGGTTCGTCGCGGCGACGGCCAGGCAGTTGGTGTAGTAGGCCGGATAGGAGGGCGTGGTGTTCGGCGAGTTCCCCGCGGCGCAGACGACCACCGCCCCCTTGTTCCACGCGTTGTTGACGGCGTTGCGCAGGGTGGTGGACCCCGTGGAGCCTCCCAGGCTCAGGTTGATCACCTTCGCCCCGTTGTTCGCTGCCCAGTTGATCCCCTTGGCCACGGCCGACCACGAACCACTGCCGTACCAGTTGAGGACTTTGACCCCCAGCAGGTGGACGTTCCAGTTCGCGCCGGCCACGCCGGTGGGCGTTGCCGTGTCCGTGCAGGCGCCGATCACGCCGCCGACATGCGTCCCGTGGCTGTTGTCGTCGTTGCCGCTCTCGCCGGAGACGTAGCTCTTCAGGGTGATCGTCCGGTTGCAGACGGTGAAATCGGGGTGCTTGTCGTCACACACTCCGAAGAAGGAACATCCTCCCGCGTCGAGCCCCGTGTCCACGACTGCGACCCTGACCCCGTTCCCTGTAGTCACACCCCAGGCGTCGTAGGCCTGCACCTTCTCCCAGAACCACTGGCAGGTGAACGTGCCGTCCGAAGACGGCCACGTGCAGGAGGCCGGGTTGTCATACGGATCATTGGGGTCGTTGAAAACGAAGGTGTGCACGTACCCGTTCGGCTCGGCGTACTCGACCAAGGGGTTGCGGGACAGCGCGCGCAATGTGGCCTCGACGGTCCCCTCGGGGACCTTGAGGACGTAGGCATCCATCCCCTCGATGCGCTCGTGCACGCGCGCCCCCACCGCGGCGGCCGCGACATCCGCCCGGATTCCCGGTTTGAACTGGACGAGAACCTCGTCGGGCACGTAGGGGCCTAACGCCGGAGGCCGGCCCTGCCCACGGGGGTTGCGAGGTGCGGCGCCAAGCGGCGGGAGAGCGAAGAACGTGGCGACGGCTACGATCAAGCCAGCGTACAGCACTCTCCTCATAATCCCACTTCCTTCCGCAGGATCTGTCTGGAGTGCCGGCCACCCGAAAAGTGGGTGGCGAATCACCCAATTCGGGGCGTTGGGTAGGGCAAGCCGTTCGCCAACAGGCTCGCCATTCCTGCTTTCCGCGATTCTCCCCTGAATTACCGCGGGCGAGCTCCCGCGTTTGCGGCCCATCTTCCGCGGCTGCTATAATGCGTGAGGCAAAGGCGAAAAAGCCTGCTGGAACTGGGCTTTCGTCCCGCGGAGGGGTCGCGTAGCCCGGTAGCGCGCCCGCCTGGAGAGCGGGTAAGCGGTCACAAGCCGCTTCGCGGGTTCAAATCCCGCCCCCTCCGCCACTGGAGACCACATGCTCGAGTCCAATCCCGACCCGCGGCCCGGCGTACGGGGCCGGTTGCAGCAGTTGACCGCACGGCTGCGGGGCGGCCTGGCCGCTCGCGGGCCGGGCTGGCGCCGCACCCGCCAAGGCGTGTTCGAAGTCCTGAAGACCCTCCTCATCGCCTTCCTCCTCGCGCAGTTGATCATGGTCTCGGTGGCCCAGGCGTTCCAGGTGGAGCAGTACTCCATGGAACCGACGCTGCTGCCACATGACCGGGTGCTGGTGAGCAAATTCATCTACCGGCTGCGCGATCCGGCCCGGGGCGACGTGATCGTCTTGCGCTATCCGCGGAGCCCCGAGCGGAACTACATCAAGCGGGTGATCGGCCTTCCCGGGGAAAAGATCGAGATCAGGAAGGGCAAACTCTACGTCAACGGGCAGCCGATCAAGGAGAACTACCTGGACGGCGACATCGTGGGGGACTACGGCCCGGTGACCGTGCCGGCCGACTCGGTCTTTGTGATGGGGGATAACCGCAACAACAGCGAGGACAGCCGTGCCTTTGGGCCGCTGAAGCAGGATCTGATCGTCGGTCAGGCCATCCTCATCTACTGGCCGCCACGGCGCGTACGGCTGCTGGCGGGCCGCTAGCTAGCTCTCTTCGTCGGTCTCCGTCTCCCCCTTGGACTGTTCTTGCTCGCGGATGAGCCGGCGCAGAGCCTTGGGGATGCCCACGGTCTTGGGGATCTCTTGCACGATCTCGATGCGCCGCGGAACTTTATATGGCGCCAGATGCGTGGCGCAGAATTCCCGCAGTTCCCGCTTCAGCGCCCGTGGGTCCCCGCCGTCCTTTGGCACAACGTGCGCCACCAGCATCTCGCCACGCACACGGGAGGTGACCCCGACCACGGCGGCCTCCCGGACCTTCGGATGCTTGTACAGCACCTCTTCCACCTCGCGCGGGAAGACCTTCAGACCGCCGATGTTCACCATGTCCTTCTTGCGGTCCTCGATGAAGAAGAACCCGTCCTCGTCCATGCGGGCGATGTCGCCAGTAAACAGCCAGCCGTTGCGTAGCACGTTGGCCGTCTCCCGCGGGTTGTTCCAATAGCCCATCATCACCTGCGGGCCGCGGACGACTAGTTCCCCGACCTCGTTGACGCCCAGCTCCCGCTCCCCGGTCTCGGAATCCACGATCTTCGCGTCGGTCGCGGGCACCGGAAGACCAATGGCGCCGACCTTGCGCGTCCCGTAGATGGGGTTGGCGTGCGTCAGCGGGGATGCCTCGGAGAGTCCATAGCCCTCCACGAGGCGGGCGCCGGTCAGCTCCTCGAAGCGCTTCTGCACCTCCACCGGCAGCGCACTCGACCCCGACACACAGGCCCGGATGGAGCGGAGGTCGTACTTCTCCACGTCCTTCAACTGGTTGATCGCCAGGTAAATCGGCGGGGCGCCGGGGAAGACGGTGGGCCGGTACTTCGCCGCGGCCTCCGCCACCATCCGGGCGACAAACCCGCCCGGCATGAGAATCATGATGTTGGCGGCGGCGACAGCCACGGACAGGTTCATGCACACGGTCATGCCGTACACGTGGAAGAAGGGCACCACGGAGAGAATGCGCTCCTCCCCATCCTTCAGATCGGTCAGCCAGTGGCGCATCTGCGTGATGTTGCACGCCAGGTTGCGGTGGCTGAGCATCGCCCCCTTGGACAGTCCGGTGGTCCCGCCCGTGTACTGCAGCACGGCCAACTCGTCCGGCGACACCTCCACGGGACGGCCCAGGCGCGGTCCCCGCAGCAGCGAGTTGAAGGGGACGACCTTCTCCTCCGGCGGAAAGACATCGCCCTCTTTCTTCGCCTTGGTCAGCCCGTAGAGCAATCGGAAGAGCGGGGGGAAGAAGTCGTGCACGCGGGTGACGATGACGCGCTCGATGGAGGTGTGCGGCAGCACCTCCGCGACCTGCGGGAAGAAGCGGGCGAACACCACGGCGAAGCGCGCGCCGGAGTCCTTCAGGATGAACGCCAGGTCGTTGCCGCGGTAGAGCGGGTTGACCTGCACCACCACGCCCCCCGCCTTCCAGATGCCGTACGCGGCGATGATGTACTGCGGCAGGTTGGGCAGCGAAATGGCCACCCGGTCGCCCTTGCGCAGCCCCAGGCGGATCAGCGAGGCGGCGAAGCGATCGGAAAGCCCGTCGAGTTGGGCGTAGGTCAGGCGCCGGTCAAAGCTGGGGTGGGTGCTGGCCAGGATGAGGGCCGTCGCCCTGGGGAATCGTTCGACGCTGCGCTGGAGAAAGCCGTAGATGGGGAAGGTGGGAAACTCCGGAGCGACCGGCACTCCGGATTCATAAAAGCGATGCCACGGGCGGCTCGCCACCTCGACAGCACCCATCTGTGGACCTCCCGGGAGAAGATGGGTAAGCCCTTTGCCGTTATCCTCAGTATTCCTGCCGGGCGGCCCTCGCCCGCGCTCCTGGCTGAGGCGGCGCGGTAGGCGTAGAATGAATGCTGGTCGCGCTAGGTGGGGAGCTAGCGGTTCCCTGTCACCCGCAATCCGCTACAGCGGGGCTGAATTCCCACCGGAGGCCGGAAGCCTGAGGGTCCGGCCCGCGTAAGCGGCGACGACGGCCGGGTCCTGCGCAACGGGATCTGATGAACCCCGCCAGGCCCGGGAGGGAGCAACGGTAAGTCAGTCCTCCCGTGTGCCGCAGGGCAACCTGGTCCGAGCCGGCTGCGCGGTTACCGCTTCGGACGTCTGGGTCGAGGGTGGGTGCGCGGCCGTTTCCCACTCCCCCGGCTCTTCCGACCGCCCAGCGATCGCCGGAGCGGTCTCTTTCGGGGGCCGTCGGCCGTCGGCAGGTACTTCCGCACCGTGGCCCAGTTGCCGGCAAATTCCTTCAAGATGATACTCAGGCAACCGAGTCTCAGGTGCAGTTCATTGTCATCCCATCGGTCGCCAATGCCGGCGACGAAATCAAACCTCCGCCGCAGCCTCCGGACCAGCGCCAGCCGCTCCTCCTGGGTGGGTGCTAGGTAGATCGGCCCGGGCGGGAATCCGTACCGGCGCAGCCACTCCTCGGTGTGCGTCCGCGTTGCGGCCGGGCGTGCGCCCATGTAGACGATCGTGTAGCGGCGCGCGAGTCTGGCCAGGCACTCCACGCTGCCGAGGACGGGAGCATCCCTCAGCAGTTCCTCCCGCCCGAAGAAGTCCGGGTGCCCGTGGAGATGATGCCGGTGGCGGGTATCGCAGATTGTCCCATCGACAAAGACGAGGACGGCGTGCTGACGGGGATGAGGGCGCGGAGTCATGCCGGCGGCCGCGCCCGCGCGCGCAGGTCATGCGGCAGCAGTGCCGCGTACACGGCCGCGCAGGCCGGCGTGGGCACCCCGACGTCGCGTCCGTAGCGCACGACCGTCCCGTGCAGCGCCTCACTCTCCAACCGCTTGCCGTGGGTGAGGTCGTAATGCAGGGATGAGGTGGCGTCCGCCTCTAGCTGCCGCGCGAGTTTCAGGTGCGCGTCCACGACCTCCGGGCCCAAACGCACACCCCGGGCGCGGCCGACCGCCACGACTTCCTCGACGATCTGGCGGAACATCTCCCATGTCGGCGGCGCGGCGCGGATCTCTCCGATGGGCAACCGCGTCAGCGCGGTCATCCCCGCCTGGGCACAGATAAAGGCAAACTTCACCCACTTCTCGCGCACCGCGTCGTCCGTGGCCGTGACGCGCCACCCGGCCTCAGTCAGTACCCCCTCCAGGTGACGCACCCGGTCGGTCATCCCGCCGCGCCACTCGCCGAACGTGACCGCGCGGGGACCGGCGGACTGCTGCACGATCCCCGGCGCCTGGATGGTGGCGAGGATGTAGACGAGGCCACCGAGCACGCGATCGGCCCCATAGCGGCGGGCGAGCGTCTCTTCATTATCGACACCGTTCTGCAGCGAAAGGAGCGCAGTTTCCGGCCCCACGGCCGGCCGGACCAACTCCGCGGCCGTCTCCGTGTCGTAGGACTTCACGGTAAAGAGGATGAGATCTGGGGGATGGCCGGCGGGTGCTTCCGCCGCCGCTGCG
>Ga0209342_10006986_pt1 | contig 11372 bp, 15 predicted proteins | sample RifCSP16_2_FD_184023 | JGI IMG/M metagenome (GOLD analysis project Ga0209342, IMG submission 184023) | Soil microbial communities from Rifle, Colorado - Rifle CSP2_sed 16_2 (SPAdes) (version 2) | ecosystem: Environmental > Terrestrial > Deep subsurface > Rock core/Sediment | place: Rifle... | reverse complement strand
CTAAAAAAAGGCTGCGAATTATTCGGGCGGGCGATGGAGAGTTTCAACCGAAGCATGCCCGCTTAGGATAGCAGCCGCAGCGTACTTGCGACCTGACAGATTCGAAGGCGTGATAAAATTTAAATCAGAAAATTTTTTATGCGGCCTCAATGTTTGGGCTCGATCCGCTTGCCGTAGCTGACTTCGCCTTTATCCACGCGCAGCGAGAAGCCGCAATCGGGATTGGTACAGGCCCAAGCCTTGAACGTCACGGAAGCCCCATCCTGCCCATAATCCGATAGCGGGATAAGAAGCCCGTTGTTGCACTTCTGACATTTCGGCAGCTCCATCTCCTCTCCTCCTTTCAGCGCCCCAGACACGCGGGAACCCGTCGCCTGCTAAAATTTTATAGTATCGAACGGGGTTAAAGCAAGCAGGTTCTTCGATCCCAAAAACAGCTCGGAGGTTTTCGCCGGGAAACAAGGGGGGATGAAACGGTAGAGGGATAGCAACATGGTCGCTATCCCTCCTGGATCATGTCAGATCGAAGCGATTTACTTTGTCTTCTCTTCCGTTTTCTCGGAGGCCTTGTCAGCGGACTTCTTGGCCGACTTCTTGGTCTTGGCTTTTTTGGTCGCTTTCTCTTCCTTCTTTTCGGCTGCTTTCTCCAGCCCTTTTTCCGCTGTCTTCTCGACGGCTTTCTCGGCTTTTTTCTCCATCGCCTTCTCCGCGGCGAAGCCGGCGCCGCCGAACGCGAGCATGGTCACTGCAACCACCAACATCCTTAGCGTGCTTTTCATTATCTCACCTCCTTTCGATGTAACTTAGACGTGACCGCTAACGGTTTTCTTCATGCACCCACTTGGGGGGCTAAAACAGATAAAATAACCTTGCGGTGAAAGCTCGGCGCAGTGGCTGCTTAACTCTTCAACGTTTCATCTAAGTATCCGAGAAATTTCAGTTAAATGCCGTAATAACGGCGCGCGTTATCCCCCAGAAATCTTTCCCCAGGGGTTCCGAAATATCGGCGCGCTCGCTTAGATGGCGGGCGGTCCCATCGCTCCGGTCGGCGTGTGGGTAGTCCGATGAGAATATGAAAAGATTTTCACCGACTTCTGCGACGACAGGCCCAAGAAAGGATTCATTGCCTTCGCGGCCGACAAAAATCTCCCCGACGTTAAAATAATCGCTCGGCGGATGGTTGATGAGATACTTCGCTCCGCAGCGTGGATTGGCAAAATGATCCTTCATCCGTTCCAAATGGGCCGTCGCCCAACTCATGCCGTCCTCGAGGAAAGCGAAAGTCGGGTTATTAGCGGGCCAACAGTCCCGAACAAAGCTCGCTTTCGCCTGCCTTGAAGCAACCCGATGATATCGGAAACCACTGCCGAGCCAGCGCCGCCGAAACGGATAGGTCGATCTTGTCGATGCAGAGCTTTTTCTCATTGACACCTTTTTATCGGCGGCGTATTATCAAATTCCGTGATGCGCTTTCTCAGAGGGCCATTGCGGTTTTTTATTTTTGGGGATGGAAGTTCAACTTTGACCTTTCTTTCAATCGTCGCCGCGTCCCTGAGTCAGTGACCCGATGGCCGTTGTGGCAATCATCCCGGCGCGCTATGGTTCAAGCCGATTCCCGGGAAAGCCGTTAGCTATGATCGGCGGTAAGCCGATGATTCAGCATGTCTACGAGAGCGCTTGCAAGGCGAGCGTGCTGGATCGCGTGTTGGTCGCCACCGACGATCGACGGATAGAGGAAGCCGTGCGCGGATTCGGCGGCGAAGTGATGATGACGTCGCGGCAGCACGCGACCGGCACGGACCGATTGGCGGAAGTGGCGCGCAGAATTAAAGCGGACTGGCTGGTCAACGTGCAGGGCGATTTGCCGTTTATTCGGCCGCAGACGATCACCGGCGCGGTGCGTCCGCTGCGCCGTAACCGCGCGATTCCGATGGGTACGGTGTCGACGCCGATTTACGATGAAATGGAATGGCGCAACCCCAATGTCGTCAAGGTGCTCACGGACCGCGCCGGATTCGCACTTTACTTTTCGCGCGCGCCGATTCCCTATCCGCGCCATGATGCCGTCGATCTGGCGGGCGATACATCGCCGGCCCATTCCCGCCGGCGCCTGTGGGGCCATCGCCATCTCGGGCTTTACGTTTACCGGCGGGATTTCTTGCTCAAATTCGCCCGTCTGCGCCCGGCGCCCCTGAAACAAATCGAAAGTCTGGAACAACTACGGGCTTTGGTTTACGGTTACAGGATATTTGTCGCGGCGGCGGATGAAACATCGGTTGAAGTCGACACTCCGGAAGATTTGCCGAAAGCCGAGCGCTATTTTTTGCAGAGCATGAACTGAAGGGGAGCCATGGCAAGCGTAAAAACCAAGTTTATTTTCGTGACGGGGGGCGTGGTATCGTCGTTGGGCAAGGGGTTGGCTTCGGCTTCCATCGGCGCGTTGATGGAGAGCCGGGGGCTGAAAGTTACGCTGCTCAAGATGGACCCCTACATCAACGTCGATCCCGGCACCATGAGCCCGTTCCAGCATGGCGAAGTCTTTGTCACCGACGACGGCGCGGAGACGGACTTGGATCTCGGTCATTACGAGCGCTACGTCTCGACCGCCATGGGAAAGAAAAACAACTGCACCACGGGCCAAATCTACGAGACCGTCATCGCCAGGGAACGGCGCGGCGACTATCTCGGCGGCACCGTGCAGGTCATCCCGCATATCACCGACGAGATCAAACGGCGCATCCTGGCCGCCGCCGAAGGTTACGACATCGCCATCGGCGAGGTCGGCGGCACCGTGGGCGATATCGAGGGACTGCCGTTTTTGGAAGCGATCCGCGAATTCGCCTGGGACTGTGGCCGGGAGAACGTTCTTTATGTTCATCTGACCTTGGTGCCCTTCATCACCGGCGGCGGTGAATTAAAAACCAAGCCGACCCAACATAGCGTCAAGGAGCTCACCGGATTGGGCATCCAGCCCGATATTCTGCTCTGCCGCACCGATCGCTTTCTCGACCGTAAGATCAAGTCGAAGATCGCGCATTTCTGCAACGTGAAAGAGGAATCGGTGATCACCGCCAAGGACGTCGAGTGGATTTACGAAGTGCCGCTGGCGTTTCACGGCGAAGGGCTGGATGCGCAGATTGTCGAAAAGCTCCATATGTGGACGGGGGCGCCCAATCTACAGAAGTGGCAAAAGGTCGAGCAGACGCTGAAAAATCCCAAGTCGTCGGTCAAAATCGCCGTGGTCGGAAAGTACATGAGCCTCAAGGAATCGTACAAAAGTCTGTTCGAAGCGCTGACCCACGGCGGCATCGCCAACGAGAGCAAGGTCGAGATAGAATGCATCGAGGCGGAAAAAATCGAGGAGGTGGGAGCCCAGGAGTTGTTGAGTCAAGTCGACGGACTGTTGGTGCCGGGCGGTTTCGGCGAGCGCGGCAGCGAGGGTAAGATCGAGGCGATCCGCTACGCGCGGGAGCGGCAGATGCCCTTTTTCGGCATCTGTCTCGGCATGCAGATGGCTGCGGTCGAGTTCGCGCGCAACGTTTGCGGGCTTGCGGGCGCCAATTCCACCGAGTTCGATTCCAATAGCCCGCATCCGGTGATCCATTTGATGGAGGAACAGAAAGGGATTGATGCCAAGGGCGGAACCATGAGGCTGGGCGCCTATCCTTGTGTCCTGCAGGATGATTCGCTGGCTCTGAAGCTCTACGGCCGCAAAAAGATTTCCGAGCGCCACCGCCATCGCTATGAATTTAACAACGATTACATCAAGCAGTTTAGCGATCAAGGAATGATCCTCAGCGGTCTCTCGCCGGACGGCAATCTGGTCGAGATCATGGAACTCAAGGATCATCCCTGGTTTTTGGGCTGCCAGTTTCACCCGGAGTTCAAATCGCGGCCGATGGATTGCCATCCGCTTTTCAAGGGGTTCATCAAGGCTGCCGTGCAAAACCGGCAGTCTTTGAAAGAGGTTCCGCGCATCAAGGCCGTGCGCCCTTGAGGCGCTTTGCAGTTCGGTCCGCCCGCTCATGACTGCCAAAATAGTAAAAGTCGGGAATATCGAGGTCGGCGGCGGGAGCCCGCTGGCGATCATCGCCGGTCCCTGCGTGATCGAGAGCCGGGATTCGGCGTTAAGGCATGCGACGCTGCTCAAGCAGGCGGCGGAGCGTGCCGGCGTTCCATATATCTTCAAGTCGTCCTATGACAAGGCGAACCGCTCCTCGGTGGATTCTTACCGGGGCCCCGGGCTGGAAAAGGGGCTCGCTATTCTCGCCGAAGTAAAAAAGCAGGTCGGTGTGCCGATTCTTACCGACGTTCACGAAGTCGGTCAGTTAGGCGCCGTACGGGAAGTCGCGGATGTGTTGCAGATTCCCGCATTTCTTTGCCGGCAAACGGACTTCGTGATCGCGGTGGCGCGGTCGGGACGGGTGGTCAATGTCAAGAAGGGGCAGTTTCTCGCCCCCTGGGACATCGGCAATGTCCTTGAAAAAATTCTTTCGACGGGAAACCAGCAGGTGTTGTTGACGGAACGCGGCGTTTCATTCGGTTACAACAATTTAATTTCCGATATGCGTTCGCTGGTGGTCATGCGCGAGTTCGGCTATCCGGTGATTTTCGATGCGACCCACAGCTTGCAACTGCCCGGCGGGTTGGGAAAAGCTTCCGGCGGCGAAAGAAAGTATATCGCTCCGCTGGCCCGCGCCGGCGTGGCGGTGGGTGTCGACGCCCTTTTTATGGAAGTTCACGAAGATCCGGATCGCGCTTTAAGCGACGGTCCGAACTCGCTGCCGCTGCGGGAATTCGAGGGGCTGCTCGGGGTTGTCAAACGGCTCGATGAAATTCAGAAAGGGTAGTTCAAGTCCGTGAATAAAGTCGCGCTCTTGCAGCGGGCAAAGGCCGTTTTGGAGATCGAAGCCAGGGGCATCACGTCGATCGTCGAACGGCTTGACGACCATTTTGTTCAAGCCGTTGAATTGCTCCATGCCTGCCGAGGCAAGGTGGTGGTGACCGGAATCGGCAAATCGGGACTTATTTGCCGCAAGATCGCCGCCACGCTGGCGAGCACCGGCACGCCCTCTTTTTTCCTCCATCCGGGCGACGCCGTGCATGGCGATCTCGGTATGGTGATGAAAGGAGACGTCATCTTGGCCGTTTCCAACAGCGGCGAAACCGAAGAGATCCTCAAGCTGCTGCCCCACTTCAAGCTGCATGAATTAAAGCTTGTCGTGATGACCGGCAAGATGGATTCGACGCTGGCGAAAGCCGGCGATGTGGTTCTCGATGTGGCCGTTGCCGAAGAAGCATGCCCCCTCGGTCTGGCACCGACCGCGAGTACGACGGCGGCGTTGGCGATGGGAGACGCCTTGGCGGTTGCCCTTCTGGAGCAGCGGGGATTTAAAGAAGAGGATTTTGCCGTCCGTCATCCCGGCGGCATCTTGGGACGAAAGCTCTTGCTCAGGGTGGAAGATTTGATGCATCGCGGAGATCAGGTGCCGCTGGTCGACCAAGATCAGCCGATGAAGGAAGCCCTGTTTGAAATCACTTCCAAGCGGTTAGGGATTACCGGCGTAGTGGATTCTCAAGGAATACTCGTGGGCATTATTACCGACGGCGACCTCAGGCGCGGTCTTGAACGTCATAGGGATATTTTTAGCTTGCAGGCAAAAGATCTGATGACTCGGGAACCCAAAACCATCCCGGCGGAAACATTGGCGGCGGAAGCGGTGGTCATCATGGAGCGGTATCCGATTACCTCGCTGTTTGTTTTGGAGAACGGAAGTCAAAGGCCGCTGGGCATCATCCATCTCCACGATCTCATCAAATCCGGCGTCGTCTGAATCATTCGTGAAAGCAACTCCCGCGCGGCTACGCCAAAAAGCCCGGAAAATCAAACTTTTGCTGCTTGACGTCGATGGAGTCCTTACCGACGGCGGCATCATGATCGACAACTTCGGCACCGAAAGCAAGAGATTTGACGTGCGCGATGGGCAGGGAATCGCGCTTTTAAAACGGGCCGGTATCGAAGTCGGCTTCATCAGCGGCCGCTCATCGGACGCGGTGCGTCATCGCGCCAGAGAACTGGGCATCGAGTTGGTTTATCAAGGCGTTCAGAGCAAAGGCGAAGTTTATGACCGGATCAAAGGGGAAACCGGACTCACCGATGAAGCGATCGCCTATGTCGGCGATGATCTCATTGATATCCCGCTGCTGCAAAAAGCCGGCTTGGCGCTTACCGTGCAGGATTGCTGGTCAGGAGTTCGTCCCATGGCGGATTATGTTACTAAAGCTCATGGGGGGAGGGGGGCGGTGCGGGAAATTTCCGAGCTGATCCTGGCGGCGCAGGCCCTACCAAAGAAATTTACAGGGTAAATTTCGAATTATTAAGTCTTTTTAAGCAAATTTCATGCCCAATACTTTACAGCTTTGCGAAAGAATGCTATTTTTACAGTTCGTTGATCGTATCCGCCATGCGCAAACATCGAAGACTTTTATTGCTCGTCGCCATTTTTCTCTCTCTCGGTGGAGTCGGCTATAGAGTAGCTCAGACCATCGGGCTCCAAAAGCTTCGCGAAATTAAAAAAAACCCCCTTGAGGTCTTGGATTACCTTCCGGAGGCGGCCCTCAAGATGAAGGATTTTCATCGGGCCAAGATCGAGGATGGCCGGAAGGTCTGGGAAATATTTGGCGATGAGGCCAATTATTTAAAAGAACAGAAAGAAGCGATCATCAAAAAGCCGCGCTTCTATTTTTACGATAAGAATGGGGAAACCGCGGCAACGACCGGGGAGGTGGCGCGGATTTTCCTCAAGGAAAATGAGTTGGAAAAAATGGTACTGCAGGGTGCCGTGCAAGTCACTTTCAAGGGCTATATTCTCAGGTCCGAAGAAGCCGTTTATTTGCCGGCTAAACAGCAGATCACGCTGCCCAGTAAAGCCACCTTGATCAGCTCGGGGATCGAGTTGCAAGGTTCGAGGATGGAGGTTGATTTGGAAGAAAAGAAAATGCGTTTGCTGCGCGACGTCAAGACCAAGGTAGAACCGGAGCAGCTGGAAAGCATGAAATCGAAAAACAACGCGCATCGGAGCCTTGGGGGCTAAATGCGCAACTCGGTTTTCCACGGGATGTTCTTGCTATGGTTGCTGATCTCGCCGTCTATGGTCGCTTTCGCCGGGGAAGCCGCCGTCCAAGCCAAAGAAAAGCCGGAAAAAAAATCCGGTTCCAGTGCCTTTGAATTCAATAAAAAAGATCCGATTTACATTACTTCGGACTGGATGGAAGTCGACCAGAAAAAAAGTACCATTACCTATAAAGGACGCGTCGTGACGATTCAGGCGGATATGACGATGAGAAGTGAAACGCTCACCGCCTATTACGAGCCTGAGATGAAACAGATGCAACAGATCGTCGCTGAAGGCAAGGTGAGTGCGGTCCAAGGCAATCGCACAGCGACCGGCGAGAAGGCGGTTTTCGACGACAAAACCAAGACGGTGACGCTCACGGGAAACCCGGTGATGCGCCAAGGCAACAGCCAGGTAAGCGGCAACAAAGTCATTTATTTTACCGAACAGGACCGTGCGGTCGCCGAAGGAGACAGCAAGATTCGAGTCCAGGCGACGATTTTTCCCGAAGACCTGCAGAATCGGGACAAAGGGGCCGCCGCTCCCGGCAAGCAGAAATGAGCACGCTCAAAGCGGTGGCGGTGGCAAAATCCTATGGCGGCCGGCGGGTCGTCGATGGCGTGGGGCTGGAAGTTAAAGGGGGCGAAGTCGTCGGCTTGCTGGGGCCCAACGGCGCGGGAAAGACGACGACGTTTTACATGTTGGTCGGCTTGGTGCAACCGGATGAGGGGAAAGTGCTGCTCAATGACGAGGATTTAACCGGCACGCCCATTTATCAAAGGGCGCGGGCGGGCATCAGCTATCTGCCGCAAGAGTCGTCGGTCTTTAGGCGGCTTACGGTGGAAGAAAATCTGCTCGCCATCCTGCAAACCCTCGAACTGACCAGCGAGCAACAAGAGGAACGCTCTTTGGCGCTCTTAAAAATGCTCGGTATCGCCCATCTCACAACCCATAAGGCTTTTACGCTTTCAGGCGGCGAGCGGCGCAGGGTGGAAATTGCCCGGGCGCTGGTGTTGTCGCCTTATTTTTTGCTTTTGGACGAACCTTTCACGGGGATCGATCCGATCGCGGTGGGCGAAATTCAGAAGATCATCCGGCGGCTGATTACCAGCGGGATCGGCATTCTCATCACCGACCACAACGTGCGCGAAACGCTGGGTATTTGCGACCGCGCGTACATCGTCAACGAAGGATCGGTTTTGGAAGAGGGAACGCCGGAAAAAATCGCCGCGAGCCCGAAAGCGCGGAAATTTTACTTGGGGGAAGGCTTCAAGTTCTAATTATGGCTCTTGAGATTCGCCAGGTTCAAAAACTCGTCCAGCAGTTGGTAATGACTCCCCAGCTGCAGCAAGCGATCAAGCTGCTGCAGTTGTCGCGCCTCGAATTACAGGAGATGATCACCAAAGAGCTGCAGGAAAATCCCGCCCTTGAAGAAGGCGCCGGGGAGGAATCCGAACCCGGCGCGCCGACCAACCCGGAGATCCAGGCGGTCAGCAGCGAACCGGTGACCGAAGCCGTTGTCAACCGGGAACAGTCCGCCGTGGACAAGATCGGCACCTTGGATTGGCAGGAATATCTCGACACCCATTCCAATTCCATTCACGGCTCGCTCACCGCCGAGGCCACCGGCGACGACGCCGATGGACCGCCGTCATGGGAGAATAGCCTGACCAAAAAGAGCTCCCTGGAAGATCATCTCATCTGGCAGCTGCGCCTCTCCAAGATTACCGATAGCGAAGGCACCATCGGTCTTTACATCATCCAAAACTTAGACGAAAACGGTTACCTCGCGCTTCCCGCCGAAGAAATCTGCGCCGCAACCGGCGGCTCGCCTGAAGAATTCGAGGCGATTTTGAAACGGATTCTTTTTTTCGATCCGGTCGGCGTGGCGGCGCGAGACCTGCGCGAATGTTTGCTTGCGCAATTGGAGAATCTTGGCCTCGGCGACAGCTTGGCGGCGCGCATCGTCAGCGATCAGTTGAATCATCTAGAGTCCAGGCGCTATGAGAAAATGTCCCGCGAATTGGGCGTGAGCATCGATGAAATCGCCGCCGCCGCCCATCTGATCGCCTCCCTGGAACCGAAGCCGTCACGTGGTTTCGAGCAGGATGAAATCCGCACGGTGTTGCCGGATGTCTTTGTCGAGAAAGTCGGCGGCGAATACCAGATTTATCTCAACGACGATGGCGTGCCGCGGCTGCGGGTGAGCTCGCTCTATCGGCGCATGGCGGGGCAGGAAGGGGCGGAAGAGGAGCAAGCGCGGCAGTACCTGCAAGAAAAGGTGCGCGCCGCCGCTTGGTTGATCAAAAGCATTCAGCAGCGCCAACAAACCCTTTTTCGCGTCACCCAAAGCATTTTTAAATTTCAGCTTCAGTTTCTCGATCACGGCGTCAGCCATCTCAAGCCGATGGTGCTCAGAGACGTGGCCGAGGATATCCACATGCATGAATCGACCGTCAGCCGGGCGACGGCGAACAAGTACGTGCACACCCCCCAGGGGTTGTTCGAGTTGAAGTTCTTTTTTCAAAGCGGTCTTCGAAGCGGCACCGGAGAAGACGTGGCGAGCGAGAGCGTGAAAGAAAAAATCCGCGGCATCATCGCCGCCGAGGATCCGCGCAAACCTTACAGCGATCAGCATATCGCGGCGCTGTTGTCCGACGATTCCGTCGAGATCGCCCGGCGCACCGTGGCCAAATACCGCGAGGCGATGGGCATTCTCCCCTCTTCGAAGCGCCGCCAACCCTTTTTCCGCAAATAAAACGCAAAAGGATAACGACCCAATGAGCGAGGTCAAAGTTTCCGTAACCTTTCGTCATACGAAGCCCACCGATGCGCTAAAAAGTTACGTGGCGGGAAAGGTTCGCCGCATCGGCAAATATTTTTCGCTCCCCTTGGAAGCGCATGTCGTCCTGGCGGTGGATTCCAAGGATTGCCAGGTTGCCGAAGTCGAGATCCATGCCCATGGAGCGGTGATCCATGGCAAAGAAGAATCGGCGGACCTTTATGCCGCCATTGACTTGGTGATAGACAAAATTGAGCGCCAGATCAAAAAGAGCAAGGAAAAAAGCAAGCTCAGCCGTCGAAGGGCAGGCGAGTGAAAATCACCGACTTTTTGACCGTCCAATCCGTTATCCCCGATCTCGCCGGCCGGGAGAAGGGAGCCGTCCTGCAAGAGATGGCGGATTGGCTGGTGGCGAACCATAAGTCTTTGGATAAAATCCGGGTGCTCCAGGTCCTTCTGGAACGGGAGCAGATCAGTACCACGGCCATCGGCGAAGGGGTGGCTATTCCGCACGGAAAACTCGCCGGCGTCGAGCGCGTTTTGGGGGTTTTCGCGCGCAGCGTCGAAGGCGTCGATTTCGCCTCTCTGGACGGCGGTCGCAGCCATTTATTTTTCCTGCTGATAGCCCCCGAGAACGCGGCGGCCGATCATCTCAAAGCTCTGGCCAGGGTCTCCCGATTGCTCAAGGATGAAGCCTTTCGGCGCCGCTTGATGCAGGGAAAAACCAGCCAGGAGCTCTATCAGATCATCGCCACAGAAGATCAGAAATTCTAGATTGCCATGGCCGCAGGGCTGCACATCATCATCGTCACGGGGCTTTCGGGGTCCGGGAAAAGTTCCGCCATTCGAGCTTTCGAGGACAACGGTTTTTTTTGCGTCGATAACCTGCCCGCGCTGCTCATTCCCAAGTTCATCGACCTCTGTCAGGGCTACCAAGAGGAAATCCTGCGCATCGCCCTCGGCGTGGATCTGCGCGGCGGGCAGTTTTTACAGTCCTGGCCGCTGGTGTTGGCCGAAATGCGCGCCGCCGGCCACTATGTTCAGGTGTTGTTTTTCGATGCCGCGGATGAAGTTTTGCTCAGGCGTTTCAGCGAAACCCGGCGGCCGCATCCCCGGGCCGGACAAGGCTCGATTCAAGAGGGTATCTCCCGCGAGCGCAAGGCGCTGGAGGCGATGCGCGCGTCGGCCGACAAGGTCATCGATACCAGTGAATTCAACGTGCACCAACTCAAGCGGGAGATGGAGCAACAGTTTTGCCAGGCCCCGGACGCGCGCCGCATGACGATCTTTCTCACCTCCTTCGGTTACAAATACGGCATTCCCCATGATACGGATATGATTCTGGACGCCCGTTTTTTGCCCAATCCTTATTTCGTCAACGAACTGCGCGCCAAGAGCGGGTTGGAACGCGAGGTCGAGGAATACGTCTTGAAAGGCGAGGAGACCCGCGCCTTTCTCGATCAGCTCTATTCGCT
>Ga0209342_10006985_pt1 | contig 11372 bp, 11 predicted proteins | sample RifCSP16_2_FD_184023 | JGI IMG/M metagenome (GOLD analysis project Ga0209342, IMG submission 184023) | Soil microbial communities from Rifle, Colorado - Rifle CSP2_sed 16_2 (SPAdes) (version 2) | ecosystem: Environmental > Terrestrial > Deep subsurface > Rock core/Sediment | place: Rifle... | reverse complement strand
ACCTCCCGAACCTCGCGGAGACCCAGGCGAGCATGGCCTGCGTGCTCGACCGGGAGTGGGACGGCGTGAACGGGCTCAACGCGCCACCCTATTTCGCCCTCGTCGCGCAGCGGCACATGCACGAGTACGGGACGACGCGCGAGCAGATGGGCCTCGTCAAGGTGAAGAACGCGGAGTACTCCGCATCGAATCCCTACGCGCACTACTCGAAGCGCGTGTCCCTGGACAAGGTGCTCAGCTCCCCGTTGATCGCCCCGCCGCTCCGCCTCCTGGACTGCTCCGGGATCACCGACGGAGCCGCGGCGGTGGTGATGACCCACGGGGAAGCCGCCAAACGCTTCACGGACACCCCGGTCTTCATCGAGGGTCTCGGGCAAGCCACCTCGGGCTCCCTCGTCTCCAACTTGAAGTCCCTCACCACCTGGTACCCGCTCAAGACCGCCGCCGCTGACGCCCTGAAGATGGCCGGGGTGGGAATCGGCGACATGGACCTCGCGGAGACCCACGACTGCTTCACGATCTCCGAGATCATCGAGTACGAGGACCTTGGGCTGTGCGCGAAGGGCGAGGGTGGAAAGTTCATCGAGGACGGTCAGTCGAAGATCGGCGGCGCGCTGCCCATCAACCTCCGCGGCGGGCTCCTGTGCTGCGGGCATCCGCTCGGGGCCACGGGCGTCGCCCAGGCGGTCGAGGTCACCCAGCAGTTCAAGGCCCAGGTTCCTTCGGAGCGCCACGTCGGCGGTGAGTGGGGCCTGTGCCACAACCTGAGCGGGAGCGCGAACAACCACGCCGTGATGGTGCTTCACCGGGGAGGATAGGATGGTTTCCCCCGACGAGCGCTTCGCTTTCGACTTCTATCCCCTCGAGTCGGAGCAGCAGACGCGGATCGCCCCCTTCTTCGAGCACCTCCGCCAGGGTCGCCTGACGACGACGAAGTGCGCTGAGTGCGGCCTAGTCCTCTGGCAGCCGCGCGTCGTCTGCGCCCACTGCCATGGGGACCGGATGGAGTGGATCGACCTGCCGAGTGCGGGGACGATCTACGCGCACACAGCGGTGCTCGCGGGGGCGCCGGTGGGGTTCGAGAAGGACGTCCCGTTTGTCGTGGCGGTGGTCCAGCTCGACGGCATCGATCTCAAGGTCACGGCCCGTATCGACGACGCGCGCTACGAGGAACTGCGCATCGGGGACCCGGTCCGTCTCAAGGTCATCTCCCTCCAGGACGGACGCCAATGGTTCCGCTTCGTGCGCGCCCGGTGACGCCGCCGGAGCCCGTTCCCTGCGACGTCTGCGGGGGACGCACGCTGGAGTTGCACTGCAAGATCCGGTGCCTGGAGTGCGGGTACACCCGCGACTGCTCCGACCCCTAGAGGCGAAGGGGAGGTGGGCTTGGCATGGGCGTTCGAGGACAAAAACGAGGCCAAGCCAATGCGGCGCCTCCGGTGGAGGACGCTGCGGGAGTATCACGAGGAGGTGGTGAAGAGTGTCAAAATATGAACCGTCCGACCTTTCTTAGAATTGCTTTGCCGATGCCCCAGCAAACGAAGAGGATTCCAACCCAGTAGAAAGCCCATGGGAACGCGCTCACTCCCGAGAACACCAAGAAAGGAAGAATCAGAACCGGAAAGAGCATGATGACAACGGCAACGTAGCGCAGGGTTCGTCGAGCCCTGACCTCCTCCGCGTACTCAGAGGCCGACCAGAGCAGGTTCTTGCCACAGTGGACGCAAGCCGATGCACCAGTCGGATTCATTACACCGCAATGATGGCACGTAATCATCGGGGTACCTCTCGGGGCAATGCCGAGCTCGGGCGGGCACTACGAGGGCTCACAATCGCAGCTCGAGAGATATTTCTGTCGATGGTGTGCGACCCCCCGGACTGGGCACCTCTTGACCCCGTTCACCTAGCATTCTTCACCACCTCCTCGTGATACTCCCGCGGCGTCCTCCACCGGAGGCGCCGCATCGGCTTGACCGCATTGTAGTCCTCGAACGCCCAGGCGAGGAACGCCTCCGCCTCCGCGAACGTGTCGAAGACGAGGGCGCCCAGGTAGTCCCGGTCCAGGCCAGCGTGGAACGACTCGATCACCCCGTTGTCCTCGGGCGTCCGCACCTGGATGTGCTCGAGGTCCAAGCCGAGCGCCCGCGCGTGGTCGAGGAACGCGTCCGCGCGGTAGGCGGGCCCGTTGTCCACGCGCAGCCGCGTCCCCGGCGCGCGGCAGGCCTCCGGGAACCGCTCCTGGACGACGCGGTCCAGGAGGGCGTTCGCCTCCCTCGAGCCGCAGCGCTTGTCGAACACGTACCCGAGCCACTCCGCCGTGCACGTGTCCACGACGTTCTGCAGGTACGCCCAGCCGTCCCGCCCGCACCACACGTACTTCATGTCCAGCTGCCACGCGGCGTCGGGGCGGTCCGTGATCTGTCGCCCCGGGTGCTTCCGCACCCGCTGCCGCGGGACCACGCACGGCGGGAGCTGGAGGTCCTCGGCCTTCAGGATCCGACGCACGCGCTTCTCGTTCACGGGGTGGCGGAGGCGGCGGCGGACCATGGCGGTGATGCGGCGGTACCCGAAGGAGGGCCGCTCCTCCGCGGTCTCGAGGACCGCCGCGCGGACCCCGGGGTCGAAGGGGCGCGGCGCCCGCGGCCGCGGCGCGTAGTAGTGCGTGCTCCGCGGGACGCCGGCGAGGGCGCAGGCGCGGTCCGCCGCCATCCCCTTCCCCACGACGTCCGTCACGGCCGCCCGCCTCCGTTCCCGGCTAGACCCCTTTTTAGGGCGTGGTTCACCAGGGAGAGATCGCCCACGAGCTCCTTCAGCCGCGCGTTCTCCCGCTCCAGGAGGGCCTCCCGCTGCGTCGGCGTGTCCCCCGCGAGGCCTTTCAGCCCGCCCTCCAGGAAGCGGTCCCGCCACTGGTAGACCGTCGGGCCGGACACCTGGTGCTCGCGGCAGACCTCGACCATCCGGGCGCCGGACAGGAGGGCGAGCACGATCGCCCGCTTCTCCTCCGCGCTGAACCGTCCTTTCATGGGGACCCCCCACCGCCATTTCTCGTGCGCCTTTCAGGGTTCCGGTTCCTAGGCTGACCGGTGCCCAGCTCTACAGGGGCGCGTACCAGACTACGTGGGGGACCCGAACTTCCGCTGTAACAGCACTGTTGGCTGTACCGCAGCCGTGGCGTTCGCACTCAACAACGCGGGTCAGGTCGCCGGGACGAAGTTCACGATGGAAGACGACGGCATTGTGACTTTCGAGCAGGGCTTCGTTTGGTCGCCCGGATTGGGTTTCACGTGGCTACCGCCCCCGGTCCCTGGCCAGTGTTTCGCGTACACTGTCGTCTGCACGAGAGCCGACCTGCTTAACGACGTGGGGCGAGTAGTGGGCGGCTGGGGCGACACAAACCCGAGCGGGGGAAGCGGAGGCAGCGCCCTCTGGGAGCGGGACACCGACCCCATCGCCGACCTCATCGACCCCTCTCCCGACATCACATGCCCCGGCTACAGGTTCTACGGCTGCTTCTTCGACGACCGGCCCGTCCAGCGTTCCGACGGTGTCTACGGGAAGACGTTTGGGGAGATTACAACGGTCGAGACGCACAGGGTGGTCGTCGTGGACCAAGTCTACGACGAACCCTCCACGATGCAGCGCGACGACGGGGTGAAGATCCTCGTCCTCGACAATCCGTCAGACCCGCCTGCGAGACTCAGGGCATGCAGTCCCCCGTTGGACCTCGATGTCTCCGCGGCCCAGGGTGGGGCCATCCTCACATGCGGCAGCCTCCACCTCGCCGTAGGGGCAGGCGAGTGGACCATCGACGTCCCGAACGCCCCCGTCCTCGTCCCCGCAGGCGCAGCAGTCTCCCTCGAGGAGACGGGTGGAGGGGCTATCGCCATCACGAGCGACCCCGAGAGCACCGCGGTGGTCACCGTCGGCGGCGTCCCGCTCCACCCCGGCGAGACGATCACGGTGACAACGAACGCCCCGCCCGTTGCCGCGATCGACGGCCCGACTTCCGGCTCCGTCTACGCCGCCGGTGCGCCGGTGACGTTCACGGGCTCCTTCACGGACGCGAACCCTGAGGACACCCACACGGCGACCTGGGACTTCGACGGGGTCACCGTCCCCGGCATCGTTTCCGAGAACGGCGGCGTAGGGACCGTCACCGCCACCACCGCCTTCCTCATCCCCGGCATCTACCACGCCACCCTCACCGTTACGGACGACAGCGGGGGCAGCGACACCGCGGACACCGTGGAGGACCTCCCCGCCTACGTCGTCGTCTACGACCCCAACGGCGGGTTCGTCACCGGCGGCGGCTGGATCGATTCCCCGCCCGGCGCGTACGCCCGCGACCTCACCCTCACGGGGAAGGCCACCTTCGGCTTCGTCTCCAAGTACCAGAAGGGGGGGAGCGTGCCCACGGGGGAGACGGAGTTCCAGTTCAAGGTGGCGGACTTCGCCTTCCGCAGCACGGCGTACGAGTGGCTGGTGTGCGGCGGCCCCAAGTGCCAGTACAAGGGCACGGGGACCGTGAACGGCGGCGGGAACTATGGGTTCCTGCTGTCCGCCGTCGACGGGGCGCTGCCCGGCGGTGGGGGCGAGGACAAGCTCCGGATGAAGGTCTGGGACCAGTTCACGGGCCAGGTCGTCTACGACAACCAGCTGGGCGCCTACGACTTCGCCGACCCGACGACGGTGATCGGGGGCGGGAGCATCGTGATCCACAAGGGGTAGGGGAAACCCTCCTTCCCCTTCCCTCTCTCGTTCCACCCGAGGAGGGGGAGCGAACTCGGCCTACAGCCCCGTAGCCGACACCGGACACCGACACGCTTAAGCGTACTACGTGGCATTACAACATCATGAGCAACCTCCAGGTGCGGCTGCGGGAAGCCGAATCCGACGAGCTCGACGACCTGGCGCGGGAGCTCCGGATGACGCGGTCCGAGGTCGCGCGCCGCGCCCTGGCCGAGGGGTTGAAGAAGCTCCGGATGGAGAGGGCCCTGGTCCAGTACGTGAACGGGAAGTTCACCCTGGCCCGCGCCGCGCACGAGGCCGGCGTCACCATCGGCGAGATGGCCGACGTGGCGGCGGAGCGGGGGATCCCCTACTACCGCTACTCCCCGGAGGAGTTGCGGGGGGACATCGAGCGTGCCCGGAAGATCCTGAGGGCCTGACCCGATGCGCGTCTGGGTGGACGCCTCGACCCTCATCGCCCTCGACCGGATCGGGGAGGTCGCCTTGGTCCGGCGGCTTCTCAGGAAGGTGGCGGTGACCGAGGAGGTCGCCAAGGAGGTCTTCACCGGGAAGGAGTCGCCGACCCTCCGGGCCGCCCGCGGTCGCTGGATCCAGGTCGTGCGCGTCCGGGGAGACCGCGCGCAGTGGATGGCCCTCGGGCTCGGGCCCGGGGAAGCGTCGCTCCTCCTCACGCCTTCCCGGGACACGCTCGTGCTGGACGAGCGTGACGCCCGACTCGTCGCGCGCGGGGAGGGGCGAGCGGTCGTCGGGCTCGTCGGCCTCCTTGTTCGGGCCGCCCTGAATGGGAAACTCAAGCGGGAAGAGGTGCGGACCCTGCTCCGCAAACTCGCCGAATCCGGGTTCCACCTGTCCGGAGCCCTCCTACGGTCCGCCGAGGAGGCGTTGGGAGGCCCCCCCAGTCCGCCCTCGTAGTAACCTCTCGTGGGAACGGTTTCCATCGGGTAGTGGCCCCTGGTCGGCGAAAGGTGCTCCGCCACTCCTCCCGGGAATTCGGCTTCCAGACAGAGGTCGACCCGGGGATCCACGGGAGGCTCCGCCACATCGCCGACCGTCGGCGCGTCCCCTTGAAGGCCGTGGTCCGGGAGGCGCTGCGCACCTACGTGGAGCGCGCCGAAGGCTCCCTGGAGGAGGACCCCGCCATTGCCATGATCGGCTGTTGGAACCTGAAGGGCAAGGACTGGAGCGAGCGCAAGGACTGGACACCCTGATGCCGGTTTGTCTCGACACCGGGGCGCCGATCGCCCTGAATGACCGCTCGGACAAGAACCATGCCGCCGCCGGCGACTACTTCCGTCGCGCGACCAAAGGGGGGGACGCGGTTCGTCCTGGGCCGACCCGTCCTCATCGAGTACCTGGATGAGGTGACGAAGCGGGTGGGGAAGCGGGATGCCCTGCTGCGCCTTCAGCAGATCGAGACCTCCTCAATCTGGGGCGTGGAGCCGGACACGGAAGAGGATCATGCCCAGGCACGCGAGCTCTTCCTCCGCTACGACGACCAGTCCATCGACATGACGGACTCCCTGTCCTTCGCCATCATGGAGCGCCTGGACCTCCGCGAGGCCTTCGGTTTCGACCCGGACTTTGAGATCCACGGCTTCGCGCGCGTCCCCGTGGGGAAGGCGTGAGGGGAGCCTCGGGACGGAGTCTCTTCAACGTCTCTGCGTACTGATGGCGGTGGAACCGCCACCCCAGGGCCGAAGGGTCGAACAGCCGCCAGTCCACGCGGCAGAACGTCTTCTGGAAGAGCTCGGCCGTCGCCGTCTTATCCTGCACGGACACGACCGGCGCTTCGCGCCCGCGGTGGTGGTCCCGCACGACCTGGAGCAGCGGGACGAGCTGGTCGCTCGGCGCGAGGCAGGTGATCATGCACCGCGCCTCGTCCCCCGCCCCGGGCTTGAAGGACGTGTAGAGGGCCCGCTCCGAGGCCCGGATCGCGGCGTCGATCATCCCCTCGACGGAGCCCGGCTGGAGGACGAAGCTAAGGAACATCGTGTTCCGGAGCCGGGTCCAGTCGAAGAACACGCGGGGCTGCACAAAGACCTCGTTGAAGTGGCGCAGGATGGCGGCCCACTGCTCCTGCACGATCCGGAGCGCCGCGCCGGGGCGGTCGACGTTCCGCGCGAGGGCCGGGCCGTACGCGCGGATCGGCGCGTCCCACTTCCCCCGGATGGCCTGCCAGACCTGGCGCGAGGAATAGTGCGCCCAGAGGTGCTCCAGGACGATCGGGACGACCAGCGGGGCTCGGGCGATGGGATCCCCGACCTCGACCTCGAAGGGCCTCCGGAGCTGGGCCCTCAGGAGGGACTCGAAGTGGCTGTTGTCGACCGGGCCGTGGAGGCCGGTGTTCCCGTCCGGGCCGATCAGGGACTCGAAGGGGGAGTACACGAAGTGCGTGTTCCGGGACTGGAAGACATCCACCTCATCTAGGAGGCCCAAGTCCCGTGCCGCCCGCCAATACTCCTGGAAGGCCTCCATGGCCGTCCCGGGAACCCAGTACCCCTGGCTCGCGAAGGGAATCCCATCCGCCATCCCGACCTCGATGCCGAAGGAGGCGCCGAAGGGAAGCACGCTGAGCACCTCGGGCTGGCGGAGCCCCCGGACCGTCACGACGACGTCCTGCAGCCCGAGGAGGTTCGCCCGCGGGTACGGGTAGTAGACGAAGGAGGCGGTCTCCCGGAGGAACACGAACCACCGGTGGACCGTCCGGGAGGTCACGGGCTCCCCGTCGATCCGGAGCGCCTTGGCGACCTCGCGATGGGACATCCACGCTTGGCGCCGCGTGAGGAACGTGAGGAGCCTCATCAGGCGCGGGTCGAACAGCTCCATGGCCCCGCGAGCCGGCCGCGGCCTACTTAAGCGCTGTGGGACACCGGACCTGGGTTCCGTGTCCTTTCCCCTATATCTCAAGGGGGGCGTTGTGCCCTGGCATGGAGCGCATCGGCGTTGTTGGGAAGTGGCGGTGGATGGCGATCGCGGCGGCAAGTCTGATGGTCTCCGGGGTCTTCGCGGCGTGGCCCGTCGACGCCGGCAGCAAGCCCGTGCCGTGCCCGAAGCTGACGGGGACTGGAGCGGAGAGTCCCCTGACGATGAGCGCAGGGTCGGAACCGAGGCCGATGAACCCCTGCCCCGGCTTCGAGTGGGCGAAGACCTTCGGGACCGCCGGTGTCCACGACAAGGCGCTGGGCCTCGACATCACGTCGGACGGGGGCGCGGTCATCCTGGTGCGCACTCAACCGGCGGGGGTTACTGTCGTGAAGCTGGACGGCGAAGGCGCCGTGCAGTGGCAACAAACATATAGCGTGGGAGGAGCCTGGCCTGGTTACGCGGGCAGCATCCAGCAAACGAGCGAGGGGGGATTTGCCCTAGCAGCCCTGAACTTTACGACAGGAAGCGGAGTAGTCGTTTACAGGCTCGATGCCATCGGAAGCATCCTCTGGCAGTTCAGGTTCGACGGCCCAGGCGAGGAGGAAGTGTACTCGCTTGCGGAAACCCAGGATGGGGGTTTTGTCATCGGAGGTCGGGTTGTCTTCGGCAGCAACTATGACAGCGATCTTCTGGTGCTCCGAGTCAGCCCTGCAGGCGGGCTGCTCTGGCAGAAAACCTACGGGCGAGGGTCCTTCAACGAAATCGCCTTCAGCGGAGTTCGGCCGACCCCCGATGGGGGCTTTGTCGCCGCTGGGTTCACGGAACCGTGGGGTACCGCCTGGGTCCTGAAACTTGACTCCTTGGGCAACATGGCCTGGCAGAAGATGTTCCAGGCCAGCAGCCTCCAAATCGACACAATCGAGGTAACCTCGGATGGAGGGTACGTCCTTGCCGGGAACCTCGGCGACAGGTGGGCCATCGTGAAACTGAGCGCAACGGGGAGCATCACCTGGCAGAAGACGTATCGGGGGCCGCTTGCTGTGAACGGATTTGCCTCGATCGCTCAGACGACCGATGGGGGGTACGTCTCATTGCAGCAAACGGGCACCTACGGCACGTACGACTTTGCCGTCCTGCGAGTGGACTCCAGTGGAGCCGCGCTCTGGCAGCGTTCGTATGGGGGGCCGCTGAGTGACGCGCCGTGCTGGCCCGGATGCATCCAGGAGGCTCCCGATGGGAACATCGTGGTCGCCGGGTCGACCAACTCCTTCGGGACTGGGGGAGGCGTGGATTCTTGGACCAACACGGACGCCTGGGTGCTCAGGGTCTTCTCCGACGGGTCCATCTCGTCGGCTTGCGCTCCTGGCTTTGGAACGACCTACAATACACCGACCGTTTCCGGTGCCAAGCTGAAGACCAGCACGCCCACTTTCAACGCGTCCCCTTATACGGCAACCGCGTCGGATCCAGGCGCGACCGCGACCCCTGGTGCCCTGGTGACCGTGACGCAGTGCAGCGCGTGAAAACGCGGGGATGGTGTTGTCATGAATCTCAAGGGTGCGGCGGCCACGGTCTTCCTGATGGTTTCGGTGGTTGTGCTCTCCCAGGCGCCTGTCGCGGAGGGCGCCTACTCCGCCCGTAACCTGGGAACGACCGACGGGGTCGTGTTCGGACTCAATGTCATGGGGCAGGCGTTGACAGGGCCATATCTATGGAGCGCCGACCCGGCGCATCTTTCGGACGGTGCCAGCATCCTTGCTCCCGCCCTGGACATGGTCGGGGGTCGAGCCTACCCCGGGGCGATTCGCGGATCGCTTGTGAACACATGGGGTGAGGTCCCAGGGGCCGTGATCGGGGGTTTCTATCCCGACGGCTGGCCGATGATGAACGCCGCAGTCTGGAGCCAGGGGTTCGGACCGGTTTCCGTCACGCCTCCGACCCTCGGTGGCGATAACTCCTATGGCTACATGGTTAATGAGGCGGGATGGGTCGCGGGTGGGAGCGATACCGTGCCCGGCGATTCCGTGGCCGGATTCAGCGGTTTCGTCTGGGTTCCCCCGACAAACCGATGGTCGTGGCCTCCACCGCCCCCGGCCTCTCCCGGCCTGTATAGCCTTGGTTCGGCTCTGGGTGAGGCCTGCAGCGATCTCTGGTTCGGGGACATGAACGACCGTGGGCAGGTCGTAGGCTTCGTCGGAGGGGGGTTCGTAGAGATGTGGTGCGCTCCCGCCGCCGGGATGCCGCTCTCCCCTGTCATCGGGGAGTTTGTCTCGGGCAGTGGTGCTTTCACCGCAAGTCCGGTGAACCTCGGGACGTGGTCCCTTGCCGCCGACTCCGATGGTCATCCAATGGTGGACATCAATAACCGAGGTCAGCTGGTGACGGTCGGAATTCCCTCTACGGGGTACGATGGATTGACGTCGGAGGGAGTCCTGGTCTGGGACTCCCCGGCCTCCGGGAACCCCCCGAGGAATCTCGGCCTCCCGCCCGGCCCGTGGGCGATGTTCCCGACACCCGTTAACTGGGACTGGGGCGGCAGCATTCTTTTGGTTGCCATCAACGATCGGGGACAGGTCCTGACGCAGATGGAGGGAAACCACGCTGGCGTTGTCGCTCCTGCCGTCGACTCGTGGCTCTGGGATCCACTAGGCGGCTGGATCGAAATCCCTCCCGTGCCCCCCGACTGGACCTACTGCCCCTCCACCGGCAGTTGCACTATCACGCAAGCATTGGGAATGAACAATGCTGGGCAAGTCGTAGGGATCACTGCGGAGGTCGACTACGGGGGCGAAAACCCCGTACACGGCAACGTGCAGGGCTTCGTGTGGACGTCGGCGGCCGGATCGGTCCCGCTTTCCGGCCTGAGCGCGTACTGCGTGTTGGGAGGCCCCTGCTTCCCACGTCCGGTCGAGATCAATGACATGGGACAGGTGGCCGGGGAGGTCGAATCCGGCGGGCTGCTCCTCGACACCATCTGGCAGCGCGACGCTGACCCCATCGCCGACCTCATCGACTCCGCACCCGACACCCCGTGCCCCGGCTACAGGTTCTACGGCTGCTTCTTCGACGACCGGTCCATCCAGCGTTCCGACGGCGTCTACGGGAAGACGTACGGGGAAATCAGGACTGTCGAGACGCACAGAGTAGTCATCGTGGACCAAGTTTACGACGAACCCTCCACGACGGAGCGCGACGACGGCGTGAAGATCCTCGTCCTCGACAATCCGTCAGACCCGCCTGCGAGATTCAGGGCATGCAGTCCCCCATTCGACCTCGATGTCTCCGCGGCCCAGGGTGGGGCCATCCTCACCTGTGGCAGCCTCCACCTCGCCGTAGGGGCAGGCGAGTGGATCATCGACCTCGCGAACGCCCCCGTCCTCGTCCCCGCAGGCGCAGCAGTCTCCCTCGAGGAGGCGGGTGGGGGGGCGATCACCGTCACCAGCGACCCCGAGAGCACCGCGGTGGTCACCGTCGGTGGCGTCCCCCTCCACCCCGGCGAGTCCATTACCGTGACGACGAACGCCCCGCCCGTCGCCGCCATCGACGGGCCCGACTCGGGCGCCGTGTACGCCGCCGGAGCGCCCGTCACGTTCACGGGCTCCTTCACGGACGCGGACGCCGGGGACACGCACACCGCGACGTGGGACTTCGATGGGGTCACGGTCCACGGGACCGTGGTGGAGAGCGGCGGGGTGGGGACCGTCACCGCGGACTACGCCTTCCTCATCCCAGGCATCTACCACGCCACCCTCACCGTG
>Ga0209342_10006983_pt1 | contig 11374 bp, 4 predicted proteins | sample RifCSP16_2_FD_184023 | JGI IMG/M metagenome (GOLD analysis project Ga0209342, IMG submission 184023) | Soil microbial communities from Rifle, Colorado - Rifle CSP2_sed 16_2 (SPAdes) (version 2) | ecosystem: Environmental > Terrestrial > Deep subsurface > Rock core/Sediment | place: Rifle... | reverse complement strand
TGCCGCCAGGATGGCCGGATTGGTTGCCTTTGCGACGGCATAGGAGACCGGGAGATCGTCGCCGGCGATGGCGCCGTATTCCATCCCTTTCAGCAGAATGCGGTCGTAGATCTTTGACCAGGTGACGACACGCCGTGCGACGCCATCGCCGCCGTAGCCGAGCCCATCCTGCGTGCGGGCCTGGGCGGTGACAAGAAGAAGTTCCTTGCCGAATTGTGAGAACGGAATCTCGAAGAGGACCTTGTCTTTGATGGTGTGGACTTTAAAGAGGCCGTCATCGGAGACGGCATCCTTGGTAATGACCTCTGAGTACTTTTTTATTCCCGATTTGTCGGCGGGTTTTTTGTCATCTGCCGGTTTTTCCTGGGCGGAGGTGAGGACGACGAGGAAGAGCGAAAGGATGAGGATTCGCAGGGTCATTGGGGTATCCTGGAATTTGTAAGTATGTGAGTGTACTTAAAATTGTTGCAATCTTCTGGATATGCAAAGACTGCTGTCATTCCCGCGTCATCCCCGCGAAAGCGGGAAAAGCGGGAAGATTCGTCAAAACTCAAGTATTCTGCAACGTTGTTTTACTTTCTCTTTAGAAGAGAAAGTAACAAAGAGAACTTTGTCGCAATCGAAACTCCCCGTGCGAACCTGCCGCCCCACACGCCGAAAATTCCTCGCACGTCAGACTGTTTACAGACTCAATGATTGTAGCATTTGTGCGGGAATTTGAACGCACGATCGAATCCGTCCACCCCACCTGCCGACGATTGCGACAGACCTCGTCGATCTGCCGCGAACCTGCTCGTCACACCCGCAGGAAAATACCCACACGATGTATATTACACCCGCACGCTTTTAGCGGGTGAAGCGGGTATAGCGGGCATAAGCGGGCGCCGGCGTCTCTGTTCCGCTCTTAACTCCCTTCTCTTCCCACTTGCCCGCTACGCTTTGTGGCGGGAGAGAAGGGAAGGGGATGAGATCGCCCAGGCGGTAAACCGTTATCCGAAGGATCCCTTCGGGAAAACGGTTCTACATTTTTTTGTTTTGTTCCTAACCCACGGCTACCTGCTTGCCCCGTGATTTCTACGGGGCCCGCCGTGTCTTGTGGCGGGAAGCCGTGGGCAATCCCTCGGTTCCTCATCACCAACTAACCAATCACCAATTAACCAGTTAACCCAACATTCCCCCGTCTTCATTGTAGTTCTTTGAAAGGCGGCCTGAATTGCTAATCGGGCTCCGTTTCATTAGCTTCTTCCTTCGTTGATCCGCACGCTCAGTTGAGGCTCCTGTGATCGGCCAGACCATATCTCACTATCGAATCCTCGAAATGCTCGGAAAGGGGGGCATGGGGGTGGTCTACAAAGCCGAGGATACGATTCTCCAGCGTCCTGTGGCACTGAAGGTTCTGGCCCCCAATGCCGTGGCAAACGAGGAAGATAGGGCGCGGTTCGTGCGCGAAGCACAGCTTGCAGCAGGCCTTTCCCACCATCATATCGCCGCAGTCTACGAGTTTGGGGAGTTCGAAGGCAACGCGTTTCTCGCCATGGAGTATATTCAGGGTGAGACGCTCGCCAAACGTGTCAAACGCTCCCTTCTTTCGCTGGACGATTTCTTCCCGATTTCCCTTGCCATAGCCGACGGCCTGACCCAGGCCCACCACAAAGGGATTGTTCATCGCGATATCAAGCCGGACAACATCATGCTCGCGCCCGGCGGCGCGGTGAAGATCATGGACTTTGGCATTGCCGACATGAAGGGGCGCGCCCGCATTACGAAGACGGGAAGCACGGTCGGTACGGTCCATTACATGTCTCCGGAGCAGGCCCGGGGAGATGAGGTGGATCATCATACCGACCTCTGGTCCCTGGGAGTGTTGATGTACGAGTCGCTGACAGGAAAGCTGCCTTTCCCCAGCGAATATGAATCAGCGGTGCTCTACATGGTCCTTCATGAATCGCCCGTGCCGCTCTCGAAATACAGGAACGACATTCCTGTTCCCCTCCAGGAAGTCATTCTTCGATGCCTCAGCAAGCGTCCTGACGATCGCTTCGAAAGTGCCGAGGCGCTTTCGGGCGCGGTGAAGTCTATTCGCGACAACCTCAAAGAAGCAGGGAAACGGGTTGTTGCCGAGACAGAAACGAACAAGCAAAGGGTCTACGAAGTTGAAAAACGGCCGGTGACAATCCTCTTTGCAACGATCCTCGAAGCTCACGACGGAGGAGAGAGCGATCCGGAGGCGAGGCTTTCTGCTTTGAATGAATGCTTCAAGGGTTTGATTTCCATTGTTCAGCGATATGAGGGGATGACGGATCGCATCCTGGGGGAGAAACTGATGGCGGTGTTCGGAGCACCCATTGCTCATGAAAACGATGCCGAACGGGCCGTGCGGTGCGCAAAGGAAATGAAATCGTACTTCGACCGGTTTGCGTCCCTTGAAGGCGCCGGGCGTGCCCGGCCGATCCAGCTGAGCATTGCGCTCCACTCCGGGGTCGTCTTAGCCGGGACTATGGGTGAGGGGAAAACGGGAGGGTATTCCATCACCGGCGAGAGCATCAATATCACCGCGGGGATTGCCGAATCTGCTCCTCCAGGCGCGATCGTGCTCAGCGAAGATGCCCTCAGGCTCGTGGAAGAGATCGCCGAGGTCGGCGGATCGCAGCACGTTGCCATCAAGGGAAAAACGAAGCCGGTGGTCGTGCAGCAGCTTCGTTCGATCAAAGTGGGAACTGAGCCCGGGCGGCGAACAGTGGGAACGGGGACATTTGTCGGGAGGGAAAGAGAGCTTCAGAAAGTGGAAGTGGCTCTCCGGAAATCCCTCGCAAAATCGGAACAGCGATTGTTTCTTCGGGGTGAAGCCGGGGTAGGCAAGAGCCGGCTGAAGGGTGAAATCGTCGCAACGGCGATCAAGTCAGGGTTCGCCGTCTTTGAAGGAAAATGCTCAAGCTTCGAAATCAACACACCGTACTACCTCTGGAATACGCTGCTGAAGAGCCTGTTCAACATCGGTAACGACACGAGCGAGCAGGAGGTGCGAGCACGGCTCCATGAGACGCTGCAGATTCTCTCCCTCAGTGCGGAAGAGCCGTATCTCGCCACGCTGCTTTCATTGCGATACGAAGAGATTCTTCTCGAGGTTGACGAGCTGAGGAAAAGCCGGATCTTCGACGCTGCGAAAACACTCCTGCAGGCGTTCGCGCAAAGGCGCCCCGTCATGGTCGTGCTTGAAGATCTGCACTGGATTGACCGGTTTTCGCAGGATCTGCTCCAGTTTGTCTTTTCCGCGGGGGTGGGGCCGGCGATGATTCTTTGCACGTACAGGCCCGAGTACGCTCATGCTTCCGCCATTGCGACATCCGGTGAAGTATTCGATCTCGATCGACTCTCGGCTGAAGAGGCGCGACAGCTCATGAGGCTGCGATTGAATGTGGAAGAAATTCCTCCCCAGCTTGAAAAACTGATCGAACAGCGGGCTGAAGGAAATCCCTTTTTCATCGAAGAAATCATCAAAACACTTTTGGATAGAAAAATTGCAGGGGTGAAGAGAGGGAAGGTCGAGATACTTTCGGAGAACCTCGAAGCGGGGGTACCGGGGACGCTTCAGGCAGTCATTCTGGCGCGCATCGATCAACTGGAAGAGCGAATCCGGGATGTGCTGCTTGGCGCCTCAGTGATCGGCCGGGAGTTCTCAAGGCCGGTATTGGAACATGTGGTCCAGGCGAAGACCGATATTCTGGCCGGTCTGCGACGGCTTGAATCGTTGGAACTTGTGCTTGAGCGCGAGGACGCGCATGAGTTGGAGTATCTGTTCAAGCATTACCTCATTCAGGAAGTGGCGTATAACACGATCCTCGCAAAGCGACGCAAGAAACTCCATGGGCTCATTGCGGAAGCGATCGAACGGCTCTATTCAGAGCGTCTGAAAGAGTACTACGAGCTCCTGGCATTTCATTACGAAAAAGCGGAGAACTGGTCGAAGGCGGCAGAGTATCTGAGCCGTGCCGGGCAGAAGGCAAGCGAGATCTTCAGCAGGGATGAGTCGGAGGGATTCCGGAGCAGAAAGGAAGACGCGATTGCGAAGTTGTATGAATCGGCAGGAGAAAGGCGAATCGGGTGGATTATCCTTGCGCTGTTGACAGCTGCCACCGCGATTCCGGTGGCACTGGTTATGCTCATGGTGCCGTACTGGATCATTTCCCTGTATGCCGCGCTTCCTCCCTATATCCATTTCGAACTATGGGGCTCTGGATTCCTTGGTTACACCGCTCTCTTCGCGTATCTGAGTTTTCTTTCACTCGGATATCCCTGGGCCGGATTGGTATTCACTTTTTTGGGGATTATTCCCGCCTTCAAGGGGAGTCCGAAGCTGTTTGACCTGCTGGACGATCAGATTCGGGTCGTCTTCGGCAGCGGCAAAGTCATTTCGATCCATTTCTCGGAAATCGAAAGAATGGCTTTTCGGGACAGGAAGACGCGGCGGGCCTGGAAATATCGTTTTATCGATCCTCTCTGGCGAATCTACGACTACTCGGGACTGAACGCCCGATCCTGGTTGAAGGGTGTGGTCATGAATCCGTTGCCTCCGTTTTCATTTGGTTTTGGTTCACGGCTCGGTGAAATTCATTTGATCAAGAAGAGCGGCCATCGGGGACTGCGGCTGATTCTGCCGTGGCTGAACACATACGGGAAGAGCAAGGATGTCAGTCTTACACCATCCGATCCGCACGGCTTCTACGAGCAGCTTACAACGGCGTATAAGAAGTGGAGCTCTCCGACGCGGACGATCTCCGCGGTGAAAGGGGGTGACGCATGAGCTATTTGCGAGCGCTCATTTTCGGATGTCTTCTCCTTTTCAGCGCGGGATGTTCCCGCGGGCCTGGTGAGCCCCGGCCGCTTTCCGAGATGATGGCGGATCATGAGAGGACTATTGACAGTCTGAGAACCCTTGTGAATGCCGATTCGCTGAACAGCGAGCTGGTGAGCGATCTGGCGGTGGCGATGTTGAAAAAGGTGGATTTCGCCACGGAACTCCTTCCGCAGTATGTTCCATTTTTTGGGGGGGATCCTCTGATCGATGAGGCCGCCCGATTGACGGAACGGGGAACCGCGCACGATTCGGGATCATCACGATTGTTTGGAATGCTTGGGAAGGCTCGGTGGCACGAGTATTCGGCCAAAAGATTGTTCTATCAAGACCGCGAATCGAGCAAGAAAGGGATGAAGGCTCTTGATGAGGCAATCAGACTTGATTCCGCCAACACCGACGCTTATATCACGCAAGCGATGTTTCTCATTGCGACGGCGCCGTATGATTCCGCTTCCGGCAGAGTGAAATTTCTGCTGACTTCGGTACTTCGCCGGGATCCCGAAAACGGCACCGCGTATTTCTTTCTGAGCAGAATGTACGGTTACAGGGATCCCAGTGAGGATCAGCTCGAAGAGATCAGCAAGTATATCAGGGACGCGGAGAAGTTCGGTGTGGATGATGCTGACTGGTGGTTGTCGCTCGGACAACGGTACATATGGAGAATCGAACCGCACAGTCTTTACGACAATGGAGCATACATCCGACATGTCAGGGACGTCCCGGGTCCGATGAAAGCCTTTTTCTTTCTTGTCGCCAATCCTTTGCTTGCTTCCAGAGGAACGAAGCAATTGCGTTTCACCGAAAAAGCCCTCGAGATGAATCCATATCATCTTGTGGCACTTATTGCCGCAGCACAACAGAGTTTTGACAAGGGAAAAGAGAAAGAAGCTCTCATATACTATCAAAGGGCGGATGCCGTCGACTCAAGCTTCTCGCGATGGTGGGGCTTTTGGGGTTACAATGGTGCAGCTCTTTTCCGCGCGGTTCTTAAGAAGTTCCCCGAAAATTATCGCGCCTCCGTAAACCTTGCGAATCTGTCCGATGATTCAGCCGAGGTGCGTGCGGCTTACGAAAAAGCCGTTGCATTGAAGCCTCATCTTCCGCTTCCGTATATTGATCTGGCCAAGATCTATGTGCACGATGGCAGATTCGACGAGGCGGAGGATCTTGTCTCCCGTGCAGTAGCATTGGGTGTAGATTCCGGACTTACATACGAAACGCCCGCGTATTATCGTCTTTCGGAATCGTATGCAAAGAAAGGTCAAGACGGTCTCATGGTGAAGGCACTCAGGAAGGGCCTTGACAGGGGGAACGCCGAAATCTATGGAGTGTATGACATCGCTGCAGTGTATCGCGACAGGGGGGATAAAAAGACAGAGAGATTGCTGTACGATTTGTACCTCGCGAAAATGAAACACAGGAAAGGGAACGAATTCAACGTTGCGAGGGCTTATGACGAGCTTGGAGAACTGGAAAACGCCGCAACGTGGTATGAGAAGGCCGTCAATTCAACTCCCGACAGCATTGTGGGTGACGTTCTTGCTCCCGTTCGAAAATCCGATATTCTCTTTTCACTCGCTGACGTCCGATCAAGGCAGGAGCGGTATGATGACGCGATACATCTTTATGAGAAAATCATCAAACTCTCGGGAAACGCATCAGGCATGCACCGCCTTATAGGTCATAATTACAGATTGAAGGGAGATTTTTTGAAAGCCCGGGACGCGCTCCTGAAGTCGGTTGCCGAGTCTGATCGCGAGGTCCTCTCTTTCTACGAGCTTGGACTGACCTACAAGGCCCTCAAGGAAAACGAGAATGCGAGGGCAGCGTTCCAGCGCGCCGGCGAGGGCGGAGTACAGGCGGCGAGGGAGGAGCTGGCAAAAATGGTCGGTGGAAAATGAGGTGAAGGGAATTGATTTAGTGGAGGGAACTGTTGCTCAATCCCTTCGCTGCCAACAACTCACTCGGGCGGGCAGGTGGGGAAAGGCCGTATTTCACTCCTGTAACAGCTATCAGTTCCCGCGCCATCCCTGTCCCCGCGTCATTCCCGCGTCATCCCCGCGAAGGCGGGGAAAGCGGGAAAAGCGGGGAAGGCGGGGAACGCAGGAACCGGCTGTCAGTCCCCATGTTGCGACGCGTAGTTATCCCCTCCTTGATTCTTACTTCTAAATTCTAGATCCTCTTGGGTTCTCGTTGCTACCTTCCTATGGAGACCTCATGAAAACACTCGCCGTGCTCTTCTTTTCTCTTGTCGTTTCATCAGCATTCTCGCAGATTCCTTCTGATGCGAATCTCGACTTTGAACGAGGCGGAGGCGCGTGGCCCATGATGTGGCAGAAATGGGGGAGAGGCTACTCCTTGTCGGTCGATTCGGTCATTCAGTACGCCGGAAAGTACTCCGTAAGAATCTCGGCGGATTCAGGACGGGCTGAAGGATCGTTTGGGTGTGCCGCGACGGCTTTGAAGGCGTCGTTTGCGGGCTCGAGGATTGAGCTTCGTGGATATCTGAAACTCGACGGGGTGAGCAACGGAAAGGCGGGCCTCTTCATGAGGACGGACGGGTTGGCAGGAATGGCAGGAATTGTGGACGTGACCGAAACGGGAACGGAAGGAACGGTTGACTGGAAACAGTATTCGGTTTCACTTCCGCTGGAGGGTGTAGGCCGCATTTGGGTGGGGGCTTTGAATTCCGGATCCGGAGCGCTGTGGGCGGACAATCTGGAAGTCTTCGTCGATGGCCGCCCGGCGGCTGAGATGACGAAGACCGCCCCGGCGGATACGGATCATGTGTTCGACAAGGGATCTCCGTTCAGATCGATTGCTGTCTCATCGAAAGCCCTCAACGACCTCGTTCTGCTGGGCAAGGTGTGGGGGTTCCTTAAGTACTATCACCCGGTCATCGCAGCGGGAAACCTTCACTGGGATTATGAACTCTTCCGGTTTCTTCCGCGGCTGATGAAGGCACGATCGAAGAGCGACCGCAATGCCGTCTTGAGCAGCTGGATCGACTCAATCGGGCTTCCGCCGGAAAATCCCCTTCCCCCCGCCATCGATTCCGCAAGAGCCAAGATTGTTCCGGATTTGGATTGGATCGGGAACACATCGGAACTGGGAAAGGAACTGAGCGCGAAGCTGAAGAGGATACGCGATGCTTCCAGAGCTCTGGTGCATTACTACGTCGGATTTTCGCCTGGTGCAGGGAATCCTGATTTTAGTGCAGAACGGGCGTATGAAGTACCTTCGTATCCCGATGCGGGATTTCGGCTGTTGTCTCTTTATCGCTACTGGAACATCATTGAATATTTCTTTCCCTACAGGCATCTCGTTGATGACTGGGACGGGATGCTGAAGGCTTATCTGCCGAAGTTCCTTGGCGCGGCTAACGATCTTGAATACCGCCTTGCGGCGCTGGAGCTGATCGGGCGTGTGAATGATACGCACGCGAACATCTGGCGCGATAAGATTCTGGACGAATACCGGGGAAAACTCTCTCCGCCGTGCGAGGTGAGGTTTGTTGAGGATCGGCCAATAGTTTTCCGAACGGCGGAAAATGATTCCATTCACTCCGACCTTCAAGTGGGCGATGTGATTGTGAGTGTCAGCGGGCGTTCGGTGCGGGAGATCGTGAAGAAATGGCGGCCGCTGGCCCCGGCGTCGAACGAGGCGCGCCGAATGTACGAGATAGGCCAATTGATGCTTCGGACGAACGACACGACTCTGCGCGTTGACATTGAACGAGGCGGCAAGCACATGAATGTAACGGTGAGGTGCTACGAAGGATCGCAGGCCGCGCTTCAGGCGAAAACGCGAATGAGAAAGATGTGGAAAAGACTTCCCGGGGAGGTGGGATACATTTTTCCGGGCGTTATCAAGAACGACTCGCTGGAGTCGATCGTGGCTTCCTTGAAGAACACAAAGGGACTGATTATCGATCTGAGGAGTTATCCATCGGATTTCATGGTCTTCACCATGGGGGCGTACCTCATGCCGCACGCCACGCCGTTTGTGAAATTCACAAAAGGGAGCGTTGTGCAGCCGGGGGTCTTTCTGTTCGGTTCTGCGCTTGCCGTGGGGAAGGAGAACACCGATTACTACAAGGGAAAGGTGCTCCTCCTTATCAACGAAACGACGCTGAGCCAGGCGGAGTACACGACTATGGCATTTCGGGTTGCCCCTCGTGCGACGGTCATTGGAAGCACGACTGCCGCCGCCGATGGGAACGTATCGCCGATTGTCCTTCCCGGTGGGATCAGTACGCTGATTTCCGGAATCGGTATTTATTATCCCGACGGTCGTGAGACGCAGCGGGTGGGAATTTTGCCGGATATGGTGGTTCGGCCGACAATCAAAGGAATACGGGAAGGACGCGATGAGGTGTTGGAGAGGGCGGTGGAGGTGGCTGGAAAGGAATAGTTTCGAGTTACGTCGGGTCTCATCAAGAAAAAGCCCGCCGGAGATGCTCCGACGGGCTTTTCTTGTGATACGAGAGAGACGACTCACCTACATACTTTTCTTCATGGCTCGGGACCGCACCAGGGCATACTGCAGGCCCGTCCAGTTCCAGTTTGCCGCTTTCTTGTACCATTCCTTCGCACTTGCACCATCGCCCTTGCGTTCGTACGCCACCGCCCTGGAAAACATGACGTAGGGATTGTCGTTCGGGCCGTTGTCCAGATGCTCCAGGGCCTTGTCATGGTTCCCAAGTTCACATTCCAGATTGCCAAGCATCAGATTGAGATTGCGATGCTCTGCGGTGATCTTTCTCCCTTCGACCATCTTGGTGCATTCCCCAGCCTGCTTCCTGGCACCCGCGAGATCTTTTCCCCGCATGAGAATGTAGCACTGCAAAAGGCCAAGGTTGACTTCGTTGGCAGATTTTGCGGCTGGTGTAAGGGAAGTTGTTTCGTTCAACTTTTTTGCCTGGTCGAGTTGCTTCTGTGCTTCGGCCGTGCTACCCGACTCGAGGTTGATATAACCGGTAAAGACATATGATGTGATAACACTCGGCGGATTCTCTTTCTCGGCCAGAGTGCGGTACCGCTCGGTTGCCTTGAGCGCGCCCGAAATATCCCATTGGTGCAGATAGGAAAACACTATGTTCGCCAGGGCTCCGAGTTTTCCGTTTATCTGCGCCGACCGTTTGTATTGCTCCTCGAACGAGTCCCGCGCCTTTGCGAAGTTTCCTTTGTGGATGTAGCCGAATCCTGTGCCCCCCAGCGATCCCGTGAATCCCGGATCTTTTTCGAGCGCCTTTTGGTACCATTGAATGGCCTCATCAAACCTTCCCATTTTCAGCAAGAGCTCCGCGTAGGAATCTGCCGGATTCGCGCTGTTGGTGGCGAGCTCTGTGTACTTCTTGAATGTTTCCTCGGCGTTCTTGTAATCGCCAAGAATCTTGTAGGAGTAGCCGAGGAAGTTGTAGGCGGGCGCGAACGTCGGATCGGCCTCGATCGATTTGCGGTACCACTCGGCAGCACCTTTCGTGTCGCCTTCCCCGGCGTGGTAATTCGCCATCAGCATACGGGCGCGTTTGTCGTTTGGGAACGTTTTCAGAAGCTCATCGGCGTATTTCTTGAACAGTACATCGTTGCCGTCGAAATTTGCTTTCGCGCCGAGAATCATCAATCGCTCGCCCGGAGACACTTTGTCGGCGAGACCGACGGCCATATCGATGTTCTTCCGGAACGCCTCCGCTCCGCCGCCCGATTGAGACCGATAGAAATAGGCCAAGGCGAAACTGGGATCTTTCTGAATCGCCTTGTCAAGCAGGTTCGCTGCGGCTGCAAGTTCGACATTTTCAAACTTGTCTCTTCCCTCTACAAAGAGTTTCCGGGCTTCGTCAGATGAGGTGGTGACAGGGATTTCTTCACCTTGACCGAAGGCCGAGACGGCGGGGAGGAGGAAGAGGAGAGTTGCCGATAGAACGAATACCGCAGATCGTGTGTTCATGGGACCTCCTTTGTGAAGTGAACGAATCTTTGGATTAGAAGTCTGATTCGGCGGCGTAGAAAATCAATCTAATCCCGCCCGGAGTAAGAATCAAGGGCATGAATGCTGGAGAACGTTGAGCAGGGGAAGGAGTGAAGAGTGAAGTGTGAAGGGGGATTGGATACCGCTGACCGGCTGATGAACCTCGAGCATTCAACTGACAGCCCTGCCTGCCGGTTTACCGCCGTGTTGCTTGCCCGCTGCGCTTTCTTGACCGCCAATCTTTTTACCCGCCAATCTTAATGGCGGGATTGGCGGTGTGGCGGGTTTACCCGCTACGCTTTGTGGCGGGTGTGGCGGGGAGAGAAGGGCCGGCTTGCCCGCCGTGTTGTGTGGCGGGGGTTGAGTTCGATAAACCGTTAAAACGGTTTTCGGGATTTTTTCGTCATCGTTAACCCACGGCTAAAGCCGTGGGCAATACCTCAACACTTCAAAGAGGTTCGCACTCCCTTCTCTTCTTACTTGCCCGCCATGCTTTCTTGACCGCCGATCTTGATGGCGGTGTGGCGGGCTTGCCCGACAAGCTTCTTG
>Ga0209342_10006981_pt1 | contig 11378 bp, 13 predicted proteins | sample RifCSP16_2_FD_184023 | JGI IMG/M metagenome (GOLD analysis project Ga0209342, IMG submission 184023) | Soil microbial communities from Rifle, Colorado - Rifle CSP2_sed 16_2 (SPAdes) (version 2) | ecosystem: Environmental > Terrestrial > Deep subsurface > Rock core/Sediment | place: Rifle... | reverse complement strand
CATCAACGTCGCGGGGTGTTTCGGGTTCAGGCGGTGGTTGTCCGCGACGTTGATGAAGAACTGGCTCCCGCCGGTGTTCGGGCCCGCGTTCGCCATCGAGATCGTCCCTCGCGCGTTCCGGTTTTCCTGGGGAAGCTCGTCCTTGATCGCGTACCCGGGCCCGCCGAATCCGGTGCCCTTCGGGTCCCCGCCCTGGATCATGAACCCGTCGATGACCCGATGGAAGATCGTCCCGTCGTAGAACCCCTCGCCGACGAGCTTCCGGAAGTTCGCCGTCGTGATCGGCATCATCTTGTCGAACAGTTCGATCGTCACGTCGCCCATCGTCGTCTGGAGAAGGACGGTCGGCATGGTCCCCGCCATCCGGACCGCGTATGTAAGGCCTCGCAGGGCAGTTCCCGGTTGGGGCGAGAAACAGCGTGCTTCTGTTCGCCTCGGATGCGCGTTGTCGCGTACGAGGTGTGGTGGCATAGGCTGGGGGTGTCTTGCCCCCACGCATCGCTCGCGGGTGCAGCCTGCCGGCAAGTCTAGGCAGTTCCGGTTCTAGAATGTCAGGGATTCGAACCGGCCCCCTGCGCGGGGGACGTTCCGTCCTGTCCAATCGTCGGGTACGTGCACGCAGCAGAAGGCTTGATGACTCCGCGCTACATGTGATTCGGTACATGGGCGCGACCCTCGTGGAGATCGCGGAAGGGTTCATCGAAGTCGTCCGCCAGGAGGCGCGGGAGGGCTACGATCGCGCAGACGAGTGTCGCGTGCGAGACGCGGCGGAGAAGGCTTGGCTCGCGGCAACCCAAGCGGTTGACCACGCGATGGGACTCCACGGCCGGACGCCCGAGCCCGGGCCCGGGGCCCACGGGGATCGACACGAGTTCCTCGAGTCCATCGGGCGACGCGATCTCTCAGAGAGACTCGGCTACTTCGCGGACCGACTGCACGCCGGATGCTTCGATCCGGGAGATGCCCGGCCCGGAACATCATGGACGCGATCCTCGACGAGGCCGCTCAGCTCGTCGAGACGTCCCGGAGCAGCATCTAAGCTGGTCGGCGCCGCGATGATTGAGTACGCGGTCAGAGGCCCGCCGAATGAGTTGCAGGAGGGACGCCCCGCGGGGATTCGAACGCGTCTCGCGTCGTTTACCCACGCACGACGACCCGACCTCCCTGCGGACGCTGCCAGAGAGTTGTTCGACGAGAGCCGGGAGCGAGTCGAAGGACCTCACGAGCCCATCTGTTCGAGTCGTGGAAGTGGCCTTCCCCTGTCAACCGTACGCCTTCTCTCGAGGCTTCAGACTCGTGACGAGCACGCGATGGCGGTCCCTTTCGAGGGCGAAGAGGAGTCGATAATCCCCGAGCCGGACCCGGTAGGTCTCGCCCGGCAAGCCCGCGAGCTTCTTCACGTCGAGGCCGGGACGTGCGCGAACGGGATCCTCCGCGAGGAGGTCGAGGGCGGTCAGGAACTTCCTCCGTGTGTGGGCGGGCACCCTGCGGAGGTCCTTTTCAACCCGCCGATCGACGAAGACCTCGAACGGGCGTGACAACGGCCTCATGCGCGCGAAGTGCGTCGGACCTTGGCCTTGAATTCGTCCTTGGGGACTCCCTTGAAGGTGCCGAGTCTGCGGTAGTGCTCCCGGATCTGTTCTCGGCTGACGTCTTCGAGCGGGACGCGGTCCATGAGCATCGTCAGGACCTCATCGTACGTCCGATCCCCCCACTTGTAGTCGGACAGGCGTTTCTTCGTCGAGGTTCGTATCGTGATCGTCGTGACGGCCATCAATTGTGGCAATTGTCACCCATCCGGATGAGGATTTCGGTCGTGTGAAGGCGCAGGAGTAGGCGCGAACGGGCGCCCCGCGGGACGGGCCCCTCTTTGCGTGCTCACTTGATGCGGTCCACCGGCGGCCGAGGCTGCGGGGGGTCCGCGGGAGCTCCTTCCGCTTCGCGGATGCGTTTCCATGTCCCCAGCGGGTCCCGATGGTAGGAAGCGATGAGGTTGTGGATTTCCGTGGGGTCGGCCATGTCCCTTCGAACCATGTGGTTGACGAGGTCAACACGGCGTTGCATGTCCCTCTGGATGGCTTCGCTGTCGGTCTTCCTCGTTTCCATCGCCCTGTCATGCACGTACGAATGCCCGTTGAACTTGAACTGGCTGGCCTTCGGCTCCCACTCGAACACGGTGTTCGTGATCATCTCGTTCGTCCTCCGGTCGTAGCCGACGACTTCAACGACGTGCGTCATGCGCCTCGAGGGTGTGCCATCTGTATCGACTTGCGCATTCACAACCACAAGGTCGAGCGCGGACATCACGATCCTCGGGAGGTTGAAGGGGGGATCTCCCAAGCGGTACACCAAGGCTCTCACGGAGTCCGCCTCGAACGTGCTCATCACGGGGGGGCCCGAATTCATGGCGCCGAACATCGGGAAGCTCTCCGTTCCCCGAAGGTCCCCCACGAGGATGAAGTCGACCCGTTGCCGTATCGCTTCGTTCAGGCGGGCATGGGCGGCGGCCTCCTCCTCGGCCGGGCTATCCTCAGACCCGACCACGCTCCCCTGCGTCGTGTGGGGAGTCCAGTGCGTATGGGGGATCGCGATCTCCGGCCGGTGTTCGACGCTCACGATTCTTGCTTCAGGGCGGATGAAGAACGCGAGAGCGTTGAGGGTCGAGGTCCGCCCCGTGTCCCGGTTCCCGCAGATCATCACGGAATGGCCGCTCTCCACGGCGAGCCAAAGGAACGCGACCATCTCCGGGCTCGAAGCACCGCGCTTGACCAAATCCACGGGTGTGAACGGCTTTTGACTTCCCAAGCGCCTCACCTCCCCCGAGCTTGAGGCGGTGCGGAGAGCCGCCTCTCGATATATCAAGATTCTGCCCCATGCCGCCATGGGATGCTTTCGTTTCGGATCGTCCGTTTCCGTGTCTCGCGAAATCCGTTGGGCAAGCGGTGACCGGAGTACTCGAAAGGGTGCGACGGGACCGGGCAATGCAACCGGGTCCGCATAACGGAGCGCCTCGGCTTGAACGAAAAACCACCTGGTTGTCCGCGGTTCCTGAGGGATGATACGCCCCTGCAGGGATTCGGATTGCTGCCATTACGGCGTACTGCTCACTTGGACAGGTCGATGATCACGCCTCGATCGACGTCCCCGATGTCGACGTCGTAAACCGTCGTCGTCGTGGGCGGGGTGACGACGAGGACGTTGCTCTCGCTCCACGCCCCAGTCGGGAGATGACGCATCCACTTGACCCACCCCGTCGCCGTGCCCACGACCACGTCGTCGAGCAGGTCCCCGTCGACATCCCCGACGCGCAGGGAGAACATGGCGTCCGCCCCGGGCATGACGAGGATGTCCGCCCGGGTCCACGGCCCGTTCCGCCACCAGTGGACCTTCCCCGCACTCGTGCCCGCGACGACGTCGAGCAGGCCGTCCGCGTCGATGTACCCGACGTCCACGGAGAGGGCGGTGTTCGTCGCGCTCAGGCTCGTGAAGACCGTGAACGCAGGGCCCGGGTAGATGCGAACGTTCGTCCCCGTCGCCACGACGAGGTCGTTGTCCGTGTCGTTGTCCACGTCCGCGACGGTGAGGTCGTACGCCTCCGCCGCCAGGCCGATTACCTGGGGCGCGAGGAACGTCCCGTTCCCGTCGTTCCGGTAGATCCGGACCTGGGAGTTCTGCGTCCCCACGAGGACGTCCTTGTCCCCGTCCATGTCCGCGTCTGCGACCTTGATCGCCTTCACCGCGACGCTTCCGCCGAGGCTCGCGATCGTGGGTCCGCGTCCACAGGCCGTCGTTCGCGTACCAGTAGACCTTGCCGTTGTGCGTCCCGACGACGAGGTCGTTGTCGGCGTCCCGGTCGATGCGGCCAGCCGCGACCGCCCGTCCCTCGCCGAGGGGGCTCGCGGGGACGTCCACGGTGAACTTCTCCCACGCGTGGCCGCGGCCTCCCGTGTTCCGGTACCACCACACGTAGCCCGCCTGATTGCCGACGGCGACGTCGAGGTCCCCGTCCTCGTCGAGGTCCGAGAAGACGCTCTGGAAGAACGGCCCGCCGCCCCATGGCGGGTCCTGCTGGCTGGGACTCGGTTGGTAGCTCTCGATGAGGTACTCGGACCACAGGCGGTCGTTGTCGTTGAAGACGGAATACCACTTGGTGCCGAAGGTCGGGTGGGAGTACTCCTCGATCGCGCTCGCGATGTCGAGCGACCAGCGGGGACCCCGCACGACGATTTGGGCGGACAGTGCGTAGTCCTCGTCGCGATCCGCAAGGACCTTGATCTGGAACCCGTACGCGTTCCGATTCGGGATCCAGGGGTCCGGGCTCGGTTTCGACAGATCAGCGGCGAAGGCGTAGTGTCGCACGTCGTCCACCGTGATCGGTCCTACGGGAGGGGTCCCCGGCCTCCTCCAGATCTGCACGCCGTCGACGTAGTCCGAGATGGTCACGTCGCCCGCCGAGACGCCGGCGTCCGTGGTGTTCACCCGGACCCGGACGTACATCGTGTCCGTGAACGCGAACTCGCTCGACGGTTGGGTGTGCGCGGCATCCTTGAAGAACTCGACCGCGGGGAAGTCCGGCGCGGCCCCGTTCGCGTCCGTGACCGTGATCGCGTCGACCGTGTTGAACTGGTTCCGGGGCGGCGGGACGATGTTCGCCCGCAGGCCGATCTCCAACGGATACCTCCCGTACTTGGGTTGAACGCCGTCGTATCCGTACGCGGTGGAGTTCGTGCCGAATCGATGTTCGAAGATGTAGAAGTCGCTGACCTCCTGGAGGAAGGCGAAGGCGTGCGTGCTCGACGGCTTCGTGTTCGCGCCGACGGGCTGGTTGTACGGGGCTTCCCCGTACACGACGGGCACCGGGGGGACGCCGTCCGCGTTGTACAGCACGAAGCGGTTGAGGATGTCGAGATTCCTCAGGTACTGCGACGCGACGATCACCACGACGACCTCGCCCTTCTTGAACGTCCGGGTCTCGTTCGCGGCCCAGCGTTTCTTGTCCCACTCCGTCGCGTTGTAGATCGCGAACGTCTGGAACTCGTTCCGATGGAACAGGTCGAGGGGACCGAGCGAGGACGACCCGTTGCCGCCCTCCTCGTCCGGGTTCCTGATGACCGCGAAGGTGACTCGCGACTCCGTCCCACGCCCCCGGAGATCTTCGGCCCGGAGAATGACGATCCCGCCGTCCCAGTTCGGCTCGGGCAGCATGTTGTCGGCTTCGTCGTAGCGGGTGAAGACGCCGTCGTTCGCGACGTGATCCCCGTGGGTCCCATCGTCGTAGAGTCGCACGGTCGCGCGGGGTCCGAAGGTGAACGTCGCACGGACGTCGGCGCGATTCAGGTCCCCGTCCCGGTCCTCGACCCTCGCGTAGAGCCCGAAGGGCAGGCCCGTCCGGGGGGTGTCCCGGGTCGTTTGGGTGGACGCGTCGCCGTCGAGCCACTTCTCGAGGAAGACCGGAGGGTGCGCGCCCGACGGCCCGTGGAGCTCCTCCGACCAGACGATCACGGAGGCCTCGCGGTCGACGACGGATAGCGTGATCCGGTCCGATTCGAGGACGGAGCGGTTCGTGTACGACCACGTCTCGCCGGCATTCCAGTCTCTGTCGGCGCCGTCGATGCCGTACGAGACGCCCGCGACGCTGCCCCGGGTGTCGAGCGTCTCGGTCTCGAACCCGCTTTCGCGCTCGACGGTGACGAAGAGGTTCGTGCGCCACGATAGGAGGGTCTCCCCGCCGCGGTGCCGTGCGGAGAGCCTTGCACCCGCCCACCCTCCGCCCTCGTCGAGGATCGGAGTGAGTTCGCCGTCCATGTCGGCGCGGATCGTCGCGGGCGGCGTGGGCATCGACGTCACCCAGACGAGGATCGAGGCGAACAGCACGACGGTGATCCCGAGGACGAGGATCGTGCCGATGACCTCCGACACGCCGCGTTCCGATCGCATGGCGGAGGCGGACGGGCCCGTCAGACGGAATACGGTTTACTTACGGCCATCAACATTGATTGCCGGATGTGGTACCGTAGGGCGGCGTCAGGATACATGCCTGTCTGCGGCTTTGAGGGGGGCTGTGACGGTTGATGGCCCCTACCGCGTGGTCCGAGAGGAAAGCGTGAAATACCCGCCGTTCCTCGCCGCCCGCATGGGGAACATGGCGACGTGTGCCTGCGGGTGGACCATCATCTCCCCAATCGGCGCCGAGGACGTCCAGAAGCATCTCCTCATTCACCTCCACGACACCCACCCCGGGACGAAAGTCTCCGACGGGGAACTCCGGACGATGATCAAGGCGGTCTAGCCGGTTCGCGCGATCCTCCCCCCTGGCGCGCAGAAGTGATTTCCTCCTGGATCAGGACGTCGATCCAGTTCGGCCGCGCCGGTTCGAGGACTTCTTTCAGGATGAGGATCGAGCACCACCGCACCCCCGGCATCGCCTCGATTTCCATCGCCGCCTCTTCCGGCTCCGCCAGGGTGAAGCCGAACAGACTGAGGAGGAGCACGCCCGAGGGGGACTCCTGCGTGGACCACAGCCGTTCCCCGAACCGCTTCCGAACGGCGTTCACGACCGCGGCGTGCTTCCCCAGGTCGGTGGTGACTCCGAGTTCGTAGAACACCAAGCCTTCCTGGCGCTGCGGGTTGATGACCGCGCGCACGAGCACGGCCCCGGAATCAAGGAGCTTCCGCGTTCGGTATTCCGCCATCCGCGGGGTGATGGACAGCCCTTCCGCCACCTCCTTGTGGCTTGCGCGCGCATTGTACCGGAGGCGCTCGATGATCCTCCAGCCGATCCGGTCCGGGTGCGCATGCCGCTCCCCGATCTCCTCCTCGCCGAGCCCCTGTTTCCGCAGCTCGAAGCGTCCCGCGATTTCCTCCGCGAGCCGCTGGAGCTCCGCGGAGGATGCGCCCACCAGGGAGACCGAGAACGTCGGCCCGAGGTAGTCGAAGGCCTGCAACACGCCCGGGAGGCCCCGAGCATGTTGAATCGCGCTGATCTTCGTCGCCACGTTCATCGCCTCAAACCGGTACAGTGCCAGGCATCGGAGTCCGAACGCGGCGAGCTCCGGCGTCGCTTGGTAATACTTGATGAACCCCGACTCCTCCATCCTGCGGACGCGAAGGCGGACGGTCTTCTCGTCGAGACGGAGCTTCCGTGCGATTTCGGGGGGCGTCAGGGGCTTCCGCGTGAACGCCCGAAACCCCGTGTCCTGGTACGCGAGCTCGCAGAAGATGCGCACATCCGTGGCGTCCAACGGGTTCCTCAGTCACGGAAGGGCTCTTAAGACCAGCGGGGACGCGCGACCCATCCCGGCGGCGGTCTGGTCGTCTTGTCGTTTTCGGGCATCGCGCTCCCGGGCATGGCATATCGTCCCCCCCACATGCGCTGGACTATGTCGCAAACCCAGACGGCAGCAAACGTGCAGAACGGTGTGAACGTGGATCAGTTGGTGGGAACGATCAAGGCAGTCCAGGGGAGGCCGGATCTCGCGAACTTCCGGTTCCGCTCGACGAGTCGGTGGGACGGCGGGGCCCGGGGGCACACGACGATCAAGTCCTTCTTCGGGGCCGGTCAGGAGGACACGAGCCGGAAGGTGGAGTACGTGCTCGAGGGAGACGAGCCTCCGGTGCTCCTGGGAACGAACACCGCGCCCAACGGCGTGGAGACGGTGCTGGCCGCGCTGTCGAAGTGCCTGACCGTCTCGTTCGTCTACCCCGCGGCCGCACAGGGCATCACGGTGGAGTCCCTCGAGTACACGATGGAGGGCGATGTGGACCTCCACGGCTTCCTCCACCTGTCGGACAAGGTCCGGCCGGGCTTCCAGAACATCCGCGTAACGGCGCGGGTGAAGGCCAACGCCCCCAGGGCGAAGATCCAGGAACTTCTGGAGTACGCCACGACCATCTCGCCGGTCTTGGACACCCTCCGAAACCCCGTCCCGATCAGCGTGGAACTCCAATAGACGGAACAAGGTGGACCGCGTCTCCCCTCCCGGCGCGGCCCTTCCCCTTTTTTCCGCAGCGCCGCCCAAGCCGTGCATTTGTGGAGGTAGGACGCTTTCTCGCCCGCGATGGGTGTCGCGTCCCTGCGGTCGGTGAACCCCGCCACAGGCGAGGAGGTCGAGCGATTCGAGGAGTTTACCGCCAAGGAAGTCGACACGGCCCTGTCATGGGCGGACTCAGCCTTCCGCGATTGGCGGCGGTCTTCCATCGTACATCGCGCGGAGCAGTTCCGCACGGTCGCCCAGGTCCTGCGCCGCGCCCGCCAATACGCGGAGACCATGGCCCGGGAGATGGGGAAGCCCGTGCGCGACGGGGTCGCCGAGGTCGAGAAGTGCGCGTGGGCGTCCGACATGTACGCGGACCGCGCCGCACAGTTCCTCTCGGACGACTTGATCGAGACGGACGCGCGGCGTTCGCTCGTCCGGTAGAGCCCCTTGGCCCGGTCCTGGCGGTGACGCCATGCCGCCGCGGGATGTCCGCCCGAATCAGGATTCAACCGAACACACCATCCGGACACGTCATCCCGGCGGGCCGTCATTCCCGCCGGGCCTTTTTCGGTTCCTCGGACATCATGGGCCGCGGATTGATCGAACCCATTCTGGCGACAGTTCCCTCACCCGCCGACGCCCTTTTTCATGAGCCGCCGGAGCGCCTCGATCTCGACGGCGGTTCCCATGTACGGGATCGTGTACATCCCCTCGACGAGGTCCGGCGAGAGTGCCGCCAACGAGTCGACCTAGCGCCGGACACCACGCGCTTCCGTTCGAGGAGCTCGTCCTCGAGGCACAAGTCCTCGCGCTTCTTGGCAGCGGCGAGGACGTCCGCGAGCACGTCCCCAGCGTCCCGGGGCTTTCGTGAGCGCCTTCCTGATTGGCGGCTCCGGATCGGAGACGGAGTCGTTGTTGGGCTCCCTCCGTAGACGACGAATGCACGGTCCAGTCTGTCCCCCGCTACTTCTCGCTGAGGAGTCTGTCCAGTTCCTCAAGACGCGCTCGTGGATTCACGAGCCTACTGTCGGCTTCACCGCGAACCTGACCATAGACTATGCCCCATCTATCCCTGTCTCCCTGCTGCTTGCGAAGGAGGTTCACGAACTCGGTGTAGATTGGCAACATCACCGGGTCGTGGAATCTGGGGTAATACGAGATGCAACGCGCTCGCCAGAGGTCCCATTCGTGATAGTCATAGCTGCCCACTGTCACGTCCCAAGGGCTCCACTCCCAGCGGTTCCCCTTCGCGATGTCCTGAAAGACCTTCATCTCTTCGATGATGCGCTCCCGCTCCGCCTCTCTCTTCTGATGTTCGCTTTGCCGTCTCTGATTCCTGTATGTAAGGACTCCGACAACTGCTCCTGCGACAGCTGCGATTGCGGTGAACACGCCCACGTCGGTCAAGCCTCTCCCCGTTCGGCGCAACCCTTGGACGGACATAAGGCTTTGGCGGCGTGACCCGCGTGCCCGTCTCTGTTGCCGCAGGGTATTTGTATCACCCAGGAGATACACTTCCGATGGCCTCCCAGGTGACCCACGTCCGACTGGCGCCGCAAGACCTCGCCTTCATCGACGAGGCGGTGGAGCGCGGGAGGTTCCTCGACCGGACGGACTTCATCCGGAGCGCGGTGCGCCTGCAGATCCACGAGCTGGCGAAGGAGCGCCTGCGAGAGTCCCGGAGTCGCCGCCGCAGTCCCACCCCGATTCCCGATCTCCTCGCCTCCCTTCGGGCCTCCCGGAAGGCGGTCCACCGGGAGATCTGGGGTTGATCCGTGCCTATCTTGACACGGGCGTGTTCCTCGTCTTCCTCGACCGGGACGACTCGAATTCGGAACGCGTCCTGGACGCCGCCGCCGAGGGCCTCTTCCTCCCCGTGATCTCCTTCCACACGTTCCAGGAGGCGACGCACAACCTCCTGGCCCGACGGACGAAGGACGAGGCTTCCTGGCTCCGCTACTTCATGTGGACCCTCCCCGGACTCGAGGTCGTGACGTCGGACCGCCTGCAGGCCCTGCAAGGACGGTACGGGGATCGCGTTGCGGATCCCAGCGACCTGCCGCATGTCCAGGCCTATTTCGCTGCGGAGTGCGACCGGTTCGTCACGGTGAACCGCCGCCTGACGCGGATGGCCATCCGTGAGGTCGTGGCGTTCAGGACCCCGCGGGAGTTCCTGGAGGAACTGGGGCGGCCCGTGGTGGAGACGCCACAGGGCATCTGACCGTCCCATCCGGTCTTATTGACGAGGAATCGTATGGAGTGAGACGCCCCCGCGGGGATTTGAACCCCGGTTAGAGGCTTCGCAGGCCTCTGTCCTATCCAAGCTAGACTACGAGGGCGCGGACCCACCGATGGAGGACGGGGTTATGAAGGTCTCGGAACGCCGCGTCTGCAGAATTCGGCGCCCATCCCCTCGCGTTTCTTCATAGCTTCCGGGACGTGCGCACGGCGAGGGCGCCGAGCACGATCTCTACGATGGCGAACGGGAACGTGGGGAACAGGATGACCGGCAGGAGGGCGCCCAGCCCGATCAGGACGATCCCCAGGACGAGCGCGGGTTGGCGCAAGGGCCGCACCGCCAACAGGACCGCGGTCCCCCCGACCGCGAGCGCCGCCACGGACCAGGCCCCGAGGACCTGCCCGAACGCCGCCGTCCCGGTCCCCGTGAACGCGGGGAGGCCGACCGTCACGAACCCGATCGCCCCGAAGAAGAGGTTGAACGCCGCCGTCGCGACGAAGACCCAACGGCGGGGGCCTTTGGCGGCGCGTTCCTTCGCACCCGGTCGCGCGAGGAGCACCGCAACCCCGAGCGCGATCTCCGGGATGCCGAGGACGAACAACGTGAAGAGGATCAGAAGGACCCCGACGACGATCATGCCCGCGGCGAGAACGGCGGCGGGTCCGGGGCGAGGCCGCACGGCGAGGACGAGCGCGAACGCTCCGAGCACGATCACCGCCAACAGCACGGACGAGACGATCTGGAAGAGCAAGGCGTCCTCGCCGCCCGTGCCGCCAAACGCCTTGGTCCACGTCGTGGACACGAGCGCGATGCCGAAGAGGAGGTTGATGACGGCGGTGACCGCGAGGATGCCGCGGAGGAGCCGGGGACGGGCCGGCGCAGGCTGGGGTGGCGGGGCTTCCATGGGAGTCGGCCGCTGTCACGGGCGGAAGCCCGTTTAAGGGCTCCGTACGTGGGATAACTATATCGCGCGACGGGCGTTTCGAGCGGTCCCGATGCACCCCGCGAAGCGCATCCACGCCGCCAAGTCCGGGAAGCTGAGGGACAAGACGATCGTCCTCGGCGTCACGGGGAGCATCGCCGCCGTGGAGACCGTGAAGCTCGCGCGCGAGCTCATTCGCCACGGCGCGCACGTCGTGCCCGTCCTGTCGAAGGACGCGATG
>Ga0209342_10006980_pt1 | contig 11378 bp, 11 predicted proteins | sample RifCSP16_2_FD_184023 | JGI IMG/M metagenome (GOLD analysis project Ga0209342, IMG submission 184023) | Soil microbial communities from Rifle, Colorado - Rifle CSP2_sed 16_2 (SPAdes) (version 2) | ecosystem: Environmental > Terrestrial > Deep subsurface > Rock core/Sediment | place: Rifle... | reverse complement strand
CTGGGGGAGTAGGTATTTGGCTGCGCGCGTTGTTCGCAACAGCTCCATCTGCTCGTAAACGTGTGTGGTAGACTATTTGCATGGTGGATGTGGGGAGGTTGATGAGAAACGGAAAGATGTTGATTTTGGCGTATGATCAAGGGTTTGAACACGGACCGACGGATTTTAATGAAGAAAATGTGGACCCGGATTTTATTTTGGATATTGCCAGGAAGAGCGGGGTGTATACGGGAATAGTTTTCCAGGAGGGGATAGCTGAAAAATATTATGCGGGGGAGACTGATTTGCCTCCTTTGATTTTGAAACTTAACGGAAAGACGTCGTTTCATAAAGGTGAGGAACCAGTGAGCTTGCAACTGTGCTCTGTAGATCGGGCGGCAGAGTTGGGGGCGACTGCTGTGGGGTATACCATTTATGTGGGGAGTGAGCACGAGGAGGAAATGATGAAAGAATTCAGCCGGATTTGCGATGAGGCGCATAAGAAAGGTTTGATTTCGATTGTGTGGATGTATCCGCGGGGAAAGCATGTGGAAGGAAAAGAAACTAGCCGGGACGTGGTGGCGTATGCGGCGAGACTGGCACTGGAGTTGGGGGCAGATGTGGCAAAAATGCCGTATACCGGGGATCCGGAGTCGTTTGGGTGGGTAGTGAAGAATGCGGGGAAAACATTGGTGGTGGTGCAGGGAGGATTGAAGAAAGATGAAGAAACGCTGTTGGGAGAAGTGGGGGGATTTATGAAGGCGGGGGCGGTGGGGATGGCGGTGGGAAGGAATGTGTGGCAGGACGCGGATGCGGTTGGTATTTCCAAAAAAATTGCGGAGGTAGTTTATGGAGTTTGACATGCTGGCACTGGGGCCGGCGCGGATGGATGTGTTTGTGAACTTGCCGGAGGAGGAGATAAACGAGGCGTGCAGTATTGATCGGCAAAGGTGCGTGATCGAGTTGGGCTTTGGGGATAAAGTCCCGGTGAAATCGATGCAGTTTGAAGTAGGGGGAAACACGGGGAATAACGCTGTGGGGCTGGCGAGGCTGGGGTACAAAACGGGGGTGTTGGGTACGATGGGGGGAGAGTGGGTGGATCTGCGGGCATTGGAAATACTAAAAAAAGAGGGAGTAAATGTGGATAACGTGCATACCATCCCGGGGAAATACGGCTTTGGGGTGGTGATTGGTTATCAAGGCGAGAGGACAATTTTGTCTTATTACCCTGAGTCTGAGTGCCTGTTTAAATTTAAATCCGGGGACGACACAGCTAAATGGACGTATTTGACGACTGCGGGACAGGATTTTGAATGCTTTTATGAGGATGCAGTGAAGTGGGTGGGTGAGAAGGGGGTAAGGATGGCTTTTAACCCCGGGTCACGACAGGTAAAAATGGGGGTGGAGAAAATAAAATATGCCTATGAAGCGGCAGAGATAATTTTCGTAAACAAAGAAGAAGCGGTTGTCCTGCTTAATATTCAAGATTCAAAAAAAATTCAAGAACTGTTGACCGGATTGAAGTCTTTGGGGCCGAAAGTAGCGGTGATTACGGATGGACCGGAGGGGGCGTATGCATATGACGGACAAAAATACTGGTTCATGCCGACTGTTCCTGCGCCTGTCGTCGAGCGGACCGGGGCGGGAGATGCGTTTGGTTCGGGGTTTTTGGGGGCTTTTATGAAAGGGCTTCCGATTCCGGAGGCACTAAAATGGGGAGCTTGCAATTCGGCGTCAGTGTTGGGTTATGTTGGTCCGCAGGCGGGACTTTTGAATCAACAGCAGATGCAGGAGTGGTTGGAGAAGAATCGCGAAATTACGGCGAAGGAGATTTAGGGAACTTCTAATTAACCTAAGAGGAAAAATCTGGTACACTGGATTTGTGGCGAAGATATTTGTGACTAGGAAATTGCCGTTTTGGGGGGAGGTTTCCAAACCATTGCTGGACGGGGGGTATGTGGTTGTGGTGTCGGATAAGAACCGGCCGATGGATAGGCGGGAGCTGGAGACGGAGCTGGAGGGCGGATATGACGGGCTGTTGAGCTTGCTGACAGACAAGATTGACAAAGATTTGCTGGGGCATGCCCAGAACCTGAAGGTGATTGCCAATTACGCGGTGGGGTATGACAACATTGACGTTAAGGTCTGCGGAGAAAAGGGGATAAAGGTGTCTAATACACCGTGTGACGAGGTGAACGAGAGTGTGGCGGAGTTTGCCTGGACCTTGATGCTGGCATTGGCGCGGAGGCTGCCAGAGGCAGCTGAATATGCCAGGAACGCGGCGTATCACGGATGGGAGCCGGAAATATTTATCGGGGCGGATGTATCGGGTAAAACTTTGGGGATAATCGGGGCGGGGCGGATTGGGAGCAGGGTGGCTAAGAGGGCGGAAGGGTGGGGGATGAAGGTCGTGGAATACAGCCGGAGCAGTGGATTGAAGTTGGAGGAGGTTTTGGCGCAGAGCGACCTGGTTTCCCTGCATGTGCCATTGACGTCCGAGACACGGCATTTGATAAACAAAAACAGTTTGGGAATGATGAAAAAGGGAGCGATACTGGTGAATACGGCTCGGGGACCGGTGGCGGACGAGGCGGAAGTGGCGGAGGCGCTGAGGGCGGGGATGCTTTCAGGCTATGGGGCAGATGTGTTTGAAAACGAGCCGAGTCCGTATGCGGAACTTTTGCAGATGGAGAACGTGATACTCACGCCGCATATTGCTTCGGCGACGGTGGCGGCGAGGAAAGCGATGGGGACAATTGCGGTAAGGAATTTGGTGGAAGGCCTGGCGGGGCGGGAAATGCCGAATTTGGTTCGGGCGCAAGGGTGAGAGTGAGCGTAACTGGTATGATTTATATGTGGGCAAAAAGAGCATTCTGTTTTTGTTTTTGATGACAGGGGTGGTGAGCGGGATGGCGTGGTTTTTTTGGGGGGGGAGAGCGGAAGAAATTGTTCAACCGACGGTGGTGAGCTGGGACGTGGAGAATAGCAGTAATAGGAATTTAGAGATAATTGAGAATGTGAGGGGGCTGGTGGCGACGGCGAGCGGAGAATGGGCGGTGTATGTGTACAGGATTGACGGGGGAGAGGGATATGGTGTTGATTGGGCCAAGATTATGCCCGGGGCCTCGATCATGAAATTGCCGGCTTTGGCGGCGGTAAAGCGTGAAATTGATGGCGGGCAGTTGACGCTGGATGATGTATGGACGATTGAGAAAGCCGATCACGCGGATGGATCGGGGCCTTTGCAGTTTAAGGCGCCAGGGACCAAAGTGACGGTCAAGCAAGTGCTGACGGAGTTGGGAAAAAAGTCCGATAACACGGCTTGGGTGATGATTAACCGCAGGCTGGGGTACCCGAAGATCGAGAAGGTAGTGGAGGACTGGGGGCTGATAAACAGCAATTACCGGGAGTTGACGACGACAGCGGAGGATGTGACTGTGATGTGGCGGGAGATTTATAAGGATTCAAGTAATTGGGAGTATCTCGAGGACAGCATTTATGAAGATAGAATTAGTTTGGGAGTGCCTGTGGACCGGGTGAGATTGGTGCATAAGGTGGGGACGGATACAGATGTGTGGGCGGACAGCGGAATTGTCATGGAGCGAGTCTCAAGCGAAATCCAAGCTTCAGATTCTGGAGCTGTCAAGCTGTTTGAACCGTTTATTCTGGTAATTTTGAATAAAGGAGTAGAGAGGGAGGAGGCTAGAAGGGTGGTACTGGAGATTACCAAGACAGTATGGAAAAGCGAAGCAGGACAAGGAAGGTAGCCAGAGCGGAGAGGGCGATAATTAAAATGAGAGTGTTTCTGAAGTCGGATTTCATATGTATTTGAGATAAATGGGCAAATAGGAGATAGCGTATTTTGATAGGCGATGGGTAAGTTTGACAAGGGAATCGTTGTGGGAGTGATAAACGGAGAAGTTGGGATGCTGGACTATTGTATAACCATCTTTGATGAAGTGAAATGCCCAGTCTGTGTCTTCCCCGCCTCCAAGTTTTTGCGAGATGTCTTCGTTGAAAGGATATTTTTTCCAGAGGTCTTTGCGAATGGCGGCACAGGCCGTACTGAGAAGTCCGCCACTTCTAAACGAGACTCGGTGGTATTTTCTGATGGTCCGGGCGTTGAAGCCGCTGATTTTTTTCTCGATTTTTTCCCAGACTGATGCCGAATTCCCCGAGTGCTGGCAGCCGAAGACGCCGGCAGTCTTGGGATCTTTGAAGCAGGTTAGGGCAGTTTCCAGCCAATGCCTGCCAATTGGTATGCTGTGACCGTTGGTGATAACGATAATTTCTCCCTTGCTGGACTTAATTGCTAGGTTGCACGACCCAGCGTGGTTGAATGGATTAGGTATGTTAATGATTTTGCACCCATACAATCTGGCGATTTTTCTGGTGCTGTCGGTTGAGAGGTTGTCAGCGAGTATTATCTCCCACGGCTTAATTGATTGAGAGCGTATGGATTTAAGGCAGCTGGAGATGGTTTTTTCTTCGTTTTTGCACCTGACAATCACGCTTACCGGATTCATCGAATTTTCTTTCTGGGATTGATTATACGGGGTTTTTGCCTGCTTTGGTTTGTTGGCTGGGGTGTGGTGATGGCGGGGAGAACTTGTCCCCTTTCGCCCACTGGTGGTATGGGGTTTGGAGGGGTGACGGGAGTGGGTGTGGGGCAGGGAGGCGGAGTGGTGCCGGTGAGAAAATAGTCCATTTTGCCGGAACAGGTGGAGAGGTGGTCGAGGCCGGTGGGGGGGAAGAAGTGTGATGGGGGCGAATCTTTGAGAAGGTAGGACATAATTTTATTCCAAATTGGAGAAGCACCGGTGACGCCAGAGGCGACGTAGGACATGGGGGTGGCGTCGTTGTTGCCTACCCAGACGGCGACCAGCAGGTTGGGGGTGAAACCTATGGTCCAGTTGTCTTTGAGGGAGTTGGTGGTGCCGGTTTTGACAGCTACCTGGTGGTTGGGAATTACCAAGAGGGAGCGAGGGCCGAAGGCGGGTGTGCGAGCGGCATTGTCTGAGAGAATATCGGCGACTTGAAAGGCGATGCGAGGGTCTATGACTGCGGCCGGCGGCCGGTGGTCGGTGGTCGGATCGAACTCCTCTAGAGTGCGGCCGGAGGAATCTTTAACAGAAAGGATGGGATGGGGGTCGACGCGGAAGCCGTAATTGGCCAGAGTACCGTAAACTGTAACCATGTCGGTCATTGTGACATCGCCGCCGCCCAAGGTGAGAGAGAGGCCAAAGCGGGAAGGATCGGTCCAAGTGGTGATACCCATTCTTTGACCCAAATCGATCATGGCGGGGACGCCATTGGCGGAGAGGAGTTTGACGGCCGGAACATTGTATGAAGATGCGAGAGCGGTGCGCAGAGTGACCCGACCGTGATAGCGGTGGTCGTAGTTGACTGGGGAATAAGGAGGGGAGCCGGGAGTGCGGTAAGTGATGGGGGAATCGTCGATAGTGCTGGCGGGGGTGAAGCCGCGGGAGAAGGCGAGAGAATAATTGATGGGCTTGATGGCTGAACCCGGTTGGCGCAAGGCCGTGGTGACGTTGACAGCGCCGTCGTTTTTGAGATCGAAATAATCACGCGAGCCGACCATGGCTAAAATCTCTCCGGTTTTGGGATTGGTGATCAGAGAAGCGCCATTTCCGACAAGCAAGTAAGCGATTTTGGCGATTTCTTCGGCGACGGTCTTTTGGGCGAATTCCTGGACTGTAAGGTCGAGGGAAGTGGTGACATCCAGGCCGCCCTGCTCCACAATTTGGTGGCCGTATTTGAAGGCTAATATCTCGCGGACGTACATGACAAAATGGGGGGCTTTGATATCTGTTTGGGGGGGGGAGAGCTGGAGTTCTTCGGCGGCGGCGGCTTCGGCTTGGTCCCAGGAAATAAATCCAGTTTCGACCATGCGGCGCAAGACTTCTTTTTGGCGGGATTTGGCCAGCTCGGGGTGGGCGCCGAAGGGGGAATAGGTGGTGGGCGAGGCGGGCAGACCGGCGAGGAATGAAGATTGGGCCAGGTCTAGGTTTTTGACTGATTTGCCGAAGTATGTCTGGGCGGCTTCTTCGACGCCAAAAGCGGTACCGCCGAAGCTGACGCGGTTTAGGTACATTTCCAATATCTGGTCTTTGGTGTAGAGAGACTCGGCGGCTAGGGCCAAAATGAGCTCTCGGGCTTTTCGCCTGATGGTGCGCTCGGGGGAGAGGAGGGAGGTTTTGACCAGCTGTTGGGTAATGGTGGAACCGCCCTGAATTGCTGATAGTGGGTAGCTTTTAGTTTGCAGATTGTAAAAGGCGGCGCGGATTATTCCGGTCAAGGAAAAGCCCGAGTGGGAGTAGAAGTCGGCGTCTTCGATGGCGAGTATTGCCTGGCGAAAATGGAGGGGGATATCGTCTAATTTGACCGGGGTGCGATTTTGGTCCTTGTAAATTTTGTAGAGCTCGACACCGTTTCTGTCTCTAATGTGGGTGGTGAGAGGGACGGGGATGGTGGCCAGAGAATGGGGGGAGGGGAGGCCTTTTAACAAATAAAAGTAAACAGAAATAGCGAATAGTAATAGGGGGAAAGAAATTGCTGGAATTAACCTAATTATTCTAATTAACCTAATTGACCTAATGGGGGAAGAGGTAAGGTACAGGAATTTGAGAAGGTTTTTGAGAGTCATGCCTGGCCTGGATTATAGCCTGTAACTTGCGTTTTTGGAGGAGAGGTGTAAAATGTCGGCAAATGGCAATGGTGGATGCTGGATTTATAACTGGAATTGCGGCGGAACCGGTTGAGGAGAAAACGGTCGAGCGGAAACCGGCTGAGTATGTGGTTGAAATGCAAGGCGAAGTGCGGGGAATCCTGAGAGATATTAAATATCTCCAAGTAGGGAAACCATATACGGCGGCATTGAGCGAGACGATTGTTTCATATTTTATCCTGGAGGATCCTAAGGGGCTTTATGCTGTGGTTGACTTGGAGGGGGCGAAAAGAGGTGGGGCCAAAATTTTTGCCGGGGTTCATAACGAGCCGATAGGGGACGATGAGGGGATTAAAGCGATGGATGTGCGACTTGATGAGTATGCAGGATTGATCCTGGAAGTTGAGGGGACAAATGGGGGTGCGGATCTTTTGGCAGTGGGATTGTTGGGGGTTGATTTTGCTGTGGGCGACTGGATTAGAATTTTTGAAGACGAGGAAGAGGAATAGATTAGCGAGCGGCGCGGCCGGTGGAATCGAGACGGATAATATCGGCGTCTCCGTAGCCGCCGGCGCAGTCGAGACAGAGAGCGGTCCCCAGGGCATCGTAAATAACACTATGGTTTTGAGTCTCAATGTCGCCGGGGAATTGGGTGATCTGGCCAGGAGTGGCGGGGGATTGGGTGGGCTTAAATATGGCGATATCACGGCGAAGATTTTCTGCCTGGATGGGGGGAGTTGTGCCGGATAGAAAATATTCGTAGCGAGTGGGACATGATCCAGGGTCGGGATTTTCTGGGGCCTTTAGGCCAGAGAGACTGCAAATGAGCGTTCCGGTGACGCCGGCGGGTTGAGTGGGCCAGTTTTGTTTGTAATTTTTGAGGGCCTGAGTTGTGACTTTGTTCCAAATGGGGGCGGCGCCGGTGACTCCGGAGGCGATGCGGGAGAGGGGGGTGTTGTCGTTGTTGCCGACCCAGACGGCGACTAAAATATCCGGATTGTAGCCGATGGTCCAGTTGTCGCGTTTGTCGTTGGTGGTCCCGGTTTTGACCGAGACCTCGGGGTGGCCCTTGATGTTGAGGAATGACGAGGAACCGAAAGTGGCCGAACGGGCGCCGTTGTCGTAGAGAATGTGGGAGATCAAAAAGGCGGTTTCGGCTGAGATAACGCGGGTGTCGGGTGGAGGGGTTGACACGTAGGGCTTTGAGTTGATGGTTATCAGTTCGTGGGGGGCGGCTTTTTCGGCTTCTGATGGCGAAAGTGCTTTAAGATTTGCTGACTCCAAGATTTTGCCGCTTCGGTCGATGATTTGGAGAATGGGATTGAGGTCGACACGGCGGCCGGTATTGGCAAAGACGGCATAGGCGGTGGCCATGTCGTACATGGTGACTTCGCCGCCACCTAAGGTGAGAGAAGGGCCATAGTTTTTGGGGTCGGTAAACGTGGTGAGGCCGAACGCGGAGGAGGAGGCGACGAAATCACTCAGGCCGTTCAAGACTAGGGTCTTGACGGCGGGGATGTTGAAGGAGTTGCCCAGAGCGAACCGGACTTGAGTGGGGCCGTGAAACTGGTTGTCGTAGTTATCCGGACAGTAATTTTTTTGATTGGGAATAGCAAAGCAAGTCGGCTTGTCGTTTAAGAGAGTGCCGGGGGTAAGGAGGCGACGCTCGAAGGCCAGGGCGTAGTTGACGGGTTTGATGGATGAGCCGGGCTGGCGGCGGGCGAGGACAACATTTACTGCTCCATCGTTTAGTGAGTCGTAGTAATCGCGGGAGCCGACCAGCCCCAAGATCTCACCGGTTCGGGGGAGGGTGATTAGAACCGCTCCGTTGCCCACTTTTTCCTTTTGGAGCTTGGCGGTCTCGGTGGCGACAGTGTTTTGGGCAAATTCCTGAAGTTCCAAGTCTAAAGTGGTAATAACCGTTAATCCTTCCTGCTCTACAGTATGCAGTCCATACTCATTTGCGAGTAAATCCTTTACCCATAAAGAGAAGTGAGGAGCACGGAGGGTGGTGGGAGGAGAAAAGGTTAAAACCTGGGCGGAGGCGGAGGCGTAATCACTTTCGGAAATCATGCGGTTATCTAACATTTGACGCAGGACATAATTTTTCCGGTCTTGGGCCAGCTCGGGATGAGCGCCGAAGGGGGAATAGTATGACGGGGCTTGGGGAAGACCGGCAAGGAGGGCAGATTCGGTTAGGGAGAGGGTGGCGGCGGTCTTGCCAAAGTAGGTGAGAGCGGCGGATTCGATGCCGTAGGCAGTGCCGCCGTAGGGAACCTGATTGAGATAGAGCTCTAAAATCTCATCTTTGGTATAGAGAAGTTCCACCAGACTAGAGAGGGCGAACTCGCGAACTTTGCGGCGCAGGGTTCTTTCGTCTGAGAGGAGAGCTTTTTTGACTAGCTGTTGGGTAATGGTCGAGCCGCCCTGAAGGTTTCTTTTGAAGAAAGTATTGAGGAAAGCGCGGGTGATGCCGCGAAGAGAGAAACCGGAGTGGGAATAAAAATCTTTGTCTTCGGCGGCAAGGGTGGCGTCGATGAGGTGTTTGGGAAGGGTGGAGAGCCGGACGGGGGTGCGGCGTTCGGTTTCGAATATTTCATAAATAAGAGCACCATGGCGATCCAGGAGCCGGGTGGAGGCTGGGGCGGGACGGCTGGTGAGATTTTTGGGGTTGGGGAGATCCCAGAAGAAGTAAAGAGACAGAGCAATAAAGAAACAGAGCGAAAGGGCTGTGGAGATTAGTTTCCAATTCCGGTGGATTTGCCTACGACTCAGTTTTCCAAGCTTCAACTTTCGGAACTTGGATTTTGCGGCTGGGGATTTACGCCTTGATATTTTCTTTTTGGGCATGAGTGTCTTGAATTATACATTTTGGGGTAGTATATTGAGTTTTGTTATGCCAGCCAGAAGAAAAGCGCCTGTCAGAAGAAAAGTTTCGCCGATTGGCCCGGAGCCGGTGGGAGTGACGCCGGTGGTGCAGGATACGATGGGGGTAAAAAAAGATGCTCTTGAAGGAGATAAGCTGGATCCGGGAGAGGAGAAGGTGCTGGACTGGATATTGAAGATAATCGTATTTTTTGTGCTGGGCTGGCTGGCCTTGGGAGTCCTAATGGCTATTGGGGGACTGTTTGGGATTTGGAAGTGAGGGCAGTAACCAGTTCTTCGACTATCTGGCGGTGGAGGTCTAAAAACCCCTGGTTGGTTTTTTTGTAATATTCGTCTTCGAGACGGGAGATGGAATCGGCGGGGGAAAGAGAAGGGCCAAGCTGATTGAGGTTGTTAATTTCGTCTGCGGTGAATATGCTGCGGACTCGATTCGCAAAAACTACCTCGATGAGTGGAGATAAACTGAGGACGAGTTGGGCAGCTTGGTCGGGGGTGAGGCCGGCTATCTCGAGGGGATGGGCGGCGGCTTGGATTTGGGCAGTGTAGGACGGGTCCATATTTTAATGGCCTGCGGCGGCGTGAAGCTGGGTAAGGAAAGTTTCGGTTTCAGTGCTGGGAACATTATATCTAGTTAGAAGGGACTCGACGGAGTCTCCCGGGCGAACTACGAGGGAGGTATGGGCGTGTTGTTGGACAAGGTCGACCAGGCGAATACCCCATTGATAGCCGGCGTGGCCAACATCATTTCCGGTCCAACCGGGATGGCCGAGAGCGAAAAGCTGTTGGGTGAGGCCAACGGGGCCGCCTTGAGAGCCATAAACGAGAGTGAGAGGGCCGTTCTCGCTTAAGTAATAAACCGGGCGGCCGAGAGAATCTTTTTGGGCCAGAAGATCGAGGAGATTTTCGGTGGAGGGGGCGATTTCCCAGGAGCCGGTATCCGGATTGAGGACGTAAGAAGTGCCGTCTGAAGTAGTGACGTGATTGAAATGTCCGGACTGGGTGAGGGTGACGGGGGTCTCGATGGTGTCGTCGTTGTTTAGATCGGCATACCAAAGATTGCCGGATCTTTGCATTTCCCAAGCGGGGTCTGAATCAACATTTACGGCAACCGGAAGGGCGGTGTCTGGATGGGCGGTGAATTCATCGTGAGAATAGGCCTTATCAAAGCCGTTTTGCAAATTGTTGTCGGAATCGGTAAAGACGTAATCTTGGGTGGGATTGGTCCAAACCTTGTGGTCGCCGACGGTGGTGGTGTGGAAGAGAAGAGTACTGTCCGGCCCGGTGACGGCGTCTGGCCGGCCGTCGTGATCCAGGTCGACCAGGAAGCGGGTTTGGCCTGCGGAGATATATTGGCCGGTTTGAACTCCATCGGCTACTTGGGCGGGAGTGGGAACATGACCTGGCTGCCAGGGGAGAGTTTTGGCGTTCCAGTGGCCGGAATCATCCAAAGTAAATTCCTGGGAGGCGTCGGGAGAAGTGATGGCGGCGTATTTCCAGGAGGAGGAACCGGAGTCATAGTGGAGGTTGGTGAGGCGGACATCGTGGTCAGGTCCCCGGGCGGGATCGTGAGACAGGGCGATCCATCCGGATTCAAATTGGTGACCGCTGGCAGTATTTGCGGCGTGGCTTTGACGGATGAGATCGACTGTTCCATTGTGGTCTACATCCAGGGCGACGGGAATCGGAGGATGACCGGGGACGGAAGCGGCGGCTTCGCGGCTGTCGTAGTAGACGTGCGGGTTTTGGGAGTCGGTGATGACTGATGCGGCGGCTGCGGCATCGGGAGTGTGGGTGGGGATGGGGATTTCGGTGGGGGAGGGGGTGG
>Ga0209342_10006979_pt1 | contig 11380 bp, 14 predicted proteins | sample RifCSP16_2_FD_184023 | JGI IMG/M metagenome (GOLD analysis project Ga0209342, IMG submission 184023) | Soil microbial communities from Rifle, Colorado - Rifle CSP2_sed 16_2 (SPAdes) (version 2) | ecosystem: Environmental > Terrestrial > Deep subsurface > Rock core/Sediment | place: Rifle... | reverse complement strand
CGGCGAAAACGGTCAGCGACTCGTCATCCTCCATCCGGGCAGCGCATCCGGCCACCCATGCCGACGCCAGAAGCCCGGCGAGGCCGCACAGCCCACCCCAGCGGGCGCGCATTGTGATATTCGTCCTGCGGCGAGCGGCTGTCATCCGCGCCGCCGAGCCGGTGCGATCGCCCGCTCGCATTCATCGATCCAGGCCAGCATGGCCTTGATCTGCCCGGTGCGGAAGCTCTGCACAAGGCGGGCGTAGGAGGGCTGGCGCCCGCCCATCGGCGCCGATGGCTCTTGAAGCGCCAGCCACTCTCGGCACGTCTGGCGCTGGCGCTCGAGAAGAGTTCGCGTGGACCGCAAGCCCTCCCGGCGAGCGAAGTACAGCTTGAGCAGGAACTCCTGGCGCATGCGGCGGGCCTGGCCGACAGGGCTTCGCAGCCAGGCCCGAAACGCCTGCTTGCCTTTCTCCGTCAAGTGGAACTCCCGGCGGGCGGGGTGCGCCCTTTGAGGCCGGGAGCGGACGGCGATCAGGCCCTCGGCCTCCAGCCGCCCGAGCATGGCGTAGACGTGGGGCTGCTTGGCGCGCCAGGCGATCCCGGGGCCCTCCGGCGCGAGCAGCTGCTGGTGCAGCTCGTAGCCGTGCATCGGCCGCTGCACGAGCAAGCCCAGCAAGGCATGTTCGACTGTCAGCGGGAGGCGCGCCTTCGGGCTCATGATCTGACTACTCAGAATGTGAGTAATATAGCATAAACTGGGGAGGACTGCACCGGCGGGGCGCGGCACTTTCCGGCTTCTAGCCCTTGAGGTCATCGTGCGTACTGAAGGCGGCGCTGGTCAGCTCTCCGGCGTCAACGTCATCCTGAGGCCCGTAGAGGGGATCGCGAATCGCTCCAAGGATCCGGAGGGCCGACATTTGCGCCGCGCTGGCGCGCAGCGCAAGTGCAGGTGAGGATCCCACATGCCCCAGATGCGAGATCCTTCGGCCTCCGATGTTCATGCGAGAGGGTGATCTAACGGAAGACGGCCTCAGGCTGACGTTAGGTCAAGAGCCGTTCACGTGAACGCCCCTACGGATAGACCACCGTCTTTGAATCCTTCGTCCCTCCCACCGGACGCCGTGCGCCGATCGCCCCTGCCATGATAGAATCTCTTCCGCGGGCCGTTAGCTCAATTGGCAGAGCAGGTGCCTTTTAAGCACAAGGTTACAGGTTCGATTCCTGTACGGCCCACAGCCGACGGCTCCTCCGGCCCGGGCAATCCAGCCCGGGCCGTTATCTGCCCGATGGAACCGCGCCGTCTGCTACTCCTTCGGCCAGGGCGCGCAGCGGGCCCTTCCCGCACCGGTCGCGTGAGAGAGGGGAGACAGCGCGCCGCGTCCCTCCGCAGGGTCCCGTCCTCCGCATCCGGTACCCACAGCCGATTGAACGCCCCATCCTTCAACTGTACAATTCGCGCGAATACCGATGCCAGCCTCGTCGCACGGGAGATTCGGATGAACGAGACGTCACTCCGCTGGAAGGCACGGATCGGCGGCCTGCGAGGCCTTAGCATCCTGGTCTGGATCGGCGTCGCCGTCTTGCTGATCGCGGCGGGATCCCGGGCCTATCGAGCGCTCACCGGGCCGCGGGAGCCGGAGGCCACCACGATCCACTCGCTGATGGCGGGGGGCGCCCGGCCCTTCCGCTACGTCTCCCTGACCGGAGAGGCCTACTACGATGTCGGCTACACCGAGACCTCCGACGGCGCGACGGTCGCCGAGTACTACCTCCTGATCGACCCGCAGACCGGCGAGGCGGCCGTGGTCCGCTCGCGCACGACCTCCCTCCCCGTGGGAGGTCCCGGCTCGGTCACACGGACCGGGCTCGTCCACACTTCCTCTGCCGAACTCAGGAGTGCGATCGAGGCCGACCAGCCCTTCTACACCCAGGCCGGCGTCGCAGTCGACCCCGGTTGGCACCTGGCCGAGGGGGAGCGGCCGATGGGCTTTGCTCTGGCTCTTGCTCTCCTTTTGGGCTCCGCCTGGCTGGGGGTAGCCGCCGTCATCCCCTTCTTCTTCCCTACCATCGTGTTCGCGCCCCGGCCGCTGACCACCCTGGCCGCCACAGCGTCGCCGCAGCTGCCCGGCCAGGGCGTCCACGTCACGGGGCGTTTCCAGCAGCTCAAGCGCCTGCACCCGGCGCTTGAGCCGGGCCGGCGCTGGCAGCGCTTCACCTACGCCGTCGCCAATCTGGTCATGCTCGACGACGGCCGGCTGATGATCTACATCCACCATATCGTCCGCACACAGCTCTATGGCGTGGTTACCGTCTCCAAGCGCGAGAGCGATTGGGCCGTGTTCGTCGGGAAGAGCGAGCCTTGGGAAATCGAGCCGGGCGCGATCTATGGCTGGAGGGACCGGCCTGCCGTCCGGTTCCGTCAGTTAGGGCCGGGAAACAAGACGGCTGAGGTGTATGTGATCTTCGGCCACCCCGCCCAGCAGGCTGAGCTCGCCAAAGCGTTGCGCACGGCCGGCTTCGTGGTCGGGATGGGCCTCTAGGCCCGTCGTGCGGCAAGCGGGGTGCTCAAGCTGTGATATAAGGACAAGGGGACCCTCGGCCACGATCTGGTTGGACCCTCCATGACAAGCTCCGTCGCCTCCGCAAGAGCAGCCCGGGTCTTCTCGGCGCTGCCGCCTTTCGCCGGGTTGGACGCGGCCACGTTGGAGGCCATTGCCCAGGCCGCAACGCCGCGACACTTCGACGCCGGCCGCGTGATCTATCTCGAGGGCGAGCCGGCCACGACGCTCTACGTCCTCGAGACCGGCTGGGTGAGGGCGACGCGCATGTCCCCCGACGGGCGCGAGCAAGCCCTCTCCGTCCTGAGGGCGCCGGATATCTTCGGGGATATCGCCGTCTTCATCGGCTCCCCCTACCCGGGCACCGTCGTCGCCCTCGAAGACGTGGAGGCTTGGGCCATCGACGGCGGTACCTTTCTCGGCCTGGTGGCCCGACACCCAACGCTGGCACGGGCGGTGATCCGTCACCTGGCCGGCCGCGTGCTCTACTTTATCGGTCTGGTCGAGGATCTCTCCCTGCGCAGCGTGGAGGCCAGGTTGGCCAGCACGCTCCTCAAGAACGCGGAGCGCCGGGAGGGGCGCCTGATCGTGCCCCGCCGCCCATGGACCACATTCGACCAGATGGCGGCTCGCCTGGGCACCGTGCGCGACGTCCTCAGCCGGGCTTTGCACGCGTTGGAAGAGGAGCACCTGCTGAAGGTCGAGCGCCACCAGATCGTCCTGCTCGATCCGGAGGGACTGGCCCGGCGCGGCAATCCAGAGTAAGACGAAAGTCGTACCCAACAACTCGGCCGGTCTGTATGCTCGATCCAGACCGGCCGAACCGTTTATGGGTAGACCCGTCGTGTCGCCGATGACAATCCCTGACGAAACCTTGCGCGCATTGGTCCTGGAGGCGCTGGCATCTAATCGGGACGCCGCGGCGCTCGACCTGCGCGTGGGCGTCCTCAATGCCGTCGTGCATTTGGGCGGCGAGGCGCCATCCGCCGGCCTCCGGGATCGGGCCGAGACGATCGCCGCCGCCATCGCCGGCGTGCGCGGCGTGGTGAACCGCATCGAAGCCCCCGGCGCGCCCAGCCCCTCGCGCACCATCCATATCCCGTTGGCTGAGCAGGAGAGGGAAGAGCCATGAACGCGCGCCGCGCCGTGCTCCTCGCCCTCTCGGCGCTGACCCTGGCCGGCTGCCAGCCGTCCCAGCCTTTCTGCCCGCCGCCCGCGGGAACGCCCGAGCGCCTGACCGCCCCGGCGCCGGCCGCCGCGCCGGAGACCGCCTCCGCGCCGGTATCCGTCGAGATCGGGGGCCAGGCCGTCGCCGTCGATCAGATTATCTCCGGTCCCCTGTGCGACGGCGATTGGCGCGGGACGGTGTACGTCACCTGCGACGTCCGGGTCCTGTCCTGGGAGGGACAGCCCACCTTCCTTGAAGACTGCGACCTCTCGATTGCGCCGGACACGGTGGTGTACGTCGCTTACCACAACGACGCGCCCTACTACAACGGGTGCTCCTGCCACACCGGAGAGATCAGCCAGCCCTAGGCAGAAGACCATCAAAGGAGATCAGAGATGAAAGACCAACACATCCGCGGAGGCATCCTGGCGACGATCGCCGCCCTGCTGGGCATCATCGGGCACATCGTTCTGTTCATGCAGTGGTACCGGATCGGGATGGGGGCCGAATCGGCCGAGCCGGGCTGCGAGATCCTGCTCAAGTACATCCACCCGCTCATGGCCGACGTGGGCCTACTGGGCGGCGTGCTGTTCGCCGTCAGCGCGTACGGCTTCTTCACCAGGAGGAAATGGGCTTTCATCCTCTCGGTGATCGGGCTCGTCCTGGCGCTGCTGGGAAGCTGGTTCATCAACGTCCCATACATGGCCGCCGACCTGCCACCGATCTACTTCCCGCTCTTCTGGCCGTACGTCGTGCTCTATTTCCTGTTTCTGCGATGGGTGGAGAAGGTGTCCTGGAGCCGGACCCTCGTCGCCCTGTTGACCGGCGTCGCCTACATCTTCTGCTGGATGAACGGCGTCTCGAGCACCAGCCGGATCATCACCCACGGAGCCGATATCTTCGTCCTCGTCCAGCGGCTGCACTGGGCGGCGATGCTCGGCTGGGCGGTCGTCACCGTGGGGATCATCTTGAAGCCGAAGGAGTGGATGCGGATGCTGGGCCTGGTCGCCGGCGCAACCGAGCTCGTGGTGGGCATTCCGCTCGCCGCCGCCACGGCGCAGCAGCTTGGGCGCTTCTCACTGTTCGCCCTGGCGCCGATCGCCTGCCTGGTCCTGGTCGTCCTCCTCGTCTGGCCGGGGTTCTGGGCCAGGCGCGTCGAGGCGCCCGCGGGGGCAGCCTGAGGGCTGACGGTCATCTTGCCTGCGGTCAACCCCTGGATCACGTCAGCTTCCTCTAGACCGGCGCGTTGTGCTATTCTGATTGTGAAGCCGGTCACTTCTCCCGCGTCGCCGGCGCGCTGATCCGAAAAGGAGATCGTCGATGAGTCTCATCACGCTTGACAATCTGTTCCTGCTCCTAACCGGCCTGACCGCCGCCTACCTGCTCTGGCGCTTCTACAATCGCTGGAGCAGAGCCAGGGCCTTGTACGACGTTTACTACATGATGGGATTCCTGGTCCTGCTCGTCTCCGGCCTGCTGCTCATCTTCCTCGGATTGGGGATCCTGTCCTCACCCTACGTCCTGACCGTGGCCAGCCTGATCCCGCTGGGCATCTCGATGGGGCTCGTCGAGCAATACTTCCCACAATACAAGACACCATTCAAGTGGTTCGCCCTGTTCGGCTTCCTGGCGATTGCCATAACCAGCATCGCGGGGATCGAGCTCGGGCGCAGGATCTCCGTCCCGCTCTTCCACGGCGTGGCTGGCCTGGTGATCTTCCTCGGCCCCTTCTTCGCGAGATCCGCCGCCCGTGGCTTCTGGATGGTCGGGATCGGCGGTTTGCTGATCGGCCTGGGTGGTATCGCCCTGGCCTTCATCGCCAGCGGCGCCCAGCTTCTCTTCTTCAGCCCGGCGTTCGTCATGGCCATCCTGACCTCGCTCTTGCTGCTGATGACGCTGGCGTTCACCTGGGGGTTCGTCAAGGACATCCGCAGATAGCCGGCGCACTGGGGCGGAGGCTGGACTCCGCTCCTCCAGAACCATGAGCGCTACGCAGGCCGGCGGCGCTATGCCGGCTCTGCCGGATCGGTTGCGCAATCATCTGGCGTGCTGTTTCACGAGGAGACGGACATGCCGTTCTTCAAGCAGCGCCTGAACTTCCTGTTCAGATCCACCAGAGGCCTGATCCTCGTCGCCATCGCCATGATCGCTATGGAGACCGCGATTTTCGGGTTGCTCTCCGGGCCGATGGCCGAGTTCGGCGTGCGCGACGTGGTCGTCCGGCTCCTGCGCATGGACCTGGTCCAGGCCGAGCGTGAGGGGCGCATCATCATCCTCTACCACTCCATCGCCATGGCCGTCGTCGCCATCGAAACCTATATGGTCACCGGCCTTCTAAGGATGAAGGAGTTCTACCGTAGGTCCGTGCGCCTGCTCGTCACCATCGGCTACTGGATGGCCATGATCTTCGGCATGGGCTTCGCCTACTGGGGCCACAACTGGGCGTTGCACGGCCTCTACATCGCCGGGCTCACCCTGGTCTTCTTCGCCGGCGTCCTGCTCACCATCGGCCTGTGGCCGTGGGGCAAGGACTACCGCCAGCCCGACCCGGCCTACGCCCACACCAAGAACGGCGTGGACATGGAGCGAGTGGCATTCTTCGCCACCGCCCTGACCACCGTCATCTCGGCGCTCTTCGGCGCCGTCCCCGGCTCCTATTTCGGCAACGGCTTCGAGACCTTCCTGGCGGAGAACATCATCCGCTACCCCGAAAAGACCACCCTGGAGTACTCGGTCATCGGCCACCTGCACATCATGCTGGCCCTGATCGCCATCATGATCACCTTGATCGTCGGGCGCTGGCTGAATTTCAAGGGCCTCCTGCACAAGATTGCCATGCCGCTCATCATCCTGGGCACGATCGTGCTGAACCTGGGCGTCTGGGGCGTGGTCACACCGCTCGAACCGGTCGCGCACATGATCATTTACGTCGGGGCCACGCCGGCTATGCTGGGCGCGCTGATGCTGGTGATCTTCGGCTGGGACAAGCTCATCCGCGAAGGCGTGGCCGGCATCGACCGGCCGACCGTCCTCCAGAAGCTTGGCGCCCTGGTGCGCGACCCGCTCAGGTTCGGCCCGCTATGGCAGATGGTGTTCATGAACTTCACCGTCAGCGGCGTCGGCATCTTCATGGCCGTCCGCCTGGACGAGATCTTCCGAATGTGGCCGGCGCGCGAGGAGCGTATCGAGCTGACCGGGCACTGGCACGTGCTCTCGGCCATCATCGCCACCATCATCTTGTTGTACTACGGCGACATGATCGGCCTGAAGGGCAGGGTTCGCCGGCTCTACGGCTGGGCGATCATCCTTTTCTCCGACCTCGCCTTCGCCTCGATCACAGTCTTCGAAATGAAGCGGCTGTTCGTCTCGGAAGCCGCTCAGCAGCCGCTGGTCAACACGGTCATGCTGTTGACCGATCTCGGCCTGGCGATGCTGCTCGTCGTCCTGGCGATGGTCATGTTCTGGCGGCTAGCCGACCTCTTCAGGAGGAAAGGTCGCTGGGCTGAGGAGCTCGGTCAAGACGATCTTGCCCTGGAGATGAAGGGATGAAACGCCCGCGCCTCAGCCTCCCGGCGATCGCCCTGCTCCTCTCCGCCTGTGGCGCCGTCGACTTGAACGCCCCGATTCCAAGCTTCGACACAGGCGTGGACCCGGATGCCTGGGCGCTCGTCCCGGCGGGAGAGTTCCTATCCGGGCAGCACAATGAACCGGTGGTGATCGACTATGACTACGAGATCATGGCCACCGACGTGACCGTGACCCAATACACGGCCTTCCTGGGCCAAGCGCTGGCTGATGGCGCGCTGCACGTCGACGGCGGCCAAGTCGTTGGCTTCTATCCCGGCGACGAGTTCCATGGGGCCCGGCACGAGATCGAGATCACGGCCGCCGAGTACATCTTCGTCCCATTGGACGACCCCGCCGCGCGCTTCACCTTCGACGGCACGACATTTGCCGCCAGACCCGGCTACGAGAACCACCCAATGACCGACGTCTCCTGGTTCGGCGCCTGGGGCTACTGCCGTTACTTCGGCGGACGCCTGCCCACCGAGCTCGAATGGGAGAAGGCCGCCCGCGGGCCCGAGGACGACCGCCCCTTCCCGTGGGGTTACGAGATCGCCCGCCACAACGCTAACTTCTACTCCAGCCGCGATCCGTTCGAGGACATGGGCTCGGCCGGCTCGCGCAGCAGCCCGGTCGGCTTCTACAACGGCCGGACCTACGACGGCTATGCCACGCTGAATTCTGCCAGCCCCTACGGCCTGTACGACATGGCTGGGAACGTCTGGCAGTGGACCGGCGACGTGTACGAAGGACAGCACTACCGCTACCTGCGCGGCGGCTCCAAAGACAGCTACGAGATGGACCTGCGCATCTGGGTGCGCAACAACGCCACCCCGACCTACTTCAGCCCAGGCGTCGGCTTTCGCTGCGCCAGGGATCCGTGAGTGGCGATTCGGAAATCGTGCAATCAGGAAACCCGACCGAGCCTGCCACGCCGTTGCCTGATGGTATCGACGGGGACCATCCCATGAAAACTCTTCTCGCCAAGCTCCGGCTGTACTGGCCTTTGACCAAATCGCTGCAGACCGGCCTGCTGCTCTCCACCGGCCTGGCCGGGTACATGAGCGCCCGATGTCCGGTGACGCACTGGTATGACTTCTTCGGCCTGGGTGTCAGCCTGTTCATGGCCATCGCCGGCTCGACCATCCTGAACATGTGGTACGACCGCGACCTCGACTCGGTGATGGACCGCACCCATCACCGTCCGCTGGCCTCCGGCCTGGTCGCCCAGCAAGAGGCCCTGCGGCTGGGGGTGGCACTCTCGATCCCGGGCGTTGGGCTGGCGGCAGCGATGAGCCCGCTGTACGGGCTGATCGTCTTTGCCGGACTGTTCTTCGACGTGGTGGTCTACACCCTGTGGCTCAAGCGCCGCACCTGCTGGAGCATCGTCTGGGGTGGGATATCAGGCGGCATGCCCATCCTGGCTGGGCGCGCCTTCGGCCTAGGCACCGTGGACGGCATCGGCATCCTGCTGGCCCTGGCCGTGCTGTTCTGGATCCCCACGCATATCCTGACGTTCTCGATGCGCTACTTCGATGACTACAAGGCCGCCCGCATCCCGACCTTCCCGTCCACGTACGGATTCGCGGTGACGCGCGCCACCATCTCCATTTCCAGCGTCATCGCCGCTCTATCCATCGGCTCCGCGGCCGTCCTGATCGGTGTGGAATGGGGCTTTGTCCGCCTGCTGGCGGTGCTCTCCGCCGGCCTGTTGCTCCTGGCCACTGCCAGCACCTTCCGCCCCTCCGAGCGGGTCAACTTCGGCCTGTTCAAGTACGCTTCGCTGTACATGCTCAGCGCGATGGTTCTGCTGTCCATCTAGACGACGCCCTTGCGGAGGCATCCGACTTCGCAAGATTCGCGATACTTCGCAGAGGCCAACCTGTGAGAATGACCATCCTTAACCGCATTCTTCTCCTCCTCACCGGTCTCCTGGCTGCCTACCAGATCGCCGTCGGGATTGATGGGTTGGCGACCCTGCCCATCATGGCCTACACCATCGCCTTCGGCATCCTTCTCGTGGCCGCGTTGTTGCTCATCATCCTGGGATTCGAGGTGTTGGACAGCCCGATCGTGGTCATCGCCTCGACGGCCATCCCGCTCTGCCTGTCGCTGGGACTGGTCTGGGAGCACTTCGCCCCCTACCGGAGGCTTTACCTGGCCATCGCCATCGCCGGATTTCTGGCTGTCCTGGCGACTCGCCTGCTGCCCCTGCGCAACAGACTGCCCGTGGTGCTGTTGGCGACCGTCCACGGAATTGCCGGTTTGATAATCTTCTTGCTCCCCATCCTTCTCAGCCTGGCGGGGCAGGCCCGTCCCGCTTTCAGCCTGGTGGGCGTTGGCGGAGCCCTCATCGGCGCAGGCGGATTATTGCTGGCATTGCTCAAGGCCGGCAAACCGCTCCTTTCCCATGAGACCATTCTCAAGGTCTTGCCCGGCCTTTTGCTGCTCATGATGGCTGCCTTCGTGGCCGGGTTTGCCCTGGGATAGTGTCGTCGGGATCCAGCCAAAAGGGAGGGAGCCATGTCCTCAAGACACAAGGGGTGGGCCAAGACGCTGCGAATCATCGGGATTGTGCTGATGAGTCTGACGGCCGCCCTCACCATCCTGGGGGGCGCAGGGACAAGCTGCGTGGCTCTCAATCCGACCGGCTACGAAGGCAAGTTCGCCGGGATCGCGCCAATCCTGGGTGGTGCGAGCTGGTCCATACTCGAAGCTGCTCAATTCCAGGCGACCACGGTCAAGGCATTGCCTGATCCAATGGAATAGGTCCTTGGACGGTGGCCGCTCAACCTCCTGGCGCACAACCGAGAACGACGCCCGGCGTCCAACCGCCGGGCGTCGTTGTGTGACTCATCGGTGGCGCGCTGCGCACATCCCCGCGCGCCCACGCGCCGGAAGCCTTGGCGCGGCTCGGCGCGGGCCCTGCCTCTCACGCCCCACCAGCCAAGCCACGACAGCCCCGGGCAGCGCCTAGGCCACGGCCCCCCATCGCCGATCTGATAGCCGGGCCCGCCTTCTCCGCGTTCAGCCGGGATGAGACGGCCCAGCAGCCCCCGGCGCTCCTTCTGAACCAACGCGCCTGACCCGCGCTTCGGCAGCATCGAGCTTCGCCTGGACCTCGGTGAGCCTTCGACTCAGGCCGGCCAGCTCGCGCCTATGGCTGGCCGAAGCCAGGCCGGCCCGCACTCGGCCAGGGAGGAGCAAGAGGCTGCCCGAGAGAAGACCGGCGGCGAAGGAGACCACCAGGACCAGCGCCAGCGATCTCTCGAACTGCTACACCAGGAAGGTGACCTGCGCGGGCTCGGCATTCTGGAAGGCGAAAATGAGAGCAGCGATCGTCATCAGCAGGGCAAGCAGGAGAGATAACAACATGATGGCCTCCGGGCGAGCCGCATCCTAGCAGAGAGGCACCTCCGCGGGAAGCTGCCGGCCTCAGGATTGATCCGAAGTCCGCGGTGGGCTCGCCAGGAACGCAGTCGGGCAGGCGTCAAGAGCGGGCGCGACATAGGCTGAGGCACGCCTCGCCCCGCCCGCGCTAGGGACGACCCTTCTTCCACTCCGATTTGCGGATCACGGACCAGGCTCGCTCGGTCACTCGCCGCGTCTCGCGCGCGGCCCGCAGCCCGCGAGCCGTTACACGATAGAAGCGCTTGCGCCGCCCGCCTCTCACGCGGGTCGGCTCCCCGAGAGTTGCGCGCAGAAGACCCCGTTGCACCAGCCGCCCAAGCGGAACGTAGACGGCTCCGGCCGAGACCCGGCGCCCCAGGAGCTGCTGGACGCGCTCCCGGATCGAGACGCCGTAGCCTTTCCCCTTCTGCTCCCAGGCGACCAGGAGCAGGATCTCTTCCACCCGCGAGAGCACCGCCACGCCGCGCCGGCTCGCCATTTCTTCTATATTTTAGAATCAATCTCCCCGGCCCGCCAGGCCGATCGCGGGGCGCCCTCCCGCCGCAGCGCCGGGCCTGCCAGCCGCCTCGGGCGGCCCTCGCGGGCCCCCGCGGCCGACCTCCCGCCCCCACGCCAGACCGGAGAAAGTGCCCCCTTGCGCTTCTCTCCTTGCGTCACTCGTGCTATCCTTGGGAATCGGAGGATCGAGGCGGCTT
>Ga0209342_10006978_pt1 | contig 11381 bp, 12 predicted proteins | sample RifCSP16_2_FD_184023 | JGI IMG/M metagenome (GOLD analysis project Ga0209342, IMG submission 184023) | Soil microbial communities from Rifle, Colorado - Rifle CSP2_sed 16_2 (SPAdes) (version 2) | ecosystem: Environmental > Terrestrial > Deep subsurface > Rock core/Sediment | place: Rifle... | reverse complement strand
AAGTGGTCCTGATCATCATCATCCTGCTGTTGGTTTTCGGCGGCTGGCGCTTCACCAGGCGTTGGGCGTTGAGCGACGGCGATCGGTAGGTCAGCGCGAACTCGCACAGTTGGTCTCAGGGCACGCCAGCTTGAGAGCCACGCCGTGAGGGACGCCGGTGGGACGGAGTTCGATCACGCGGTAACCGCAGTGGTGAGTCCGGTGGTTGCTGAACGGCCGCACCACCGGCGAGGCGCGAACGCCCCGCTCCCTGCGAGACTCAGATCCGTCTCCGGAGCCAACCCTGTTCGAACAGGACCTTGGCGGCGTGCCAACGACGGGACGGTCGGTGAAGGGTGATCCGCGGGACGGGTTCCGCGTAGAAGTCACCGCCACCGAATCCGGCCTTGCCTCCTCCGGTCTCGATGAAGCATCCGCCGTGCCCGTCGAACCGGGTCGGTTCACCCTTGCCGATGATGGCTCGAGCGATGTTGTGGGCGACCACGCCCGCCTGACCTTCGGCGAACACCCCTGCCTTGGGGAGCGGCTTACCCATCTTGAGTGGGATCCCCACCACGTCGCCGATGGCGTACACACCCGGGAATCGGGTTTGGAGGGTGCCGGGGTCCACCGGCACCCAACCCGAGTCACCCACAAGACCGGCCTCGCGAACGACCCGTGGCGCCCGGTGCGGTGGCACGTAGGCGAGGAGATCGAAGCCTGCGGTCGCTTCGTTGGCAAAGATGATCCTCTTTGCCGGTCCATCGACCCGGGTCACCTGATGCTCGGGGTGGAAGGCGACACCGCTGTCTTCGACCATCCGGCGTACCCGAGCGGACACCTCGGGGCCGGTGACACCCATGGGACCGGGCTCGGCGGCATACAAGTCGACCCGGGTCGCCGCACCGATCCCTCGCTTGCGACAGTGGTCGAGGATGAGCATCGCGGCCTCATAGGGGGCGGCCGGGCACTTGTATGCCGGCGTCGCGGTGAGTACGACGATCTCCCCACCGTCGAATTCGGCCAGGGCGTCGCGGAGGCTCTCGGCTCCGGCGAGGGTGTAGAAGTTGTGCCCGGCCTCGGCGAGACCGGGGATGGTTTCGGGAGCCAACTCGGCGCCGAGCGACACGACGAGGTGATCCGCCTCCAAGTCCCGCGCCCCGCCATGCTCGACGATCCGCACCCGGCGAGACTCCGGGGCGATTTGGTCGATGTGGCCCCGGATCACCTCGATGCCCCTCCTGCCGAGCCGGTCGAGGGGGCGCGTGATCTGGCGGGCGGTCCGTTTTCCGATGATGAGCCACAGCAGGGACGGCGCGAAGAGGTGATCGGGTTCTCGATCGACGATCACGACGCGATGCGTTTCGGGGAGCTTCTTCCGCAATGCCGTGGCGGTTACGACACCGCCGACCCCGCCGCCCAGCACAACCACCGATGCCGATCGGACATCATCGGCCTCCAGGCACGGAGCGGTGGGTCACCGCAATGGAGACGAAATCGATCACGAGCCGCCCGCAGGCCGGTAGATGCGCACCCCGTCGGTGTCGAGGATCATGAGCCACGGCTCGTCGGCTCCGAACGCCGCACCCAGGTGAGAAGGACTCCCGGTATCGGAGGGGGTGAACGGGTTGCGGGTGGCGATCACCGGGGTCACCATACCGTCGGGGAGGATCGTGGTGTACCCGGCCAGTTGCACCGACTCGTCGGCCTCGGACGCCCCGACGATGAAAAGGTGGATGCGCCCGTCGGCGGTGGTGGCGACCTCGATGGAGCCGAAGACGCGTGCCGCCGGGTCGGTGGCGGCGACGATCGGCAGGACGCGGTCGACCGGCACCGGGGCATCGGGGAGTTCGATGCGGAGTCAAACCGAGCGGCTCCGCAAGCAGCACATTGGGATGGATGAACTCGCCCAAGCGACGCGCGAACACGAACTCCCGAACCTTTTCGCCATGGACACCGCCATCCTGGAGTCGACGGCACCATCTCGATCATCCCGATGCCCGGGAACCGGCTTCGCTCCCAGCATCGCGTGCGCCGGACCAAACCAAGGCCGTGACCGGCAAGGAACGGCACGTCATTACCGTCTTGTCACATGACCACGCACCCACACGGAGGTAACGATGCTCGGATGGCTCGACGACATCACCAAGCTCACCCTCGACAACACCAACTTCCGAACGGTGGTCTACACCGCAAGACACACCCAACTGACGTTGATGAGTTTGAAGCCTGGTGAGGAAATCGGTTGGGAGTCCCATCCCCATCTCAATCAGTTCCTCCGCCTCGAGCAGGGCAAAGCCCGGGTGGAGTTCGGTCGCACCAAGGACGAGGTCGACGAGACCCATGAGGTGGAAGACGATTGGGCCTTCATCGTGCCCACCGGGGTGTGGCACAACGTGGTCAACATCGGAAGCGACCACGTCAAGCTCTACTCGCTCTACTCGCCCCCCGAGCACCCCGACGGAACCATCCATCGCACCAAGGCCGACGCCGAGGCAGACGAGGGTCACTGAGTGGGGGCAAACCCCGGGTCGTTGGACACCGAGAGACCCCGGCTGGGTCCGAGGTCTCAGCGTTCTCGCGGGAAGGATCGAATCAGCTCGCCGGGATCAGCTCAGTCTCGATCTCGATGGTCGCGTTGCGCGACACCAGCCATCCACCTGCCTCGAGGGCGACGTTCCAGATGAGTCCCCAGTCCTCACGATCGACCTCGGTTCGAGCGGAGAAGGCGGCGTGATCCTTGCCCCACGGATCCGTGGCCATCCCCTCAAAGGCGAGGTCGAGTGTTACCGGGCGGGTGACGTCCTTGATGGTTAGGTCGCCGTTGAGCCGCCACCGATCGCCGGCCGGCTCGACCGAGGTGCTCACAAACCGCATGACCGGGTAGTTGTCCACGTCGAAGAAGTCGGGGCTGCGCAGGTGTCCGTCTCGGTCGGGCACACCGGTGTGGACGCTCTCCACTTGGATGGCGACGTCGACAGAAGAGTCCTCCGGTCGCTCGCCGATCACCACGGTCCCCTCCACGGTGTCAAAGGTGCCGCGCACCTTGAACACCATCAGGTGCTTCGCCACGAACGCCACCGTCGAGTGGCTGGGGTCCAGCATCCAGGTGCCGGCCGCGGGCAAGTGGGTCTCGGTCGGGGCAGTCGTCATCTCGTCTCCTCATGTGCAGATCGCAATTAGTTGCTATCTACAACAATTGCGCAGGAGGTCTATTCCTCAATACCATCCCTATGTGAAACGACTGCCCGATGATGCCCGGATTCGCGCCTGGCAAGCCTTGATGAGAGTCCACGCCGGGGTGACCGAGGCACTCGAGAAGGGTCTGATGGAGACCCGCGAGCTCCCACTCCCCTGGTATCAGGTGCTGGTTGAGCTACGCCTGGCGGGAGGGGCGTTGCGGATGCACCAACTCGCCGAGGTGGCCACCCTCAGCCGCAGCGGCACCACCCGATTCGTCGACCGGATCGAGGAGGCGGGGTTGGTGGAACGGCGGGTGTGCCCCAGCGACCGCCGGGGCATGGAGGTCGTGCTCACCGCCAAGGGGTACGAGGTGCAGAAACGGGCAGCGCCGATGGCGTTGCGCGGGATCCAGGAACACCTCGGACGGCACCTCACCCAGGAGCAGGCGCAGATCCTGGCGGAGGTGCTGGAGGGTGTGGTGGAGGGGGAGAAGGCAGGTTAGAGCGCGCTCTTAGGCGGTCGCGATCAGCGCCCGGCCCACGGCCAGCACTTCATCCACCAGCATCTCGGCGTCGGCCAGACCGCTACGCGGGTTGATGAAGCACGGCCGGATGGCAAACCGCCCGTCGACCCAGGTGCCAGACGGCAGGCTGCGGCCGCGCTTGCGGAGACCGGCCAGCACGTCCTGGTTGAGCTCGTCCAGCCGCGCCCCATCGGCCGAGCCCGGGGGTCGGTACCGGAAGCAGCAGATCGACAGCTCCGGTTCGGTGAGCAGCTCCAACTCGCCCGAGGTCCGCACCCGGTCGGCCACCAGCCGGGCGCAGTCCAGATGGCGCGTGACGCGCTCGCGCATCCCGGAGGCGCCCATCTCCTTGAGGATCGCCCACACCGCGATGCCACGCGCCGGAGTGCTGAAATCAACGCCCCAGTCCGGGGTACCGCGGCCGGTGGACTCCCACGGCGAGGCCGGATCCTCATCGGACGCCGGCGCAGGCTCGCGCTCCCGGTCGTAACCGCCCGTCTCGATCGTGAAGCTCCGGGAGAGGAGGTCGCCGTCGCGACAGACGGCGAGCCCGGTGCCCACCGGGGCTGCCATCCACTTGTGCGGATCGACCGCGAACGAGTCATAGGTGGCGGGATCGCCGTAGCGATCGCGCACCCGCTCATCCAGGATGCCAAAGCCGCCGTAGGCCCCATCGACGTGGAACCAGATCCCCCGCTCGTGGGCGATCTCGGCAAGGGCGGCGAGCGGATCGACGAGACCGGTGTTGACATCGCCGGCATTGCCCACCACCGCGATCGGGGTACGCCCGGCCGTCACATCTTCGTCGATGGCAGTGCGGAGCAGGCCGAGGTCGATGTGACGCGTCGCATCGAGCGGGATCACCCGGACGTTGGCTCGCCCCATGCCCAACACACCCAGCGCCCGCCCAACGACGTGGTGGGTCTGCTCGCTGACGTAGACCCTCGGCGCAGGAAGGGCGGCGACACCGTCCTGCGCCGAATCGATCCCGAGGCGCTCCCCGGCGTGCTGGCGAGCGGCACCGAGTCCGACCAGGTTCGCCGACGATCCGCCGGCGGTGAACTGGCCGATAAAGCCGTGCGGGAAGCCGAGCAACTCGATCATCCACTCCACAGCCATCGAATCGAGGTGATTGCCGGGCTGCACCCACCACCGCTGCGCGCTGGCCACCGACTGGGCCAACCCGGCGGCGGCGGCGACCGTCGTCGGCGCCGTCGTCACCCAACCGGAAAAACCGGGGTGCCCCAACCGCAGGCCGCGCCCGATGACCACCGACGACAGCACCTCCAGGACCGCTTCTCTGCCGACCCCGTGTTCGGGGAGGGACTCGTCGATCAGAGGCAGCCAGGCCGACCGCGGCGCGGCGCGGTCGGGGCCCTGGAAGGCGTTGAACGCGTCGAGCGCCGGGAGCAGGGCTGAGACGCTCTCGCCGAGTCGATCGGTGGAAGCGGGATCGCGTGCAGGCATCCGGCGATGCTAGGGGGTGCCGACGCCCGGGATCGGGCGGGATCTAGCCTCGGGCCGTGTCGATCGAGGTCTTCCCCGCCACCCCCGACCGGTTCGAGGACGTGGCCGCCCTGCTCGGACCCCGGCGGGAGGACGCCCCCGCCTGCTGGTGCCTCTACTTCCGGCTCACCTCGGCCGAGTTCAGTGCCCTGAAGGGCCGGGAACGCCCCGACTACCTGGAGAGCCTGTGCGCCCGGGATGACTCACCCGGGATGGTGGCCTACCTCGACGGGAACCCGGTGGGTTGGTGTGCGCTCGGTCCGCGTCACGAGATGGGTCGGCTGGAGCGGTCCCGCACCATCCCCAAGGTCGACGACTTGCCGGTGTGGAGCGTGGTGTGCTTCGTGGTGCGGCCCGGCTACCGCCGGCGGGGCGTGGCCCGCACCCTGCTCGACGGTGCCATTGAGTACGCCCGCAGCCGCGGCGCGATCGCCCTCGAGGGGTACCCGGTAGACACCGGCGGGAAGCGGATCAGCGCCACCTTCGCCTACGTTGGGACGACCACGCTATTCGAGCGGGCCGGGTTCCATCGGGTGGTCGAGACCGCAGCCCGCAGCGGAGGCCTGCCCCGCTGGATCATGCGGCTGGAACTAGCCTGACCGCCGCCTGCCGCGGACGGACCGCACGCGCGGAACCCCCTCAGAGAAGGGGGGGTCCCGATGGGTAGCGGGGGGAGGATTTGAACCTCCGACCTTCGGGTTATGAGCCCGACGAGCTACCAGGCTGCTCCACCCCGCGTCGTGAACAATGAGTGTACGGACGCTGCCCCTCATAAGCAATGCCGGCCACCCGGCGGCGTTCGGGGCCGTCCGCTACCGTTGCGCCGCCACGACGGGCGTCCGACCCGTGGCGGAAGTCGACCGTCACTGTTGTCGCGATGCGCGATGTGCCGTACCGGACCGAGGGGGATCGTTGACCACAGCGGCAGTCTCCCTAGTCGGCATCACCAAACGGTTCGACGACGTGGTCGCCGTCGACGGGGTGACCCTCGACGTCGTCGACGGCGAGTTCTTCTCGCTGCTCGGCCCATCGGGATCCGGCAAGACCACCTGCCTGCGGATGATCGCCGGCTTCGAGGCCCCCACCGAGGGCAGGGTGCTGCTCCACGGGGCCGATGTCACCGATCTCGCCCCCTACCAGCGCGACGTCAACACGGTGTTCCAGGACTACGCCCTGTTCCCGCACATGACGGTGGAGGAGAACGTCGGCTACGGCCTCAAGGTGCGGGGGGTGGACAAGACCGAACGCTCGACAAGGGTGGGCGAGGCGCTCGACATGGTGCACCTGGAAGGGTTCGGAGAGCGCAAGCCCGGCCAGTTGTCCGGCGGGCAGCGGCAGCGGGTGGCACTGGCCCGGGCTCTGATCAACCGGCCCCGGGTGATCCTCCTCGACGAGCCGCTCGGCGCCCTCGACCTCAAACTGCGCCATGCCATGCAGATCGAGTTGAAATCGATCCAGCGCGACGTGGGGATCACCTTCATCTACGTGACCCACGACCAGGAGGAGGCGCTCAACATGAGCGACCGCCTCGCCGTGTTCAACCACGGGACGATCGAACAGGTCGGACCGCCCCAGGAGGTCTACGAGACGCCGCGCAGCGCCTTCGTTGCCGGATTCGTCGGCGTCTCCAACGTGGTCCCCGCATCTGTGGCCGAAGCGCTCACCGGGCGCGCCGAGGCGTTCACCGTTCGCCCGGAGAAGATCTCGCTGCACGTCACCGGGGCGCCCGCATCGGACCCCTCGACCTGTGACGTCGGCGGAACAGTGGTCGACGTGATCTACCTCGGCATGTTCACGAGATATGCGGTCGAGGTAGCCCACGGCACCACCCTCGAAGTAGTCCGGCAGAACCTCGACGCCCCGCATCGGGAACGGGGGCTCCTCGGAGCCACCGTGTACCTGCAGTGGCGGCGCGACGCCTGCCGGCACCTCTCCGGGGGTTCAACGGAGGAGAACCAAGGAGGAATGCAATGATCAAGCGCCGCTTTCTGGCGCTGGTGATGCTCGTCGCTCTGGTAGCGGCGGCCTGCGGCGACGACGATGCCACGACCGGCGGACCGCTCACCGAAATCGGTGAAGGCGAGGGCGCGGTGTCGATCGTCGCCTGGGCCGGCTACATCGAGGAGGGCGCCGTCGATCCAGCATACGACTGGGTGACCCAGTTCGAGGCCGACACCGGATGCAACGTCACGGTGAAGACCGCCGGCACCTCGGATGAGATGGTGGCACTCATGACCGAGTCCACCGACTACGACCTGGTGACGGCATCGGGTGATGCGAGCCTGCGGCTGATCGCCGGCGGCACCGTCCAGGAAGTGAACACCGACCTCATCCTCTCGTGGGACAAGGTCGACCCGCGCCTCCAGGAGGCGCCGTGGCACTTCGTCGACGGCAAGCACTACGGCGTGCCCTACCAGTGGGGCTCGAACGTGCTCATGTACAACACCGAGGTGTTCGGCGACACGCCGCCCACCTCGTGGAGCGTCGTGTTCGAGGAGCAGACGCTCCCCGACGGCGAGTCCAACGTCGGCCGTGTCGAGGCCTACGACGGCCCGATCTACATCGCCGACGCCGCGTTGTACCTGATGTCGACCCATCCCGAGCTGGGCATCACCGACCCGTATGCGTTGAACCGTGACCAGTTCAATGCAGCGCTCGACGTGATGCGCACCCAACGCGACGTGGTGTTCCGCTACTGGCACGATGCCTACGTGCAGATGGACGACTTCACCAACGAGGGTGTGGTCGCATCGAGCTCGTGGCCGTTCCAGGTGAACATCCTGCAGTTCGGCGGTGCCCCGATCGCCAGTGTCGTCCCCGAAGAGGGAGCCACCGGATGGGCGGACACCACGATGCTGCACGCCAACGCGCCGCATCCGAACTGCGCCTACAAATGGTTGGAATGGTCGATCAACCCCACGCTCCAGGGTGACCTGGCCGCGTGGTTCGGCTCGGTCCCGGTGAACCTCGAAGCCTGCACGGGCAACGAGCTGCTCACCGACGCCGGGTGTGACACCAACGGTCTCGGCAACTTCGACCAGATCCATTTCTGGAAGACGCCGCAGGCCGACTGCTTCGGCCTGGGCGGTGATTGCGTCGCCTATCACGAATGGGTGACGGCCTCGGTCGCCGTCATCGGCGGCCGCTGAGGTCGCACGGAGGGGCCGGGGGCCTGCTGGCCCCCGGCTCTCCGCTTCCATGGTGACCGAGACCACCACCGCCGGAGGGATGCATCGCATCTCGGGGGCGCTCCACCGCCGCCCCGGGCTGCGGCTCGTCCTCCTGCTCGGACTCCCCTTCGTCTGGATCGTCGGGGTCTACGGCGGATCCCTCATCGCGCTGCTCTCCCAGTCGTTCTTCACCCTCGACGACTTCTCCGGGACGGTGGATCGCACCCTCACCCTGGAGACCTGGGGCGATCTGTTCACCGACTCCAACATCTCGATCGCGATCCGCACCACCGTGATGGCGACCGCGGTCACCATCGCCTCGGCGATCATCGCCTTCCCGATCGCCTATTACACCGTCCGGTACGCCGGGCGCCGGCTGCGGGCGGTTTTCTTCATCCTCGTCCTCATCCCGCTGTGGTCGTCGTACCTGGTGCGGGTCTACTCGTGGAAGCTGATCCTGGCCCGTGAGGGCATCCTCTTCTGGTTCGTCGACAAGCTCGGCCTGAACTTCCTGCTCGATGGAGCCCTCTCCGTCCGCGGCATCGGAGGCCCCTCGCTGTCGGCGTCGGCGCTGGGGCAGTTCATCGTCTTCGTCTACATCTGGCTGCCCTTCATGATCCTGCCCATCCACGCCGCCCTGGAACGGGTCCCGCAGTCGTACCTGGAGGCCTCCGCCGACCTCGGGGCGAGGCCGTTCCAGACCTTCCGCAACGTGATCTGGCCGCTGGCGATCCCGGGGATTGCCGCCGGTTCGATCTTCACGTTCTCACTGACCCTCGGCGACTACATCATCCCCACGATCATCGGGGACTCCTCCCCGTTCGTCGGGTGGGCGATCTACTCCTACCAGGGGGTGTCGGGCAACCTGCCGCTAGCCGCCGCCTTCACCTTCTTCCCGATCGTGATCATGGGGATCTACCTGTACCTGGCGCGGCGCGCCGGAGCGTTCGAGGCCCTGTGATCAAGCGCAAGCACCTCGGGCTGCGGATCTCCACCTGGGCGGTGCTGCTCTTCCTGCACTTCCCGATCGCGATCGTGTTCCTGTATGCCTTCACCACCGAGTCGTCCTCGTTCAAGTTCCCCCCACCTGGGCTGACCTTCGACTGGTTCGGCGTCGCCTGGAACAACGGCGAGGTCCGCGCCGCCCTCTCCCTGTCGCTGCGGGTGGCGGCGATGGCGACCGCCATCGCCCTCATCCTGGGGACGATGGCGGCGGCGGCGGTATGGCGGCGGCGCTTCTTCGGGCGCGAGGCGGTGTCGCTGTTCATCGTGCTCCCGATCGCTCTGCCCGGGATCATCACCGGGATCGCACTGCGATCGGCGATCTCGATCGGCGGGATCCCGTTCTCGTATTGGACGATCGTGATCGGCCACGCCACCTTTGCGGTGGCCATCGCCTACAACAACGTCGCCGCCCGGATGCGCCGCACCTCCCCGTCGCTGTTGGAGGCGTCTGCCGACCTCGGCGCCAACGGATGGCAGACGTTCCGCCACGTCCTGCTCCCCCAGATCCGCCCGGCGCTCATCGCCGGGGGGATGCTGGCGTTCGCCCTCTCCTTCGACGAGATCATCGTCACGACGTTCACCGCCGGGAACCAACAGACGCTGCCGATCTGGATCTTCTCTTCGCTGGTGCGTCCCCGGCAGCGCCCGATGACCAACGTGGTGGCCATGTTCGTGGTGGCGATCACGTTCGTTCCGATCGTGCTCGCCACCCGGCTCACCCGGAACACCGAGGGGACGACGGGGTGAGGAGATCAGAGATAGAAAAAGGGAACCAGGAATCAGGGGGTCACGGTTCAGCCGGGCGATTGTCGGTTGGAGGGTCGCTTCGCCGGCAGTGGTCCCTCGTGGGCGCAGTGTCGCCAACGATCAACTTGTGGTGATGAACAGGGCGTCGATCGTGCTTCTCCAACGAAGATCGGAAGCGATCGCATCACCTGCCACTCCGACACGTGGCCCAGGACCCCGCCACATCGCTGCGCAGATCGGGCAGAGTGCTACTTGCCAGGCGATCGAGTTCTCGAACGCACGATGAGGAACCTCGTTCAGGGAAAGAAGTCCTCGCGGACAACACGAAAGCTTGTCAACCCGGTGGCTCCGCTGTCTCAAAGGAAGTGGGTCGGGTTCGCCGGTCCCGCGAGCGGCGACGCATCGAGGACAGATCTAGGGAACGAGCTCCCAGGTGGCGAGCCATGTCAGCGCATCGTCGAGCGGCAGCATGGTTTCCAGGTGGAACCTGTATCCGTTCTCTTGCCACTCCGCGTAGCGCAGACCGACGAGGTTTGTGGCTCCACATCCCTGTGCTCCTCTGATCGCCTCCCCCTGCCAGACTTCACCGGACGCCCCCCAGGCGCGGTCGTCGCACGTCGGTAGACCCGAGGCGACCGGTCGGCCATCGAGTGAAAGGGACAGCTCGTCGCCTTGCAGCGTGAGCGTCATGAACAGCACCGCTGAAGAAAGCGCTGGCGGTGGGCCACCTTCCTTTATCCAGAGCAGGGCGCTGGATTCGCTTCCCTCTAAGATGTCTCGCGGTACCAGCATCATCACACCATGCTCATCGAGTGCGGCCACTGCCTCGCTCATCGCCGTGGCATCATTGGCGGGTTCCCACTCCGCTTGGAACACAATCGAGGCAACCCCCATGAAGGTGGTTGAGCCCTCGCCGAACGTAGTGCTGCTGCCAGGTGGACCTGTGGTGTCGGGCGTCGACACGGATAGGCAGGAGGCAACCAGAGCCGCGCTCCCCGCAATCGCAACAAGAACGAGCCACCTTGGAGTCATCCACTCGACCTTCCCACCAATACCAGTTGGACGCCGGCGGCGCCGGTCTAATTCCCGTTTTCCGTGTCGCTCCAATTCACCTGTACGCGGCCCGGACACTCTCACGGACCCTCGGTTGTCAGCCCAGCGTTCAGAACTCACAGCACCAGACCGATGGTGAACCGGTCCGGTTTCACCGGAGACTCCATTCCTTGAGAGGATGGAGTCATGACGAGACCAACCAAGTACTCACCTGA
>Ga0209342_10006975_pt1 | contig 11385 bp, 10 predicted proteins | sample RifCSP16_2_FD_184023 | JGI IMG/M metagenome (GOLD analysis project Ga0209342, IMG submission 184023) | Soil microbial communities from Rifle, Colorado - Rifle CSP2_sed 16_2 (SPAdes) (version 2) | ecosystem: Environmental > Terrestrial > Deep subsurface > Rock core/Sediment | place: Rifle... | reverse complement strand
TGCGCGACCTCGGCCTGCTCGAGAAGCCGCGGCTCCTCGTCTTCAACAAGGCGGACCGGTTGCCGGACGGCGAGGCCGCCGCGCGCGCCCACACGGCCGGCGGCGTCGCGGTGAGCGCCTGCACGAAGGCGGGGATGGAAGAGCTGCTAGAGCGTTGCGACCGGCTGCTCTGGCGCGACGGGAAGGTCATCTTCCCGGAGGCGGAGGCAAGCACTGCCTCGCGTGAGCTCTAGTCCCGCCGGGCAAGCTGGCGGGCGGCCAGGGAGCGATCGACTACTCGATGGAGGTCTTTTCGCCCCCCTACCTCTTCGGCGGCCCGCGCCCGGTGATCGCCAGCGCGCCGGGAGAGGTCGACCTCGACCAACCGTTCCGGGTCGAGACCCCCGACGCAGGGTCGATCGCCGAGGTGACCCTCATCCGCCTGGGATCGGTCACCCATTCGTTCGACGAGAATCAGCGCTTCCTGAAGCTCGAGTTAACCAGTGGTCCTGACAGCCTCACAGTGCTATCTACCCGCGACAACAACCTCTGTTCCTGGTCGACGTGGCGGGCGTTCCGTCGGTGGCCAGGATCATGCGGCTCTCCACGCGCACCTACGTCGAGCCTCCGGATCCGGAACCGCCTCCGGCGACGCAGCCCCTGTCCCCCCCCAGCCCGCCGCCCGACCCGGCCGGCTCGGCGCCGCGCCCGCCGGCTCGGCGCCCGCACCCGGAAGCTCGACGGCGGGGTCGGCCGGCCGGCCCTCGGCGTCGAGCGGATGCGCGAGCGCACAGGGGTTCTCGGCCGTGGAGGCGGTGGCCCTCGCGCTCTGGTCCGTGGGACGTCGCCGGCGCGGTCACGGTCCGCCGACCCCTTGATCGAGCGCCCCGCGCCAGCCACGGGAATCCGTCAGGGTCGCTCCGTAGAATGCGCTCCGTTCACGCCAGGGAGGCGCCACGGCCCCAGGGAGGACCCTGTGCTATGTTTGAATCGATGCTCACCCCGGATCGCATCGCCCCGGAGAAGGTGCGGCCGCTCAAGCGCGCCGAGTACGATCGGCTGGTCGAGCTGGGTGTGTTCGAGGACGAACGCGTGGAGCTCCTGCAGGGGGTGCTCGTCGAGATGAGCCCGCAGGATCCTGAGCATGCCTACGTCATCAGCCGGTTGCACCGAATCCTCGATCGCCGCGTCCCGGCGGGGTGGATGGTGCGGGCCCAGTTCCCGCTCGCGCTCACCGACGACTCCGAGCCGGAGCCGGACCTGGCGGTCGTCACCGACGACGATTACCGACACGCGCATCCCAGCCGGGCGGTCCTGATCGTCGAGGTCGCCAACTCCTCGATCCGGAAGGATCGGGAGCTGAAGACGGACCTCTACGCCAGGGCCGGGGTGGACGAGTACTGGATCGTCGACCTCACGAAGGGAATCGTCGAGGTGTACCGCGACCCGGCGGACGGGACGTACCGCGTGTGCTATGTCCGGGGCCGCGGCGAGACCATCACCCCCGTTCGGCTCCCGACGGTGACGGTGCGGGTCGACGACTTCATGCCGTAGCGGCACTGACGCGAGGCGCAGCGCCGCCGTCCGCGGCGGCTCGAGAACCTCGACCCCCAGCTCCGCGCCGCTTCGGGATTCGCATGGTGGAGATCATCGCGTCCATGGCGCGGATCGCCTTCTCGCTCTGTCCGGCCATCATCGCCGCGTACCCGAGCATGTGGTGGTTGTGCGCGATGTAGAGCCCGTAGAAGCCCTGCTTCGGCCGGATGCTCCGGTAGCGCCGGTCCGCCTGCATGGCCTTCTCGTTCGCGACGATGGCCTGCTGCCAGCGGCCGCGCCGGACATCCACGTGCGACGGCATGTGCACCAGGTGGCCGAGTCCCGGCGTGAGGTCCCGAAGGCGATCGGCGGCGGCGTCCGCCTGCTCCGGTCGTGGCGAGGCCTCGAGCGCGTGGACGTACAGATGCAGCGCGAGCGGGTGCCGTGGCGACTTCGCGAGGACCGTCTCCAGCGTCGCGACGATCTCGTCGGTCCCCTGTTGTGGCCGGCCGTCGGCCGTCCAGAGGTCCCACGGCCGCAGGTCCATCATCGCCTCGGCGTAGAGCGCTCCCACGTCGGCGTCACCGGGGAACCGGCGCCGCACCTCGCGCATGGCGGCGGCGTACGCCGCGTCGAGCGGCTTGCGATCGGGCTCGGGGTCGGCGTGGCGACTCGCGAGAGCTGCGATGAGCGCGCGTTCCGTCTCGCTCGCGGCGGCTCCCCCGTCGCGCGCGCGACCGAGGGCCTCCCGGGCGGCGCGGGCGCGCTCCGGCGGGACGGCGGGGTTGTTGATGTGCGGGCCGTTGGCGATGGCGACCCCCCACCAGGCCATGGCGCACGAAGGATCGAGCCTCGCGGCCTCCTGGAACGAGCGGATCGCCTCGTCGTGGTTGAAGGCGTAGAGCAGGTTCAGGCCCTGGTCGAAGTAACGTTGCGCGACCGCGTCCGCGGTGGTGATCTTTCGAACGTGCGCGCCGAGGCCCTCGAGCAGCGGGACATCCGGGCGGTCCGACGCCCCACCGCTCGCTCGGCCCTTCCCGGTGCAGCCGGAAGCGGCGAGCGCGATCAGCACGCAACCCAGGAGCGCTCTCATGGGGGTCCCTCCTCGGCTCTCATCCTTGTCGAGGCGAGTCGGATCCGGCCCGGCCGTGGCGGGGCGGGGCGCGTTCGGGGCGCGATCGCCCCTGGCCTGCCAACGCCCGATCGCATAACTTCGCGTCCGCCGTGCGCGGTCCGCTCGCCATCGCCCTCCTCGCCATCGCCCTCCTCGCCTGCGCGCTCGCCGCCGCGTGCACGCGGCGACCGTCCGAGCAGGGCGGGCGCGAGCAGGCCCTCGCCGCCGAGCGCGGCGCGAAGCCGGCTCCCTTCGACTTCGAGCGCCCGCTCGACGCGCTCCGGATGAGCGCCGACGAGGCCGCGCGCCGGGGAGGCGCCTTCGCCTTCGAGGCGCGCGTCGCCTGGAGTGTGGCGAAGCCGGGCTCGGCTCCGGTCAGCGCCAGCGAGGTGCACCGCGTCCGGCAGCTCTCCGGCGGCGAGTTCGAGGTCTCGGCTGAGGTCGATCCCGGCCTGGGTCCTGGCTCCGTGACCGGCAAGCAGGTCGTCTTCGTGAACGGGATGACCTACGCGCGCGCACCCCCGGCGCCGTTCCGGGAGCGTCCGACCGACCGCGGGCGTGACGCGCGGCGCTTCCGCGACGAGAGCTTCCAGCTCGCCGGTGACGTGGCCCACCTCTTCGGGAAGGCGCTCTCCGCCGAGCCGGCCGGCGACGTGGCGGCCCTGGGACGGAGCGCTCGCCGCTACGTCCTGTCGCTCTCCGGAACCGACCTGCCCGCGGCCGCACCGGCGGCTGCGCCTCCGGCGCAAAGCGGGTCGCCGGCTTCGCCGTCTTTGACATCGGGGGCTTCGCCCCCGATGCCCCCGGGGCTCCCCGGCGGCGGGTACGACCCGGACACGCGCCGGCACGTCGACTTCCTGGAGGGTCGGGTCCCCACCTCGATCCAGGGGGAGATCCTGCTCGACGCGGAGACCGGGATCCCGCTCGCGGTGGCGATGAAGGGCGTCTTCGCCGAGAGATCGGACCAGGAGCTGCGCGCAGAGCTCACGCTCGACGCGCGGATGACCGCGGTCGGAGCCGGCGCCGGGAGCGTGGCCGCGCCCGTCGGTGCGCTAGCCGATGACCGCAAGCCGAAGGGCGTGGCGAGGGCCCTGGAGGCAGCCGGCCTGCGTCCGCAGGCGGAGGAGGCGAAGCCGCCCCAAGGCCGCGAGGAGGGCGAGCCTGGGGACGAAGGCGCGCGCTGAGCGGAACGGCGTTCGACGGTGCCCAGGGGGGTATCGGGGGGCGCAGCCCCCGATGTCAACGTTCGGCGAAGCCGGCGGCCGCTCGCGAAGCGAGCGAATGCGCCGAAGGCGCCGCCGCCGGCGCGGCCCGTCACCCCCCCACGTGCCGCCTCCACTCGACCATGAGGCAGCGATCCTGCACCACCAGGATGCCCGCGTTCGCGAGCGCCCGAGCGGCGTCGTCGTTCCGGATCCCCGACTGGAACCAGACCGCCCGCGGCCCTAGCCGGGTCAGCGCCTCGACATGCTGCGGGATGTCCGCGGGCCTTCGGAACACGTCGACGATGTCGATCGGGCCGGGCACGGTCGCGAGGTCGCGGTGGACCTGGACTCCAAGGATCTGCCGTGCGTCGGGGTAGTACACGGGCACGGGGATGATCTCGGCGCCCGCCCTCTGGAGGAAGGCGGGGACGTAGAACGCCGCCTGGTTCGACTGCGCCTCCGTCTTCATGCCGAGCACCGCGATGCGCTTCGACGACCTGAGCAGCTCGCCGATGCCTCGGTCGTCCTCGATCAGGTTTCGCTGTAAATCCATTGCTATTTCCAAGGCTTGAGGAGGTCATCGTCCCAGCTGGGACGCGGGGGTTGGCCTCGCCTCGCCGGCCGAAGCCCGACCGGGCCAGCGACCCTTATTCCGAAGAGCTCTCGAGGGCCAGCCGTTCTGCGCCACATACGGGCCGTGCCGGCCGGCCGAGGAGAAATCTGGACGCGGGAATGGGGCCGCCTACCATGGTCGGCATGACGGCGGCGCGATGGGCGCGGCCCTGTCCCAGGCGGAGCGAGATGCAAGGCAAGAAGCGACCGATGAACTGCACGGTCTCGGAGAGCGCGGCGCAGGCCGTGCTCCGCCGCGGCTGCGTGCCCGACCTCGCCCCCGACGAGGAGAGACTCCTTCGCATGCGGCTCGGCGCGGCGCTGCCCCTCTCCGCGCGCCTCGAGCGCATCGCCACCGCCAGCGACGACGACATCGAGCTCATGGCCCTCGAGATCGAGACCTTCTGCAAGCTTCGCGAGCGCGGCGCGCTGGCGGCGCGCCCCGGCCCCGCGCCGCGGCCTTCCCGGACGAAGGAGAAGATCATCCGGGCGCTGCGAAAGACGCGATAGCCGCCCTCGCCTTCGCCTTCACTGCATCTTCGCCAGGAGCGCCTCCGCCGCGAGCGCCAGGGGCGGCTCGTCCCCCTCCCCCGTACAGCCGGCCGCGAGCCACGTCCGGAGCGCCTCGCGGCTGCGCGGGTTCCTCCACCAGTCCTCGTCGAAGCGCTCCACCAGCCGGCGCCGCAGCGCCTCCGCTCTCGCCGCTCCCGCGAGCGCCGCCGCCGCCCTCCCGGGGTCGCCGTCGCGCGCGGCCAGGCCCCGGGGCCAGGCCGCCAGCGTCGCCTGCGTCAGCGCCTCACGGTGCGCCTCGCGCCAGGCCGCGCCGCTGAGACCTCGCTCGACCTCGGTGCCGACCCGCAGCGCCGCCGCGGACGCGCGGAGGCGGAACAGCTGGCGGAGCGCGAGCGCACGCAAGAGGTCGGGCGCGTGCCTGCGCTCCACGTCCAGCCTGGTGGCGAGATACCGCGCGTCGAGGAGGAGCCCTGCGAGGAGCGCTCCGCACGCGGCCGCGCCTGCCGGGTCGCGCCGGTGAGCGGGCGCGTTCCCGGCCGAGAGGGCGCGCCCGACCGCCTCGAACAGGCCGAGCCAGTCAGCGGCGCCGCCCTGCCGCCGGAACGAGACGCGTGCGCCATGCGTGTGCGCTCCGGGCCACTGACCTCGCCGCGCCGCTTCGTCCACGCGGACGCGCCCGAGGTCCACGCCCAGCTCCGCGGCGGTGCGCTCGAGCACGAGAGCCAGCATCCCGCGAGGGAAGAGGCCTTCCCACCCATGGAGGGCGAGCGCGAAGAGCAGGTCCGCCCGCTCGAGGTCGCCGCCTGGGCCGGGCGAGAGCCCCGCCTCGCGCCGCGCGAGCCAGGCGAGCACGTCGCGGTAGCCGTCGTCGGAGGCGGAGAGGAGCGCGTCCGCCGCCACCACCCGCTCCCAGTCGGGGAGGAGCCCCGTCTCGGCCCGGGCCCGGGCACGCTTCTCCGCCGCCGCCTCGCGCGCAGGGTGGTCTGCCGCCTCGGCCACGCCCCGCCCGAAGGCGAGGCGGCGGTCGCGGTTCCGCTCGCGGACCTGGGAGAGCTGCGCCTCGTCGAGCGCGACAGGGCCGTCCGGCCCCGGCGCTCGCGCCGCCGGCTCCGCCGCCCGCCAGGCCTCCTCGTCCTCGGCCTGCGCTCGCTCCGCACGCAGCGCCGCGACCCGCCGCGCGAGGTCCGCCTCTCCGGCTGCCTCGAGCTCACGGACCGTGTCGCGATGGGCGGCGCGCGATCGACGGCGGAACACGGCCGAGATCGACGGCTCGCCCTCCATCCCGGCCACGTGGCGGTGGCGCTCCTCGTCCAGCTCCGCCACGATCGCGTCGAACTCGCCACGGAGGAGCTCGATCTCGTTGGAGTCCATCTCCTACCTCGCCGCCGTCCCGAGCCCGCCCTCGCCTCGAAAAGCCCTTGAATCAGGGTACATGGAGGCGCCGAGCAGGTCTCCGTTGGCACTCAAGTGGCCCGACTGCTTGACAGCGACCGGGAAAACTCTAACTTCGAGCGAGGGAGATTCATCAGCCATGCCCCTCTACGAGTACGATTGCCCTCTCTGCGGCCGGTTCGAGGTCCTCCAGAAGATGTCAGACCCGCCGCTCTCCCAGCACTCCTGCGGGAGCGAGGTGAGGAAGCTCATGAGCGCGAGCTCCTTCTCCTTCAAGGGCACCGGGTTCTACAGCACCGACTACAAGAAGTCCTCCAGCAGCACCCACGATAGCTCCCCCGCGCCCAAGTGCGCCGCGCCGAAGTCGGAGGCCTGCGGGGCCTGTCCATCGAACAAGGCGGCATGACGGCGGAGCTCGCTCCCCATTGCGCCGGCTGACGCTCCGAGTCGAGCGGAGCGACGCCGGCGCGCGGCTCGATCGGTTCATCGCCGCCCGGGGCGGGATCTCGCGCGGGCTCGCGCGGCGCGCGCTGGAGCGCGGCGGTGTCTTCCTCGACGGCCATCGCTGCAAGGTGGCGGGCCGGGCGATGCACGACGGCCAGCGCGTGGTCGTGAACCTGGAGGAGGCGGGCCGCGGGGCCGAGCGCTCCCTCCCGCTGGACCGGGCGCGCCTGCTCTTCGCGGACGAGCACCTGGTCGCGGTCGACAAGCCGCCCTTCGTGCCCGCGCAGCCGACGCTCACGAGCGACGTCGGCGCCCTGCCGGAGCTCGTCGCCGCTCTGGTGGGCGGCGAGGTCATCCTCGTGCACCGGCTCGACCGCGAGACCTCGGGGGTCACCGTGCTCGCGCGCTCGCGCGCGGCCGCCAGCACGCTCTCCGAGGCGTTCCGGGCAGGCGAGGTCGAGAAGACCTACCTCGCGCTCACCGCCCGCGCGCCCTCCCCCCCGCTCGGACGGCTCGACGCGCCGCTCGCGCGCGATCCCTCCCGCCCCGGCCGTCGCCTCGTCTCCCCTGAGGGTGAACCTGCGGCCACGAGGTACGAGACCCTGCGCTCGGCTTCGGGTGGAGCGCTCGTCGAGTGCTGGCCCGAGACCGGGCGCACGCACCAGATCCGCGCGCACCTCACCCATCTGGGCGCGCCCCTGCTGGGCGATCCGCGCTACGGGGGTCCGCGGCGCGTCCTCGAGACGAGCATCCCCCGCGTGATGCTGCACGCCCGGCGGCTCTCGCTCCGCCACCCCGCCACCGGCAGCCCGCTCCTCCTCGAGGCCGCGGTGCCGGAAGATTTCCTGGCGGTGGCCCGGGCGCTGGTGCCGGCCTCGGGTGGACCCGAAACACCCTGAGCGGCGGCCGGGCGCTGACGGCGCCCGAGGATGAAGGCGAGTATCCTCCGCGCCCATGGCGACGACCGAGCCCTACATCTCGGACGACACCCGGCTCCGCGAGCTCACGCCGCGCGCCCTCATCCTCGGGACGCTGCTCGGGGCGGTCTTCGGCGCCTCGTCGCTCTACCTCGTCCTCAAGGTGGGCCTCACCGTCAGCGCGTCCATCCCGGTGGCGGTGATCTCGATCGCGCTCTTCCGCATCGCCTCCAAGCTGGGGGTGAAGGACGCGACGATCCTCGAGAACAACATCGTCCAGACGGCCGGGTCGGCCGGGGAGTCGATCGCCTTCGGGGTGGGCGTGACCATGCCCGCCATCATGATCCTGGGGTTCGACCTCGAGATCACGCGCGTGATGCTGGTCGCGGTGCTGGGCGGCCTGCTCGGCATCCTGATGATGATCCCGCTGCGGCGCGCCCTCATCGTCGCCCAGCACGGGAAGCTCAAGTATCCGGAGGGCACCGCCTGCGCCGAGGTCCTGAAGGCGGGGGCGTCGGCCGAGTCGCGCCAGGCGGCGTCGGCGGCGGCTCGGGCCGAGGAGGCGAGGCGCGGCGGCAGCGCGCTCTCGGCGCGCACCATCTTCACCGGGTTCGGCGTGGGGCTCGCCTACAAGAGCCTCATGGTGGCGCTGAAGGGCTGGAAGGACGTCCCGGAGAAGGTCTTCGGGAAGCCCTTTGACGCTGGGTCGGTGTCGGCGGAGATCTCGCCCGAGCTGCTCGGCGTCGGGTACGTCATCGGGCCGCGCATCGCCTCGGTGATGTGCGCCGGCGGCGTGCTCGCCTACCTGGTGCTCATCCCGCTCATCAAGTTCTTCGGCGACGCCATCCCGGGGGCGCTCCCCCCGGGCGGCCTGCCCATCTCCGGGATGGGGCCGTCGCAGATCCGGAGCGCGTACGTCCTCTACATCGGCGCGGGCGCGGTCGCTGCCGGCGGGATCATCAGCCTCGCGCGGTCGCTGCCCATCATCGCCCACGGACTGCGCGAGGGCCTGCGCGACGTCCGCTCGGCGCGCGGCGCGGGCTCGCTGCGCCGCACCGAGCGTGACATCTCGATGAAGGTGGTCCTGGCCGGCGTCGTCGCGCTCGTGCTCGCCATCTGGCTCGCGCGGCCGCTCCACATGAACGTGCTCGGCGCCGTGCTCATCGTGGCCCTCGGCTTCCTGTTCGTCACCGTCTCCTCGCGCCTCACGGGCGAGATCGGCTCGTCCTCGAACCCGATCTCGGGGATGACGGTCGCGACGCTGCTCCTCACCTGCCTCGTCTTCCTCGCCGTGGGCTGGACGGGCGGCCGCTACTACGTCACGGCGCTCTCGGTCGGCGCCGTGGTCTGCATCGCCGCCTCGAACGGCGGCACGACCTCCCAGGATCTCAAGACCGGCTACCTCCTGGGCGCGACGCCCCGCCTGCAGCAGGTCTCGATCCTGGTGGGCGCGCTCTTCTCCGCCCTGGTCCTCGGACCGATCCTGCTCCGCCTCAACCAGGCGGCGACGACGTACGTGCCGGCCGCCGAGGTCGCGCCCGCGGGCCTGCGCGTCGATCCGGCGAGTCTCCCGGGGATCCGCGAGCGGCCGCCCGCCGACGGCGTGAAGGGCGAAGCCCGCGACCTCCTCGTCTGGCACAAGACGGACGAGGCGGGAGGCCCCGCCGGCAGGTACCTGGTGGACGAGAGCGGCCGCGCGGTGTGGCTCGTCGATCCCGGGATCAACGGCGCCTACCCCCGGCGCGCCGACGGGAGCGAGGTGCGGAAGTTCGACGCGCCCAAGGCGACGCTCATGTCGTACATCATCAAGGGGATCCTGGACCGGAAGCTGCCCTGGGCGCTGGTGCTGTTCGGGGTGATGATCGCGGTGGTGCTGGAGATGTCGGGCATCCCCTCGCTCGCGTTCGCGGTCGGGGTCTACCTCCCGCTCTCCTCCTCCACGCCCATCCTGGTCGGGGGCCTGGTGCGGTGGCTCGTGGACCGCCGCAGCCGCGGCGCGCTCGCCGCCCGAGGGCTCTCGGAGGAGCAGATCGCCGCCGAGGCCGACAAGAGCCCGGGCGTGCTCATGGCCTCGGGCTACATCGCCGGCGGAGCCATCGCCGGGATCGTGATCGCCTTCACGGCCGGCCTGCTCGAGCCGACGGACGCCTTCCTCACGCGCTGGTCCACGGCGCACAACCCGTTCTTCGCCGGGCCGAGGTCCGACCTGCTCTCGCTCGTCCCCTTCGCCGGCCTGACCGCCCTGCTCCTCGTGACGGGCTGGGGGCGGGTGCTCACGGATAGGAAAACCAGCGCCTGACGCCCACGCGGGCGCCGGCTCGCCTACCTGATCGCCCGGCGGCTGCGCCTTCGGCGCAAGACAGGCCGCCGGCTTCGCCATCTTCGACATCGGGGGCTCCGCCCCCGATACCCCCCTCGTTTCCCGGGGACGGCGAGGCCGCTACACTATCCCGCCATGAAACGGCTCGTCCTGTCCCTCGCCCTCGCGTTGTCAGTCCTCGCCCCCTCTGCGGCCCGCGCCCAGGTGGACGTGCAGATCAACATCGGGCTCCCGGTCGCACCGCCGCTGGTGGTGGTCGAGCCCGGGGTCCAGGTGGTGGAGGACTACGACGAGGAGGTCTTCGTCACCGGCGGCTGGTACTGGGTCCGCCGCGGACCGTACTGGTATCGCGCCCGGACGCCCCAGGCGACCTTCGTCCACGTCCAGCCCCGCTACGTCCCCGCACGCCTGGTCAAGGTCCCACCCGGCCGGTACAAGCACTGGCGCAAGGCCGAGGCGAAGGCCGAGCGGAAGGCCTGGAAGGCGCACGAGAAGGCCGAGAAGAAGGCGTGGAAGGCCGAGCACGGCCACGGGCACGGCAAGGGGCACTGACAGCGCCCCGCCCACGAAGACGCGCAGGGCCGGCCCCGCGAGAGGCCGGCCCTGGTTCCATGCGACGCCGCCCGGGAGCGGCTCGTTCGATCAGATCGAGAGCTGCACGGTGGCCGTATTGCAGCCGGTGAACGTGACGAGCGCGGCCTTGTCCGAGGGGCGAGTGCTCTCGCCGGGGACCGACCAGTCCGTCCATACGCGCTTCGCCTCGAGCGTGCCGCCGGTCACGCACTCGCCGCTCTGGTAGGTGAGGTCCAGGGCCAGGGACTCGTGCACCCCGATGGAGAGCGACTGGCCGCCGCTGCTGGCGTGGAAGCCCAGCTCGGCCGTCATGTTGCCCTCGATCGTGCCATCCGCGGCGTCGGTGGGGGCGGTCACGGTGAGCGTCCCGGCGGCGTGGTAGCTGCCTCCGCCGGAGCCGGAGCCACCGCTCGCCGAGACGTCGACGTTGGCGGAGACGGTGACGTCCCAGGTCAGGGTCTGGTTGGCGTTGGTGAGCGTCACCGATCCGTTCGCGGTGACGGTGCCCGTGATCGTCGTACCGTCATCGGTCTCGTTGATGTTGACGGTGCAGTTGTTCAGCGTCACGCTGGTGCTGGTGCTGACCACGCACGCTTCGTCGAAGTCGAGGTCCTCGAAGTCCGAGGCCGAGAGGAACGCGCTCCGCGCCCTCGTGAGCGCCCTCTGCTGCACCGAGCCCGACGTCCCGGCGAGGGAGAGGCCCTCGGTCGGCGAGCCGAGCAGCGCGCTCGTCGTGCCCATGAACATCGTGGCGCCCTGGGCGTTCTGGGCGCTAGGCGA
>Ga0209342_10006974_pt1 | contig 11386 bp, 9 predicted proteins | sample RifCSP16_2_FD_184023 | JGI IMG/M metagenome (GOLD analysis project Ga0209342, IMG submission 184023) | Soil microbial communities from Rifle, Colorado - Rifle CSP2_sed 16_2 (SPAdes) (version 2) | ecosystem: Environmental > Terrestrial > Deep subsurface > Rock core/Sediment | place: Rifle... | reverse complement strand
TTGATGCATCAAACGATGAGGCTTTCTTTCTTCGCATTTTACGGATTGTCGGATGGTGATTACATGCTCAACCCGGAAGTTAAGTATAACCTTACCGACTCCATCTGGATTGCCGTGGGAGGCAATATCTTCGGCGGAGGAAAGCCGTGGAGCCAGTTCGGCCAATTTGCAAAGGATGATAATGTCTATTGTCAAATAAGATATGAGTTCTAAGGCGGGCTCTAAAAGCTAAAATAGACGCAGGCACGGAATTATCTTTACGCATCGTACCGGTCTCAAGTTCGCCCGCTTCTCATTTTTAAAAACCGCGAAGAACAGAGATAAACACGCTCAGCAGCAACACCGATAAGCCTAAGGTTAAATTCACCTTAACCAAGTTAATGGATAAATTTTGCAGCGCGGCCTTTTCAGTCTGGGTTGCTGTTCGCATAATCTTAGGAGCTAAGACCAAGCCCCTGTAGAAATGAATCGCGGTCATGCTGAAAAACAAAACCAACTTCAGGGTTAACGCCATGGTCCAATTGCTTTCAAGGGTCCTAACCACCGAAAACTGTTTATTCAGCCCTGCCAACACAATTCCAGAGACGAAAAGCAGTACTATGCTGTAGTTTGCCAATGGAGTGAATCGTTTTGAAATTTCTCCCATGAGCTTACCTGACTCTGCCCCCAAAACTTGCTTGGATGACGGTATCGCTATAAAAATAATGAAGAGAATCCCTCCAATCCAAAGTACCGTCGCAACAAGATGTATCCAGTAACATGCTATTATCAGCTCTTTCATCAGACCTCCTTATAATTTACGTTGAAGTGAGGTAGCGGATCGCGGTTATGCAATCCGCTACCTTGATTTTGCCTATTTTGTCTCAATAGGCGGGACGCATCCACAACCGCATCCGCAGGAACTCTTTGTCAGGGTCTCGATATCAGGGTTCATTTCTTGAGGCTCTTTCTTTTGTTCCTTCGTATCTTTTAGCATTGTTATCACCTCCTGTCTGATTAAGATTATGCGTATTAACTTAAATACCTAAGCAAAAAAATTAACCCTTCTTTGCCCTTGAATTTTTCACCGTGATTGTCTGTTGGCCCAAACAACCGCAGGTGCAGATTCGGTTAAGTCTTTGACGACATTTCTCAAGGATATCTCGGTTTAAAGAATAAAATATCCAGTACCCGCGCCTTTCGTCTGTGACAAGACCCGCACTCTTGAGCACGCGCAAATGCTGGGATACAGCAGACTGGGTTATCTTCAATGCTTCAGCCAAGGCATTAACGCTCATCGGCTCATTTTTCAGGAGTTCAACAATCTCTATTCTCTTATCGACAGAGAGCAATTTGAATAGTTCCGCTGCTTCCTTCATGGGTTACCCTCGCTGTGATATATATAAGCAAATACTAATATACTAATATGGTTCTAATATACTTGGCGGTATTTAGGTTGTCAAGCATTTTAATGCTAAATTTTCAGGTAAAGACTTATATATCTGGCAGCGAAATAGTTCAAAGAATAATCGCATTTCCCCGCCATCGCGAGGAACTTTCTGTTATTTCGGCAATTGAAAACCTTTCCGCGCTTCAGGATGCTTTATCTGCCCGCCGAGATTGGCTGTGAACCCTATGAGGCCGTTCACCGCGATGGTGAGTATGAGGGTCAGCACCAGGAACCAGCGCGGCATGGCGGCAGCCCGGCGAAAGAAAAAGAGCCCTCCAGCGGCTATGAGACCCAGTATCACAGCTCCCGTCAACGCAAGGGATGCTGCCTCTTCGTGCTGTTCTACCAATGACCTTGAAACATCCGGCAGCCGCTCCATGATTTCCCCGGCTTGACCGCCGGTGAAATAGACCGGCACCGTAATGAGCGCGACAAGGACAAGAAACCCGAGACTTGTCTTCTGAATTTCTTCTCTGTTCCGTATCATTGCATATGCGACGAACAAAAGACCGAACAGGAATCCGACTACCGGGAAGTGGTTGATGATGAGATGAATGTGCGGCCAGTTCATGGTTTGTCCTCCCGTTAAATTTTATCACTCCTCAGGGCAAAACATTCTTTGCCACGGAGAATACCTCAATCCACAGATTTCACTGATTAACGCTGATTAAAATCTGTGGAATCGGCGTAATCTGCGGATAACGAGTTTGGGAATGTAGTATGTCCAGCCCATCAAGTCTTTTTATCTTTCCTATTCCAGCTCTTCCAGGTTCCCCAGCGTTGTTATGATAACCTCGGACAGGGCCGGGTGGATGTGCATGGCCCGCGCGATGGACCACATGTCACCGTTGTTCGCCATGACGTTGACGACCTCCTGGATGAGCAGGGAGGCATAGGGGCCGATGATGTGGAAGCCGAGTATCTTCCCGTCCCTTTTTTTCACGATCGCCTTGGCAAAGGCGTCTTCTTCCATCATGGCCTCCCCGCGCGCCGTCTTTGAATATTTTCCCGTTCCCACGAGGAGCTCGTTGACCGGGTGCGCCTTTCTCGCTGCTTCTTCGGTCAGCCCGACCGACGCGATCTCGGGATACGAGAAGACGGCGTGCGGCGCTGATTGGTAATCCATCTTCTCCCTTGCCTGGTGAGCGGCATTGTGCCACACGAGGCCCGCCTCCCTGTTCGCAACGTGCCTGAACATCTTTTTGCCGATGGCGTCGCCGAAGGCCCAGATGTTCTTTTTGGTCGTTTCAAAGTAGTCGTTCACCACGATGTAGCCCCATTTGTCCGTCTTAACACCCGTGTTCCCGACCTTCAGCAGATCGGCATTCGATTGTCTTCCGGCTGCTATCATGATTTTCTGCGACGTAAATTCTTTTGATCCATTGTTCTCCCGGTTTTTTGCGACAACGGTGTACCCCAAACCGGTTTTCCTTATCTCCACTGCCTCGGTGTTCGTATGGATCTCCATGCGTTTTGAGAGCTCCTTCATGAGGAGTGCGGAGATCTCGGGTTCCTCGTCGGGGACTAATCTCTTGTTCCTCTGGACAAGAGTGACCCTTGTACCCATGGCGGCAAAAAAATGTGCGAATTCGGCGGCAATATATCCGCCCCCGATGATGATAAGACTTTCCAGTCTGTCCTCAAGGGCGAGGGCCGTTTCGTTCGTCAGGTACTCGGCCGTATCGATGCCCTTGAGCAACGGGACGAGGGGCCGCGCGCCGGAAACAATGAAGATCTTTTTTCCCTTGAGCTGCTTTCCCCTGACATCGAGGGTATAGTCGCCGATAAAGTGCGCTTCACCCTCAAAATAGTCCATGTCTTTTGCCCGGGCGATCCCCTCCCGCACCTGGTTATGGCCTGTCTTTACGATCTTTCTCATCCGGTCCATGATGGCCCGGAAATCGATGTTCCTGACCTCGGCGGCTATGCCGAATTTTTTCGCTTCTGTTATATCGACGATTCTATCCCCCGGATAGATGAGAATCTTAGTCGGGATTCAGCCGACGTTCAGACATGTTCCGCCGGCGGGGCCTTTGTCCACCAGGGCAGTGCTGAGTCCGTGTTCCAGGGCGTTCTCGATAATGAGTGCGCCGCTTCCCGAGCCGATCACGATCACGTCGTACTCTTTCATACTGTCGATACACTCCTCTCAGGTTGTTGATCTTTCTTTAAAGATAGTATACATGAAATAAAAAAGCAAGCCGGAAGCCCGCGTACGTCAACCCCAGGCAAAAATGTCGTGCTCTCATCGAAATGCAGAAGATGCGCCGGCGGGTCGCTTAAAAAACCAAATTTTATTGACAACTTTTTGGTTGTGTGCTATCCTAACGTCTGAATCAAAAACGATTTTATTTTGGAGTCATATCTTTATCTTGCCTGACGGTTTCCGGGATCACTATTAAAGAACAAAGAGGAGGACCATGATGAAGAACAGAAGAGAATTGTTTTTTGCGGTTATCCTGATGATCGGCGTGCTCGCCCTTTGGGGTTGTCCCAAAAAAGCGGATATGAGCGCCGTGCCCGAGGAGCAGCCTGCGCCGGCCCAGGTCGAGCAGAAAGCCCCGGAGAAAGAAGCGGCAAAGGAACGCGCAGCGGCCAAAGAAGAAGAGCTCCAGCCCATCTACTTTGATTTTGACAAGTCTTTTGTCCGCGATGACGCAAGGTCCGTCATGAAGTCCAATGCCGACTGGCTCAAGGCGAATCCCAAAGTGAAGGTCAGGATAGAAGGAAATTGCGACGAGCGGGGGACCATAGAATACAACCAGGCCCTTGGCCAGCGGCGCGCCGCGAGCGCCAAGAAGTATCTCACCGATCTGGGTATCTCGGCCAAACGCATCTCTCTCATAAGCTACGGCAAGGAGAAGCCTGTCTGCAAGCAGAGCAACGAAGACTGCTGGCAGAAGAACAGGCGGGGCGATCTTGTGGCCGATTAAAAATGCATGACGGGCGGCGCTGAGGTTGGAACGGTTTCACGCCTTTCCAGCTTCGCGCCGCGCCGGTACTGTCATGACACCCGCGGGCGCGACAAGCGCAGCGGGGGAGCTCTTGCAGAGTAATCATAAAAACGATGATGATAAAAACATTTTATTCAATCACCATGCTCTTCCTGCTCTCGGCCTGTGCCACGCAGGCGGGATTGGTGAAGACCGAGTCCGATATCTCCACGCTGCGCGCGGATATCAAGGCGGCAAAGGCGGGCGTACAGGAGATGCAGAAGCGTGTCGACATGCTCGATGCGAACATACAAGGGACGGTCGATCTTCAGAAGGTCCTGGCCGACACCGGCGCGAGGATGGATCAGCTCACGACGGACCTCCAGATACTTCAAGGAAAGGTCGAGGAAAACAATTATCGTCTCTCCGAGTTCGCGCAGAAGTTCGACGACAAGATCTATAAGATCGGTGAGCTGAATGCGCGCATCGAGGAGCTCGAGGCAAAGGTAAAGGCGATTACGGAAAAGGGGACGGCCCCGGACCAGTCCGAGAAGGACAAGAAGCCCGAAGCAAGGGCCCTCGAGCCTTCAGAGGCCTACCGTGCGGCGAAAGACGACTACGACAAGAAGAACTTCGATCTCGCCATTGCGGGGTTTCAGAACTACCTCAAGCAGTTTCCTGACACAAGCCAGGCGGACAGCGCTCAGTACTGGATCGGGGAATGCTACTACGCAAAAAATGAGTTCGGTAAGGCCATCGAAGCATTTTCCAGGGTCATCAAAAGCCATCCCAAGAGCGGGAAAGCTCCGGGGGCGAAGTTCAAGATCGGCCTCTCCTACCTGAATGAGAAGAACACGGCCAAGGCCAAAGAATATTTGCACAAGGTAATCAAGGACCATCCCCGGTCTAAAGAGGCGACCCTGGCGAAGGAGAAACTGCGAAAGATGGAGAAGTAACGAAACCCCATTTGCGTCGCTTGTTCTTTTTGCCGCCCGCCGTGCTGTAACCTGCCGTTTACAAAACAAACCTGTGCTATCATTGTAGTAAATACTACACCATATGAATCTCACGCTTCAACCAGACGCATGATCTTTCCTGCCGTTGGTTTAATGTTCTGATTTGTCATGCAATTTTAAAGATTTATTCTGGCCTGTTCATTGCAAGTGTATATCCAGGAGGATGGTATGAGAACCAAGGTAATCCCGCTTCTCATTGCGCTTGTTGCTGTTCCCGCCATCTCATGGTCAGACGAAGCCGTGGTCACCCTTAATGATCTGGAGCAGGAAGCCCTCAGGAACAATCCGGAGATACGCATGACGGAGAAGAGGGTTGAGTCGGCGGATAAGAAAAGATCTCTCGCCGCCGCCATGCCGGACCCCATGATCGGCTACGAGGTGCAGAACGTGGGAAGGCTGAGCGACTCCACGGTGGGACAGGAAGAGATGAGCATGCGGGGGGTGGTGGTCTCGCAGGAAATACCTTTTCCCGGCAAGCTTTCGACCATGGGAAGGGTCGCCGGCAAACTGGCTGAGCGCGAGCAGGAAGGTTATCGCGAAACGAAGCTCAGGGTCTTGAGCAACATCCGCACCGCCTACTACGATTACTATCTCGCGTATAAGTCCTCCTCCATCCTGGAGCAGAGCAAAGAGATCATGAAAAACTTTCAGCGCATCGCCGAGACGCGGTACGCAACGGGACAGGGGATCCAGCAGGACGCGATCCGGGCGCAGATCGAGGTGTCCATGCTCCTGGAAAAGATCGTTCTCCAGGAGCAGAAGAAGGAGGCACAGGCCGCCATGATCAACAGCCTCCTTGGCCGGGACCCGCGCACGCCGCTTGGCAGGCCCGGCAACGTCCTCCCGGCCTCCCCGGACAGGACGCTCGATGAACTCTCGGCACTGGCGCTGGACAGATCCCCGGCGCTGCTGGCGAAGCGGCGTATGGTGGAACAGAGCGAGTACGAGTTGACGTCCAGCAAGCAGGGTTTCCTGCCGGACATGGTCGTCTCCGCCGGATGGTTCGAACGCGGAAACTTCAAGGACGTGTGGACGGCGAGCGTGATGTTCAAGGTCCCGCTCTACTTCTGGAACAAATCGGCCGGCGTGAAGGCGGCGTCGGCGGAGCTCGGCTCGGCGCGGTACGATTATGAGTCGCAGAAGCTCATGGTCCTCTCGAAGGTCAGGGACCTTTACACCATGGCAAAGACGTCCGAGCGGCTTCTCGGCCTCTACGAGGCGGGCATCATCCCCCAGGCGCGGATGGCGCTCCAATCGGCCACGTCGAATTATCAGGTCGGGAAGATCGATTTCCTGATGCTCCTCGACAGCCAGACACTCCTGTTCAAGTATCAATTGGCCTACGAGCAGGAGCTGGTGAACCTGAACAAGACGACCTCGCAGATCAACGAGACGGCGGGGATGGAGGAAGAAGATGAAAAGGCAAAATGATGAATGCAAAATGAAAAATGAAAAAGTGAAATCGACCGCAATTTTGCACTTTGCATTTTGCACTTTGCATTTTGCATTCGCTGTTTTGCTGCTCTCGATGCTTTGGGAAGGGACTGCAGCAGCCCAGGAACACGCGGGACACGGCACGGTCAAACAAGCCCCTTCAGCAACAAAACAGCAGCAGGAGCCGATGCCGACGATCACCCTCTCTCCGGATAAGGTCCAGCTCATCGGCGTTCGCACGGCGACGGCCGGGCACCAGGTCGTCGACCGGCGGATCCGCACGGTGGGCAGGGTTGAAGTCAATGAGACGAAGCTCGCATTCGTGAACACCAAGATCTCCGGATGGGTGAAGAAACTCTACATCGATTACACGGGACAGCGCGTGAAGAAGGGGCAGCCGCTCTTATCGCTGTACAGTCCCGACCTGGTCTCCGCCCAGGAAGAATACCTGTTCGCGTTCAAGGCGGGCGCGTCCGCATCAGCGACCGGCGGATTCAAGGAGGTCGATGCCTCGCGCCAATCGCTCCTTGCATCAGCAAAGCGGAGGCTTCAGCTCTGGGACATCACCGATGCGCAGATCGAAGAGCTGGAAAAGACCGGCAGGCCCGGGACCGACATGACCGTTTTCGCGCCGCTCGACGGGATCGTGCTCGAAAAAATGGTGCTTGACGGCGGATACATTACGCCGGGGATGAACCTGTACAAGATCGCCGATCTGTCCACCATATGGGTCATTGCGGATGTTTACGAATACGAAGTGCCGCTCGTGAAGGTCGGTCAGAAGGCGCGCGTGAGCCTGTCGTACGAACCCGGCACGGCGTACAGCGCGAGCGTGAATTATATTTATCCGACCCTCGATCCAACGACCAGAACGGTGAAAGTGAGGCTGACCATGGAAAACCCGGGCCTCATGCTCAAGCCGGAGATGTACGCGAACATTGAGATATCCGCCTCTTCCGGTTCGAGGCTTGCCATCCCCGCTGAGGCCGTGCTTGACACGGGGGTGAGACAGATCGTATACGTTGAAAAGAAACCCGGCGTGTATGAGATGCGCATGGTGAAGCTCGGCATGCGCGGCGAGACATTCGTGGAGGTGCTCTCCGGGATCAAAAAGGGAGAGCGCGTGGTGACGTCCGGCAATTTTCTGATCGATTCCGAGAGCCAGCTCCGTTCAGGACCGGGCGGGGGACATCAGCATTGATATGGAGCGAGCCGACCGTGTCGGCGTCCCCTCACCCACCCCTCTCCCCTGGGGGGGAGAATTAAAGGTGAGGGGGGGACGGCAACGCGGTTGCCTTGGTCCAGAATGGGGTAATTCATGTTAGCCAAAATCATCGAACTTTCGGCGCGAAATAAATTCCTCGTCTTCCTCATGGTCGCGTTCCTCGCGGCCTGGGGCCTCTGGGCTGTGTACCATACGCCGCTCGACGCCATCCCCGATCTTTCCGACGTCCAGGTGATCGTCTATACCGAGTGGACGGGCCGCAGTCCTGATCTGGTGGAGGACCAGATCACCTATCCCATAGTATCCACCATGCTCGCGGCGCCCAAGGTCCGCGTCGCGCGCGGCAAGTCTTTCCTCGGCCTGTCGTTCGTGTACGTGATCTTCGAGGACGGCACCGATATTTACTGGGCGCGGAGCCGTGTGCTCGAATACCTTCAGAGCGTGACCGGCAGGATGCCCGCGGGAGTGACGCCCGTGCTCGGGCCGGATGCAACAGGCGTCGGATGGGGGTTCCAGTACGCCGTCATTGATGAGACCGGAAAACACGACCTTGCCCAGCTCCGCTCGCTTCAGGACTGGACGCTCAAGTACGTTGTCGAGTCCGTGCCGGGAGTCTCGCAGGTCGCGAGCGTGGGCGGGTTCGTGAAGCAGTACCAGATCTCGATAGACCCGAACCGGCTGCACACCTATAACCTCTCTCTTATGAAGATCATGGAGGCGGTCCGAAGGAGCAACAGGGACGTTGAAGGCCGCGTTGTGGAATGGTCCGGAAGGGAGTACATGGTCCGCGGCCGCGGGTATATTAAGGACAAATCGGACATCGAAAAGATAGCGGTAGGAACCGACGGCAAGGGCACGCCCGTTCTCCTCCGGGACATTGCGACGATCCAGCTCGGGCCCGAGATCAGGCGCGGCATGGCCGACCTCGACGGCAATGGAGAGGCTGTCGGCGGCATCGTCGTGGTCCGCTTTGGCGAGAACGTGCTCGCTGTCATCGAGCGCGTGAAGGAAAAGATCAAGGAGATCACGCCCTCTCTGCCCGAAGGCGTGAAGATCGTCACCGTGTATGACCGCTCCGAGCTCATCCACCGGTCCGTCGAAACACTTCGTGATGAGATCATCAAACTCGGGCTTGCCGTAAGCGCGGTCTGCGTTGTTTTTCTCTTCCACCTCCCGAGCGCCCTCGTCGTGATCCTCACCCTGCCCGTGGCTATCCTCATCTCCTTCCTCTGCATGTATTATCTCGGGCTCAGCTCGAACATCATGAGCCTGAGCGGCATTGCCATCGCCATCGGCGCCATGGTGGACGCCTCGATCATCATGGTCGAGAACGCGCACAAGAAGCTCGAGGACTGGGAAAAGGCGGGCAGGCCCGGCTCGCGCATCGATGTGATCATCGAAGCGGCGCAGGAGGTCGGGCCGTCGCTGTTCTTCTCGTTGCTTGTGATCACCGTCGGGTTCCTGCCGGTCTTCACGCTCGAGGAGCAGGCCGGCAGGCTGTTCAAGCCCCTTGCGTTCACCAAGACCTTCGCCATGCTCTTCGCGAGTTTCCTGGCCATCACGTTCACGCCGGTGCTCATGACGCTCCTGATCAAGGGGAAGATACGGCATGAGGACGACAACCCCGTAAGCCGCTTCCTGATCAGGACCTATCATCCTGTTGCGGAATTTTCTCTTCGTTTCCGGAAGTACGTGATTATTGCCGCCCTCATCATCATGGGCGTCACGATCATCCCCTTCAGCCGGCTCGGTTCCGAGTTCATGCCTCCGTTGTACGAAGGGACGCTGCTCTTCATGCCGTCCGCGCTCCCCGGCACCTCCATCACGACGATGGCCCAGGTCCTCCAGGCGCAGGACAGGATCATGAAGCAGTTCCCGGAAGTGGAACAGGTCTTCGGCAAGGCCGGCCGGGCCGAGACGCCCACGGACCCGGCGCCGCTCGAGATGATCGAGACCATTGTCAATCTGAAACCTCCGGACAAATGGCGTCCTCAATTTAAAAAGTGGGAAGATCTCAGGGACGAAATGGATGACGCCCTTGCCATACCCGGTGTGGGCAATACGTGGACCATGCCGATCATCGGCAGGATCGACATGCTCTCAACCGGCATCAGGAGCCCGCTGGGCGTCAAAGTGTTCGGCCCGCGCCTCGACGAGATCGAGCGTATCGGTCTGGATGTGGAGAGAGCCTTGCGGGAGATCCCCGGCACGAGGATGGCGTTGTCCGAGCGCGCGAATACCGGGTACTTCCTTGATTTCACCATAAACCGCGACGAGATCGCCCGATACGGCCTGACCATAGAAGACGTACAGGATGTTATCCAGACATCTATCGGGGGGATGAACCTCACGACCACGGTGGAGGGACGGGAGCGCTATCCCGTCAACGTCCGGTACGGCAGGGAGCTGCGGAGCGACATCGATATGCTCAAGCGTGTGCTCGTCCCGATCATGGGCGGCGGGCACGTGCCCCTGGTCCAGCTCGCCGATATCCGGGTGACGAAAGGGCCCGGCATGGTCCAGAGCGAGGACGGAAGACTCGTGGCGTATGTCACCCTGTACATCGAGGGGAGCGATCTCGGCGGGTATGTGAAAAAGGCTGCAAAGGCGCTTGCCGAAAAGGTCAAGCTCCCTCCCGGGTACATCCTTAAATGGAGCGGTCAGTACGAGTACATGGAGAAGGTCAAGGCCAAGCTCTTCTACGTGATCCCGCTCACGCTCCTCATCATTATTGTGCTCATTTACCTCAATACGAAATCCTGGATAAAGACCGCGATCGTGCTGCTCGCGGTCCCGTTCTCGCTTGTGGGCGCGGTCTGGCTCCTCTCCTTCCTCGGCTATCACATGAGCACGGCGGTATGGGTGGGCGTGATCGCCCTTGCCGGACTTGATGCCGAGACCGGGATCGTGATGCTTCTCTACCTTGATCTTGCGTATAACAAGTGGAAGGCTGATGGGAAGATCCATTCGCTTCTCGATATCGAGAACGCGGTCATGGAAGGCGCGGTCAAGCGCATCCGGCCGAAGATCATGACGGTGTCGGTGATCCTTGCGGGCCTCGTGCCCATCATGTTCTCGACCGGCACGGGCGCGGACGTGATGAAGCGGATCGCCGCGCCGATGGTGGGAGGCGTCATCACCTCAACGATCCTCGAGCTCGTCATCTATCCCGCGATTTACGTGATCTGGAAGGAGCGGGAATTGAGGAAAAAGGCGTGAAGGATGAGGGAAAAGAGAAGTTGAGAAGTGGAGAAGGCAAGAAGATGAGAAATTGCGGAATTGTGGATCGAAGGATGTCGAATTATATTATACGTTGCGAGTTGTAGGTTGTAAGTTATAAGTTGGCAGT